>Ga0114922_10006630_pt1 | contig 10603 bp, 12 predicted proteins | sample AartaG_FD_100975 | JGI IMG/M metagenome (GOLD analysis project Ga0114922, IMG submission 100975) | Deep subsurface microbial communities from Aarhus Bay to uncover new lineages of life (NeLLi) - Aarhus_00045 metaG | ecosystem: Environmental > Aquatic > Marine > Oceanic > Sediment | place...
AAGTCGAAGAAGAAGAAGAGGAAGAAGTGATGGCTGAAGGAGAAGAGCCTGAAGTGATCAAGAAAGAGAAGGATGAGGAAGAAGAGGAAAAGAAGAAAGAATAGAGGAGACAAGTTTGTGGGCCATAATTGGATTGGGAAATCCTGGAAAACGATACATCCATACTCGTCACAATGTCGGATTTTTTTTTGTCAAACGTGTGGCCAAGAGCTGGAAAATTAAATTGAGAAAGAGATCCTGTCTGTCCAAAACAGTTCTTACAGAGCAGTATGGAGAAAAAATCCTCTTGGTTCTTCCACAGACCTATATGAACAACAGCGGGCTGGCTGTCAAATGTGTTTTGGAAAGCCGGGGGATTGCTCCGGATCACCTGCTTGTTGTCTATGATGATCTAGACATTCCGCTTGGAGAAATACGAATCAGGACAAGCGGGGGCTCCGGCACCCACAATGGGATGAGCTCTATTGTCCGGGAGATTCAAACAACTCAGTTCCCCCGGATGAGAGTGGGGATAGGCCCTCTTATGCCGGATGAAACAGCGACGGATTTTGTCCTTGCTCCTTTTGAAGAAAAGGATTTGGCTCTGCTGAACAAAAGTTTTAACGCGGCACAAAAAGCCCTGGATTTAATCCTCAATGGTCGCATCGAAAAAGCCATGAACCAATTTAATTGAAATAAAAGAAGCTCCTTGTTCCTTCTGGAAAAAGAAGGAGCTTTAAAGCCATAAGGAGGCATTTATGAGACTATACGAAACATCATTCCTCATTGCTCCCACCTTGCCTGAAGAAGACGCTGAAAAGCTCATCGAAAAGATGGCGGGGATCGTTTCCGGAAAAAATGGGAAAATAATCAATGTGGACAACTGGGGGAAAAGGCGACTCGCTTATCCGATCAAAAAGTTCGAAGATGCGGTTTATGTCTTTTTTCTTTACAAAGGGGATGTCGATATCCCCATGGAACTGGAAAGGAATTTTAAACAAACAGAATCTGTTATCCGCTACCTGACTATCAAGATGGAGGAGAGAGACAATATCAGAAAAGCAAAGAAGGGCGCATCCAGAGCTGGAGTGGCTCCTCGTGAAGAACCCCCTGCGGAAAAGAAACCTGAAGAAGTAAAAAGCGTCGAAGAAAAACCCGCAGAACCCGCCCCCGAAGAAAAACCGAAGGAAGAAATAGCAGCCGTGGAGAAGGCAGAAGAGAAGGCAGAAGAGAAGAAGGCAGATAAGACAGAAGAAAAAGAGGAAGAAAAGGTAGAAGAGAAGGCAGACGTGAAAAAGGAAGAGAAGAAGGAAGAAGAGAAAACCCCGGCAAAGAAAAAAGACACAGAAACAAAGGACGTTGCTCCAAAAACGAAAGAGAAGGACATGGAGCCGAAGAAGAAAAAAGAGGCTGCTCCGGAAAAGGAAGAAGCGGCCGTTAAGGCAGAAAAGGAGAAATAAAATGGCAAGAGAACAGAGAAGAGACAGACCATCTTATAAAAAATATTTCCCGCCCAAGCGTAAGGTTTGCCGCTTTTGTGAACGAAACATCCGGGATATTGATTATAAAAAAGTCGATATTCTGAGAAGGTATTCTTCAGAAAGAGGAAAAATAACTCCCAGGCGTGTGACCGGAACCTGTGCCTATCACCAGAGAAAATTGGGCGTGGCGATTAAAAGGGCAAGATTACTCGCCCTGCTGCCGTATATCCAAGATTGATAAGACGTGGACGTGGAGGAAAGAACATGAAAATCATCCTAAAAGAAAATATAGAGAACCTGGGAAGTAAAGGAGATATCATCAACGTCGCTGCAGGCTACGGAAGAAATTATCTGCTTCCAAAGAAACTTGCCTTAGAAGTGACCTTGTCCAACAAAAAGATGATCGAGATGGAACAGGCTTCCCTAAAGAAGAATCTGGAAAAAGCACGGATGTCCTACCAAGATGATATCCAGAAGCTCAACGATGTGTCTTTTTCTTTTGAGAGAAAGGCGGGCGAAAAAGACACCATTTTTGGCTCTGTCAGTGTTGCGGACATCAAAGAGGAATTGGATAAACTGGGATTTGAAATCGAGAAGAAAAAAATTCTGCTCAAAGAACCCATCAAAAGACTAGGCAACTACACAGTCCCGATCAAGGTTTTCTTAGATGACATTGCGGAAATTAAAATCCAGGTTGTTTCCGAAGGCGCGGCGGGAGAAGATGTGAAGGCAGATGTGATGAAAACAAAAGAAGAGCCAAAATTTGAGAAAGCGGCAGAGACCGAGGCTGCCCCTGAGGAAGAGGCACCGAAAAAAGAACCGGTGACCAAAAAGCCGGCTCCGGACCCTGAAGTCGAGAACAAAGAAGGTGAGATAGAAGCCGCGGTCGTTGAGACGGCCGGTCCTGAAGAAACCGTCAAAGATGAAGAAAAGGACAAGAGCAGCGAGAAAAACAAGACAAGCCAGTAATAAATCATTATAATATTTGCAAAACCGGGCAAACGGCACTTAAGCGCCCCGAGGAACCATGGAACTCGACTTGATGTTTTTGAAAAAAACTCCCCCCCATAGCATGGAATCTGAAAAGACCGTTCTGGGTGGAATTTTAGTTAACAATAAAAACCTGAATGTCGTGCTTTCTATTATTATTCCAGAGGATTTTTATAAAGAAGCCCACAGAACAATTCTCGAAAAAATCATAAACCTTGTGGACAAAGGCCTCCCGGCAGACCTGCTTTCGCTGACGGAAGAACTTCAGAAAAGCGGCCACCTGGATGACGTGGGTGGTGCCGCCTATGTCTCCTCTTTGATGGATGGAGTTCCCAGGAGTCTCAATGTCGAATACCACACACAAACGATTAAAGAGAAAGCACTCCTGCGGAGACTCATCTTGTCTTCGGCCAAGACAATTTCCCAGAGCTACGAGCAGAAAGAAGATGCCGATCAGATTTTAGACGAAGCTCAGGCAGGGATTATCCAGGTGGCGGAGCAGAGAATCCAACAGGGATTTGTTCACATAGGAAATGTGATGTCTCCCACGCTGGAGATTGTGGATACGTTCCGGAAGAAAAAAGACGCAGTGACCGGAGTCCCGGCAGGATTTCGCGACTTGGACGCTTTGACCTCGGGATTTCATCGTTCAGAGTTTGTGGTTGTTGCCGCACGCCCGTCGATGGGTAAAACCGCGATATGTCTCAACATCTCACAGCATGTTGGAATCAAGCGCGGAGGATCGGTCGGTTTTTTTTCTTTGGAAATGGCCAAAGAGCAGCTCGTCCTGCGCATGTTGTGCGCTGAAGCCCAACTTAACCTCCAAAAAGCCAGGACCGGATTTGTCAGTGATAGGGATTTTGACCGGCTCAAGCTGGCGGCTGAAGTCCTTTCTAAAGCGAAATTGTTTGTGGATGAAACCCCAGCTCTCAGCGTGATGGAGATGAAAGCCAAGTCAAGACGGTTAAAGATGGAACACAGCTTAGACATCATCTTCATCGATTATATCCAACTCATGCGTGTGGGGGGGCGGTATGAAAACAGAAACCAGGAAATGTCCTTTATTTCCCGTTCTTTGAAAGAACTGGCGAAAGAACTGCAGATTCCTGTTGTTGGGATCTCTCAGCTCAGTAGAGCTCCTGAAAAAGGGCGCCGTGAACCTATCCCTCAACTCTCGGACTTAAGAGAATCTGGGGCCCTCGAACAGGACGCGGATGTTGTCATTTTTATCTATCGGCCGGAGTTTTACCGTCCGGATGAGGAAAATCTGCGGGGAATTGCAGAGATCCATGTGGCCAAACAGCGGAATGGCCCTACTGGGAAAATCAGCCTTGCCTTTATCCATGAGTATGCCAGATTTGCAGACATGGAATTTCATTCTTACGAACCGTAAAATGACAGATCCAAATCGGTTTTCTTTTCTGTTTCGATTTTTAATTAAAGCTGGAGAAGTCGGAGCGCTCTTCAATCAAACGGTTAAAAACATTTTCACAAAATCCTGGGAAAGGAAAAATTTTCTCCAGCAGTTGGAGGAAATTGGCGTCAAATCCCTCCCGATTGTGACCATTACAGCCGCTTTTGGTGGCTTGGTCTTTGGCCTTCAGATTTATATCGCATTTACACGATACGTGGGACATGGGTCTGAAGCCTACTCCGGGCCGATCATTTCTCTGGGTCTTTCGAAGGAGTTGATCCCTGTTTTTGTCGGGCTCATGCTTGCTGGGCGTGTGGGCTCTTCTATGGCGGCTGAAATCGGCACGATGAAAATCACCGAACAGATCGATGCCCTGTTTAGCTTGGGCGCAGATCCAAACCGTTTTCTTGTTGTCCCCAGGACCTTAGCATGTGTAATTATTCTTCCCATGCTGACGCTCTATGGTGATTTTATCGGCATTCTTTCGGGTTTTTTCTACAACATCGTACTCATGGGAGTGAATCGTCACGTATACATCACCAATACATTAACCTATTTTGAGATGTGGGATGTGGTTTCCGGACTCATCAAGGCTGTATTTTTTGGGGTGATCATCGCTATTGTCGGCTGCTGGCAGGGGCTGAGTACGGAAGCCGGTGCTGAAGGTGTCGGGAAAGCCACAACACGAGCGGCCGTGATCTCGAGTGTTCTCATTCTTGTTTTTAACTTTTTTCTCAGCAAATTTCTCCCTGGGAGTTTCATCGGATGATCCGTTTTGTGGATGTGCACAAATCCTTCGGAGAGAATCATGTGCTCAGAGGGCTGAATTTAGAGATTAATAAAGGAGAAACCCTCGTCATCATCGGACAAAGTGGTTCGGGCAAAAGTGTTCTCCTTAAGCATATGATTGGACTTCTTCAGCCTGACAGGGGTCAGATCACCATAAATGGAATCAACGTGGCAGACCTTCGGGATGAAAAAGAGCTGTATGCGGTGCGAAGGAAATTTGCCATGCTTTTCCAGGGAGCCGCACTTTTTGATTCCATGACGGTGGCTCAGAATGTGAGCTTCGGATTGGAGCGGTACACGACCTTTTCCCAGGAAAAAATCGAGAAAATTGTGACAGAATGTCTGGACAGAGTAGGATTACAGAACGTGGAACATCTGATGCCTTTTGAGCTCAGCGGCGGGATGAAAAAAAGGGTCGGACTGGCGAGAGCCATTGCCTACAATCCCGAGATTATTCTCTATGATGAACCCTCAACGGGAATCGATCAAATCCGAGCCAACGCCATCAATGATCTGATTAACAAGCTAAAAGAGGACCTGAATGTGACCTCTGTAGTGATCACTCATGATATGGACAGCACGTTTAAGGTGGCGGACAGGATTGCCATGCTCTACCAGGGAACAATCATCGAGAGTGGAACCCCAGAGGAAATTCGGCAATCAAAGAACCAAATTGTCCATCAGTTTATTCATGGAAATGCGGAAGGGCCGCTTGAAAATTGGTAGAGAATAGTCTAGGGTGAAGGAAGAAAAGGGCTCATAATGCACGGCATAAACAAAAAAGAAAAAAGGAGCAAAACCGGGATGGAGGACAGGAGTTTCCGCGAATTTAAGCAAAAAGTAAAAATCGGTGCCTTTTTTGTGACAATATTCCTTATTTTAGCCATGTTTATTATGTTTGTGGGAGACATCGGCCTTGTTTTAAAAAAGAAAGGGTATCCCCTCTATGTGAAATTTGACACGGCCATCGGATTGGCCAAAAGATCCTATGTTCGGATGGCGGGAATAAAAATCGGGTATGTCAAAGATATCCGGTTGGAAGGAAACCGGCCTGAAGTCGAGCTGCTTATTGCTCCGGCAGTCCGTGTCCAGAAGGGAGCAAAAGCGACTATGGCGACCGCCGGGCTTATCGGAGAAAAATATGTAGAGATCATTCCTGGAGAGGATGAAGGATTTTTCCAGCCTGGGGAGAGCCTTCTCCCTGATGTTTCTTTTGATATTGAACAGCTTGGGAAAATGTTCCTTTCTGTTGGAGAGGATGTGAAGGCCCTGGGTGAATCCATAAAGACAGTACTTGGGAAGGAGGAGTCTGCGACCAGTGTTCAAGGTGCACTGGAGGATTTTTCGGAATTGACGTCAAATTTAAAAGAATTTTTGGCCGAGAACCGCCAGGGTGTCAGACAGGGAATTCAAAACACCTCGCGGGCCGTCGAAGGCTTTGAAAAAAAAATAGAGGATATTTCGCAGAATCTCGAAGAATTTGTAACGGTCATGAAGGAGATGGTCGAGGAAAACAGAGATCCTATCAGGCTGAATTTGGAAAAGATCAAGGAGCTGATAGTAAAAACAGAAGAGTCTCTGCGGCTTTTAAATGAATCGCTTGATAAGATCAATAAAGGGGAAGGAAGCCTTGGAAAGCTGATCCAGGACCCAAATCTCTACCTGCGTGCTGAAGGAACGATGAAGGACATCGAAAAAATCATCAAACCTTTTGCCTCAATGAGCGCCCGTTTCGGGCTGCAAACGGAATATTTCGGTCAAAGCCGGTTAATTAAAAATACTTTTTTAGTGGACATCTGGGCGGCCGGAAATAAGTATTTTCTTGGTCAGACGGTCTATGATCCCTGGTTGGACGCATTCACTTTTTCCATCCAAGGGGGCTACCGCCTGGGCTCCTTTGTTCCGAGGTTGGGGATTCTGGAGTCCGAGGTTGGAGCCGGGCTAGATGTCTACACGTTGGACGACCGTCTAGTGATAAGCCTGGAGGGATTCGATTTTAACAGGGAGACGAGTCCCCGTTTTCGGGCATGGACCCGGTATTCGGCCACAAAACACCTCTACATCATCTTCGGGATCGATGATTTCACTTTAGCATCCAACAGGGAGGTTTATTTCGGATTTGGCTTTGGATTGTGATGAAGACAAAAACGACTTTTTCCTGCCAAAATTGCGGGTTCCATTCCCCCAAGTGGCTGGGACGCTGTCCGAGCTGCGGGGAATGGGAAACGATTGTGGAGGAAATCGAGGAACATGAAAAATCAGTAGAAGGATTTTCTTTTCCCGTGTCTGATCCTGTCCTTTACAAAGATGTCAAAGAAGCAAAAAAGAGACGGATTAAGACAGGAATCGGGGAACTCAACCGTGTTATTGGAGGTGGAGTTGTCTTGGGTTCTCTTATCTTGGTGGGGGGGGAGCCTGGAATCGGGAAGTCGACCCTATTGCTTCAGATCAGCCGTGATTTTGCAGAACAAGGGGAAAAAGTCCTTTATGTATCGGGTGAGGAATCCTTGGAACAAATCAAGCTGCGTGGACAGCGGCTTGGCGTAAAGGGGGGAGACCTGTATCTGCTGGCGGAAACGAACCTAGAAAGAATTATTGCTCAGGCCGAAAAACTCAATCCTCAGATTCTCATTCTGGATTCTGTCCAAACGGCCTTTTCGTCCAAATTGTCGTCAAGTCCTGGAACGATCAGTCAGGTCCGGGAAGTCACCAATCAAATTTTTCGCTATGCAAAAACGAGAGAAATCTCGTCCTTCCTCATTGGGCATATCACAAAGGAAGGGTCACTGGCGGGGCCAAAGTCACTGGAGCACATGGTTGATGTTGTTCTCTATTTTGAAGGAGAACGGGATCACAACTACAGGGTTCTGCGGGCCCTAAAGAATAGATTTGGGCCGGTTTCCGAGCTGGCCGTGTTTGAAATGGAGGAGAAAGGCCTTCAAGCCATCGCCAATCCGTCGGCGTTTTTCCTGAAGGAGCGGCCAAAGGATGAAGCTGGGAGTGTTGTTGTCTGCACAATCAAGGGATCGCGGCCTCTTCTGGCAGAAATTCAAGCCCTGGTTTCCTCCACGCTGTTTTCCGGAAATCCCAGAAGGATGACTGTTGGGTTAGATCACTTTCGTACCGCGATGCTTCTGGCATTGATCGAAAGGAAACTTGGATACAGTTTTGCAGGGGAAGACGTTTACCTGAATGTGCCTGGGGGTCTTTCTCTGGAAGAACCGGCCACTGATCTTGCCGTGATCCTGGCTGTTGTGTCCTGCATGAAGAACAAGGCCGTCCCGCCGGATGTGACCATCTTTGGTGAAGTGGGGTTGAGTGGAGAAATTCGCTCGGTCAGCCAGCCTCTTGCTCGGTTGAAAGAGGCCTCTTCTCTGGGATTTAACAAGGTAATCCTTCCAAAAGGAAATATGAATAATAAAGATAAAGGAGGCATCCCTGATATACAGCTATTGGAGGCAAAAAATATCAGAGAGGCTTCTCAAATATTATTTTAAAGGTCGTGCCAATGGGAATTTTTATTTTTCGCATCATCATCATTGCCATTATTGCAACATCGGGATACTTTTTTCCGCCGTTTCAGATGACAAACTACATGGGAGCCGGGATTGCCCTGGCTCTTGGTGTTCTAGTCGTTTACCTTGAAACATGGATTCGGAAGAGCCAGTTTAAAATCATATGGTCTTCTACCGTGGGAACGTATGTGGGCGTGCTTCTCGGGTGGGGATTGGGCTCTATCTATCAGACAATCTCTCAGGATGCGACAACGGTTTCGTTCCTTCGCATCTTTTTTCTTATCATCATGCCCTATATTGGCTTCCTCGTGGGAACGCGAAAGTTTGAGTGGTTGTATCCGGCTCATCTCTTCGAATATTTTAAAGAAAAAGGACCGGGACAAGCGCAGAAAATCCTCGATACCAGTGTTATTATTGACGGCCGCATCGCAGATATCAGCAATACAGCGTTTATTGAAGGGCCCTTGATTGTTCCTCAGTTTATTCTCAAGGAGCTGCAGCTGGTTGCCGACTCTCCTGACGGGATTAAAAGACAAAGAGGGCGGAGAGGCCTGGACGTTTTAGAGCAGCTCCAAAAATCTTCGCAAGTCACGGTCCTCATCTCCGAGATAGATTTTCCGGAAATCAAGGAAGTGGACACAAAGTTGATAGAAATGGCCAAGCAAATGGATGGAAAGATCATTACCAATGATTATAACTTGAGCAAGGTTGCCCAACTCCAGGGAATTCCTATCCTCAATATCAATGAATTGGCGAATACTCTGAAGCCTGTTGTTCTTCCCGGTGAGACGATCAAGGCTTTTATCCTCAAGGAAGGAAAAGAAAAAGACCAAGGAGTCGCTTATTTAGACGATGGAACGATGGTTGTAGTTGACAATTCCCGGAAATTAATCGGACAGACGGTTGACGTGACTGTCACTTCCGTCCTGCAAACCACCGTTGGAAAGATGATTTTTGCCCGGTACAACGAAGATTCAGATGAGTGATGTTTTTGTCATCATTGTGGCGGCCGGTGCAGGAGTCCGTTTTGGCTCTCCCAAGCCGTTTGCAGTCGTAAAGGGGAAAAGGATTCTGGACTACTGCCTGGAGACGTTCAACAGCCACCCGGGGATTTTTGAGATGGTTCTTGTTTTGCGAGAGACGTCGAAGAAAGACTTGTTTTTAGATCGGTACGAAAAATTAAAAGCGGTGGCAACTGGAGGAGAAAGACGACAAGATTCTGTCTTCTCTGGATTCCAGCAGATAAGCCCGGCTGAAAAGGATATCGTCCTGATCCATGATGCAGCTCGACCTCTGGTCAAAGCACCATTGATTGACTTGGTCATAAAAAAAACAATGGCAAAAGGAGCCGCCATTCCGGCTTTACCTGTCAGCGATACTATTAAAAAAATTGATGGCGGCCGGGTTTCCCGGACCATAAATCGAAAGGGCTTGTACCGCATACAGACACCTCAAGGCTTTTCCGGAGGGATCCTCAGAAGAGCCTTTAATGGGAATTTAGAAGATCACGGTACGTATACGGACGAAGCGGCTCTTGTAGAAAAGATGGGTTTAGATGTGTTTATTGTGCCCGGGGATCCCAGCAATTTAAAAATCACCTTTCCTGAGGACATAAAGATAGCGGAGACCCTGTGTTGAAGATTAGAATTGGACTTGGATATGACATCCACCCTCTTTTAAAGGGGCGAACACTCTATCTTGGAGGAGTGGACATCCCGTATTCTAAAGGCCTTGTCGGGCATTCAGATGGAGACTGCCTGATCCACGCTGTTGCCGATGCCCTGCTTGGGGCGTTGGGAGAGAAAGATATCGGTAAACTCTTTCCGGATACGGATCCGGCTTACAAAGACATCCGAAGCACCCGCCTTCTAGAGGCCGTTGTCGGCAGGCTTATTGAGAAAAAAATGGTGATCAACAATATCGATTCTGTTATCATCTGCCAAGAACCTCGCCTTGGTGAACACGTTTTACGGATGAAAGAGGTGCTGTGTCCGATCCTCCAAATCCGGCCGGACTCATTGGGGATCAAGCCACGCACAAATGAAGGCATTGGCGCCATCGGACGAGGGGACGCTATTGCCGCCATGGCGACAGTACTCATCCAATCAGAATCCTGAAATATTCATAAAAACTGCCGAAACAATCATTCGTTTTCAATGATATCGACTTGATTTCATATTATTAGAAAAAAGGCTTGAACTCACTTTGTTATCGGCTGTTTAGATAAAAATTCGGCACTTTTTACCCCAAGGGGGCGAGCCGATCTTCCTACATCTGCTTCGTTACGACACATTCGCGGTGGATTATCACAGCTTCATGTGCCGATGCCTCGCATCTGGAGCAACCTCGACTCGTGAATAATCCAGGCAAGAAAAGGGAAATTATTTTTTAAAGGAAGGGGGGGGAGGTTTTTGGCGGGGGAAGGGAAAAGAGGG
>Ga0114922_10006631_pt1 | contig 10602 bp, 10 predicted proteins | sample AartaG_FD_100975 | JGI IMG/M metagenome (GOLD analysis project Ga0114922, IMG submission 100975) | Deep subsurface microbial communities from Aarhus Bay to uncover new lineages of life (NeLLi) - Aarhus_00045 metaG | ecosystem: Environmental > Aquatic > Marine > Oceanic > Sediment | place...
ACTGGGTTCACTACCTCGGGAATGATCTGCAGTCCTCTACTATAGGAATCACTGCCCACACCTGTCAAGGTGCCGAGCGCCTTAGGTGTGACCGGAACCCTTTGGTCTTACGCCGAGGCTCTCGAATCCTCCCCAGCAGCGACATTCTTGTCGCGACGCCTCTGTCTTCCATAGTCCGGACTGGAATGTCCCTCCTACGAGCGGCGATTGCCTTCGGCAACCAAGAGAAAACGGTGACACCCAGCGCCTTGGTCAGTGCGACAGCGGCAGGCGCGTCTGCACAGCCGCGCGCACCGGCGCAAACGACAGCCTGTGCTCGGGGCACGGTCCGAGCTCCGCCAGACGGGCTAGGTGCTCCCTGGTTGCATAGCCCTTGTGCTTGCCGAACCCGTACTCCGGGTAGCGCTCGTCGAGCTCCATCATGAGTCGGTCTCGCACGACCTTCGCCAGTATGGACGCCGCCGCGATGGAGGCGCACATCCTGTCGCCGCCAACGATGGCCCGCTGCGGAATCCGGGCCCCCGGCAGGCCTCTTCCGTCCACGAGGAGGAGCTCAGGCGGAGGGTCGAGCTGCTCTATTGCGGCCTGCATCGCGGCGTGGGTTGCTGTGAGGACATTGAGGCGGTCAACAGTGCCCGCCTCAGCGAGCCCGATCCCAATCCGCAGCGCCCGGCCCGTAATGAGGTCGTAGAGGCGCTCGCGCCGGACCGCCGAGAGGAGCTTAGAATCGGCTAGCCCCGGGAGTCGGCAGCGAGGCGGCAGGATTGCTGCTGCCGCAACCACCGGGCCGGCCAGGGGTCCACGCCCGGCCTCGTCCACACCGGCGATGTGAGCGAACCCCCGGCGCCAGAGATCTCTCTCGATTCGCCACAGGCCTCGGCCGCCGGGCGAGGCCGATTTGCTCCTCGACACCGCTTACCCCCAAGAGACGTTGGCACAACCTACGGGCAGAGTCATGGTCAGGGCACGGCAGACCCGGCCGACCGTGCGGGGTTCGCGGCCACCGCGGGTGCTTCTCTCAGACTTACCTGGCGATTGTCGCTGACGAGTCCGATGCGGGGGGGAGGCCAGAACACGACCATTGCCTTGCCCAGCAGGCGCCACTGCTCCACCACGGGGCGCGGCTCGCCGGTGACAGGGTCGGTCCAGCGGTGGCTGTCGTTGCTGTTGTTGCGATTGTCGCCCAAGACAAAGCAGCAGCTCTCGGGCACGCGATAGCCCTCCTGAGTCGGCAGGCTATAGTCGTCTACGGGCCAGTCGTAGTCGGGCCGCGGAACGCCGGTTGGGTCCTCGAAGCGCCTGCCGTTGACGTAGACGCCGTCTCCGCGCTTGATCCTGATGACGTCGCCGGGGAGCCCGATCAGCCGCTTGACGTAGTCCTTTTTGTCGTTCCCGTGTACGGCCTGCGGCGGCGCCTGGAATACTACGATGTCCCCGCGCCGCGGCGGGTTGATCCGGTAAATGAACTTGTTGACGAGTATGCGGTCGCCTTGTCGGGAGAGGAGGTCGGTGCGTCCTGCATAGTGGTCAGAGCTTGACGGCGGCTCCCAGGGGCCCATGAGGGTCGGCTCCATGGAGGCGGAGGGGATGTAGAAGGCCTGGACGATGAAGGGCCGTATGAGCAGAAAGACGAGGACAAATGCAATAAGCCCGGAGTCGAGCAGCTCGAGCATGAAGCTGCGCGCTGGCGCATGGCGCCACAAGCCCCACAGCACACGCAGGAAGGCGAGCAGTCCGATGAGTGCTGCGATCTTCCAGGGCTGATCGAGAGTCATCTCAGGCGCGGCGATCTTCTTTGATGCGAGCGGCGCGGCCGACTCGCCCGCGCAGGTAGTAGACCTTGGCGCGTCGCACGCGGCCGCTCCGCAGCACCTTGATTGCCTCCAGGCGCGGCGAATGGAACAGGAACGTGCGCTCGACGCCCACACCGTGTGTCACGCGCCGCACAGTGAAGGTCTCCCTCAGCCCGCGGCCGCGGCGCGCGATGACTGTGCCCTGGAAGGGCTGGACGCGCTCGCGGTCGCCTTCTATCACGCGCACGGTGACTCGGACCAGGTCGCCGGGCCGGAAGTCCGGCAGGTCTGTGCGGAGCTGCGTCTCCTCCAGCTTGTCGATGGCCGTCATACTCGGTAGCTCCTGAAGAAAAGCCCGGCGAGGGCTCGCCAGGGCACACATAGGCAATACGACTTTGGAAGTATAGCACACGGCGGCGGGGCAGCGCAACCCTCGGACAAACGGAGCTGTGACCGGAAACCTTTGGTCTTACGCCGAGGCCCTCCAATCCTCCCCAGGAGCGACATTCTTGTCGCGACGCGTCTGTCTCCCATCATCGGGACAGGAATGTCCCTCCTGCGAGCGGCAATTGCCTTCGGCAACCAAACCAAGAGAAAACGGTCACACCCCAAAGCGAGGTGTGACCTCCACGGGCTCGCTGTGGCGTCCTACGCAGTGCGTCTAGTGAATAAGTCGAACTCCAGACACCTCGTTGAGGTCGGTCACGCCCGGTCCGTGATGCGGAATGCGGACGACGAGGTGTTGATCGCTGAGGTTGGCGACGAAGAAAAGCACTCCCTTTCGGCTTCCGAGCAAAGGTTCGGCGAGGTCGCTGTCCACCTTCAGCTTGAAGAAGACCGGCAGCACCTCCGGGCGGTAGAGGCCCATCATCATGGGTCCCTCCTCCTGGGAGGCGTAGCTACGCCAGTGATAGATGAAGGTGTCTTCCGGCCTGAAGAGCCCGTCCCAGTGGTAGATCACCATAAGGCTGATCTCGTGGGTGTCGGCGGACTCCGGGCCGAGCGCCAAGTCGTGGAGTCGACCGAGCAGCTTCAGGCCCTCGGTGGAGCCGACGAAGTCATGGCGGAACCCGGAGCCCACGGCCCCCGAGAACTCCTCGGGAAGATCGCGAAACTCGTAGTAGCAGCCTCGCTCGGAAAGGACTACTCGAACGAGGTTGTTGGAGTACTCCCGGCCTTTGCCCACCTGGTCCTTGATGTAGTCGATCATAACCTGGTATTCAGGCCGGGCGCTGTCCTTCAGCAGTGGCAGCTCTCGCTCTCTCCAGTTCATTCCCGTCTTCCTCTCGGGAACCCCTGATCTCCACCAGCATGGTACCCATGTGCTGCTGCCGTCTACCCCGAATCGCGGCCTGCGCTCACCATATACCACGATTCGTGTCCAACGTGGGGACATCATTGCGGACGATTTGTCCGGCGGCGCTTATGGGGCAGGACGTATGGTATACTGCCCCATGAGAAGACGATGCGAACTCGCGGGCTAGCGAAAACCGGTGTCATGCTGTGCGTTCTATGGGGGCTCTGCGGGGCAGCATGGCCTGCGCAGGATGCCGCACCCCGCGAGCCTGCTCCGGAGATGACCCCCGAGGAGCGCGCCGACGCGGAGATCGGGAAGTCGGCCGCAGAAGAGGTCGAGAGCCGATTCAAGATCGTGGAGGAGTCACCCGCCCTGCCGCGCATCTGCGCCGCCGTCGAGCGCATCCGGCCGGTAACCGAGAAGCCGCACCAGGAGTACCAATTCAAGGTAATTGACAGCAAGGCGGTGAACGCCTTCTCGCTGCCCGGCGGCTATCTCTATTATATGCAGGGCCTATTGGACGCGGTGGAGTCGGACGACGAACTCGCCGCGGTGACCGCGCACGAGATGGCGCACGTGTGCCTGGACCACTCGCGAAAGCTGATGGCAAAGGACGAGCGCTACACGAAGATTCTCACGCCGCTCGTCCTGATCTCCGTGCTCAGCAACTCCGACAGCGTGGATCCGGGGGCCATCGCCATGATCGGAAGCCTCGTCGTGCAGGACGCTCTGAACCACTACGGCCGGGAGGCGGAGTTCCAGGCGGACAGCCACGCCGTGCTGTATCTCAAGAAGACAGGGGAGTACAATCCAGTGGCCGTGCTGACGGTCGTCGAGGGCCTCGCCCGCATCGAGTCGGGGGGGGCTCCGGTCGACATGGGGGTCTTCCGGACACATCCGCACGCCAAGGAGAGGGTGAAAGCGGTCATCGCGCGGCTGCAGGAGCTCGGGATTCCCGCCGAGCGGCGGCGCGTGACGCAGTCCCTGGTCGCGGAGGCGGGCTCGGTGAGGAAGGGCGAGCAGGAGATGGGGGAGCTGCGTCTGAACGACCGCGTTGTTGTGCAGCCCGCCGCCGAGGTGGATGGGCTCTCGGGTATGGCTCGGGCGGAGCACGGCGCTGAGGTGCTCAACTCCCTGCTGCTCGCGAATCTGCAGCTCATAGAGATCGTCTTGCAGCAGGACGGTGATTCGATTCGGATGGCAGCGCGGGCCGAGACGATACTCACGGTGTCCCCGGAGGACGCGGCCGCTCACGAGTCCACGGTGGAGGAGCTGGCTGAGAAGGCGATGGCCGTCGTGCGCGTCGCATTCCGAGAAGAGAAGGTGCAGCGCGCGTACTAGCTCACCTTCTCGAATCGGAGCCGGTGTCCGCCGAAGCCCCGGTTCCTGCCCGTTCGCGTCGTCTACCGCGTGTAGCCCGACGATGCTTCCGTGGCCGTCGTGAGCACCCCGGCCGGGAGGCTCTTGACGAGGTCCAGATAGAGGCCGGTGCCGACCGCCACGCAGGTCAGGGGGTCCTCCGCGAGATGTACCGGCACTTCGGTCTGAGCTTCGACAAGGCGATCGATGCCGCGCAGGAGGGCTCCGCCCCCCGTGAGAGTGATGCCCCGTTCTATGATGTCGGCGGCCAGCTCGGGTGGCGTGCGCTCGAGAATGCTGCGGATCCTCTCGACCAAGGTGGCAACCGGCTCTGCCAGGGCTTCGCGCACCTCTTCTGAGCTGATCTCAATAGTCTTCGGCAGGCCGGTGATGACGTCGCGGCCCTTTACAGTCATCGTCGTCTCGCTCGGCAGCGGATAGGCGGAGCCGATGTTGATCTTGATCTCCTCGGCCGTGCGCTCCCCTATAATGAGGTTGTAGCTGCGCTTGATCTGCCGCATCACCATGGCGTCCATCTCCGACCCGCCCAGTCGGACGGACTCGCTCAACACGATCCCGCCCAGCGAGATGACCGCGATGTCCGTAGTTCCGCCGCCCACGTCCACCACCAGGTGCCCGTTCGGGCTGGTGACCTCCAGTCCGGCCCCGAGGGCCGCAGCCATGGGCTCCTCGACGGGGGTGGCGCGCTTGGCGCCCGCCGTGACCGCGGCCTCCACGACGGCGCGCTTCTCCACAGCGGTGGCCCCGGAGGGGATGGAGATGCAGACCTGCGGCTTGAAGAACTTGCGGCTCCCGCAGACGCGAGCCAGCAGATAGCGCAGCATCTTCTGCGTGATACTGAAGTTGGCGATCACTCCGTCCTGGATCGGCCTGATGGCCGAGATGGAGCCGGGCGTACGCCCCAGCATATCTCGGGCGTCGTCGCCCATGGCTACGATCTCATCGTCGGAGATCGCGACGACCGACGGTTCCCGTACGACGATGCCCCGGTCCTTGACGTAGACCAGGATGTTCGAGGTGCCCAGATCGATCCCCACTGCCATCCCAAAGAGCAACATCGGCTACCCCTCCGGCGGGCCTGCGGAGGCCCGCTGTGTTGAGTGATTCCCCGCTGCAGTTATGTCTGCGCCCAGCGAACGCAGCTTGCTCTCGAAGTTCTCATAGCCGCGAGCAACGAAGCGGCGGCCGGAGACGACGCTCTCTCCGTCGGCCGAGAGGGCGGCGATGACCAGTGCCGCCCCATCTCTTATGTTGTGGGCCTGCACCTGGGCGCTGCGCAGCCTTGGCACGCCCGTTATGAGGGCCTCGCGCGGGCCCGCAAGCCTGATGTCCGCGCCCATGCTCGCCATCTGATCCACATACTGGAGCCGATCGTCGAACACGCTCTCCCTTATCGTGCTTGTCCCCTCGGCGACGGCGAGCACCGCCGCCATCGGCGGCTGGAGATCGGTGGAGAAGGAGGGAAATGGGTCGGTCACTATCTCTACGCCTCGGGGCCGCCGGGGACACGCGGCCGTGATGCCGTCGTGTGCGGAGAGCTCGACCCCGGCCTCCTCGAGCTTGTCCGCCGTCTCGCTGAGCTCCTCGCGGGTGATTTCCTCGACGGTCACCTCGCCCCGCGTGGCTGCTGCGGCGCAGAGGAGGGTGCCGGCTTCCAGGCGGTCGGGGTTAATCCGGTGGATCGTCCCGCGCAAGCGACTCACTCCCTTTACCGTCAGCTTCGGCCCGCCAAGTCCATCCACGCGAGCTCCGGCCGCGTTCAGGAACTCGCAGAAGCACACCACGTCCGGCTCGAACGAAGCGTTCTCTATTACCGTCGTCCCCTCGGCCAGCGAACCAGCCATCAGGGCCGTGAAGGTCGCGCCCGGATTGCGATGGCGCGGGTCGAGGACGACTGCTGATCCCTGGAGCCCCGCGGCCTGCAGAGCGATCTGCCTATCCTCTGTGGTCGCACGAACGCCCAGAGCCTCGAGCACGGCCAGGAAGTGCGTGACAGGCCTGGCACCGATCCGGCAGCCACCGGGCAAGGGCATCTCCGCCTTCCCAAGGCGGAGCGCGAGTGGCCCGAGCAGGTAGTGGGAGGCCCGCATCCTCCCGACGAGGTCGGCCGGGGGCCGGTGAGTGGCGATCCCGTGGTTGACGATCTTCACGCTGCCGTCGCTCTGCTCGCAGACCTCGAGGCCGAGCTTGCGCAGGAGCGCGAGCATGGTCGCGACATCGGTGATCCTGGGGACGTTGTGAAGCACAGTTTCGCCGTCCAGCAGCAGCGCTGCGGCGAGCGTGGGCAGGGCACCGTTCTTGCTGCCGGAGGGCCGAATACGGCCCTCTAGGGGTCTGCCGCCCGCGATGTGCCAGGCATCTTCGACCATAGCTGCTCCCTGTGCTATAGCGTCAATTATGTCCTTCGCTGCGGGGCCCGCCTTCTCTTCTCAGCCACTCGCAGTCGATTGAGCGCGCGCCGCAACGCGGCCTCAGCACGGCGCACGTCTGTCTGAGGGTCGTGGGCGCGTATCCGCTTCCGCGCTCGACCCTCTGCTGCGTGCGCCCGCGTGACGTCTATCTCGTCGGCCGCCTCGGAGGCATCGGCGAGGATAGTCACCTCATTCCAGCCGACCTCCAGATAGCCTCCGGCCACCGCTAGGAACCTGCGCTCTCCCGACTCTTCCAGCACGGTGAGCCGGCCGATGCTCAGCTCCGCCACCATTGGCGCGTGTCGTGCCAGCACACCCACGTAGCCGTCCCAGGCGGGAGCCACCAGGCTTTCCACCTGCCCCCGGAAGACTTCGTGATCTTGGGCCAGCACCGTGAGGTCGTATAGGTGCGGCATCTCACTGCTCCTTCGCCAGCCTCTCCGCCTTGGCAACTGCCTCGTCCACCCCGCCGACCATATAGAAGGCCTGCTCCGGAAGATCGTCGTGCTTGCCCTCTACGATCTCCTTGAACCCGCGGATGGTATCGCGAAGCTGGACATACTTGCCGGGCTGACCCGTGAAGGTTTCTGCAACGAAGAACGGCTGTGAGAGGAACCGCTCGATGCGACGGGCTCGCTCGACGATGATGCGGTCTTCGTCCGACAGCTCCTCGATGCCGAGGATGGCGATAATGTCCTGGAGGTCCTTGTAGCGCTGCAGGATCTCCTGGACCCGACGAGCTACCTGGTAGTGCTCGTCGCCCGTCACCGCGGGGTCCAAGATGCGGGATGTTGACCGGAGAGGGTCAACGGCGGGGTAGATGCCGCGCTCGACAATGCGACGATCCAGCACAGTGGTCGCATCTAGGTGGGCCATTGCGGTGGCTGGGGCAGGGTCGGTGATGTCGTCGGCCGGGACGAAGATGGCCTGGAGAGAGGTGATGGATCCCTTCTTGGTGGAGGTGATGCGCTCCTGGAGTTCGGCCATCTCTGTGCCGAGAGTCGGCTGGTATCCCACCGCGGAGGGCATCCGGCCCAGCAGAGCGGAGACCTCGGATCCGGCCTGGATGAAGCGGAAGATGTTGTCTATGAAGAGGAGCACGTCCTGTCCGGCGACGTCGCGGAAATACTCGGCCAAGGTGAGGGCGGTGAGCCCTACGCGGAGGCGCGCGCCCGGTGGCTCGTTCATCTGGCCGAAGACGAGCGTGGCGCGCTCGATGACTCCGGAATCCTTCATGGTGAGCCAGAGGTCGTTCCCCTCGCGCGTTCGTTCGCCGACGCCGCTGAAGACGGAGGTGCCGCCGTGCTGGGTCGCGATGTTATGGATAAGCTCCATCAACACGAAGGTCTTGCCGACGCCGGCGCCGCCGAACAGCCCCACCTTGCCTCCCCTCGGGTAGGGGGCAAGCAGATCTACGACCTTGAAGCCCGTCTCGTAGATCTCGGCCCTGACGTCCTGATCATCGAAGCTAGGGGCCGGCCGGTGGATTGGGAGGTGGTCTTCGGCGTCGACCGGGCCGAGTTCGTCGATGGGATCTCCCAGCACGTTGAACAAACGCCCCAGCACCTTCGGACCGACGGGCACCTGAATCGGCTCCCCCGTGCTGGTCGCCACCATGCCTCTCACGAGCCCCTCGGTCGGGGCCATAGCTACGCACCGCACCGTCTCGTTGCCTAGGTGCTGGGCGACCTCCAACACGAGCCTACGGTCGTCTCCGTCTTGATCGAGCCTCATCTCGATGGCGTCTCGTATTTCTGGCAGCGAGTCGGCCGGAAAGCGAACGTCCACCACCGGTCCGACAACCTGGATCACTCTACCGTCAGCCATAGCTCCGCACGCTCTCCGTCGCTCAGGTGGTGGCCTCGGCTGCGCCCACGAGTTCGGCCAGATCTCTCGTGATGGCGGCCTGCCGGGCCTTGTTGTAGTCTAGGGTCAACGATTGCATCATATCCTCCGCGTTGTCCGTGGCCGCTGTCATAGCAGCCACGCGGGCGGCGTGCTCGCTGGCGGATGCTGACAGCACCGCCCCAAGCACCTCGGCGCGCAGGTATCTGCGCATCAGCCCAGGCAACATCGCGCGCGGTGCCGGCTCGAAGATGACCTCGGCGAAAGCAGCCTCTTTGGGCTTTACCGGGAGCACGACGTCAGCTCGCACCTCATGGCGGGTGCCGCCGAGGAACTCGGCGTAGACGAGCACGAGCCGATCGAGCTCGCCCGCTTCGTAGCGCCCGCCGAGCCGATCCGCGAGGCGCCGTATGGCGTGCGGGTCCGGCCTGCCCCCCAAAGGCACAATCTGATCGAGAACCTCGTAGCCTCGCCGCCGCATCTGCCCGAGTCCCTTTCTCCCGACGACCACAACGACGGTGCCAGGGGGCTCGCCGAGGGCGAGTGCACGCCGGACCGCGTTGGCATTGTACCCCCCACACAGCCCCCGGTCGCTGGTCACGAGCACCAGCGCCGTTTTCTCGATGGGCCGCTCCTTCAGAAAGGGATGCTCCTGAGTGACGGCGCCCACCTGAGCGACAAGATCGGCAAGCTTGGCCCGATAAGGGCGATAGCGGCGGAGCTGCTGCTCAGCGCGGCGCAGTCGAATCGAGGCCACAGTCTTCATGGCGCGGCAGATCTGGTCGATGCTGCGTATGGTCCGTATCTTGCGCTTGATGTCTCGGGTGGAGCTCACGGCGATTCGCCCTCCGGCTGCTGCTCGCTCTTCTCTTCGCGGAACCGCTTGTGGAAACTCTCAATGGCCGTCTGGAGATCCCTCTCGACCTGCTCGCCGAGTTCGCCGGTGTCGGCGATGGCTTGCAGCACGCCTGGGTGGCGCTCGCGGATGAAGGGGACGAGCTGCGCGGCGAAGTCCGTCACCTGCTCCGCCTCGACATCGTCCACGTACCCGTGCGTTCCCGCGTAGATAACAGCGACCTGATCGGCGACCGGCATGGGCTGATACTGGGGCTGCTTCAGGAGCTCCAGTATTCGCTCGCCCCGAGCAAGCTGTGCTTGTGTTACCCGGTCGAGCTCGGTGGCGAACTGGGCGAAGGCCTGAAGCTCCTCGTAGTACGCGAGGTCAAGGCGGAGCATCCCCGCCACCGCTTTCATCGCCGGCCGCTGGGCCGCGCCGCCGACCCGAGATACGGAAAGGCCGACGTTCATGGCCGGCCGGAAGCCCGAGAAGAAGAGGTCGGTTTCCAGGTAGATCTGACCGTCTGTGATGGAGATGACGTTGGTGGGGATGTAGGACGAGATGTCACCTTCCTGGGTCTCGATGATGGGCAGCGCGGTCAGCGACCCCGCTCCCCTCTCATCGCTCAGCTTCGCGGCGCGTTCCAGCAGGCGAGCGTGCAGATAGAAGATGTCACCTGGGAAGGCCTCGCGTCCGGGAGGACGCCGGAGCAACAGAGAAACCTGTCGGTAGGCTTGGGCGTGCTTCGTCAGGTCGTCGTAGACAACGAGGGCGTGCTGGCCCCGTTCTCGGAAGTACTCTCCCATAGAGCAACCGGCGTACGGTGCGACGTACTGGAGAGGGGCGGGATCGTCGGCGGCTGCCACGACGATTGTCGTGTAGTCCATCGCGTCGTGCTCGCGCAGCACATGTGCGACGCGGGCCACGGTGGACAGCTTCTGCCCGACGGCGACGTAGATGCAGCGGCAATCCTGTCCCTTCTGGTTGATGATGGTATCGACCGCGATTGCGGTCTTACCCGTCTGGCGGTCGCCGATG
>Ga0114922_10006632_pt1 | contig 10602 bp, 10 predicted proteins | sample AartaG_FD_100975 | JGI IMG/M metagenome (GOLD analysis project Ga0114922, IMG submission 100975) | Deep subsurface microbial communities from Aarhus Bay to uncover new lineages of life (NeLLi) - Aarhus_00045 metaG | ecosystem: Environmental > Aquatic > Marine > Oceanic > Sediment | place...
ACCGACCGGCTCGTTCTTGGCACCCTGCGCGGCCCGGTGACGGTACTGCTGGACGACGAGACGCGGTATCGGGTGCCTGGCGTGGATGACCCCGGCCCAGACGACATTGAGGTGGGCGCTTCCGTCGGCGTCTGGGGAGTGTGGAACGAGGATGGTACACTTCAGGCTGCGGGCGTAGCGGTGCTGGGTGGCGGGTGGAGGCGCGCTCCCGCGAGAGGGCGGCGCTGAGCCGTGACCGAACGCAAAACAGGCCGGGCACGGTGCCCGGCCTGTCTTTGTAGAACAGAACCCTTGCGAAGGTTTGGCAATCGGTTTCAGATCAAGGATGTCTTCGCCCACCGAGATCGTTCCCTTGACTCAGGTCATCTGTAACCTTCGCAAGGGTAGCATCCTACTCTACGAAGCCAACGTACTCCGGGGGCCAGTATGAGAACCAGGCATGTCCCACAATGTGATCAATCAGCACCGGCCCAAAGTTACGCGAGTCATTGGAAGCGCCCCGGTTGTCACCTATGACGAAGACGTACAGGGGGGGGACGGTCTTTGGGCCGTAGTTGCCCCCGCCGGGTTGGACTGTCCAGGGCTCTTCGAGCCGTTCGCCTTCGATGTACACCTCCCCGCCCCTCACCTGGATGGTCTCCCCTGGCAGTCCTACCACACGCTTGATCAGCATATCTGTTTGTCCTGGCAGATCAATGACGACGATGTCCCCGCGCCGTGGGCCGTGGGAAAAACGATACGTAACTTTCTCTACCACCACCCGCTGGGCGGTGTGCAGGTTGGGCTCCATGCTCTGTCCCAGCACCTGGGTGGCCTGGGCCAGGAAGAGATTGATAGCCACGGCGATGACGACTGCAGGGGTGGCCGTCTCGATTATTATCTCGCGCAGCAGTACTCGCAACAGCCTTCGCAACACCTGAGCCCCGGAATTTTCAGGAGCTTCGATTGCGGATTCTTCGACGGTCTCTACCGCGATCTCTTCCACCGGATGTCTGTTATCCGCCGGATGTTTGTTATCCGCCGGATGTTTGTTATCCGCCGGATGTTCGTTATCCGCGATTTCTTCCATGGCAGTCTCTCAGCGTGAGCTAACGTTGTCGAGGCGGGCGACGTCCTCTGCTACCCTCTCTGTGGCTCCGGCTTCCACCCGGTCTGTCGGCCGCTTGAGCCTGCTCCAGTGTCCATCCCTCCAACACCGCTCGGCGCGAGAGGCGGATCTTTCCTTCAGGGCCAATGTCGGTCACCATCACCATGATCTCGTCGCCGAGTCTTGCCACGTCCTGGACGCTATTGACGCGATAGTCGGCCAGTTGCGAGATGTGCACCAATCCGTCAGTACCGGGCAGTATCTCGACGAAAGCGCCAAAGTCGGTGGTGCGCACCACACGCCCGGTGTAGATGTGGCCTTCCTCCGGCTCCTCGGTCAGCGCCTCGATCATTCGCTGCGCCTTCTCCGCGGCCGGGCCGCTGGTCGAGGCGATGTAGATGGTGCCATCGTCCTCGATGTCAATACGCACGCCGCACTCATCCTGGAGAGCGCGCACCGTCTTGCCGCCCGTCCCAATGACTGCCCCCAGTTTGTCGGGGTCCACGTGCAGGATGGTCATCCGAGGCGCGTAGGGCGAAAGCTCAGCCCGTGGGGCGGGGATGGTCGCCTTGATCACGTCCAGAATCTGCATGCGCGCCTGGCAGGCCTGCTCTAATGCTTCTGCCAGGATGTCGTAGGAGAGACCGGCGATCTTGATATCCATCTGCAAGGCAGTGACCCCCTTGCGCGTACCGGCGACTTTGAAGTCCATGTCCCCGATGTGATCCTCCAGCCCCTGGATGTCAGTCAAGATCTGATAGCGGTCACCCTCCATCATCAGGCCCATCGCGATGCCCGCCACCGGGGCCTTGATGGGCACACCGGCATCCATGAGTGCCAGCGTGCTCCCACATACGCTCGCCATCGAAGTAGACCCGTTGGAACTGAGCGCCTCGCTGACGACACGAAGGGTGTAGGGGAACTCGCCATTGTCGGGGATCACCGGCAGCAGTGCCCGCTCGGCCAGCGCGCCGTGGCCGATCTCGCGCCGACGGGGGCCGCGCAGTGGGCGCGTCTCACCGGTGGAGTAGGGCGGAAAGTTGTAATGATGTATGTAGCGCTTGGTCTCCTCCGGCGAGAGGTCGTCCAACATTTGTTCCTCCCGAGGTGTGCCTAGCGTGGCGACGGAAAGCACCTGGGTCTCGCCACGGGTGAAGAGGCCGGAGCCGTGCGTCCGTGGCAGCAGCCCCACCTCGGACGAAAGGGGGCGGATGGTCTGGGGGTCTCGCCCATCGGCGCGGATGCCCTCCTCGAGGGTGCGCCGGCGGACGAGTTCGCGTTCCACTTTCTCGAAAGCCTCCCTGACTGTTCTCTCGTCCCACTCCTCACCCAGATTCTCGATCAGTTCATCCCGCAGCACCTTCAATCGCTCGTAGCGATCCTTCTTGCTCGTTGCGCCGTAGATGGCCTCTGGTAGCCGATCGCCCACCTGCTGACGGACAGTTTCACACAACCCGTCGGGCAGGACGTAGGGAGTATAGGTTCGCTTGGGCTTCCCCACCGCCTCACGCATCTCGTTCTGGACGCGAATCAGGTCTTGTATCGCCTCGTGACCACGGCGGAGTGCCTCGACCATCATCTCTTCGCTGACCTCATTTGCTCCAGCCTCGACCATCAACAAGGCATTGGCAGTGCCGGCCAGGCGCAGGTTGAGCGCACTATGCTCCATCTGAGAGACGACCGGATTGACGACCAGTTCTCCGTCTATGTATCCCACGCGCACGGCTCCCACCGGCCCATCAAATGGGACGTTGGAGATGGTGAGTGCGGCCGAAGCGCCAATGATGGACAGAATATCGGCCTGATTCTCCTCGTCTTGCGAGAGGGGGGTGATGATGATCTGCACGTCGTTGCGCAGGTCGTGGGGGAAGAGGGGGCGGGTGGGACGATCGGTCAACCGCATCGTAAGCGTGGCTGATTCAGTTGGCCGTCCCTCGCGGCGGAAGAAGGAACCGGGGATGCGGCCCGCCGCGTAGAGCCGCTCCTCAAAGTCCACAGTGAGGGGGAGGAAATTGATCCCCTCGCGGACGTTGTGTGACATCGTCGCCGTGACGAGCAACATCGTATCGCCACAGCGAACTGTCACTGCGCCGCCTGCCTGTTGGGCCAGCTTCCCGGTCTCGATGGTGACGACCTCGTCTCCCAACGTGGCGGTAAACTTATGACTATTCACTTTTTACACCTCCGTGTTTGAGGCCAGACTTCGGCGTGAGCGTTCAGCCGAACGGCGCGGAGGTCAGGGACTGGGGGGTATCTCGTAGCAAGCTGCTCGCTCTTGGACTACGCTGCACTCTCCAATTCCTGGACCTGCGCCGGGCCTCTAGATTGTTCGATTTCTATTCCAAAGAAGTATACCAAACGAGTAGATGGGCATACTCTCGCATCTACTCGTTCGATTGACTCTAATGATGTACTACCTGCGCAACCCGAGTCGCTGTATGATCTCCTTGTAGCGTTCAGGGGCTTTGTGACTGAGATAGATCAGATGACGCCGGCGTTGACCAACCATCTTAATCAGACCACGCCGGGAGTGCTCATCGTGCTTGTGTGTCTTCAGGTGTTCTGTCAGTTGCTTGATGCGGGTAGTCAACAACGCGATTTGTACTTCCGGTGAGCCGGTATCATTGGGCGCACGGCCGTACTCCTGCATGATGCCTTCTTTCTCGCTCTTACTCAACGGCACTGTTTCCTCCTTATCACGCACGGGCGGAGCTCGACGTACGCCCCTCCCAATCTCGCGGACTTATTTTACCACGATTCAGCCCCCGACGCAAACCGGCCACTATTGGCCTTACTCACGTATTATGTCTGCACTTTATGCGTGTTGTCTGTTGCCTATCCCAGGTTTGTGGTCATTGCCAAATCGCGGTAGAATGGCACGGCTGGATCGGCCGTTGATTCGTGAGGGCTTCGGTTCCGGAGGCGATGCGCCGTCGGGGCAAGTGGTGGTCCACGAGACGGAGTAGTGAGTTGGACGAAGCACGCGGGACATCATTACAACAAGAAGTAAAAGTCGCGCAGGCAGCCGGGATTATTGCACTGGGCAACGTCGCCAGCCGGATGTTGGGGCTGGTGCGAGAGATGGTCAAGTCCGGGCTCTTCGGTGCTGGCGGCGACGTGAGCGCGCTGAACGCAGCGCTCCGCATCCCCATCATGATCTACGACCTGCTGGTGGGGGGCATAATCAGTTCGGCTCTCGTTCCTGTCCTTTCCGACTACACGGCCCCAGAACGCCGGGCAGAGCTGTGGCACCTACTCAGCGTCCTGGTCAGCGTCACCCTGCTGATCCTGTGCGGGTTTGTCCTGGTGGGGGAACTCCTGGCTCCCCAGGTGGTCTGGCTACAGGCCGGGGGCCTTTCACTCCCCTATCGGGTTCTGGCGATCGATCTCTTGCGCTTGGTTCTCCCGGCGGTTCTTTTCCTTAGCTTGGCCAGCATCCTGGCCGGTGCTCTCTATGCACTCAACCGGTTCGCCTTCCCTGCCTTCATCGCCACCGTCTCCAACGCTGTCATCGTCCTCGTAACGTTAGCCCTGGGACGTCGTTGGGGGGTCCGCAGCATGGCCGCCGGTATGCTGGCAGGTGCTGTGCTCCAGGTAGTGCTCCAACTGCCGGGGCTGCGTGGCGCTCGTCTGCGCTTCGCCCTCGACCTCCACCACCCCGCTTTGCACCACATCGGCCAACTCTACCTTCCTATTCTGATCGGTCTGGCGGTGGACAAACTGGCAGAGTTACTCAGTTACAACTTGGCCTCCCACATCGCTGATCCTGCCATCTCTTGGATGGAATATGCGGCCCAGATCATCCAGTTTCCCCTTGGCTTGGTCGTCACTGCTGTCTCCATTGCCATCCTTCCCACTCTCTCCCGGCAGGCTGTCGCCGAGGAATCCAGCCCTTTCCAGGCCACCCTGGCTCAGGGGCTGCGGCTGGTTCTGGCCTTGATCATCCCGGCCGCCATTGGCTTGTACGTGCTGGCGAATCCCATCGTCGCCCTCGTCTTGGAGCACGGCGACTTTACACCAGCGGATACAGTGGCGACGGCGGAGGCGCTGCGGTACGCGCTCCTGGGGTTGCTCTTCACTGCCGTGGATCAGCCCCTCATTTTCGCTTTCTATGCCCGCAAGGACACGCTGACCCCCGCCTTAGTGGGTGTGGGGACGACGCTGCTCTATGTTTTGATGGCCCTTACCCCTTGGTGGCTGGGGGTACTGACCCTGCCGCTTCTGGTCCTGGTCAATTCCCTCAAATTGGCCACCCACGCGCTGGCTATGCTGGTGATGGCTCGGCGGCGTCTGGGCGGGTTGGGCGGCCATGGTTTGTGGTCTCTCACGCTGAAGGCTAGCCTCGCCTCTCTGGTGATGGCAGCGGTGACCTGGGCCGTGATGCGTGCTCTGGCGGCAGTGTCGCCGGCGGGCCTGCTGGGGGAGTTGCTGGTCGTGAGCGGGGCTGGGGGGGTTGGGGTGGCAGTCTATGGACTTTTGGCTCTGGTGTTGAGGATTGAGGAGATTCACCTACTCCGCGCTGCCGTCAGCGACGGCCTGACCCGCTTGACGGGGTCTGGGCGGTAGATTATAATGCCGTTGGACGTGAAACGTGATAACGACTGAAGGGTTGAACTCTGGCCGAGGATTTACGTGTGAAAGGCGCATTGGGATTGGGAGTCGAGCGGGAAATTGAGAAGGTTCAACCAGTCCGCCCCGAGCGATATGACGAGGCGTATTTCTTAGGTTCTTGCGAAGGATACGTAGAGTTCATCGCTAGTGAGGGAGCGCACCTTTCGCGTCGGCTGAGCCAGGTTCTTGAGGTGGCCGAGGTCGCGCCTGGTATGCATGTGCTTGACGTTGGCTGCGGGCGGGGTGAGATCCTGCGCCGCTGCGCGGGGCTGGGAGCGCAGGCCTATGGTGTGGACTATGCTCCGGTGGCGGTGCGGATGGCGCGGAGACTGGCGATGGCCGATGGGGAGACGCGGTGCGCTGTGGGCGTTTACCTGGCCGACGCCAAGTGGTTGCCCTTTGCCACCGCCTCCTTCGATTGCGTGCTGATGTTTGACCTGGTCGAGCATCTTCACCCGTGGGAGCTGGACCAGGCGCTGGCGGAGGTGCGGCGCGTGCTGCGACCTGATGGCCGGCTCATCATTCACACCGCTCCCAATGTCTGGTACGACCGCTACGCTTACCCACTCGTCCGGCTGGTGCGCACGCTGATGGGGCAGGGAGCGCGTTACCCACAGGACCCTCGCGCCATTATCGAGGCCAACCTCGACGTACACGTCAACGAACAGAGCGCGCTGAGCCTGTGGTGGCTGCTGAGGCGAGCGGGGTTCCGCGCCCGGGTGTGGTTGGATACGCCCCCGCAGAACCGCCGGGAGGGCCGGGTATTCCGCGCCGCCCGCTACATCCTCTTCAACTGGCCGCCCTTTTCTTGGTTCTTCGAACGGGAGGTGTTCGCGGTGGCGCGGGTGGAGGCTGCGTGTTAGTTGGGCGCGCTGCCTGAGACATCCTGCTGTCTGATTGTTATTCTTGACTATCCTTTCGGGTTTGAGTATACTTATCATACGAACAGGTGTTCTGGGAGGCTGGAGATGGATTCTGTAAACAAGATTATTCACGGTGATTGTGAGCAAGTCCTAAAGGAGTTTCCTGATTACTCTATTGACCTGATTTTTACTTCACCACCATACGCGGACCGGAGAAAACGGACTTATGGTGGTATCAAGCCCGATGAATACGTTGATTGGTTCTTGCCAAAGGCAGAGCAGTTCTTGCGTGTCCTGAAGCCCACTGGCACTTTCATTTTGAACATAAAAGAGCGTGTTGTTAATGGTGAACGCCATACATACGTCATTGACTTGATATTGAGACTAAGAGAGCAGGGCTGGCTGTGGACCGAGGAATTTGTCTGGCACAAAAAGAACTGTTATCCGGGTAAGTGGCCTAACCGTTTCCGTGATTCTTGGGAAAGACTTCTTCAATTCAACAAACAACGAAAATTCAACATGTATCAGGAAGCAGTCATGGTGCCTGTCGGAGATTGGGCTAAGGATCGTCTTGCTAATCTTAGTGAAACGGACAAGATCAGAGATGAATCAAGAGTTGGAAGCGGGTTCGGAAAGAATGTCTCCAAATGGGTTGGGCGTAGCGAGGTGTATCCAACAAACGTTATTCACATGGCTACAGAGTGCTCAAACCGAAAGCATAGCGCGGTTTTTCCTGTAGCCCTACCGACTTGGTTCATCAGACTGTTCACGCAGCCAGGAGGCATAGTTCTAGATCCATTTAATGGTTCTGGAACAACAACTGTAGCCGCGAAGAAACTTGGACGTAAATATGTGGGCATTGATATCAATGAAGAATACTGTCAAATTGCAGTGGAAAGGCTTGTGCAGAAACAGCCACTGTTGCTGGAGAGGTCTGAAACCTACGAAACGAGGTGAGTGCGATGAACAAACTGGACCTTGATGCACTCAGAGCTTATGCCAGCGAAAGCATAGCGGATTTCCATCAGAGAAAACTCAAGTCATTGCAACAGTTGAAGCTCAGGAAGTTGCTCAAGAAGAACCCATATCTATTCAGAGCCAAGAACATCACTACTGCCGGAGACTTGATAGGTGGTCTACTTGACGCTTTTCTATCGTCATCCGAAGAGAAGCTGTTTGGTGATTTTTTGGAAGATCTGGCCATCTTCATCGCAGGCCAAACCTGCAATGGGCACAAGTCAACGGCACCAGGAGTTGATTTAGAACTTGAGAACAAGGGCATCTATTACGTTGTCTCAGTAAAGTCAGGGCCAAACTGGGGAAACAGTTCTCAGCAAAGCAAACTCGCTGAAGATCTGCAGAAAGCTGTTATTAGAGTTAAGCAGTCGCGACATGGTGCAAACGTTCAGTCAGTTCTAGGCATTTGTTATGGAAAAACAAGGACAAGCTATCTGCGAGGCTACCTGAAAGTTGTTGGTCAGAACTTTTGGTGTTTGATTAGCGAGAACCAAGATTTGTACACGGACATTATCGAACCGATTGGATATCAAGCTAAAGAGCACAATGATGCATTTCACAGAGGCAAAGGTAGGGTGATAAATAGATTCACAAAGGAGTTTATTGAAAGTTTCTGTGACAGCACAGGTGCGATAGATTGGGTGAGACTCGTTGAGTTTAATAGCGGCAATTACGATTTGGACAAGTTTCTGTCTTGATTTGGGAGAATAAGGTGATAGACAAGGAAACCAGGAGCGCTATCAAGGGTTACCTTGGAGGCTTCATTCAGGGCCTCAACCAACGCTGTCCTGAGTCCAGGATGAAAGAGGCGCGTGCGCTCTATACTACATTCGAGGAGTGTGCCCGCCTCATTGCCCTGCAAACCTACATCGCAGCCGAGCGAGGCTATTCGGTCAGCGGCAGAATGCCTGCCGCTGCGGCCGCCAAAATCGAGGAGATTGTCAGTCGCATCAACGAGGGCCACACCCTCGACTTTCCAGCCTTGATCGTTGAGGTTCTGCAGACGAGCGATGAGGAATGGGTGGAGAGGCCCATCATCGCCGATTTGTACCTCAAAGACAAGGATGGTCGCGAGTACTTCTTTGAGATCAAATCCCCCAGGCCGAACAAGGGGCAGTGCCTGGAAGTGGCCAAGCGGTTGCTGCGTATCCACGCCATCACGCAGAAGAACAGACCCTATGTTAATGCCTATTTCGCGATGGCCTACAATCCCTACGGCACGCGCCTGGAAGACTATCGCCACAGTTTCAGCCTCCAATATCTGGATATGCAAAACGAGGTGCTCCTGGGGGCAGATTTCTGGACTTTGATCGGTGGCGAGGGCACGTATGAAGAACTGCTGGAAATCTACCGAGAGGTGGGGAGAGAGAAGGGCAAGGCGATGATTGATGCCTTGGCATTTGGCTTCTAATTTGGCTACATAGACTGAACGACCACGATGAAAGACCGTCGCGCGGTTGACCAACTGTCCATAGAGGAACTGGAGGAGGTGCTGCGCATCCGCAAGCGGGAGGCGCGGCTGGAGCGTCTGCGCCAGTTGGGCAAAGAGGCCGAGGCGAACGGATTTGACCCGCTGGCTCCCAAGCCCGTTGAGCCTCAACTGCTGCCTTTGCCGACGTCCCATCGGCGCTTCCAGGACACAGGGGCCACAGCGCAGTACCGGGCACGGGCGCTGGATGAAACGGTGGTAGTTGTAGAGGAATCCGCTCAGCAGCCGCGCCGGATTCGCTGGGATTGGCTGCGCGATAGAAGCCTGCTGGTGGTTGAATTGGCCGTGGTAGCGTGTCTGATTCTGGTATTATTCGATTTGCAGACGATGCAGCGCGAGATCAACGAGGAGGCCAGTCAGGCCCAGCAGGCCCAACTGCCCACCCTCACACCCACTCCTCTCATCCGGGTGGTCGTGCTGCCGGGAGGCCACACGCCGCCCGATTCGCCCGGAGGTCCCGCGCCGGAGGAGGTCCCCGCTCACTTGCGCGACCGGGTGAGCGCCATCACACCACTGCCGGTGCCCACGCCGGGGCCAGAGCAGGCCATCCGTATCCAGATTCCTGCCATCGGGGTGGACGCCCCGATCGTGGAGGGGGACGACTGGGAACCGCTTAAGCAAGGGGCTGGTCATCACGTCGGCAGTACCAATCCGGGTGAGAGTGACAATTGTGTCATCTCGGCCCACAACGACATCTTTGGCGAGATCTTTCGTGATTTACCGGACCTTGACCTGGGTGATGAGGTATTCGTTCACACTGCCAGTCAAGTGTACCGTTACGTCGTCACCCAAAAGCGCATCATTGAGCCGACGGAGGTGGACGTAATATACCCCACTTCCAGCCCGGTGCTAACGCTCATCTCTTGCTATCCATACGGGATTGACACGCACCGCATCGTCGTCATTGCCGAGTTACAGCCTTAGAGAGGGGAGAGGATTATGGCTAAGAAGTCACGTCGCGCCAAGAAGAGGGGCCGGCAGGTACGCCTTTCGGCGGCGCAGATGGTACGGCCGGGGGTGGTTGAAGCGGTCGATGCCTCCCTCGTCGCAGCCCCTGAGTCACGGGTATCGGACCTGCGAGAGGAGTATCGCTACGTCATCGCCGATCTCAAGCGCATCGGCATCATCGCCGTGGCGGTGTTGGTGGTGTTGACTGTTTTGGCATTGTTGTTAGTTTGAGACTTTGGCTGAGCGTTTTCTACAGGGGTCAACGGAAAAGCGCCCACGTCCTGGAGGCGGGCGCAGGACTTGTTTGGGCTCCTATCAGGCAGGGGCCTGCTCGGACTTATGAGCGGGCAATGGGAATGCACGCACGAGAGCAGCCAGGCTCCACGAGACCCCCCAATGGAGCGCCAGCGCCAGCCACAGATTCCCATTCTCAGTCCGCCAGAATAGCACACTGCTGACGACGGCCAGTGCGCCGCGCATCAAAAGGGCTGGAGCCTCTTGCGGATCAGCCAGGCCCTTGCGCCAGGCTGGGTTGAGCACCGCCTCCAGTGCCACCAGCGCCAGTCCAGCCCAGGTTCCCCAGTACG
>Ga0114922_10006633_pt1 | contig 10602 bp, 4 predicted proteins | sample AartaG_FD_100975 | JGI IMG/M metagenome (GOLD analysis project Ga0114922, IMG submission 100975) | Deep subsurface microbial communities from Aarhus Bay to uncover new lineages of life (NeLLi) - Aarhus_00045 metaG | ecosystem: Environmental > Aquatic > Marine > Oceanic > Sediment | place: Aarhus...
AAGGGAGCGACGTTCTCGGCCGCGATCACGATCCCCGTGCCCAAGGACGCGGCGCCGGGCGACTACGAAGGGCACGTGACGGTCAAAGCGGACGGCATCGAGCCGGTCACCGTCCCGGTCCGGCTGTGGGTGGCGGACTTCGCCCTGCCGGGCCGGGACGATTTCGTGAGCTTCACCGGGATCATGCAATCGCCGGAGAGCGTCGCCCTCCACTACGGCGTGCCGCTCTGGTCCGAGAAGCACTGGGCGCTGCTGGACACGGTCTTCCTTCACCTGGGCCAGGTGGACGTCAAGTCCATCTTCCTCCCGTTGGTCGCACGCACCAACATGGGGAACAGTGAATCGATCGTTCGGTGGATCAAGAAGGCCGACGGCGGATACACCCACGACTTCGGCGTTCTGGAGAAGTACCTGGACGTCGCCGTGAAGCATCTGAAGAAGATACCGGTCGTCTGCCTGTACGTGTGGACGCCCGCTCATGGCGGCGGTTCGTGGGGCAAGACCAAGGCGCTGGACAAGAACTGGAAGCCGATGCATTTCTCGCTGCTGGACCCTCAAACGAAGAAAGTGACGGCGGTCGAGGGACCGGACTGGGGGAGCGCCGAGAGCGTTCCGTTCTGGCGGCCGGTGCTGGAGGGCGTAATGGCGCGGCTGAAAGATCGCGGGCTTGAAAGGTCCGCCACCCTGGGCCTGGTGTGCGATAGCACGCCGAGCAAGGGAACGGTCGCGGACATGAAGGCCATTGTGCCGGCCCTTCCGTGGATGATCCATTCCCATGGCCATACCACGAGGTTCGAGGGCAGGCCGACGTTCGTCGCCGCCCAGGTCTGGGGAACCAAGCCGCCGATGCTGTCCACCAACCGATGGAAGAAGTACTCCTGGCGGCGGCCGCGTTATGACACGGTGTTCAATCGGTCCGGCGCCGGCTTCCTGACGCCGACGTTTCCCGCCTCCTGTCCGGTGGGAAACATGCACATGCAGATGGAGGCGGTTCAGGGCGCCGGCTACGATGGGCTGAGCCGGGTCGGCGCGGATTTCTGGCCGTGCATCAAGGGCAAGAGAGGGAAGATCACCGTCATCTCAAGATATTCGGTCAGGAACCGGCCCGGCCCTCCCACCCTCGCCAACGGCCGGCTCCTGTCGCCCGGCAAGGACGGGCCGGAGGCGACGCTTCTCTTCGAGGCGATGCGCCTCGGCATCCAGGAGAGTGAGGCCCGCATCTTCGTCGAGAAGGCCGTCGTGGCGAAGGCGATACCCAAGGACCTGGCCGCACGGGCCGTGCGGTGCTTTGACGACCGCATCCGCGCGGTCTGGCGCGCCAGCGGAGGCGAGCGCGGCAAACGTGGCTCAGTGGCGACCTGGATGGACTATGCCGGGCGCCACTACGACCGGACGCGGACGTTGTATCAACTGGCCGCCGACGTGGCTAGCGCGATGAAATAGGGGTCGAGCATGAGCCGGAACGCCAGGGCACTACGACACCCGTGGGCGGCTCTTCTGGCGCTCGTGTGTTTCGGGCTTGCCACCGCGACGGCCGCCGAGGCACCGTCCGGTACGGTCATCCTCGACACGCAGAGCCACTGGCGGCGGCACATCGCGATGCTCACGCCGCAGATGCGGACCACGGACGGCGCCCTCGTGCGGCTGAAGTCGCTGCGCGCCGCTACGGCGCGGACCCTTCTCGAGTTCGCGTCCGACCCGCCGCCCAGGGAGTGGCGGGAGGTCGGGTTCGACGACAGCGGCTGGCTCAGGGTGCCGGGGGCCACGCCCCTGCTGCCGGCGTACAGCTACGGCGACTTCCGGCAGCAGCACCACTTCGCGCTGTTCTGTCTGCGCGGGAAGTTCGAGGTGACGGACCCCGCGCGGGCGGGCGAGCTGACGCTGTCGGCGAGCTATCGCGGCGGGGTGGTCGCCTGGCTCAACGGCAAGGAGATCGGCCGGCAGCACATGCCCAAGGGCGAGGTGCGGTTCGACACACCTGCGCTCGACTACCCGCCGGAAGCCTACGTCGAGCCGAAGGGAAGACTGCTGGCGCCCTCGTGGCGAAGTTGGCGGGCCTACGGCAAGAAGGGCAAGCGTACGCCGGAGCAGGAGGAGTGCCTGAGGCGGATCAGGTCTCAGACCCGTCAGCTTTCAGAGCTGAAGATCCCGCCGTCGGCTCTCCGCAAGGGCACGAACGTGCTGGCGCTCGAGTTCCACCGCGCGCCCACAGACCACCGCTACGTGACCAAGGGCGGCGGGGGCGTCCGTAACGGCAAGTGGCCGCAGCTCGGCTTCATCAACGTCCGACTGACGGCAGCGACGGGGTCGAGCATCCGGCCGGCCACCGCGCGGGTCAAGGGCCTGCGGGTGTTCCAGCCGAACCGGCTCATCTCGTTGGTTACGCTGGACCGCGCCGATCCGCTGGAGCCGATCCGTCCGGTCCGCCTCGACGCCGTGCGCAACGGCGCGGTCTCCACGCAGGTCGTGATCGATTCGAGCGACCCCATCGAAGGTGTCTCGGTGAAGGTCGCACCGCTCAAGCTCGAGAAAGGCGGCGCCGAGCTACCGGCCGCGTCGACGCTCGTCCGGTACGCCCGGGCCGACCTCTGGGCTGCCCGCGCCACGGCGACGCGCTATCTTAGACCCGTAAGCAGGCACTCGCCGCGCCGGCGTCTATTGCGATTCGACGGTCTGCTCGACAGAGCCCTCGCAAAGGTCCCGGCGGACCAGGGCGGGGCGGTGCTGCCCATCGTGATCACGGTGCAGGTTCCGAAGACCGCGACGCCCGGCGCGTACGTCAGCAAGCTGACCGTCGCGGCGGCAGGCATGAAGCCCGTCGTCATCCCCGTGCGGCTTGACGTGGCGGACTTCGTCCTGCCCGACCCCCGCGCGTTCGCCAGCTACCTGGGCTTCGTGCAGTCGCCGCGCACCCTGGCGGTGCGGTACAAGGTACCGCTGTGGTCGGAGAAGCACTGGCAGCTCATTGACAAGTCCTTCCGGCTGCTTGGACAGCTCGGGAACGACCTGGTGGTCGTGCCCCTGGTCGAGAAGACGTTCTACGGGAACGAGCAGGGGATGGTGCGCTGGGTCCGCCAGGCCGACGGATCGTTCAAGCACGACCTGAGCGTCGTCGAGCGCTACCTGGACACCGCGCTCAAGCACACCCGGCCGCGTGTCGTCTGCTTCTGCGTGTGGGAGCCGATCCACGCGTACAGGGCCGCCGGTCCTGAAGGCAGGGGGCTCCTCCTGAACGTGACGGTCGTCGACGACAAGGGCCGAAAGTCCGGTTCGATGCCCCGGCCCAAGTGGGGCTCGCCCGAGAGCGTACGGTTCTGGAAGCCCGTGTTCACCGCGCTTCGCGCCATGCTGGCCAAGCGGGGCCTCGAGAAGACCTTGGCGCTGGGCACGGCCACCCAAGCGACGCCGGGCAAGGTCGTGTTCAAAGACCTCGACGCCGCGGCGCCGGGGGCCGGGTGGTTCGCGCTCGCGCACCAGTGGCATACCAAGACGAACGGCCGGCCGAGCGTCGTGACCGTCGGCGTGTATGGGTTCCCCGTCCGCCTGAGGCGCGGCGGCAAGGTCAAGCACATCTGGCAGATGCCCCGGCTCTACGCCCTTCACGCGCGGGACGGCCTGCGTGCCGGCTTCCCGCCCGCCGCGTTGCACATGTTCATCGAGAGCACGATGTGGCGCGGCGCCCACGGGCTCGGCAACGTCGGGGCCGACTTCTGGGGAGTGCTCGAGGGGCCCCGCGGGTCCCGGCGGGCGGTGACCGGCGGCAACTGGGGCCAGCTCTCCATGTGCGGGAGGTCGGTCGCCTGGATACTCAGCCCCGGCCCCGGCGGCCCGGCCGCCACGATGCGGTTCGAGGCCCTCCGCGAGGGCATCCAGGAGGCGGAGATACGGGTCGTCATCGAGAAGGCCCTGGCCGACCCGGCGCGGTGTGCGAAGCTCGGGGGTGCACTGGCCGGCCGGGCGCGGAAGGAGCTAAAGCGGCGCGCCGACGAGTTCTTCCTGGCGCATCCGGCGGGCACGGAGAGCGCATCGTTCATCGAGGGGTTCTTCTGGTACGCCGCGATCGCACGCGAGCGCACGCGTCGGTTGCACGCGCTGGCCGCGGACGTCGCGGCCGCTCTGAAATCGGAGCAGTGAGCGCGGCACGAGAGGAGTAGTGTAGAATGCGGGTATACATCGTGACCGACATGGAAGGAGCCAGCGGGATTCGGCGTGGCGACAAGGGATTCTGCCAGGCCGGTCAGCCCGAGTACCCCAGAGGCCGAACGCTCTTGACCGGCGACGTGAACGCGGCGGTGGAAGGTGCGCTGGCGGGCGGCGCGACGCAGGTCGTCGTGAACGACGCTCACGGTGGGGGCAATCACGTCCTCGTCGAGGAGCTGCATCCGCGGGCCGTGCTGGAGAGCCCCGTCTCCGGCCGGGCCGGCCAGTATCTGCCGAGTCTGAGCAGACGCTTCGACGCCGTGTTCATCGTGGGAGCCCACGCCATGGCCGGGACGAAGAAGGCATTCCTGGATCACACGCAGTCCGGGACGAGCTGGTACAATTATTCCCTGAACGGCAAGAAGTACGGAGAGATCGGGCAGTTCGCGGTGATCGCTGGCCACTACGGCGTGCCCGTCGTTCTGGTGAGCGGCGACGTGGCCGCGGCGAAGGAAGCGCGGGCGCTGCTCGGGAGGAACATCGAGACGGTGGCCGTCAAGGAAGCCGTGTCGCGGCATGTCGCGAAGTCGATCTACCCGCCCAAGGCGCAGGCGATGATCCAGGAGGCGGCACAGCGCGCCATGAGCAGGATCGGCAAGGTCAAGGCGCTCAAGATCAAGTGTCCGATCAAGGTGAAGCTGGAGCTTCAGCGCACGGATCAGGCGGACGCCTACGACGGCCGGCCGAACGTCAGACGGCTTGACGCGAGGACCGTCGCCTGCACCGTGGCGACGCAGGCTGACATCTTGAACTTCTGACGGCGGAGCCGCAGGATGTTCAGGCACGGAGACATTCGATGAGGAGATCACGGACGTTCTGTGCGGTGCTGTGTGCGGGCCTGCTTGTGGCAGGGCTGGGGGACGAGGCGCGCGGTGCGGACGACCCCGTCATCAAGGGCCGGAGGCTCTCGCGATGGCTCACGCAGTTGCGCAGCCGGAACATCGGTCTCCAGATGCGGGCGTCACGGGCCCTGAAGGCAGCCCCCGAGGAACTGCGGCCGAAGATCGTTCCGAAGCTCGCCGCGATCCTCGGTTCCGATCGTGACAACGACCGGTTCGTGGCGGCGCAGGTGCTGGGCGAGTACGGCCCGGCGGCGCGGGAGACGGTCCCGCTCCTGGTGCCGCTGTTGAAGGGGACCCAGTTCGAGCGCAACCGCGCCGCGGCGGCCAAGGCCCTGGGACAGATCCTGAAGGACGCCAGACCCTCACCGGAGGTGGAGAGCGTCGCCAGGGCGCTTTCGGCGAAGTACAACGAGGACTACGACAACTACGCGGACGTACGCCGCGAGTCGGTCCGCGCGGTGGGGATGATCGGGCCGGCGGCGAAGGCCGTCATCCCCCGTCTCACACGCGGGCTGACCGACTTCAAGAAGTGGTCTGAGAAACACCAGCAGGTCCGGCAGCAGGCGGCGTGGACGTGCGGGCGGATGGGGCCGCTGGCAAAGGAGCACATCGACCGGCTCATCGCCATGATGCACAAGGAGGGTCACGACCTGCGCGAGATCGTCGAGGCGATCGGGCTGATCGGCCCCGTTCACGAGAACGTGATCCCCAACATCATGGACAAGATCGAGTCGGCGGGGAAATGGCTGACCAGCCACGCGGCCTTCAAGGTCGCGGCGTTCGAGGCCCTGGCGCGCTTCGGCGAGAAATCGGCGCCCGCCGCGCCCCTCATCCGGCGCTTCCTTCGAGAGTTGAAGAACCGGGGCCGCAGCGATTTGCTGCTGAAGACCGCGGCGCTCAAGACGCTTGCCGCCATCGGCCCGGCGGCGAAAGAGGCGATCCCGGAGATCGAATCGCAGCTTCGGCTCAAGACCAGCCGCGTGCCGGGGGTGTCGAGCGAGGAATCAGAGTCGCTGTTCAAGGACGTGCGAGAAGCGGCGGCGAAGGCCTACGAATCCGTCACCGGCAAGAAGCCGCCGAAGACGAAATGAGGCGATCGGAGAGGCATATGCGCGGCGCGGACCGTCGCCCCACACGGAGGATGCTTCGATGAGAACACGAAATGCTGCGGGCCTGGCTGGTGGTTTGATGGCCGCTGTCCTCTGCGCCGGATGTGGGTCGCTCCGTCCTCGCGCCGGGTTTGCCGAGGATCTGCGGGTCACCCGTCGCGGCGGCAAGGTCGAGATCCGCTTCGCCGCCCGCACCGCGACCGATGCCGCCGTCGCGGTCATCGATCCTGACGGACGTGTGGTGCGGCACCTGGCCGCAGGAACGCTGGGTAACGTGCAGCACGCGCCCGCGCCGTTCGCCAAGGGGCTGAGCCAGCGGCTCGTGTGGGACGGCCGGGACGACGACGGGAACCCGGCGCCGGGCGGGTGCCGCGTACAGGTCCGGCTGGGCACCCGCGCGGAGTTCGACCGGCTCATCGAGTGGGACCGGCCGTCGGTCCTCCGTCGCGGCATCGTGGGCCTGACCGCCGGCCCCGACGGGACGCTCTACTCTCTTCAGGGCGGGTGCTTCGTCGCGCGCAGCGGCTCCCCCGAGCTGGTCGCATTCTCGCGGGACGGGAAGTATCTCCGGACGCTCGCCCCGCCCCCGGCCACAGCGCTTCGCGGGCGCCCCGGCGTGACCGTCGCACGGTCGAAGCTGACGGCCGAGCTGTTGCCGCGCGGAGATGGCGCGAACCTGCTGCCCGGCATGCAGGGCGTCCGGCGGCAGACCATTCAGGTGCGGAACGGACGGATGCTCATGGTGATGTTCCGTGCGGTTCCGCTCGACCGGAGCAAGAAGAGCCGGCGCTGCATTCTGAGCGTCGGGCTCGACGGGCGGCTTCAAGGCGCGCCCGGTGGGCGGCCGTTCGGCCCCGCGCTGCCCGGCTATACGACCCGTTCCCCTGCGATGTACCTGACCGCGACGGAGAAGGGCGAGGTCGTCTATCTCGCCGGGCTCCGGCACGACAAGAAGGAGAAGCTCCACGCGGTCCTGAGTGCGAGGTGGTCCGACGACGAACTCCGGCCGTTCTTCGGCAAGCTCTGCGAGAAGGGCACCGACGCGGCGCACCTCGACGATCCGCGCGGTCTGGCCGTCGACGCAAGGGGCCAGCTCCTCGTGTGTGACTTCGGCAACGACCGCATCCAGGTCGTCTCGCCCGCGGGTACCCTGATCAAGTCGCTCTCCGTTGCCGGGCCCGAGCAGGTCGTCGTCCATCCGAAGACCGGCGCCGTCTACGTCCTCAGCGTGCTCGACAAGGGGCGAAGCAACTACGGCGCGGACGGGCCGTCGTGGGACAAGTACAAGAAGAAGGCCCTCGTCAAGTTCGACGGCGTGGACGGCTGGCGCAAGGCGGCGTCGATTCACCTGCCCGAGCGCGAGAAGCACATGCACGACCCCGGGCCGATCCTCGCGCTTGATGCCGCCGCCGAGCCGATCCTGTGGATCAGTTGCGTCGGCCGCGCGGACCCGACGGACTACCTGTGGAAGGTCGTCGACCGCGGCGGCAAGCTGGAGCGGGTCGAGACGCCGCTTCCCCGTTACCGCTGGCCGTTCGGCTCCGGGCGGGCCGCCATCGCGGCCGACCCGGCGCGGGACGAGGTCTATTTCGGCGGCCGCGGTGTGCGCGGCAGCGCCGCCGTCTACCGGTTCAGCGGCCGCACCGGCCGGCTCGGAGAGCTGAAAGCCGTGGGCAGAGATATCGCTACGTCGCGCGTGTTCCGCGGTGAGCTGACGAGCAAGCCCAAGCCCGGCGGCAAACCACTCCTCCCCACCGACCATCCGCAGGTCGTGGGTCTCGCCGTCGACCGCCAGGGGCGGCTGTACGTCCGGCTGATGCCCGCGTACAGCGGGCTGCAGAACTGGATCCGCCGCTACGGCCGCGCCGGGAACCGCGTCCCGTTCAAGGCCGGTGCCCAGATTGTCTGCGCCCAGCCCTCGCACGGCTACCACCCCGGCAGCTTCACGGTCGCGCCGAACGGCGACCTCTACGTCGTCGAACTGGCGCCTGGAAAGAAGCACCGCGCGAAGGACGAGCACAACGTCCTGAACATCTACGGCCCCGACGGCAAGCTCAAGGAGGAGGAGGCGATTCCCTGGCTCACGAGCGGCGTCTGGGGGCCGAAGCTTGACCGCGACGGCAACCTGTACTTTACCGAGGCGGTCATCCCGCGGACCGCACTTCGGCCCGGGCCGGTCGTCGGGCAGATGCGCGCGCGGACGCGCGGCAGCCTGGTCCGGTTCAAGCCGTCGGGCGGCCGCCAGGTCTTCGGGGCCGGTCCGTACCTGCTTCGCAAGCACGAGCGGTCGTTCCCGCCTGCCGAATTCAAAGGCCTCGACTGGCTCTACTACGGCGTGTCGCCCGTGGCGTTCGGTCACTGCATCTGCTCGGCGGCGATGTTCGACCTCGACCGGTTCGGCCGCGCCGTCGTGCCCGACGCCCGGGACTACTGCGCCAAGATCATCGATCCCGCGGGGAACTTCGTGGCGGCGTTCGGCGGGTATGGGAACCGTGACTCGCGCGGCCGCGGGAGCGCCGCCCCTGTGCCGGGCATCCCCCTCGGCTCGCCCGGCGCCATTGCCGTGACGGACGCCGCGGTTTACATCTACGACCCGCCCAACATGCGCGTCGTGCGCGTTCGGTTGACCCACGGAGCCGAGCAGACCGTGGCCGTCCCGTGAACGAGGCAGTTGCCCGGGGCCAAAGGAAGCCCGGTCCTAGTACCGGGTCAGATACAGGAGGCGTGATGGAGTTCCTGCTTCCACCCGTCAAGCGATTCAGCGCGGATGACGGCACAGCCCGCAGGTTTCCTCTCAGGTTCACGTTCGCGGAGGAGGGCCGGCAGGCCCGGCTCGCCGGCAACTATCTGGTGAGTCATCTGGGGGCCGACCTCGGCGCTCATCCGACGCGCAACGGCAGCGGCGCCTCGGACCTCTTGATCCGCGTGCGGCGCGGCGCTCTGAGCGAGATGAACGACCTGCCGAAGGACAAGCCGCTTCGGTCCCAGGCCTATCGACTCACTTGGCGCCCAGGCGCGGGGGCATGCGTCGAAGCGGACACGGCCATCGGCGCGTTGCACGGTGTCATGACGCTCAGGCAGATCCTGATCGCGCAAACCGAGGGGATTCGCATCCCGGCGGGGGTCATCGAAGACTGGCCGTCGCTGAAATGGCGAGCGTTGCAGGACGACCTGGCCCGAGGCCGTGCATTCGACATGCTCCACGCCAAGCGCCAGATCCGGCACCTCGCCGAACTCAAAGGGAACATGTACCAGTTGTATCTCGAAACGCGCTTCGACTTCCCGCGCCGCCCCGACGCCGGGATGTCCGGGTCCATGACGCCTGACGACGCGCGGGAGTTGGAGGCGTATGCCGGGGAACTGGGAGTCACCCTGCTGCCGCAGGTGAACACGCTGGCCCATATGGAACTGCTCCTGTCGAAACCCAAATACGCAGGTCTCCGCGAGGTACGGAACAGCCCCTTCGTGATCTGCCCGCTGCATCCGGAGACGCGGCCCCTGCTGAAGGACCTTCTGGACGACATCATGGATGCGTTCCAGACCCCGTTCATTCACATTGGGTTGGACGAGGTCATCCACTTGGGCCGTTGCCCGCGCTGCAGGAAGATGGATCCGGGCGACATCCTGTTGGGCCATATCCGGTACCTCTATGGCGTGGTGACGGCTCGAGGGCGCAGGACAGTCGTCTGGCACGACATGCTGCTCGACCAGGCCACGTTCCCGGGTTGCACGGCCAACGGAGCGAGCGAGTGGGCGAGCCGTGTGTTGGACGCGTTGCCCCGCGACATCATCATCTGCGACTGGCAGTACAACAACGGCGTTGGCGCGACGGGATACTTCGTCGACAAGGGCTTCGAAGCGCTGGCGTGCAACTTCCTGAAGGGCCCCATTCACGGGCGGCCCTTTCCGTTCGATTTCTCCGCAGCCGGGCACTCGACGCGTCTCTTCTCTCACGCTCGGCGGTCCGGGGCGTCCGGCATGATGCAGACGACGTGGGGACTCGGCGCCCGCCAAGGCTTCGAGAACCACTGGCTCTTGTACGCCCACTCCCTTTCTCTGGGCTGGCAACCGTTCCAGAATCCCCCGATTCGGCCTTTCGCCGAGGCCTGGGCCAGGATCGAGATGGGCATCGATGGTCTGGAATACGAAGACGTGATCGCCAGGCTGTCGGTGCCGCTCTTCGGCGGCACGGGCATGCGTTCGATCACGCATGAACATACAGGCCCGAAGTTCCCGCTTTTTCGTCACGCTCGATACTGGTGGCGGGCCATGGGAAGGCCGATGCTTCGCCAGGAACGTCGCTTCACCGATGATCTCGAGACACGACTCGGAGCGCTTCAGTCGCAGGCGAGGCGAGGGCGCGCGTACCTCGCGCTGCTCGACCTCCCGATCATGGAGCGGCGCATCGCGATCGATCAGGTGGACAAGGTCGGACGTGCGGCTCGAATGGT
>Ga0114922_10006634_pt1 | contig 10602 bp, 10 predicted proteins | sample AartaG_FD_100975 | JGI IMG/M metagenome (GOLD analysis project Ga0114922, IMG submission 100975) | Deep subsurface microbial communities from Aarhus Bay to uncover new lineages of life (NeLLi) - Aarhus_00045 metaG | ecosystem: Environmental > Aquatic > Marine > Oceanic > Sediment | place...
CCCTTACCCTCCCTTCTCTTATTCGTTTATCGAACAGGCTGGCATTGCTTTGTATAAAATCATCGGTGTAATTCTTAATGCGGCTATATTCTGCTGGGGCGATGGAAATGCCAATGTATTTCTCGGTTTGAGCGAAGTTTTCATCGGTATTCTGGCGGATAACATCCAATTTGCCGAAGGCGGCAATCTTTTGATTTGTCTCGGTTTTTTGGTGAAAGCTCACTAGCCTTTCCGCCACCCTTGCCACCATTTCCTGAGTTACCTGACCTTGAGGCAAAAGCACATCCATCATGCGGTTATGGGGCAACTGCTTCATTTTGACAGCATACTCTATCGCCTTACCTTGTCCTTCGATGCGGAGTCTGCCTTTTTCCTCGACAATCGGCACCACGGCTAAATAAGCATCGGGACAAAGGCGTCTATTTAACTCCAGTTCTTGGTGGCAGAAGAAATGGCGCTGCTCCAGAGTGGTGTAATCCAGATAGCCCAGGTCAACCGGTTTTTTCACCTTATACACGTAGTCGCCGGTAAGGAAAACAAAGGACATCTGAGTCTGGACTAGCTCTATCTTCCGTGGGTTGTGAGGGTAAGCCTCGGGATTAAGTAAAGACTGGTTTATAGTCTTCCGCGCCATCTCATTTAGCACTTCTCTTCCTCGAAGGGAGAGGATTAAGGTGAAAGTGAATTCCCCCTCCCTCTAACTCCCTCCCGCCAGGAGAGGGAGTGCTATAAGGAATCTTAGGGTTGGCTATAGTTACAAAGGCTTAAATGCCAGGAGGGTTTCTAAATTGTCCCCTTCTCCGCGATGCAAAAACTCTACCTGAAGAGGAGCACCAATTTTTATAGTTTCAGGCTTGCTCCCATCGACTCCCTCAATGCGAGCTACAGCCCGTGTCCCTTCCTCTAGCGCTACCACTCCGGAAACATAAGGACGTTTCCTATCGTAACCCTCCGCTACCATAAATGGAGGGCCTACAGATATACAGGTGAAAGCAGCAAGCTTCCCTTTGCCCTTCATCTCAACCCACTCCATTTCAGTGGCATAGCATTTAATACAAATGGAGCGAGGAGGTACGAAAAGGGTACCGCACTTCTTGCACCTCGAGCCCATGAGTTTTTCCTCATTGAGAAATTGTTCATAAGAAATATCATTAAACGGCCTCTCCGCCATTTGCTTTACCTCCTGTTTCTTAAATGAGAATTACCCCTCTCCCGGTACAAATTCATATGTTAATCTTGCTTCCTCTGGTACAACTTTCGGCCTTAAATTCAACTTCATTCCTACCTTAGCATCTTCTTTCGTTATTCCAATAAGCCAAGCAAGTACTCTGGGGCCTTCCTTTAATTTCCCCACAGCACATATATAGTCAGGATAGTTGCTAAAACTGGCAGGCTTTACAAATATTTGGTTAAAAGACTCTAACTCGGCATCTCCACTTAACTCAATCCACTCCATATCTGAAATCATACAATCCGGGCAATCCATTTTCGGGGGAAAATAAATTTCATGGCATTTCTTGCACTTTGTGGTCAGAAGCTTTCCTTCCCTTATTCCTTCCCAGAACCTCATTATTCTATGTACCGGTATAATGAAATTCAGAGAAATGGTCCTGGCAGACTTAAGTTGTATATTTCCTTTCTTATCCACCATAAAGGGTGGCGCGATTTTTTCTTCATTCATCACTATGACTCCCTTCCCAATATTGTTATGTAACAGGAATGACCTGTTCCTCCAACGTTATGCGCCATTCCCAAGCCGTTCTTTACCTTAACTTGCCTCTCCTCTTCCACATCCTCCCTAAGTTGCTTTGTCATCTCATATACCATGGAACAACCTGTCGCCCCGATGGGATGTCCCTTTGCTTTTAAACCTCCATCGACATTAACAGGTATCTTCCCGTCATGATAAGTCTGCCTCTCCTTTATGAGTTTAGCCCCATCTCCCTTCTTGCAAAACCCAACATCTTCGTACGCCAATATTTCCCCTATTGTAAAACAATCATGAACCGCAGCTACATCTAAATCCTCAGGGCTTATCCCGGCCATCTTATACGCTCGCTGTGAGGCAAGCTCGGACGACCTTATGCTATAAAGGTCTCTTCTGGCTCCTATATAAGCGGTGTCTCCAGCAACACCTACGCCCTTTATCCATATTATGGGCTTCCGATTTTTTTCTGCTATTTCCTTCGCTTTCTCTTCAGAAGCCAGTATTATGGCTGCGGATCCATCGTTTATCGGGCAGCAATCCAAAAATTTATTTGGCCAGGCAACGAGACGCGATGCCAATACATCCTCAACCGTTATTTCATTTCTGAGATAGGCATTTTCGTTTATGCTGCCATAATGGTGATTTTTCACTGCAACCCTGGCTAAGTCCTCCGCGGTAGTTCCAAATTTTGCCATATGACTGGTGGCGAGCAAGGCATAATATCCCGGGAAACTACAGCCAAAATTTTCATATTCCCACAAGTATGATCCAGCTCTGCCTATAAGCTCAACCATTGTTGGGGTATCAACTTCCGTCATCTTCTCCACCCCCAACGCCATCACCACATCGGATATTCCACTCGCGATTCTCATGTGTGCTATGTGTACCGCTGCTGAACCAGTGGCACAGGCAGACTCGCACCTTACATGCCCTGCGAGCATCATGTTTGCGTATTCTGTTATAGTCACTGCGGCCAAAATTTCTTCATAGCCCAGCGAGCTGAAGCCACTCCCAACCACAGAAAACTCCACATCCTTTGGTGTTAAACAGGCATCTTCACAGGCTAGCTTTATCGCCTCCCAGGCTAATTCATTTATATTCACATCTGTTCTCACGCCAAATTTAGCGTGGCCTATTCCAACAACGGCTACTTTCCTCATTCTCAATTCACCCCCCTTATCTTATTTCAAGACCTTATCTTATTTCAAGAATGGTAAAGGTACAAGTGCCGCCTGTACCTCCCAGGTTATGGGCTGCCCCGATGCGCAAATCCTTAATGGGAACCTGCCTTTCTCCGGCCTCACCCCTCAACTGCTTCCAAATTTCTAACATCTGCCCTGTACCTGTGGCACCCACGGGATGCCCCTTACACTTAAGTCCACCTGAGGTATTTACTGGCTTGGGCCCATCCAATCTGGTCAAACCTTCCTCAACAGCTTTGTATCCCTGTCCGGGCTCGAAAAAGCCCAGGTCCTCTATGTGAATAATTTCAGCTATGGAAAAACAATCATGTACCTCGGCAATTTGAATATCTTCGGGCTTAAGTCCTGATAACTCGTAAGCTTCTTTTGCTGCATATCTCGTAGCTTCAAAATAGGTGAGTTCATCCTTGGCATGCATGCCCTTGCCGCTCCCTTGCCCTATTCCAACAACGTATAAGGGCTTATCAGTGAAGTTCTTGGCCATTTCCTCTGCTACTAGCAACACGCAACTTGCCCCGTCGCTTATGGGACAGCAATCGTAGAGGTGCATTGGCCAGGCAACTACAGGATTAGCCGCAGCATCACGGAGGAATTCCTTTTCATCTCTCCATGTGGGTACAGGCTCTCCTTTCTCCTTGCAGCGTTTAATCCTCTGGTTCATGGTATCGCGAATGGAGACGTTGAACTGTGCCTTGGGATTGAAGCGAGCATTATTGTGGCTTTTTATGGTGACATTCATGAGATGCTCTCGCGTGGCCCCATATTTGGCAAAATATGCTGTGGCCGTGGCACCAAAAACACCGGGAAAGGTAAACCCCACCCTCTTTTCATAAGGAATGGCTGCCATTGCCAGACCTTCTGCGACCTCCTCTGTGCTACGTTTTGACATCTCCTCCACCCCACCAACTAGGACCATGTCGTAAAATCCTGAAGCTATAGCAAAAACGCCTTCCCTAAAGGCAAGGGCACTGGCAGCACAGGCACCCTCTGTCCGTGTTGACGGCTTTGGCGTAAGCCCGATCAAATCCGAGATTATAGGTCCCCAGTGTCCTTGATGAATAAAAAAATCATTCGTGAAATTCCCCAAATAAAGGGCGTCAATATCATTGGGGTCCGCCCCCTTATCCACCGAGGAAAGCATTTCATTGAAAGCTTCAGCAAATAAGTATTTTGAGTCCTTGTCTTTGAACATGCCGAATTTCGACATTCCTGCGCCGACTACAGCTACCCCTCTTCCAAGTTTTCTTCGCTTTTGCATCTCATACCTCCTTATGCACTAATCTAAAATGCACTCGCAATAACCTGGCAATATCTTTGGCTAGACCGCGCTGAAGGCAAGAAAGGTTCTTTTCTCCTCTCCATGTACTCGCTCCTGGTACTCCACGGTGACAGGAGTCCCGATCTTGATCTGGTCAGGCTTTGTGACGTTTACTCCCATAATACGACCTGGAATTCGCACTCCCTCCTCTAGCTCGACAATACCGCTACAATAAGGATGTTCTCTATCGAATCCTTCCTCAATCATCATGGGAGGGCCCACAGATATAACGGTGTAGGCGACGAGCTTTCCTCTTCCTTTCATTTCCACCAGCTCCATCTCACTTGCATTACATTTAGGGCATATAGGTCTCAGAGGAAGGCTGATAGCCCCACATCTTTGGCATTTTGACCCCATTAGTTTTTTCTCGGCGAGAAACCGATTATGAGCTGAGCTAGACAATTCATTTTCAGCCATCGAAATCATCTCCTTTCAAAAACATGAACTACTACGGTAGTACCATGCGCTCCGACATTGTGAGTCAACCCTATATTCAGATCCTTGCCTTTAACCTGTCTTGGCCCTGCCTCTCTCCTCAGTTGCTTGAATACTTCCACTATCATCCCTACGCCAGATGCTCCTATGGGGTGCCCCTTGGCTTTCAATCCGCCGTCGGTGTTAATTGGCAGTGCTCCATCCAAGTCGGTTGCGTGCTCTCGAATAGCCTTAACTGCCTCGCCTGGTTTAAAGAATCCCAGGTCTTCCATGGCCAGGATTTCAGCTATAGTGAAGCAATCATGGACCTCGGCTATATTTATATCCGTGGAGCCGACGCCTGCCATTTCATAGGCCTGCCGCGCTGCCTCTTTAGTTGCCTTTATCGATGTTATATCGTCCCTTTCAGACAAGGGGTAGTCACTTGCCTGCCCTGTGCCAATCACATATATGGGGGCGTCTGTGAAATCTTTAGCTATATCCTGAGCAACTAGAAGAACACAGGATGCCCCATCGCAGATAGTCGAGCAGTCAAACAACCTCATAGGCCAGGCTACAACGGCGTTTTGCCCCGGATCATGCAGAAACTCCATTTCATCTGCCCAGCGGGGCTCAGGCAATCCCTTTTCCACCGCTGAGGCAGCTCGCCTTTTCATGATATCTTTAATGGAAGAATTGAAGTGTGCCTTGGGATTGAGTCCGCCATTGTTATGATTCTTTATTCCCACCCTCATAAAATCTTCTACAGTGGTGCCATATTTTGCCATGTGAGCTGTAGCAATAGTGGCATAGAGACCGGGGAAGGTAAAGCCAGCGGGAAACTCAATAATCGGGTCTGAGTTTATAGCCAGGGTTTCAGTTACTTCGGGCGTAGGCAGGTTAGTCATTTTCTCTGTACCACCAACCAGGACGATATCGTAGATACCGGAAGCTATGGCTATAATGGCTTCTCTGAAGGCAACCCCGCTGGCAGCACAGGCATCCTCAAATCTAACAGCCGGCTTAGGAATTAGGCCCACAGAGTTAGCGGTAGCAGGTGCTATATGAATCTGTTTTTCAAAAATATCGCTGCTCAAATTCCCCAGGTAAAAAGCATCAATATCCTCAGTTTGAATGCCTTTATCTACCGAGGCTTTCAACTCAGTGAAGGCATCCACGAACAAGTCTGTGGTTCTCACCTCCCTGGGATGGACTCCGAATTTCGATATTCCTGCTCCTACCACAGCTACATCTCGCCCCAACTTGCGTTTCTTATGAACCATGATTCCTCCTATAAAATTGTTATTACCTTCAACAGAATACTAGATCTCTAGCCTTGGACGACACCTATTACAAAAATTCACCTCCTTCAGGTCGGTATCAGCCAGGCTGTTGGAAAAGTGCATGATACATTTGATATTGGAGCAATGTCCCAAACCAAAGGTATGCCCTATTTCATGAACTACTTCCTTGGTAGCTCTTTCTAAAAATAAAGCTTCCTCTGGTGCTAAGCCATAATATTCCTGCCTTAGTCGCCACAGGGATATGATTGCTGTTCCAGAGCCCATGTCGGCTTCACCAAATACGAAGTTAAGCCCCGGAACATAAAGGTCGACATCAACTACACCTGCAACCCTTTCACCTATTTCCGACTTCTCCAGAGAGGTTAGCAATTTTGAGGAAGAGTATTGCTTCCTCTGGGGATTATAAGCCTGGGCCAAATCGCCAAAACCTGCTCCTATTTCTACAGGACAATGAAAAATACCACTAATTCTATCCCGAAGCTCCTCCATTGTCCCGTCAGCTACATTGCCTAATGCTTTAAGCGTGATCTTCACCTAATTCTTTGTTTGGACTCTTCTCCCAAATGGTCTCATAAGATTTTATCACAATCGACTAAGCAGGGTGTGATGCGCAAGTAGTATAATTGTTGGATATCGAGGCGAGGAATTGAATTATAGGCAAGCGGAAGACTATCTCAATAGCTTCATCAATTACGAGAAGATTCCGGGCATATCTTATGCTCAGCCTGGTTATAGTTTAAGGCACGTAGAAGAGCTATTAAACCGTATGGGCAACCCTCACTTGGCAGCCAAGACAATTCACATAGCAGGCACTAAGGGAAAAGGGAGTGTAGCAGCTATGATTGCTCTGGTCTTGAGTAGTTCAGGATATAAAACAGGGCTATATACTTCCCCCCACCTTCATAATCTGAGGGAGCGTATTAGCGTGGATGGCAGTTTGATTTCTAAAGCTGAGTTTGCTACTGCTATGGCAGAAGTCAAGCCTTTTATTGAATCAATGAAACAGGATACCACCTCCAGGCAACTGACCTATTTTGAGGCATTGACTGTGCTGGCATTTGCCTATTTTAAGAAGAAGCGGGTTGATCTTCAAGTACTGGAGGTAGGTTTAGGTGGCAGGCTTGATGCTACTAATGTGACTAGACCCATAGTTTGTATTATTACCCCTGTTAGTCTGGACCACACTGAGATTCTAGGCAATAGCTTAGAGGAGATAGCTCAGGAGAAAGCAGGTATTATCAAGTCCGGCTGCTGGGTAGTACTGTCTCCCCAGCCAGAAGAAGCAGCTTCGGTAATCAGCGATATTTATCGTGAAAAGGAAGCGAAGGTGGTTCAGGTGGGCAAGGATGTCACCTGGCGTAAGATTGGCGGTGACCTCTATCATCAATCGCTAGTGATCGAGGGTAGGACGAGTAGCTACCAAGTTAGCATTCCTCTTTTAGGCGATTACCAGCTTGAGAATGCTGCCTCTGCCGTAGCTGCTTTAGAGATATTGGCCTCTGTGGGCTTCGCCATCTCAGCCCCCGATATTGTCCAAGGGCTTGCCCGTGTGGAATGGCCCGGCCGATTCCAGGTTCTGCAGCAGCACCCCACGGTGTTGCTTGATGGGGCCCATAACGTGGCGTCAATGAAAAGGCTGGTCAGTAATGTTAAAGCATATTTCAATTACAAACGGATTCTTCTCGTTTTCGGGACATCCTGCGACAAAGACATACCGGGAATAATAGAAGAGTTAGTTCCCCTATGCCCTCAAGTAATAGTCACACAAGCACCACACTCCCGAGCCGCTTCCCCTTCAAACCTAGCTGCCGAGTTCACTAAACGAGGCATCAAGCCTGAAATTGGAGAGACCGTGGCTCAGGCTCTATCTCGAGCTTTGTCTCTGGCAGACAGAACAGACCTTATTTGCATTACCGGCTCTCTGTTCATCGTGGGAGAAGCGTTAGATTATTTCTCTGGGGGCTGAGTCTCCATGGGAGAGGCCAGGGCTTCCTTGGGTAACATATTGCCTAGAACTTCTTGGAGGGCCATAATATGACTACATATCTCCCATTGGGAAAAGAAATGACAGGTGCAATGCCATTTTCCATTGGAATAACTTAGCTTATGGTCATCGTTCTCCCCATGGAAAACAGCAGTGAAAGCTGAGAAGGTGACACGATCCGGTTCTTGAGCATACCTTTTGGCTTTTTCAATCTTCCCGATAAGGCTCGATCGCATCTTAATCTCTTGCGGTAAGTATATAACAGGGCACAGGAAAAGTCCAGCATTCATAGTCAGGCGCAATTGTGCTACCATTGTAACTAGTTTGGGAACGATGTAATGGTCTTTCAGCCTCAACTCAAAATTCTTATCAGCCGTGACGAGATAGCTAACGCTGTAGACAGGCTGGCTTCTGAAATCAAGAGGGACTATCAAGGTAAGCAGCCTTTGCTTATTGGCGTCCTTAAAGGAGCCTTTGTGTTTATGGCTGACCTGATGCGACAGCTTGATTTGCCCCTGGAGCTTGAGTTCGTCAGACTCTCCAGCTACGGTGCTGCCAGGGAGAGCTCGGGCAGGGTTAGAGTAGTTCAAGGGCTCAAGACGCCTATCAAAGGCAGGGATGTTTTGGTGATTGAGGATATCGTGGATACTGGGATTACCATCTCTTTTTTACTCAATTACTTAAGGAAGAAGAAGCCTGCCTCGCTGAAGCTTTGTGTTCTAACAGACAAGCCGTCTCGGCGCAGAGTTCCGGTATCTATTGACTATCTTGGCTTCAACGTGCCCGATAAATTTGTCGTGGGATATGGACTCGACTTCGCTGAGAAGTTCCGCTATTTGCCTGAAATCTGTGTTATTGAGGACTAGATGATGAATTTAAAAGAGCTTATTTCTGCGGCCAGGGGAGAAAGGCCGGCTGATTTGCTCATAAAAAACGCCCGCATAATAAATACCTTTGTCGGAGAAATAGAAGAAGCCGATGTGGCTATCTATGGTGGCAGGATTGCCGGAGTCGGGGATTATGGTGAGGCAAAGGAAATTATTGATTTACAGGGCGGCTTTTTAGCTCCGGGGCTGATTAACGGTCATACGCACATAGAGAGCTCTATGCTTCACCCTGCAAGGTATGCTGAGGCCGTGGTTCCCAGAGGCACTCTGGCCGTGGTCACTGACTTACACGAAATCGCTAATGTCTGTGGACCTGAAGGCATAAAATTTGTCATGGATTGGGCGCAAAAGCTCCCGCTGGATATGATATTCATGGCCCCATCATGCGTGCCAGCAACCCATCTGGAGACATCAGGCGCCCAAATCGGCTCTGAGGAAATTAAAGAGCTTTTAGCTCACCCCAGTGTAATCGGCCTAGGAGAGATGATGAACTTTCCCGGCGTGGTTAATGGCAATGAAGAGGTTCTGAAAAAAATCAGCGCCGCAAAGGGCAAGGTTATCGATGGGCACGCTCCAGGCCTCGGTGGTAAAGAACTGAATGCCTACTTATCCTCGGGCATCCTTTCCGACCATGAATCCACCAAGTTGGAAGAGGGAAGAGAGAAGTTGCACCGGGGTATGTACCTGATGATCCGGGAAGGCTCTTCAGAGAAGAATTTGGACACCCTTCTGCCTTTGGTTACAGATAATACTTATGACAGATGCCTCTTTGTGGTGGACGACCGCAGTTGCTCTGATTTACTTCGTGAGGGCGATATTGATTGGGTGGTGAGGAAGGCAATCAGCAGGGGCCTGGAGCCAGTCCGAGCAATTCAGATGGCGACGATTAATGCTGCCGGGTATTTCAGGCTCCATGATAGAGGAGGCATTGGCCCGGGATACATAGCCAATCTTATTACTATTACCGACCTGGCTAAATTAGAAATAGACATGGTGTTTTACCAAGGCAAGCTGGTGGCAAGGCAAGGCAAGCCTTTATTCTCCCTGCCCCCTGTTACTCCGGAGCTAGCAGACACAGTGCGCATCAAGCCCGTCACGGCGGAATCACTGTCATTGCGAGCGAAGCGAAGCAATCTCAGCAGGGAGACTTACCCGGTTATCGAAATTGTCCCCGGACAGATAGTAACCAAAAAGGTGGTGGAAAGGATAGAAGTTGTGGATGGTGTGGTGATGCCCGATTTAGAGAGAGATATTCTGAAGCTGGTGGTGGTGGAAAGACACAGGGCCAGCGGCAATATCGGATTAGGCCTAGTGAAGGGGTTTGGCCTGAAGAAGGGAGCGTTAGCCTCGTCAGTGGCTCACGACTCTCACAACATAGTAGCGGTAGGCAGCAATGACCTCGACATCCTCAAGGCAATCGAGGAAATTAATAGGTTACAAGGCGGGCTGGTTGTTTGTGCCAACCAGGAAATCCTCGCTTCTCTGCCATTATCCATCGCCGGCCTGCTTTCCCCTGAGCCTCTGGATGTAGTCGTGTCCCAGCATGAAAAGGTGGAGGAAGCTGCGGCCAGCCTGGGCAACCTGCCTCCAGCACCCTTCGCCCTACTCTCCTTCCTGGCCTTGCCCGTGATTCCCGAGCTTAGGCTGACCGATTTAGGTCTGGTGGATGTAAATGAGTTTAAGCTGATCAAGTAGAATTAACTCCGATGTAATCGAAGCTTCCTAAGCCGATTCTAGTTGGCGATAAATCCATTTCCCTTCAATATATCTTCGCAGTTCTCAACG
>Ga0114922_10006635_pt1 | contig 10600 bp, 9 predicted proteins | sample AartaG_FD_100975 | JGI IMG/M metagenome (GOLD analysis project Ga0114922, IMG submission 100975) | Deep subsurface microbial communities from Aarhus Bay to uncover new lineages of life (NeLLi) - Aarhus_00045 metaG | ecosystem: Environmental > Aquatic > Marine > Oceanic > Sediment | place: Aarhus...
TTCTTGCTTTCTGTAACATTTCTTTCATGCTGACTAATGCCATAAGTTCGTTTCTCTTTTTATGTTTTGTTATTTCATTTTTAAGAATTGGCCATCTTAAAAAAATAGGGTTGTTGTTTTATTATGTAATAAAATTCCGTTAAATGTTTTTTTAATAAATATCTTGCTATGATTATATTATATTATATTTTATTTCTTCTTTGAGATTTTTTTGTTATTTATCATAACTTATAGAGAATCGAAAGAATAAAGATATAATATTTTTTAGCTGAAATGTTAGTTAAAATATATCCATAAAAGGGATATCAAAGAAAATTTAATAATATTGCATATTTTTTGTAAAAATATTAATGTCAATATTTCTATTTTTAATCTCTTCAAGAATTATTTCTACTGCCCAAGATGTAGCATTTCCTATGATTGAAGGTGAAATGGTATCATGAGCACCGGATTTTTCCATTAATATTTTTTCTTCTGGATTCCAAAAATCATAACTCCTTCCAAACACTTTATTATGTATATCCTTACAAATTATTGAGCCATAATGATTTAAAAATTTCTTACGAAGTTTCTTTGCCATATAATAAGAAAGATAATTATGGTCTCTATCATTATCTACTTTTTTTCTTTCTCTTCCAAAAAATGAACTCATAACCAGGATAGCTCCAGAATATCCACCGCAAATTCCATCTCTCATTAGTCCGCATCCTCCCGATAGACCACTAGCGGCTTTAAAAACAAAATCATTTCTTACTTCTAAAACATCTTGAATAGCGCCAACGGTAGTTTGAGAACACCCATGATGTTTTTTTTGATATTCATAACCAATTTTATATGCTTTTGAAATTAGTAAATTTTTACTCATCTAACAAACCTCTAAAAATATTATAACAATTACATTTTTATTGAAATGTTCATTTAATCCATATAGTAACCACCATTTACATTAATTGTTTCCCCGGTTATAAAAGAAGAAGCATCGGAAAGTAAAAATAAGACTATTGATGAAACATCCTTTGCGGACCCTAAGCGTCTAATGGGTATCAATTCTGTCATTTTTTGTATCTTTTTTTCATCCCAGTAATCCATGACAGGTGTCATTATAGCATGTGGGGCAACAGCATTTACATTAATATGAAATGGTCCAAGTTGTCTCGCTAATGATTTTGTTAAAGCTATGACTCCTCCTTTTGAAGCTCCATAACACGGAGAAGTAGAATTATCTCCTCGTTTCCCCGTAATTGAAGAAAAATTAACAATCTTTCCATAGTTATTCTTCTTCATATAAGGAAGAACTTCACGGACACAGTACAAAGTACCTGATAGATTAATTGAAAAGACTTTATCAATAATTTCATCGGATGTATCTTCAATTGAAACATGACTTGCAATAGCGGCATTATTTACAAGTAAATCTATTTTTCCAAAATGATTTACACCTGCCTTGATCATATTTTTTATATCGTTGCTTTTAGATACATCTACATTAAAGGTAATAAGCCTATCATCACTGGCATTAATATCTTTTTTCAGATTATTTAATTGTTCGTCTTTGATGTCAACTGCAATAATTTTTGCACCCCCATCAAATAAATCAGATACTATTTGTTTTCCAATCCCTTGTCCCGCTCCTGATACAATCGCTACTTTTCCTTCAAATTGGCCCTCAAAGATGCTGTTATTTTTCATAATAATAATTTAACTCCTCTTTGTATTTTTTAGCTATCTCCCATTATGTTTTTATATTCATCCATAATTTTTATTCCCGAACTTGTCCCCAGCCTTTCTGCACCGTGTTGAATTAAAACCAAAGCATCTTCCAAATTTCTAATTCCACCTGATGCTTTAACTTTGCATACATTTTTTACTGTATTTTTCATTAAAATGATATCTTCGATTGTAGCTCCTCCGTCTCCAAATCCAGTTGATGTCTTAACGTAATTTACTCCTGCATCCATTGCAAATTCACATATTTTAATTTTTTCCTCTTTCGTTAAATAACAAGTTTCTAGAATTGCCTTAGTAGTTCTTCCCTCGGCTGATTTAACAACTTCTTCAATTTCTTTTTTTACGTAAGCATAATCATGAGATTTTACCCTGCTAATATTAACTACAAAATCTACTTCTTCAGCTCCGGCACATATTGCATCTTTTATTTCTGCTGTTTTACAAAATATCGATGTTGCTCCGAGAGGGAAACCAATACCACAACAAATCTTTGTATTACTATTATCTGTTATTCTTTTAGCAACTGACACCCAACCGGAGTTTATAGCTATGATACCTAATTTGTATTTAACACTTTCCTCGCAAAAATTCTCAATCTCGGTGACAGTGGTATAAGGTTTCAAAATGGTGTTTTCTATTTTTAATCTAAGATTTTCACTATTAACTTCTAATTGTCTTATTAATTTTTTTAGCTCTACTATTGATTTCATATTTCTTTCCTTTCTTAAAAATTTACACTATGAAATATATTTTTTGAAATATTGTAAATCTTTTCGTAATTCTTTGATATGTTGTTATACTTTTTAACATTCTCTTCATTTGGGATTATTTCTTCCCTTATTTTAATGAAATTATTTACTGTTTCAGTAAAATTTGAAAATAGCCCTACACCTATTCCCCCAACTATAGCACTGCCTAAAGTTGATAGGTCATTTCTTTCTAAAGTCTGGATTTTACGATTAAGAATGTCTGCTTTTATATGGTTCCAAACCCGACTTTTTGAACCGCCACCACATGAACGTACAGGTGTATTTGCTTCAAGAAAAAAACTCTTATTTAATTTTTCTATATAACGTTTATATTCAAAGACAATAGATTCTAAAATAGAACGATAAAAATGTTCTTTCCTATGTTTCCAATTAAATCCGACCCATAAACCTCTCATGCTGGGGTCAATAGGACACTCTTGCCCTTCCAGATGTGGAATTAAATATAGGTTGTCACTTCCCGGTGGAACTTCTTTGGACAAATTATCTAATTCCAAAAATAGATTTGGAGAGTAACTATTAGTAAAATTATTAGTAAACCATTCATGTGTTATTCCACCACCTTTAATAGCTGCCATTCCACACCATATATTTTTTATAGGGGTAGGTAAAAATTGAAATATAGGATTTTCAGTATCAGGAGAAAACTCCCCAGTAGAATAAATAATTGAAGGCCAGGAAGCCGTCTCTTCGAATATTACATGATCATTAATACATCCGGATGCAATTAAAGAGCTTATTTTGTCAAAAGCGCCGGCAATTATAGGAGTACCGGAAGGTATACCGGTTACATCGGACCATTTTTTATCTAAAGTACCAATTTCTTCAAATGGACTGACTATTTTAGGTAGCTTTTCGATTGGAACATCCAGTAATTCACATAATTTTATAGACCATTTATAATTTTTTGTATCACCTAACCCTTGTGATGCAATTGTAGTCCATCCTTCAAATACGTTTTCTATTGAATGTCCGGATAAAATACTTTGTATGTAGTGGGTTATTAATAAATATTTACTTGTTTTTTTATAAATTTCTGGTTGGTTGATTTGAAACCATTTTATTTTTGAAGCCGATTGCAGTGAAAGAGAACCGGCAATTTTACATATATCTATGCCGTAATTATATGTAAATTCTTTTTTTATTTTTTTATCACGACCATCTAAAGGATTTACAAAGGATGAAATCGGCTTAAGTTGATTATCCACACACACAATTCCCCCACCTACTCCGGAAAAACTCAAGACTGCTATTTTATTATCCTGAATCAAAGGGTGGTTTTTTAATTCCTTCAATATTTCCACTGTTATTTGTAAATAATCGTTTGGATCAAATTTAATTCCACTCCATTCCGACAAAATTGCCTTTGAAGGTTTTGCTATTTCGACAATAGGCAAACCTTCTTGATTGTAAGCAACTACCTTTACACTTTGAGTGCCAATATCTATTGCTATAATGATATTTTTATTATCATTCATTCTCTATCAACATCCTTTTTTTATATATGTGCATCTCAACTACTAAATTCATTAAACATTATTTTTAATATTCTTTCTCTATTATCAGGATTTTGGAAATATAAAATTGCTTCTTTTAATTCTTCTAAAGGATACCTGTGGGTAATCAATTCACTTAATTTTATTTGTTTATTATTTATAATCTTCATGGCCTTTGCAACATGCTGATCATCTGCATTTGCAATGCCAATTAATTGTAGCATCTTATAATGCAAGTCTCTTGATTCAATTTTCATTATTTTACCTTTTTGAGTTCCACCAAAAAATAATACTTTTCCATTTTTTGCTGCCAAATTAACTGCTAATTCATAAGCCTGAACATTTCCGGTAACTTCAAATACAACATCTGCACCTTTTCCATTTGTTAGTTCTAGTACTTTTTGAATGGTTTCTTCCGGGTTATTATTTTTAATAATACTTGTAGCCCCCAATTTTTTTGCAAGATCTAATCTAAAATCGGATAAATCAATACAAATAATTTGATTTAATATAAAATGAGATAATATTTGAAGATGTAATAATCCCATAAAACCCGAACCAATTACTACAACATTTTTTCCCATTTGAACTTTTGAAAGATCAATAGATTGAACTACACATGATAAAGGTTCCAATAATGCTCCTTCATCATAACTAACTCCTTCCTTTAAAGGAAATATTCGTCTATTAAAATTATCTTTTTTTGAAACCCTAACATATTCAGCCCATCCTCCAGGATAAATACTGTCTAATATAAAATTCTCACACATGGCAGGACATCCGTTAATACATTCGTAACAATTATGGCAGGGGATATAAATGTATACTGCTACCCTGTCACCTATTTTATATTCATGGATATCTTTGCCAACCTCGACAATTTCACCAGCTACCTCATGTCCTTCTACAAAAGGTAATCCTCTCTGGTCAATAGCATAATGACCATATCCAGCCATCTTAACATTTGTCGCACATAATCCAATCCGTTTTGGCTTTATTATAATATCCTCAGGTCCAACTGTTACATTGTTAATTGATAACATTTTAATATCATTTGGAATTCCACAAATTGCCATTCCTTTCATAACTTACCTCCGAAATAATTATTTTTTTGCTTAGTGTAACATATTCTTAAGTTTGTCCCGTCCAATTCCTTTGCCCTTTATTTGCATATCTAAGATTACTGCCGATAGCAATATGGTTCCTAAAATAATTTGCTGATAAAAAGATTGTAAACCCATTAAATTCATTGAATTTTTTGCCACTCCTACTAAAAATGCTCCAAATAATGTTCCAATGATAGTTCCTTCTCCACCTGCTAAACTTGCGCCTCCCAAGCATACAGCAGTGATGACTTCAAATTCAAAACCTAAACCTGATGATGGTTGTCCTGATTGCATCCTGGAAGCTAAAAGGACTCCGCTCAAACCGGCAAGCGCACCTGTTAAAATATACAAAATAAATCTTGTCTTTCCCACAGCTATACCGGAATATCGAGCCGTTCTTTCGCTCCCTCCAACAGCATATGAATACTTCCCTAATGTTGTCCTGTTTTGAACAAAATACATAACTATAGTTAATAAAATAACTAAAATAATTGGAATAGGTATTTTACCAACAAAACCTGTAATTTTGAAAAAACTAGGATTAATATTCGCATATATAGATAAACGTCCTGAGATAGCCACTGAGGCCAAAAAAGCAGCTCCTCTGGTAATCCACATGGTGCCTAAGGTGGCAATTAAAGGAGTTATACCAAAACCAATACTTAATACTCCGTTTACCGCACCAACCAATGTGCCTATAAGAACACCGACTAAGTAACACAACGGAGTATTTACTCCAAGAGTAGATAAACCAACAGATAGTACTCCGGAAAGAGCGACAACTCCACCTACTGACAAATCCAGTCCACCGCTGACTAGAAGCATGGTCCAACCTAATCCGGTAATGACTATCAATGAAGCCTGTACAATTATATTTTGGAAGTTTTGAACCGTTAGAAACCGGTCCGAAACAAAAGACATTATTACAATCATTGCAAGTAAAATAAGTCCAATGGTATATTTTGAATATTTATATTTTATATTTTGTCTAACCTTTAATTTTTTAGCATTACTATTTTGATTATTTCTCATATCTAATTTACTCCCAACATTAATTCAGAAATTTTTAGCCTATTGAATTCACCATCATTAAAATCACCTATTTTTTCTCCGTCTTTTAAAACAATAACCCGATGACAGCATCCTTCTATTTCATCCAAATCACTAGAAAATAAGATAACTGCTTTGCCATCATCTATCAAACCTTGAATAATTTTATATATTTCATATTTTGAACCAATATCAACTCCATTTGTAGGTTCATCAAGTAGTAATACAGTTGGATTTAAATTAAGCGCTTTTGCTAAAACAACTTTTTGTTGATTTCCTCCACTTAAATATTTTACTTCTTGATCAATTGAATTACATTTAATATTTAAATTCTCTACTAATTCACATGCTTTTCTTTTTAATTTGTCTATATTTAACAATCCATTTTTTAAGTATTTTTTATACACAGATAAAGAAATGTTTTCAACAATAGGTAAAACAGGAATAATTCCCTCCATAATCCTATTTTCCGGTACCATGAATATCTTCTTTTCTTTACCGTAAACATTATTATTTTCTCCAAAATAATCAATGTGACCTTTTAATGGTTCATCCAAACCAAAAATCAATCTTGCCAATTCTGTTTTGCCAGAACCTTCCAGGCCTATTACTCCAAGAATTTCTCCCTTCCTAATCGTTAAATTGATATTTTTTAATAAGTCAGTTGTAATATCTTCTAAAATTATGCTATCTTGAACATTGTTTGCTTTTACTTTTGAAGGGAAGCGTCCTTTTAAATCTTTCCCAATCATTAAGTTGATTAACTCTTTTTGGCTTGTTTGACTAACTTTTTTTGTGTCTACTACCTTCCCATCTCTCAATATGGTCACATAGTCTCCTACTTTAAAGATGTCTTCAAGAAAATGAGAAATAAAAATAACCGTAATCCCATTATTCTTTAGCCTATCTATCATTTTAAATAAATAATCCAGGTTTTCCTGTGATAAAGATGAAGTCGGTTCATCCATTAGAACAATCGAAGACCCATACATTACAGCCTTGACAATTTCCAATAATTGTTTTTTTGCAATGCTAAGATCTGCACAATTTTCTCTTATATCAAGTGGAATATTAAATTCTTTAAAGTAATCTGATACTTTTTTCTCGTCATTTTTATAATTGATAAACCCGTACTTTTCTTTCTCTCTTCCCAAGGTAACATTTTCAGCAACATTTAAATTATCTACAACACTTATTTCTTGAAAAATAAAACTTAAACCATATTTCGAAGCTGTGTAAACTCCATCAAATTCTAATTTCTTATTATTAATTAAAATTTCACCTTCATCGGGAGACTCTAATCCAGCTAGTATTTTTATTAAAGTAGATTTGCCCGCACCATTTTGACCAATAATGCAATGCACGCTTCCTTTTTTAATCTCAAAACTAACATTGTTTAAAGCCTGTGTTCCAAGGAAAGCTTTCGAAATATTTTTTATTTTTAAAATATTATCATTTTCCATTGTGTTTTCCTTGTATTTTTCAATAATAATGTGGCAGTTAACAACTGCCACATTATTATTTTTATATTATTTGACTTTTTGTGGGAAATCATTTGCAACAAATTCTTCAATATTTTTATAAGTAATCGCTTTTAGTTCATATTGAGATAATAATGGAACCGGTTTTCCGGCAGCATAATCCTGTAATATTTCCCATCCCATCTCTAATAATGTTCTTGGAGAATTACCCATTCCTACCTTTAAAGCTGACTCTGGATCTTTAAGGTATTCACTGTTTTGCGGATTTGCATCTCCACATCCAATGATTGAATCTGGCCAATTGCCTTTGTTGCTAGCTTTTAGAGCTACCAGTACACCATTTCCCTGAACGGTATGGGAAGTAAACCATACATTAGTATCTGGATATGCTGTTAATAAATCTTCTGCAGCTTTCATTGATTCTTCTTGTGTATAAGCTCCATCAAGTTCTGCTGATAATTTTGCATCTGGATATTCTTTTAAGAAAGCATCTTTCATTCCAATTGCTCTTGCCCTATTAGTTATTGAATCAGTATTTGTTATTATTCCACACACAGGAGTTACATCCGGATTTGTTTCTTTCCATAATTTAGCCATTTCCTCTCCAACAATGTAACCACCGGTGTAATCATCCATGTTTACAACCGGAACTTCTTTATTATCAGTTGGTTCAACATGAAGAATTACGGTTGGGATACCAGCAGCTTTTAATTTCGAGACAGCAGCAGCTCCCAAACCCTCATCCCAAGAATTAACCAAAGCTGCATCAACACCAATTGCTATTAATTGTTCAATGTTATCCAAATAGGTAGTTGGATTAAACTTTGGATCTAATATAGTAGCCTTAAAACCATTATCTTTCGCAATTTGTTCCATTGCAATACGATGAGAATAGAAAAATGCAAAGTCTTCATTCATTCCAATAAGCCCAACTGCTTTAAAATCATTTCCAGTTTTACCTTGCCACACAACATTTACATCTTTTTTATCTTGAGCTGCAAAAACAGACAATGTCAACAAACCAATAATCAAAAGTGTCGTTAATAAAATAATTGATTTCTTAGATTTCATAATTTATCTCCTTTAAAATTTAAAATGTAAAACTAAAATTATATTAACTTGTATGAATTTCAACGCCTCCTTTCTTTTTAATATTTTCTTTGCAGGTAGGGATTTCATCAAATAAATCCTAATATTAAGCAAGAAGTGTTAGAGTGGACTTAATAAATTATTTATTAAATAAAAAAACTAGTGTCTTATCTTCATGAATACATATATCATTAGTTATTTTTATTAAATGCCAAAGTAATCAATATTTTGTCTTATTAATATTTCAAATATGATACAGATTGTCTTTTTTTAGTGAGTGATCTAAATATTTTTGGATTTCTGCTAAGCGCTACATTAATAAAAAGTACATCAATTAATATCAGTTGAACTATCCTGGAAATCATAGCATCAGTTCCAATGCTTAGTTCCTCAGAAATAGTATTTATGCTTACATCCGCTATACTGGAAAGTGGTGAATTTTTATAACCGGTGATTGCTATGACCTTTGCAGTTTTTTTTGCATTTGTTGCAGGAATAACTACATCTCTTGTGTCTCCATAATGTGAGATTGCAAAAACAACATCCCCTTTTTTTGGTTCTGAAGTAATAATAGCATTAATGTGGGGATCGAGGGAATAATAGCATTCAAATCCTAATCTTAAAAATTTAATATATACATCTTGCATAATCGCGCCAGAAGTAGCAAATCCTAAAAGAATCAACCTTTTTGCCTTTGATAATATTTTTACTGCTTTTTCTATAGAATCATAATCAACATGATGAAGATTTTCTTGTAAAGTTTTAATTGCACCCTTGAAGATTTTTTTGGTAACGTTCTCGACATTATCAGCAGATACAATATCATCATATGTATGGTAAAAAGATTTTCCAGCAATTTCTATTGCTAAATTTAATCTAAATTCATGGAAGTTATTAAATTTTAATTTTTTATAAAGGCGTACAATTGCAGATTCACTTTTTATGCCACTGAACTTAGCTAATTCACTGATTGACATTTTTACAACATCTTCAGGATTATTTATTATAAATTCGCATATTTTTTTATGTGTGACACTTAAATTATTGAATTCTTTTTTTAATAATTTTAACATGTATAACCTCCATTCTAATGTTTTAGTATAAAAATTATTTCTATATTAAAGGTTATTATGAAGCCTTTTTATAGAAATAATTTCTATTTACGACAATTTTAATCTAAATACTTCTTTATGTCAAGTGATATTTTTAAATTTTTTTTATACTCCGATTAACTATATTTAATAGTCACTGCTAAAGGAAAATTCATAGGAGTGGACATTTTGTAAAATCAATAAAAATTATTTAACTTACAGGAGACTTAATAATAATTATTTACAATATCGTTAGAAATTTAAAAATATTAAAAAATTGTTATTACAAAAAAGTAAGAAACTATAAATAATCTTCCCATCACTTAGTAATTTGGAGAAGCATTATGAAGATTAACGATTAAACTAATAATTGTGGATAGCCAACAGAAATTTGATAAATCTAAGTATAAACTATGTCTTGAAAGAAGTAATAAAGAATAAAACACCAGAGGAGTAGAAGAAAGAATGAGAGTCATTGTAAGGGCAAAATAAAGAAAAAAAACAGTTTTAACTGATGAAAATCCATTGTCCGGTAAACTTTTACAAAAGCAATTGAAAAAAAATAAATACCCCAACTTGGAAGGCATTTTCATATTTTTTCTAACTGCCCTGGCTATCGGGTATCAAATAATTTATAAAATAATTTTAAGTTGATTTCTCTGCTGATATCCAAGAAGCTCCGTTTAAAGAACTTTCTACGCATAGGTCAATAAACTTAACCCCTCTTGTTCCGTCTTTAAAATCAGGAAAATCTATTTCCTTACGGTAAAGCTTACTTTCTTTTTTGGCCAA
>Ga0114922_10006636_pt1 | contig 10600 bp, 8 predicted proteins | sample AartaG_FD_100975 | JGI IMG/M metagenome (GOLD analysis project Ga0114922, IMG submission 100975) | Deep subsurface microbial communities from Aarhus Bay to uncover new lineages of life (NeLLi) - Aarhus_00045 metaG | ecosystem: Environmental > Aquatic > Marine > Oceanic > Sediment | place: Aarhus...
AATACCGATACTGTTGCTGATATTAATAATAAAATCCTGTGGTGCATTGCGTAATCCTCGAGTGTTAATACAAATTACAAATTATACCTTTTATTGTCAAGTTTTTATCAAATTACTTATAAACACCTTTTTTCGGCTCTAAGCCTTAGCCGACTTTCGTCGTTGGTCTTTCGTTGTTATTTGATATTTTTGCAAAAAGCAAAGAACATGCGCATAGACATATTAACCGTTCTTCCTGAATTGATTGAAAGCCCTCTGAACCATTCAATAGTAAAGAGGGCCATGGACAGGGGACATGTAGAAATAAATGTTATAAACCTGAGAGATTATACAAGCGATAAGCACAGGTCGGTTGACGATTATCCGTTTGGTGGCGGACCAGGAATGGTTATGACCATTGAACCTATTTTCAGAGCGATTGAGAAACTTAGTTCGCAGCGGACTTACGACGAAATAATATATACCAGCCCTGATGGTGTATTATTCAACCAGAAAACAGCCAATGAATTATCACTCAAGGAGAATATAATTATTCTTGCCGGCCATTATAAAGGTGTTGATCAGCGGGTAAGAGACCACCTGATAACCAGGGAGATATCAATTGGTGACTTTGTACTTTCAGGAGGTGAGATGCCTGCCGCATTGATAACTGATGCCATTGTCAGACTTATCCCGGGGGTAATATCAGATGAACAGTCGGCTCTTTATGACTCATTCCAGGACAATCTTCTCGCACCACCTGTTTATACAAGACCCGCGGAGTTCATGGGCTGGAAGGTACCGGAGATATTACTTTCAGGAAACACACCTGAGATTAACAGATGGAGGCATGAAAAGTCAGTTGAGAGAACAAGGAATCTGAGGCCGGACCTCCTGGAAGACTAAAAAATATAATATCCTGTTTTTAGGAAATATGACTTGCTTTTAGTATGATTGTAGTTTAATATAATATAAAACAAGTAATTAAAAATCAGATACATGAATTCACAGGATTACATTAAAAGAGAAGACAGATACGGAGCACACAACTATCATCCTTTGCCAGTGGTTCTAGAACGTGGTGAAGGCCCATTTGTATGGGATGTGGAAGGAAACAAATATTATGATTTCCTTTCAGCCTATTCCGCAATTAACCAGGGGCATTGTCATCCTGAAATAATAAAGGCTCTTACCGACCAGGCAAAATCCCTTACCCTTACTTCAAGGGCCTTCTATAACAATGTGTTAAGTGAATATGAGGAATATATAACAAAGTATTTCGGGTACGACAAGGTACTTCCAATGAATACCGGTGCTGAAGCTGATGAGACTGCTCTTAAACTTTGCCGCAAATGGGCATACCAGAAGAAAGGTATTGAAGACAACAAGGCTAAGATAATTGTATGTGAGAATAATTTCCACGGCCGCACCATTACTATTGTCTCAATGTCCACCGACCCTGAAGCACGGAAGGACTATGGTCCTTATACACCTGGTTTTATTACCATACCATATAATGACCTGGATGCTCTCGAAAAAGAACTCCAGGATCCAGATGTTGCAGGTTTCCTTGTTGAACCCATACAGGGAGAAGCAGGAGTGTATGTGCCTGATGAAGGATACATCAAAAAAGCCTATGAGCTCTGTAAAGCAAAAAATGTATTGTTTATAGCAGACGAGGTACAGACAGGGATTGCCAGGACAGGTAAATTGCTTGCCTGTGACCATGAGGGCGTAAGACCTGATATCCTTATCCTGGGCAAAGCTCTCTCTGGCGGCGTATATCCTGTTTCTGCAGTCCTCGCTGATGATGATATAATGCTTGTTATCAAACCTGGTGAACATGGCTCAACCTTTGGTGGTAATCCCGTGGCAGGTAAGGTGGCAATAGCAGCACTTGAGGTTGTTAAAAATGAGAGACTGGCTGAAAGAGCAGATTACCTGGGGAAAATATTCAGGGATGAATTTAACAGTATAAAATCAGATATGATTGAACTGGTGCGGGGAAAAGGATTACTGAATGCAGTGGTGATTAGGCCAAAAGGAGATAAAACAGCCTGGGATGTATGTGTGGCTATGAAAGATAACGGAGTAATCGCCAAACCCACACATGGGCATATCATCCGGTTTGCTCCTCCCCTTATTATTACCGAAGAACAACTGAGGGAAGCTATGAACATTATCAAGGAAACATTTAAACAGTTTGAATAGACAATGAAATGACCATGCTCCTGGCAGGTCCGGATGCTTTAATGATAAAAAGCATCCGGGCTTTCTCGTTTTAAAAAGAGTACTAATTTTGCCGGTAAAAATCTATATACATGAGACATTATTTTAAATTCTTTCTTGTTATATCATTAATCCTTTTGTTTGCATGCCGGTCCAATAAGATTGATGAGCCTGGCATTACTATACCTGAACTGGAGGAACACATTGAATTCCTGGCTTCGGATGAACTGAAGGGCAGGCTGCCGGGAACAGAAGGCGACATACAAAGTGCCGGATATATCAGGGATGCCCTGGAATCATGGGGACTGGTGCCTGCGGTTGATAATGGCCTGCAAAGCTTTGAAATAGTATCAAGCCTGGAAGCAGGCAACAGCAACAAATTATTAATTAACGATAAGCCTGTACCCCCTGAGAAGTTTATGCCCCTTGCATTCAGTGAGAGTGCTGAATTTGAAGCCATGGTGGCATTTGCCGGTTATGGATTTGATATTCAATCTGATACACTGAACTGGAACGACTATGATAACATAAATGTTAAAGACAAATGGGTAATGTTATTAAGAGCGGACCCGGAGGTTGATGACCCCTTGAGTAATTTTGCAAAGGTTAGTGCCGACAGGGATAAGGTCATGATGGCTAAAGATAAAGGGGCCGGAGGTGTACTGATGGTGTCAGGAAAGGAATTAGATAACAGGGATGAATTTGAGTCGCTGGCCAAAGGAGAGTATTCTACCGGTATTCCTGTTTTCAGGATAAAAAGAGAAATAGCTAACCTGATACTCGGGGAAAATAATGTAAGTATTGCTGAACTGGAAGAAAAGCTTAATAAAACATATGCATCCCATAGTTTTGAGATGGATTGCATGATAAAAGGCACAGCTGAACTGATAGAGAAAAAAGTAACGACTCAAAATGTACTCATGACTCTTCCTGGTAATGATTCAGTCCTGAAAGATGAATACCTTATTATCGGAGGTCATTTTGACCATCTTGGCATGGGCGGTCCCGGATCATCAAGCAGGGCTGTTGATACTGTAGCAATCCACTACGGGGCCGATGATAATGCTTCAGGTATTGCAGCAATGCTTGAAATGGCAGAAAAATTTGCCTCTAGCAGTGATAATGCCCGCTCGATAATATTTGCAGGTTTTGCTGCGGAAGAAATGGGATTGCTGGGTTCTAAATACCTTGTTGACCATATGCCTGTTGAAACGGACAGGATTAATGCCATGATCAACCTCGACATGGTAGGCAGGCTGAAAGAAAGTAAAATATTACAGGTAGGAGGAGTTGGAACAGCTCAAGAACTAAAGGAAATCATTACCCAGTTTACCGATTCTGCATTGATAAAGTTGACCTTATCCGAAGAAGGATACGGACCATCAGACCACAGTTCATTTTACGGTAAAGATATCCCCGTATTATTCTTTTCAACGGGTGCACATCTTGATTATCACACACCATATGATACGCCTGATAAAATCAATTATGATGGCCTTGTGATTATTTCTGAACTTGTGTATGAAATAAGTTCAGAGCTCGCGGGGAACAATAAAAAACTTGCATTCATGGAAGCAGGTCCGAAAACACTAACTAACAGAGGCATGAGGAGCAAGGGTGTTACACTGGGAATAATGCCTGATTTTGCAGGTAACATAAAAAACGGACTGAGAGCTGATTTTGTCACACCCGGAAGGCCTGCTGACCTGGGCGGAATGAAGAAAGGGGATATTATTGTGGCCATAAATGGGCAAACCATTAACAATATCCAGGATTATATGTTCAGGTTGTCAAAACTCGAACATGGCGAGACTATACAGGTGGAAGTACTTAGAGGCGATAAAAAAGAATTACTATTAATAGCATTATAATTCATATATAAGAAATGAAATCGACACTATACTGGATCCTGGCTGTGATTATAACCCTGTCAGCAGCCTACTATCAGCGTAAAACAGGACCAACATACCCCAAACAACTTGATATTGTCACTAACGGTATAGAATACAGCCTTAAATTAACACGAAGTATAGAGTTGTCAGACAGGCATTTTGTAAAGCTGGCAATTAAAGACTCAACAGTTAAAGCCAGGCTCTTTTACAAGCGTTATCAGGTTGATGAACCATACCAGGCTGTTGATTTTAATTATGAGGAACATCCCGTGAATTCATTTATCATGAACAGGATATTCAATATTAACGAGGAGAAAGGGTTTTTTGCAGAGATCCCTGCACAGCCACCCGCCGGGAAAATTGAGTATTATTTTGAAATTACAGACGGCAATGGTAAGAATACTTATTTTCAAAATGAACCGATAGTAATACGGTTCAAAGGGACTGTACCACCAAAAATATTGACTCCACATATCATAATAATGTTTATTGCTATGTTGCTTTCAACACTTGCCGGTCTGATGGCTGTCGGGAAGCATAAATCGTATCGTAAATGGGGTATATGGACTTTCATTATGCTCATCATAGGAGGTATGATACTTGGACCTATGGTTCAATACCATGCTTTTGGTGAGGCATGGACAGGGATACCACTGGGATGGGATCTTACAGATAATAAAACACTTATCGCAGTTATTTTCTGGGCGATAGCTGTATTCGGCAACAGGAAAAGAAAGAGACCCGGACTTACTATACTTGCCTCTTTCATCCTGTTACTGGTATTTACGATCCCACATAGTCTGTTCGGGTCTGAACTGGACTATGAAAGTGGTGAAGTCATTCAGGGTATTGTTATTCTATTTATTTCTTAATGAATCCCTGAATTTTTCATGTCTTGATGCAGCACTGACCATTTTGTTTCGTCATTGTAATGAAAACAAAATAAGTGGGTGCAGCGATACATATTGTAGGATTAAGCACAATGCATATGGCTAATGTAGAGGCGGCATTCCGTAACATACACCAGAATCTCATCGACGGATGTAAAAACGGCGATCAGAAAGCACAGTTCCAGATATATAAACTGTATTATAAAGCTATGTTTAATACGAGTCTGAGAATTGTGAGTGACACCATGGAAGCTGAAGATATTATGCAGGAAGCGTTCCTGTCAGCCTTCGAAAAGATAGAGACTTATTCAGGAACAGTTAGTTTCGGCGCATGGTTAAAGAAAATAGTGATAAACCGCTCTCTTGATGCGGTCAGCAGGCAAAAAGCGATCTTTGAAGATATTGACACACACTACGAATTGCAGGAAGACACTGATAATACACCTGAATTGCAGGAAAAGATGAACGAGGTGAAATCAGCTATTAATGATCTTCCGGACGGATACCGGATAATATTGTCGCTCTACCTGCTCGAAGGATATGACCATGATGAAATTGCTGAAATACTCAATATTTCAAGCAGCACTTCCAGGTCGCAATTGTCAAGGGCTAAACAAAAATTATTAAATGAATTAAATAACGGGAAAGAAAAAAGAAAAGTAAACAGGTAACATGTCAGGTATGAAAGATATAGAAAAAATAATCAGGGAAAACGTCGATTTCTTCAACAGTGAAGAACCGTTTGAAGGTCACTTTGAAAGATTCTCAGCCAAACTGGCGGCAAGGCAGTTTATTGCACCAAAACGGGTTAGCGTTATGCCTTACCTCCTTAAAGCTGCTGCCGTGGCCATACTGGTCGCGCTTTCTTCATTGTGGACATGGGAGCATGTGCTCAGCCCCAATGCCAAAAGAATGACTTTAGGCGAGGTTTCACCCGAATATCGTGAAGTTGAGCAATATTACGTCAAACAGGTCAATTTAATGGAGGATGAAATACAGGGTATATGGATCAATGGCCAGCCCGATGATAAAGAATTGCTTATGGATGAGCTTGATCAGATGGATAAGACGTATGAAGAACTGCAGAAGGATCTTAAAGCCAATCCTAACGACGAAAGGGTAATCAATGCCATGATAGAACATTACCAGAAAAAAGTGGATATAATGAACTATATCCTGTCACAGTTAAAACAAGTACAAATTGAAAATGAAAGCGAAAACGAAAACCAAATAAACAACGAAAATTATGAAACGGTCAGGTTGTAAATCAGTAATCAGGTTGTTGTTTGTTCAGGTAGTTCTCATTCTCTCAGTGTCATTGTATGCCACTGATGTGCAAAAGCAATTCAAAAAAGAATATGATGCCAAGGGAATTGAACTGCTGAAGATCAGTAACCGGTATGGAGATGTGGAAATTGTAAGTTCCGGCAATAATAAAATAAATATTGTCGTAGACGTACAATTATCTCATCCAAACGAATCGAAAGCTGAAAAACTTTTATCATTGATAAATGTTGAATTCAGCGAAAATGATAACACCATAGAAGCCAGGACCGTAATTGACAGACAGTTCAATATGGAAAACCGCGGACCACTCAAGGGATTCTCAATTGACTACCGCGTTGAGATGCCGGAGGATATGGACCTCGACCTGTCAAACAGGTATGGTGATCTTAAAGCTGGTATACTGTCAGGACATGTTTATATCAGGATCAAGTATGGATCGCTGTATATCAAAAGCCTCACCAGGGGTAACGTGGAGCCGCTCAACAGGATTACTGCAGAGTACCTTCGCATTGCTGATATATCAGATGCAGGATGGCTGGAACTGAGCATGCGGTATGTTAGCAAGTTAAATATATTAAATGCCCAGGCTCTCCTGATTGATTCACGCTATTCAACCAATAACACTATTGAGGAGGTAAGCTCTGTTGTTATTGACAGTAAGTATGACAGGTTTGAAATCCACAATCTGAATAATATTGTGGCTGAGTCAGCTTACACAGCCTACAAGATAGGCAACCTCTCTAAAAAGCTGGATATTGAAACCAAGTATGGTTCAATTGATGTTGATAATGTAGAAGCCGGGTTTGATATGGTCCGCACAGATGTCGGGTATAGCCCCGTTAAGATAAGTTTCGATAAGGCAGCATCATATAAGCTCAAGGCAGAAACCAGGTACTGCGGATTTTCATTCAATGAAAGCGATGCAGATATTACTCAAAGGATACAGGAATCTAATTCAATGTACATTGAAGCAGTAATAGGTAATGCTAACACGAAATCAGAAGTTAACATAAATTCTAATTACGGATCAGTAAAGCTGTACTAACGACTAGCGACTAACGGCTAACGATAAAAGAATGAGTGTGATAACGATTGTCGTGGATTTGAAATCCACGACATCGTTTTTTTAGAACTTCACCCCTATTACCAGAACATCATCTACCTGCTCTATTTCGCCCTTCCATTCAACGAAAGCCTTTTCAAGCATTTCTTTTTGTTCATGCATGGGGTTTTTATGTTCTTGCAGCAACATTTCCCTGAAAGTCCTATACTTGAATTTTTTCCCTACAGGACCGCCAAACTGGTCGACATAACCATCAGAGAACAGGTAGATAATATCCCCTGCCTGTAACTTTAAGCGGTGGTTTGTGAAAGGTTTATCAGACGAACGGTGAATACCTATGGGCATTTTGTCAGCATCTATTCTTGTAAGCTCATTATCCCTTATTAAATACACAGGGTTATTTGCCCCTGCAAAGTCAAGGGTATTAGCTTGTTTATTATACAGACAGAGTGCGATATCCATACCATCCTGTGTTTCACCTTCCTCTCCTCTCTGCTTCAGTGACTTTATTACTTCTTCCCGGAGCTGGTTCAGGACGTTGCCGGCATTATTATATTTCCTTGAATTGATTATGTCATTCAGGTAAGCATTACCAAGCATGCTCATAAAAGCGCCGGGCACTCCATGTCCCGTGCAATCGGCAGCAGCAAAACAAAACATATGATCTTTCTTCTGCCCCCAGTAAAAATCTCCACTGACAATATCTTTTGGTTTAAACAGGATAAAATTTTCAAGCTTCCACTCGTCAAAAAAATTAAGGGAAGGCAAAACAGCATTCTGGATCCTGCTGGCATATTCAATACTATCTGTAATCGAACGGTTTTTCCCCTCGATAATATCTTTCTGTGCAGATATTTCATTCTTCTGCTCTGACAGGATGATATTTTTTCTTCTTGACGATATAAAGCTTGCCATTATCAGTATAACAATTATTCCGAGCAGCACAGCCATCCAGATAGCCCTTTTCCTGGCCTCATGTTCCTTATCAATTTCCAGTTGCTGCTGTTTTATCTCGCTTTCCTGCAGCTGGTTTTTTCTCAAAAGTTCTTTTTCTTCATTCTCCTGTCTGAGCAGTTCAAGCCTCTGTATTGCCCTTTCCTGTTCAAGGTTACGTATTTCCTGCTGCTGCATTTCCCTGTTATGCTTTTCCCTGGCCAGGGCAATCGACTGTTCCAGTCTTTCACGCTCCGAGCGTTCCAGTTCACGTTCTCTTTCTATTAACTGAAGTTCATTTTCCCTCTTCTCATTCTCAACTCTCAGTTTATCAATCATCACATCCTTCAGCTCTTCATCTGCAAGGCTTAAAAGCATCTGTTGCTCAAGGTTCTCAAGGTCGGTGCGCCGTCTTTTATCAGCCTGTTCCGCCAGTCTTTCTTCAAGCAATAAAGAATCACGCAATGAAAGGTATTTTTCATAATATTCAAGAGCCTTCACAAAGTCGTTACCTTCCTCAAGAACCTCGGAATAAGTAAGGTAACTTTCCTGCAGCACCTGGAAGTTTGATGATATCTTCGCTGACTCAATGGCTGCATTGCAATAATAACCAGCATGATAATAATCTTCTTCATTCTTACTCACAACAGCCAGCATATGTTCAAGACGGGCCTGACCGCTTTTATTATTGTATTTCTTTGCTTCGTCAAGTGCTTTCTCAAAGTAAATGGTGGTCATCTCCCCGTTATCCATATTCTGGTAACATATTGCCACATTTGTATATTCCTCATGGGCTCCCTTACCGCATTCCCCCAGCACTTTGGCAGACTGCAGGTAATAATCTATTGCAGCAGGGTAATCTCTTTGTTCAAAACAGACCAGTGCCATTGAATTATAAGCTTTTGCAAGACTGATACTTTTATCCGCCGGTTCAAGTATATCAATCAGCTGTTCTATACAAAGCCTCGTATCACTATAATTATCAAGCTCTAAGCCACAGGCTGTAAGACCAAAAAGTGAATTAATAACTGAAGCAGTGTCCCCTTTTTCGATTGCCAGCTCTTCTGATTTCCTGAACCATGATATCGCTTCCTTGTATAAATTATCTCTGAAATAAGAAATTGCGGCATTATAGGAAGTGGTTATCATATTACCAGGTACATCACTTTCATGCAAATTGTATTGCTTGATGTAATATTCGGCTGATTTATTAAAGACACCGAAGTCATAATACTTTGAGGCAAGGAATGAGTATATATCGGCCAGCCTGGTATCCATGTTCAGTAATTCATAAATATCCCTGGCTTTCAGATAATACATCAGTGTCAGTTCCCAGTTATTAAAAAAATCATCGTATATTTCTCCCAGCATATAATAGCTGTCGGCTTCAATTTCTTCAAATCTTCGTTCAACCGCTATTTCGAGAGTACTTTCCAGTACTGCCATAGCACTGTCGTACTGTTGTGAATTTTTCAGTTCCCCTGCCAGCGTAAGCATTCCCATTGCTTTCAGCGAATCCCGTTCAATGGAAACACTGTCCTGCTGAACCATTTGTGCCCCCAGGAAGAGATGGAAAGGCAAAAGCAAGCCTGAAATCAGTGTTAATATTTTAATTATACGTTTCAATTCCATGCATAAGTAATTCCAAACCTAATATTCCTTCCAAGCTGCGGGTTATAAGGTAATCCATAATTCTTACTCATCCCTATCCCTCCATATTTCTCATCAAACAGGTTATTTACTTTTACAAACATACTCAGGCTATTGCTGAAACTGTACCTGGCCAACATATCCATTGTATAATATCCGTCGGCCTTACTGAATATCTCCTCGTACAGTTCTTCAAAGGGAATTATCACCCTGAGCCAGTTAGATTCCCATATACCTGATATATTGATATACAGGTTATTTAAAGGCTCCAAAGATATATTCAACTGTCCAAAATGTTTGGGTGTAAGAGTAAAGTCAGATAAGAAATCACCGGCGATCTTAAAGATATCAGGGAATGATTCACTTGATTTGGCAAATGTAAGGCTCAGTTCAGCATCCAGGTTTATTGACTCCACGATATCTATCCATCCGATTGTAGTCTGCAGTCCATACAGCCTTGCAATCGAATTCTCCATATTTGCTTTTACCATTACCGTTGAGGTATCTGTCTCAGCAACTGCCAGGGGCAGGTGCTGCTCATTTACAGGCACATTTTTATCATAAATAAGGTTCTGTATTTCATTATAATACAGTGACAGATCAAGTTTAATTTTTCTGCTTAATTTCCTTACAAATCCAAGCTCAACTGACATATATTTTTCAGGCAACAATCCGGG
>Ga0114922_10006637_pt1 | contig 10598 bp, 9 predicted proteins | sample AartaG_FD_100975 | JGI IMG/M metagenome (GOLD analysis project Ga0114922, IMG submission 100975) | Deep subsurface microbial communities from Aarhus Bay to uncover new lineages of life (NeLLi) - Aarhus_00045 metaG | ecosystem: Environmental > Aquatic > Marine > Oceanic > Sediment | place: Aarhus...
GCCGACCCACCAATAACCGAAAGTTCAAAAATTGTCGACACGGTAAAAGAGGTAAAAAGTGGTGGAGAACAGTCATTTTCTAATTTAAGTGCAGATAGGGTTTATATAACAAGTACGAGCCCGAATGTTGGGAAAAATATAAGAACAATTAATTTTACCGAATTAAATGAATACGAACTAACTCAAGAAGATTATTTAAGTAAAATTGAACCGAACACATACGCTTTAGTTAGAGGTAATGTTCTCTATAACTTACTGATTACTCTGAAAAAAATGTATGATAGTCATATTCATAATATAAACGATACCCCCGTAAAAACGGAGGATAACTATGAAGAATTTAACAGATTAATGGACACTTTACGAGACGATCTTTTAAATGATTCGCTTCGAATTAACTAAATGATATTTATTAATAAAAACTATGTCATACTACCGATCATACTTCGAAAAGAATAACACCATATTAAGGTATGGAAGTACGGGATCACAGATAAACACTGCGAAAAACCCCAACACAGAAATATTTTACGGATCTGGATTCTCAAAGTTCATCTTTAAATTAGATTTAACAGCTCTACAAAATAAAATTGACGGGGGGTATTTAGTCCTTAACGATAATACCACCCACACATTACGTCTTACAAATACAATATTTGGAGATGAAGCATTATTAGGAGCAAAAAGAGGAACAGGAAGAGAACGGGCGGTCGCATTCGAATTAGTTTTATTCCAAATTCCTGAGTATTGGGATGAGGGTGTCGGATTTGATTATGAAGAGGCATACGATTACACAAGTGGCGACCTTACATTTGACGTTAGACCATCAAACTGGAATATGAGAACATCATTAAGTGGATGGACGGAAACTGGTATTTATGCAACCACTGGACACACAATCACAAAAATAGGGTTTGACAATGGTGACGAAAATATCGATGTTGATATTACCGATTATATAAACGGAATCATAGTATCAGGAAATACCGATTATGGATTGGGTCTGGCCTTCGACTATCCGTACCAAGAAATTTCAAGTGAAATAGACCAATCAGTTAGTTTCTTTACAAAATATACCCAAACATTTTGGGAGCCACATTTGGAAACAACATTTGATGATGACATAGACGATAATCGAGAAAACTTTACCATTGATATAGACCGGAATCTTTATTTATATGTTGATTATATGGGTAATAGATATGATTTAGATGAATTACCGATAGTTGATATATTAGATTATAATGACACGGTGATTGAAGGTCTATCAGGTTTAACAACCACAAAGATTAGAAAAGGGGTATATAAGGTAACATTTGGGTTACAAGGTCAACTCTGTGACGGTAGAAGATTTTATTTTGATAAATGGTGTAACATTAAAATAAACGGAATCGACCTTGAGTGTGTTACTCAGAAATTTGTTCCGAAGCCATTTTCAGCTTATTTTGATATCGGATCGAATCAAACGGAAGCCGACGACTACGTTGTACAATTTTATGGTGTAAAACAAAATGAAAAGATAAAAAGAGGATCTACAAGAAAAATAGTAACCACTTTCCGTTCAATTTCTCAACAAAAAGGTGTATTATTGGATGAGGTCTATTATAGAATATATGTCAAAGAAGGTAGAACTCAGGTAAACGTGTTCGATTGGACAGAGATGGACAGAACCAACGAAAACTCATTCATCTTAGACACATCTTACATGATACCGAGAGAATACAACCTTGAGATTAAAGCAAGAATTAATTCTGAAGACGTATTTTATAGGGACGAGATAAAGTTCGAGATTATATCAGAAAAATAATGCGTTACGTATATTTGATTAGGGGCAATGACGGTCAGTACAAAATCGGAATTGCTAAGAACCCGACTCAAAGAATCAAACAACTCCAAACTGGGAACTCTGACAAACTACAATTGATTGAAACATATCAGTCGGAGAACGCCAGTAAAATAGAATCAGCCCTCCACAATCGATACGCTCATGTGAGAAACGAAGGAGAGTGGTTTGACTTGTCAATTACCGAGGAATCCTCGTTTGTTGACCAGTGTACAAAAATCGATGAAACAATGAAAACATTACAAAGAATGGGTAATGCGTTTGTTTAAGAATATTTATTTTAGTATATTTGTCCATATGAAAAAACTTTATGACCATCCTTAGATAAACTCTAAGGAAAATGAAAAGAAAAATTCACGAAGAAACAACGAACAGCCGTGTATATAAAAATGCACGCCTCATTAGTCTGTATTTAACAAAGTGCCCCAAGTGTCCCCCACACAAGGGATGTAATAAGTGGTCAGGTCGACATTCTTATTCCTGGAAAGACAAAACAAAGAGGAGGTCACAATGGAAATAGACTTCCCACCAATCAACAACCGGATCTACAAGATATTAAATATCTATGATGGTGATCCATACCCAGAAGATTCTTATATGAGTTGGCACCCAACAGGGAAAAAGACTCAACATCGTGGTCGAAAATATAGTAGGAAACAAATCCTACGGTATCGGTATAGAATGTATAGAACTTGGAAATATAATAGGAGAACCCAATGGAAACCTATTCGTAATAAGTGACCTTAACCCCACACTCAAGTAACATTTTATACGCGATGTCTTGGGATTCCATCCACTTCTCTTTGTTCTTGGTGGTACACTCCCTTTTACAATACACCGTTTTAATTCCAGAGTTTATAATCGCCCGGCCACAATCTGAACAAGGAAGGCCAGATGTGAGGTAAATTGTAGACCCATCGAGTGGGATCCCAACTCTGGCGGCATTATAGATGGCGTTCCGCTCGGCATGTTCGAAATAGAAGTATTTTAAGGGTCTTTCCTGACGTTCTGGTAGATTATCATCTAAACCCCTAGGAAAGGAGTTATAACCCGTAGAAAGTATCTCTCTGTCCTTCCCAACGATAACCGCCCCTATCTGTGTTGACTCATCTTTTGATTTTAACTTAACTTGTTCCGCAATTCCTAAAAAATATTCAGTCCAATTCATTTTCTAATATATTAATGTTTGATATGTAATAAAGTCGACCCATTGAATAATGGGATCTTATTGCCTCACCTTTTTCTATTAATCCACCCATTTGAACCAATTGGTCATGGGTGGAGATATCAATTCCGATTAAGAACTTACCAGCTTCTATTTTTTCTACTATTGTCGGTCTAACATATTCCCCGATGTCATCCAGTTTAAGTTGTCGGATCATGTCGGTTTTATTGTCATGACATTCAATCATCCGAGCACCGACCAATTGTTGAAGTACGTCTAACCTCAGATTCTTGTAATTAATATCGGCCATCCAACTAAATATACGAAAAATTAGGCAATAAAAAAAGGGACACCGAAATGTCCCTTTTGATATTGAAGGATGATATACTATCTTAATGTATCGTTATTGAATACAACAAGACCTTTCACGTCGATAACACCAAAGTAACGGTTGTTAACCATTTTCTTAGCGTAACGGGTCATGATTCCTTTGATCGGAGTCATGTTGAAAGGATTGTACATAGTCGGAGTCAACTGAAGAGGTACATAAGGTGCGTATACATAACCTGCGTCAAGTAACGATTTACCTTTGTGTCCAATAAGTACTTTCCCTGATGGGAAGTAAGGATCGCGATATACCTGATAACGACCAGCTAAAGTACCGATTTTCTCAATACCCATGTTATACTGATCTTGCTCAGGAGCTGCGTTCGATACGTGGAAATATTCGAGGTCGTCGAATATAGCACTTACTTCAGATGAAATAACAATCCAGTTAGCACCACCCCTAAGAGTAGTTTTGTGGATTTGTGCAGATACCTGGTTTATTTTGGTAACCAACGTCTGGTTCCAGTCCTTTTGAGTATACCCCACGAATGAAGCTCCCTGGTTTCCGTACTTCCATTCGTTATAGTCCCAACGAGCTTTCCAAGCGGCACCCTTACGAAGGTCGCGAAGGATTTCACGGTCAACCTCAGCAGCGATTTGTTCTGAAAGAAGAGCTGTTAACTCAGCTTCAGCATCGATGTTGTGGAATGCGCTTACGTCCTGTGCTAATTCAGGTGACCAACTTGCTCTTAGTTTTCTTTCAGTCACGGATACAGTTACACTTGACAAGTCAAATGAAACTTCACCCAATTCTTCTTCGAATTCTAATGAGTCGTATAGACGATAAGTCAACGTCCAGTCAGTTAATGCAGGACAAGGTGAAGTGGCGAAAGTTGTTCCACTAAATCCACCAGTGGCAGAATAAGTAGTCATATCTACCTGAATGTAGATAGTTCCTGTTTCGTCACAAATGTCCTGATACCTACCACTTGGGTAAGTAGAGTTAGTTGCCTTTTCACCGTACTCAACGATACCTTTTCCGTATTTTTGAGTTACAACGTTGAAGTTTACTGAAGTTCCGTCATAACCAACCGTAGCTGATGCTAAGAAGTCTTCAGTATCCATAACGTTACCGTTAGGTCCGATAAGTTTTCCCTGTCCGTCAGTTGCGAATCCAGTGAAGGATACGATCACACTGTTAACGGTTGTTCCTGTTAGATCACAAGGATCAACAACAACAGCAGTTCCGTTAGAGAAAGTTACAAGATTTGTTGCGGTTACACCTGAAGTAACATATCTACCTTTAGAGTAATCGAAAAGTCCTGTGTTAGGATCGTTTCCATCACCTTGCTCGTAGAATCTGTCATAAAGGTTTAATCCGTCATAACTTGCGTCCATCTCCTGTTGTGTCTGAGTGTTAGGATAGCCGTAAGGGGCTTCATGCTCCACCGGATTAGTTCCGCTCATTTCCTGAATTTTAGGAATGAAGAAGAACAGTTTACCGATAGGTAAGTTCATGGCCTGAACAGACACGATGTCGTTCGCCAAAAGTTTAGAGAAAACACGACGGATAATTGGGAAAACAACCGTTTCAAAAGACCCTGAAGAGTCAGAAACAGCGGCTTCGTTAATTAAATAACTTGCCTGGTTTTCATACAATTGAGCCACGTTATCTTTCTGGTGACCTTCAAGATCCTCAAGGAATCCTAAATCGTCCCATTTTTTGATGGTATCTTCTTTGATAACACGAAGGTGCTTAAGACCGATGTTACCAACCATACCTGATTCTAATAATGCTCCCATTTTTTTAATGTATTTGAGTTTGTTTTATTTATTATTTTAATTTTGTCATCAAGTCCTTCATTCTCTTGAACTGAGGATTCTCGTAAGCCTTAGCTTCGGACAATACTTCAGTAGATGAACTCTGAGGAGTTGAGACGATTTTTTCCGCTACGGTTTCTGTCATAGGTTTCCCTGAGTCCAGTTCCCCGTGAATTGCGGTATAAAGATTTTTCGATTCAGTTATTGTTGAAATCGAATCAAATCTTTTTAATATATTCAATTTCTCCTGTTTTGTGGTTGAATGTTCTGTGAACAGACGTGTAGCGTATGCTAAGTTCGCGTTGAAAATAGCAACTTCATTCAGTTTGTCTTTGAAAAGTAATAGTGCTTTTTTGTACTCACCATTTTGTTTCTTTAAAGTTTTAAGTTCTTCGTTGATTTTAATGTCAACATCGACATCAGAACCCGCTTTGAAAATCTTCTTAGATTTAATACCTGCGCGATCTGACGGTCCCTTATCACCATGAGGATTCCACTTAGTCCTTGCGGCTTCAGTAGCTTCTACCTCTTTGACTTCACCATCTCCACATTCGTCACATTCTTCCATACCTTCTTTAGGCTCTTTCACCACTGGCTTATCCGTGTCTTTCGGTGCTGTGCCAGGATGATCTTCAACTTGCGTTGCGTTTGTACCACCTTTTCCAGGCTCTTTTGTCTCACCCGGTTTGGTTCCCTTTGGAGGTGTACCTGGATGGTCTTCAGCCTGTTCTGCGTTCGTCCCACCTTTACCTGGCTCTTCGGTCTTAGGACTTCCAGTTCCTGGAACAGGTGTTCCGGGTCTTTTTGTTCCTTCTTGTTCAGTTGCTTCGAGTTTCTTAACCCCGTCGCCAACTTGACCTTCGGATTTCTTATCGAATGGGTCTCCATCACCAACCGTGTCAGTAACTTTAACGTCTTCTTTAGGTTCTCCTTTTTTAGCCTTAGCTTTTTCGGTAAAAGGTTGGTTTTCGTCTTCTTCGTCGAGTTCGATTTCATAAACCACTTCTTCAGTATCAGTTTCGATGTCGACTGGCGCATCTTGCTCTGCAAGACCCGCAGGAAGTTCAGGTTCTAACTCATCACTCGGAAGTTCTTCACCTGGGAGATCTGGGGTTTCTTCTGTACTTTCATCATCTAACTTGATTATGTAATCATTTCCCTCATCTGAGAATTCAACGGAATCTCCGTCTTTCTTAACAACTATTCCATCTTCAGGTTTCATAGCTTTGAAAACTTTCAAAACTTCGTCCTCTGAAGCTCCGGTCATGTCAAGTACATCGTCAGCGTCCTCGTCGTCGGTTTTGAGTTCGTCACCCATATCAGGGACATCAGCATCAAGTTCGTCGTCGAGTTTGGGCTCGTCGGTTATCGAAGGTTCTTCTGAATCTTCAGGTGTATCAACACCGTCTACATCTTTTTCGTCTTCTTCAGGATCTACAACATCCTCTTGTTCTTTCAGCAAATCATTAATCTCCTCCTTCATAGTTGAAGCGAGTATGCCTTTTGCGTTTGCCTTAACAGCTTCCTCAAGTGTTTCTACTTGAAGCAATGCCTTTTCTAAAATTGATTTTTCAGCCATTTTTGTTTCTGTTTGTTTTTATAAATATTCGATTATTATTAAAAGTTTATCTTTATGCACTTTAAAGCACACATTTTTTGTTATTTCGATAGAAAATTATCCAAATTATACATGAGATCTTTAGCCCTGTCATCCTGTGGTTCCGGTTCTTGAATTGACTCTTCATAACTACCTCTCTCGTCTAAATCACTAAACACGTAGGCGCCCGGGGTAGATGGTGAGGATACTAAATCAAAACACACAAGTTCAAAATCGTCTTGTACGATGTTCTGTCCCTTAACATTCTTCAATGATCCAACACCGCGAGAAGAAATCCCTAATGTGTTCCCATTTCTTAATAAATTTGCTGCTTGATCACCCTTACAACTGATAATTCCACCCTTTTCCCAACCTGGGGATGTGTTTATTTTAATTTTACCAAGCAGGGCGTTATTTTCCCACCATGTTTCAATAACGGAATGGGAAACTCTATCTAAATCGATAAGGGATGATGTGGGGTGGTTGAGCTCACTCATAGCCCCACCATTTGCAATAAGAGTTTGGTATTTTTCGTTTTCCCGTCTTAAAACTAATTCAGGATAAATTCTACCATTCTTATTGGGGGTGTCGTATTTTTGTAGGACTGCGTATAGGATGAGTTCACCCATGAAGTCCATATTCTTCATTTCGGTGATGATCTCTTTGTTGTTTTGATCTAAAGGATCAATGTGTCCCGAATCATATTCAATCAAATATCCTTTTACACCAAAGTCATTTCGACCTAATACCTTTAATTCCTTCATTTATAGTTTCGGTTTACTATAAATATGTAGGTTTTAGAAGTTATTTTTTATTTTGGTGAAAATTAAATAAGATTTTGTTGTTCAGATCATCATCCACAATATTTTCGATTAAATCTTGCATAAGATTTTTTAGATCTTCAGATCGAACATCGAAGGTTTTTTTAGTGAATAAAGTAATTTCCAGATTTAGAAATGATTTTTTCCCGACCTTAATTCCCTTAGTTCTAACGTCTAAGTCAACAATGGATTCTTTTTTGAATAAGTCGGAGTGTAGATCGTATATTCTTAATTTTATTTTTCGTTTGGTTTTCGAAATTATATTATCGAATTCTTCGTCCTCATTTTCGGGGGCTAACCACGAATTCAATTTTATGTAAATTGTCTTTAAATTTTTGTGATCAACGGTACCATAACCAATTTTTACGTTCTCGTAATATCCCAAGGCAATAAATTTCCCTGTCTTCATGTATTCTCATCATATATAAAATTTATGGTGTTATACAAAATATAACGAAAAGAATCCATAAAACCAAAAATATGATACAAAAAAAAACGGACTTAAAGTCCGTTTTTCAATTGTTGTAGTTTGTAGTAGTTGTATTTGGTCGGTGGTAGTGCTTTCGCCTCAGTTAAAGACTCCTTTAATTTCCCCTTTACCACTTCATCTTGTTCTTCTGTTAACATACAATTCATCTTCTCATCCACCTGCTCTTTTAGTGTGTTAAACTCATTCACTAATTGATCATTTGGAATGGTGAGCAATTTCTGTAACTCTTCCTTTTCTCCTTCGGATAATGAGTCCCCAAACTTACCATTAAATTCACTTGACAATACGACGAGTAATAACCCCTCATTATTTGTAAATTCACTTGTAGATTCTGTCAGTTCTTTTTTCGTGGTCAGATGTTCAACCAACTTCTTTTTCCCTAACATTTTTTTATCGACAGTTTTTAAGGTATCTTCTTCAGCGAGCAGATCCAAATTTTTGTAGAGATCAACCTCAACTAAATTTTCAGATTTAAGTTTCTTATCTAGAGATTTAGAATACTTTGAAACTCGTTTCGTTTTCTCCATTAATAACTTCTCTACATTTTCAACATATAGTTTAGCGAGTTCTTTATCGTCGAGATACATATTCTCAACCTCTTCATAAAACAAATACAATTCTTTGAATTCTTTGTTCTCTTTAATTGATTGTAGAATTTCTTTCACTTCCTTTTTATTACCAGCCGTATAAGCCTCGGTTAGGCAGTGTAAGATCTTGGTTTTTAGTGTTCCAAATTTAGTCATCAGTTTGTTCCTTAATTAGTTTATTTTCGCCTTCGGCATTGTCTGATATAATATCGGATATGGCCTTGTCCATTTCATAAATATTCTCCTGAGCCTTTTTGTTGTCAAATAAATCAGCTAAACTTGTATCTTCACCTAACATTGATAAAATTTTCATTTTGTTTGACTCGCTTCTATAAACTGGCTCTTTCTTTTCTTCTTTTTCTTCAGCTAAGGGTGCCGTTTCACCACCTGCTGCGGGGGCACCTATGTCCGCGCCTGGAGTTGCTGCCCCTTCACCACCCGCTGGGGTCCCTAATGGGTCTGACATGGACATAGATCCACCACCACCTCCACCAGGTAGTCCACCTTCTTCACCGCCACCACCTTGGGCTATCGCGTCTTCAATTTGTTTTCTTTCCTCTTCAGGAATACCATATTTCTTATCAACATCGTCAAATACACCAGTACGTCTGATAATTTGAGCGGTGTTCATTAATTCAGCACCAATTGCACGTTCCATTCTTTGTTGTTGTAGATCAAGAATAACCTCATTATCACTCATACCTAGAATATTCTTTTTAGCCCATGTGTGTGATACAGGAAGAATTCCCATTTGTGATTGGTCGGACGTTGCGTCCTTATACATTGTGATTTTTTCTTTCCAAGATTCTATTTTCAATAAATCAGACTGTCCCGATGGGTTAGTCATCATTAATGTAAAGTTGTTTAACTCATCTTCCATTCCTAACAGGAACAGGTGAATCAAAGCAATCTTATTCAATTCCTGAATCAATGATTGTTGAATTCTGTTGATCGTTCTTGCGAAACGAATATCAAGTAACGCCAACCCTTTTCCATTACCAACCACATCTTCGAATCCAAGGAACGCTTTCGGGATCCTAAGAGCCGCTAACATTTTCTTTTGGATATACTCGATATCGGCAATCTCACCCAAGTTCTGAGCTCCAGGTAATGTTTCAATTGGACTACTCTGAGAGATGTCCCTCATTGGGATGAAATAATCTTGGTCAACCGCCATTTGATTATATCTCATATCAACCTGTCCGTTTTGTTGGTCAACAACTTGGTCTCTTTTGAATTTGTTCGCAATCCTCTGTACATAAGGTTCAATGTCTTTGTCATCCATATTACCCACGAACACTTTAAATACTCTTCTTTCAGGGGCTCTAGACGTTCTATAAATTAACATCGCATCCTCTGCTAGGAGTAACTGCTTCCAAATACGTCTGATTTTATCCAACATGGATGTACCGTAAGGAAGTTTCCTATCATCACCAAGAATTCTAAAGTGAGCGATTTCCCATGCCTGGAATTCCATATCTTTGTTATTCCATGTGAACCTGAGTTCCCGGGTTGGGAACTTACTGGAAACCCTATCACTTTGGTTCGGGCTGGATTGTCTAGCCCCTTCAAGTCTTTGGATCTCAATGTTAGGTAATTGTTGACAACCGATAATACCTTTAGCCGCATCAATTTTTAAATATACGAAGTTATCACCATACTTAGCCATTCCCCTCGTCCACATTTGTAGGTTAGTATTAACGTCCAAAATATTGTAGAACAAGTCATCTAAAATAGATTTAATTCTTTTTGAGTCGGAATGTATTGTTAGAATCTGTCCTTTTTCTGATTTAGTTGTAGATTCTTCCGCGTAAATATCCAACGCTGCGGATACTTCAGGAGTAAATTCCATACTCTCATAATCATAATATGCTGATAGTCTGTTTGGTTCATAGTAAACTGATTGGTTATAAAGTGACATGTCGAGTTTCGACCATTTGTCAGCAA
>Ga0114922_10006638_pt1 | contig 10598 bp, 12 predicted proteins | sample AartaG_FD_100975 | JGI IMG/M metagenome (GOLD analysis project Ga0114922, IMG submission 100975) | Deep subsurface microbial communities from Aarhus Bay to uncover new lineages of life (NeLLi) - Aarhus_00045 metaG | ecosystem: Environmental > Aquatic > Marine > Oceanic > Sediment | place...
AAAATCTTTCGTTTTTATATCCCTGGCTTCCACTTCTGCCGCGCCCGTTATTTCCAGCTCTTCCAGTTCCTTAATAGTGATATGAAAGCGGATATCGCTAGAGGAAAAGAAATCGAATCCCGCAGTCAGTTTTTCAACCCAATCGCGTCCTACATCAATCACCAATTTTCCATCAGTAACGTTGGTTGTGATGCGGTTAATGGAAATTTCATCGCCCTCTATTGCTACCTTCTGTTCTTTACCTTGGTTGATGTAGATTTTCCCGATGCCGCGCATGCTGATGCGGGTGAACGTGCCCAATTCCCGTGTTTCAGTCTTTCTTTCCACCATTTCAAACTCCTTCATTTGGATTTAATCGATCATTAATATTTACGCAGGCAAATCAAAAAAGTTTCCTAGATAAAAGAACAGCACAGCGAAGTGCTGTGCTGTTAATTGGTTGAGATCAAATTAGCGCAGTCCGCTCAGGGCAGAACCGATGCCCGCTCCCGCAAGGCCAAATATGCCCAGGATAGCGGTTGCGACCAGAGAGATGATTAAGCTGGCAACCCACCCGATCACAACAGTACCGATCGTTTGCGGCCATTCCAGATCCAGCGCTTCCTTTGCGGCAATGAACCAGGATACTAACCCGGCAATGCCGGCAATGAAACTGATTGGTCCAGTTACGCACGCCAATCCGGGCGAGATAAGGCCAACAATGCCCAGAAATCCGATGATGTTCCACACATACGCCAGTCCGAGCGTGCGCACCATCTCTTCAAAAGTAACATCCGCGTTGAAGAAGGTCTTGCCTGCCCAATTGATAATGAACGCGCCGACCGCGAATCCGGCTAGGGCAAAAATTGTGCCGCCAATCGTACTTGCCACCCAGCTTCCGCCTTCAACGTGTACCAGTGACGCGTTGGCGCCCATCTGGCTGAGGAAAGCGACAACTGCCACGATCATCCACGCGGTTTGCGTGAAAGAAGCATCGTCTTCCACCTCTTTATACACTTCCTGTTTGAAGGTAAATACCTTCATGATACGATCCATCATAATAACCTCCAGTTGTTAAAAGATTGATTAATACAAATACCAATTGATAATAACCCACATATGTGTGGTTTGATACGTTGATTATATACAAAAAATAGGTCGGGGGTAGTGTTAAAGTGACTGAATTGGACACCACACAAAATCCGTTCACGGAAATCATGCCCTCTTTAGAGTGAAAAAAACACTTTTAAAAAGCTGAAATTTCTTACCAGTATAATAATAAACCAATCGTACAATCTTCTTACACCCCTGTTGAGGTTGTAAGAAAAAAGGAGCAACACGATGAAGTTTGAATTAATGCACCCACGCGAACAGCTGGTTGTCCTGATGAAGCGGCTGTATGAGAATAAACTGACAAATCTGTCCGGGGGGAACCTTTCTATCCTTGATAAAAACGGCGATATCTGGATCACACCGACCGGGATCGATAAAGGCAACCTGCGCTCAGAAGACATCATGCGCGTGAGACCGGACGGGAGGATCGAGGGACTTCACCGGGTAACCACAGAGCTGCCGTTCCATGCGGCTATTCTCAAGCGGCGCCCGGATATCAGCGCGGTTGTACATGCCCACACACCTTCCCTGGTCTCATTCAGCTTCATCCGGCAGGCGCCGGAAGCCAAGATCATCCCGCAGGCACACCAAATCTGCGGCCCGATCGGGATCGCGCCATACGCAACTCCCGGTAGCGAACAATTAGGCGAGAATATGGCAGATACTTTTGCCAAGGGACATGATATTGTCATCCTTGAAAACCACGGGGTTGCGGCGGGTGGGAAGAACATATTTGAAGCAGTCAACCGGCTTGAAACACTGGCGTTTTGCGCAGCCACGCAAATCCAGGCACAAAGGATCGGTAAAATACGCGCGCTTTCTGACAGCCAGTTGGAAGATTTTGCGGCCAGCAAGGGCGATTACGAAGCGTTTACCCCACCAAAGCCGGATAGCACCGAACTTGACTTGCGCAAGCAAATGGCCAAAATCATACACCGCTCCTGCAGGCAAACGTTAATGACCTCACTGGAAGGAGATATTTCAACGCGGGTCGGCGAACACACTTTCCTGACAACCCCCAGCTGTAAAGACCACCGTATGATCGAAGCTGAAGACCTGGTGCTGATCGAGGATGGGAAACGGGAGAGGGGAAAGCAGCCCGGGCGAAATGTGCGCTTCCACCAGGCGATCTTTGAAAAGAATCCGGATGTACAGTGCATCATCACCGCGCAGCCGCCCAATATGATGGCTTACGCGGTATCTGACGCTGAATTCAGCTCGCGATTGATCCCTGAAAGCTACGTCCTGCTCGGAGACCTGACAAAACTGCCATTCGAAATGATGCACACGGCACCAGAGAAAGCCGCGGAGAAAATCTCTTTAAAAAAACAATTTGCCATTGTTGAGAATGACTGCCTGGTTGTTGTTGGTGATGAGATCTTACGCACGTTTTACCGGCTGGAAGTGGCGGAATTTACCGCTTGGGCGCTGATCGATACTCAATCGATCGGAAAGCCGGTGGCGATCAACGAAAAAAATATCCGGGCTCTGGAAAAGAAATTCTTGTCCTGAGCAGCAGGACTAATAGAATTTATCCAAGAATCGAACAGTCCGCCTTCTAATGCGCCCCAATAAAGCACCTATCAGGTTTTTTCATAATAGACATCATAGTGATTTGCAAGTAAGTTGTAATCCATTTTTTAATCAGCAGATTCCTCAATTCCAATATTATATAGGGTTATAAATTAGAGCATAGGATTATTGGAACTTTACAAACCGCCATATCTGAGTAAAAAGACACAAAAACCACGATAAAGGCCGCATCTGGGGGTATCAAGAGTCCGAATTAAGTCAGAGGACTCATAAGCCCTTGGTCTTGTGTTAATATAATTCTCTCTCATACTGCTCTTGGGAATAAGACCCCGTATGAATTTTCTTCTAATCTCGAGACTGTCTACTTATGAGTAGTACTAAATTTGGGGGCTTGATAGCTTGACATGTGGACATAATGGACGCTGTGATACGCAGTGGACAGTTCTGCACTTGATTATATAATAATCAGGATATCTTTAACAAAACTTAACCATTTTTGCTGCGTATATGGATAGAGACTATTCATAACAAGGAGTACACTATGCGTAAGTTTATTGCCATTTTATTATCAATTTTTCTTGTCTTTCCCCTGCTGCTGTCTGCGCAGGCAGCCGTCAGCGTAACCAGTTGGGCGCTCGACAGGCAGTTCTACATGGACGCGCTCGACCAGCCGCAAATCTATACGGCTTACACATCCAGCCTCATGATCGATACATTGCTGCACGATCAGATCGGCCTCCCGCCTGAAGCAGATACATCCGAATTGGAATCTGTCCTGAAAGGCGTCCTCACCCCCGATTATATGCGCGGTCAGGTTAGCGGGTTAATAAACGCCCTTTTCGATTATCTGCAGGGAAAAACCGACACCTTAGCGCCTGTTCTGGATACGGTTCCGATTAAAAACGCCCTTGAAAGCAACCAGCAGGACGCTTTCCTGAATGCCCTCGTGGCTGCCCTGCCTACCTGCGCTCCCGGCCAAACTCCCGGCTTTGGCGGTGAAGGGCAGACAACCTGCAAACCGGCTGGGGTACCAGATGACCTCCTCGTCGAGCAGATTCTCAAGCCAGCGCTGCCCGTCATCCTCGCTGCGGTGCCCGATGAAATTCCATTGGAAGGCGAATTCCAGGATTGGCAGGAAGGCGCCCGCTGGCGCACATTCGTCCCCGGCATGGCTGTCCCCGCCAGCATCATTTTAGGTTTGCTGGTGCTTGTATCCATTGCCGCCTGCGTGTGGTACGTGGCAGCGCTCATTTCCGACTCCTCCTGGCGCGTGCGACTGGGTTGGCTCGGCTGGACGCTTCTCGTTCCGTCAGTACTCATCTTCATGCTCGGCTTCGCCGCCCAGAGCGGCATCCCTGTTTACTGGGTCCGCTACGGATTAGAATTTGCCTCCCTTTCACACACCCCCTTCGGGCCGGAACTGGATGAGACCCTGCGCATCGCCTCCATGTCCGCTCTCCCACGCGTGGCAAATGCTTTCCAGATGGCAGGCGGCATCAGCGGCGCTCTGTCTATCGCCCTCATCTTCTGGGGCATCGTCACCCCGCGGGTAAGGCGCGAAGAACTTGAATAAATCGTATGGGCGGGCTTCTAACCCGCCCTTTTCATTAGTCTGGCATCAAGATTCGCAATTTACCTGACAAAATGTGACAGTTATTTTTTTTCGTTTCTGCAACAAATAGAAAAAACCAATTAAAGCCATTATCCTTTCATAAGGAAATTTACCTATGCGCAGATCATACAGCGCAACGCCGGTAATACGACCTTGAAACAATCCACTGGTTTATTGCATGCCTCTGCTCTCAGGCTGCTTTTTCTTCTCCCTCCAACACCTCCAACAGTACTCCAGCCGCGTCTGCCACCAATTCCACGCACATCTCCTGACCCTTTTTCCCAACCCAATGTTCCTTCAAGTCCATGCATCGGATGTGGCCGCAAATGTGATTCGGATTCATACAGGGTTAGCTAGCATTTTCCCCTTTTACACTCAATAACTTTTTTGCCACATCAACAGGAAATTGATAATCTAATCCTCCGCAGGGCATTTGGGTCATCTTATACTCAGCTTTCGAAAGACTCATACCATCTTTGTCCACAGATTCTTCCGCCATTATTTGATAATTCCAAGCAAATTCATTCATCGACCCTAGTATACTGCGGCTTGCTGTTTTGCAAAATTGAACTTGGTCAAAATGGCCAATTTCTCTAGCGATTATTTTTTGAGGTATTCCAATTATCCATAATAGGTTAGCAACCCTGATGCGAAAAAGCGGCACCAAATGATGGGATTCCCAGATGGGTATGGCTACAGTCAAAAGAGATTTCTCGCTTACGAATAAGATGAGATCTCCGGCCAAAGTAGGAATCAGGTTAGCGTACCAATCTCCCAATGCCGCCGTAGTAAGGAGGGAATTATCAGTTGGAATTATCCCTAAATACTTGCGAAGTTTCTTTGTACATCGAAATGTGATCATAACTGCGAACTAGGATTTTACCTATTTTTTTATCTAAAAGATTCAGCACATTTGTGTTATTTCTCCTAAAAAATTATACATTTGAATATCAGATATCTGATCTAACAATACCCCACTCTCAGGATACTTTGTCCGCCCCATCCAACACCTCCACTAGTACTCCCGCCGCGTCCGCCACCAATTCCGCGCATGTCTCCTGACCCTTTTTCCCAACCCAGTGTTCCTTCAAGTCCATGCATCGGATGTGACCGAAGTGTTCTAAGAAGCGCGCCCGAAATGCAGCTGACAGGTCCATACAGCGGTCATCGCTTGTTAGAGGATCCGTGCGCCCGTACAGCATACCGATCACCATCAGCCCACCGGCGAGTGCCCCGCACAATTCCTCGTTCGTCCCGCCTACCCCGCCCGCAAAAGCAGTGGATGCGCGCAGCGCCCCCGGGTTGATCTCGCCCAGATAGTGCTCCCCCACAGCCAGCAGGATCCCTTCCGAGCAGTGCCAGCCCGTGTTGAGGTGCGCCCGCGCTTTTTCCATGATGATCGTCTTCGTCTTTGCATCCATAAGGGTATTATATTGGAATCCCCTGATTTTTGAGAAGCAATGAACGCGAAGCAGGAGATGGTCGTTGAAATGGTGTTAGACAGAAATGGCTCTGTTTTGAAATTATTATGATACTGACAATTCGCCTATTTTAAAAATTCAATCCGCCAGTCAGGGCCATAACCAAGTTTATAGCGCTCACAAAAACTTCCCTGGTTTACAGCCAAAGCCACCATCATCAATTCGTTGTTGTAAATAATGGCTTCCCCTTTTTTGGCATAACCAAATGATTGGTGGAAAAGCAATTTTTCAGAAAAAACTACTTTCCCCGCATGACGGACGGTCAGATTCAAATGATCGCCATAGGTAAAACCAGATTCCAAAAACAAGGACAGCGGGATATTGGTCCACATATTACCGAAATTCGGGTCATTGATTTCGAAAATTCCGCTCACTTTCTCATGGTCAAGCTTTGGTTCCAGTATTGGTAAAGTGACAATTTCTTTCACGGGATAATCCGGGCCAACCTGTTCATAGGTGATGATTCCGCTGGCCAGTCTCGCGGCGCAATAACTAAAAAGATCCCTGCCGTGGAATACACTGATCCCTTCGGTGTTCTTGCCTTTCAGGCGGTTGATGGTTTGGTCAATCTCCCTGACCGCTGTGATACCGACAAAGTGTTTGAGGTGGGTTAGTGAACCGTTATCCGGGCTGACAACATAATAGCCGTCTGCAGTTTTGGCCACGCAAGCCTTGCGAGGTGTGCCAACACCCGGGTCCACCACGGATACAAAGACTGTTCCACCCGGCCAAAACTGCATGGATTGGTACAGCCGGTAGGAGGCGCTCCAGATATCGAATTGCGGAATCTCATGGGTTCCGTCAATGATTTCCAATTCGCGATCCACGCTCTTGACCACGCCGTACATGGCGCAGACAGCGCCTTCTTTGTAAGTGAAATCAGTTTGAAACACAAGTATGGACTTCATGTTGTTGTTCTCCTATATAAATGGATTGTAAAAACGGCTTTTGTTAATAAAGATCGTCACACAGACAGTGGCGATGAAAATCAGCGCGGAGATCGTGAGGGCTGAATAATCCTGCCGCAATAATTTTTTTGACGTATACCAGGTACGCGTTTTTTCCTTGGCAAAACCGCGCAAATCCATGGCGTTGCTGATCAGTTCAATTCTATCCAGGGAGGAAAAAATCAAAGGAATAATGATCATCAGGGCACTCTTGAAGCGGTCCCTGAACCGGGCTTTGCGGGACAGATCCAACCCACGGGCTTGCTGGGCCTGGCTGATATCGCGATAGTCCCTTTGGATATCTGGAAAATAGCGCAGGGTCAGGGCAACCGCAAAGGCCGCTTTGTAATTGATACCGGTCCTATTCAGAGAAGAGGCAAATTCACTGGGGTTGGTGGTCAGCAGGAAAATCATGCCGAGGGGAATGACAGACGCATATTTGAAAAATTTGGTAATCTGATAGAAAAGCTGTTCGGAAGTCAGTGTATAGTTTCCAAACAGATGAGCAATCTCATGGCGTGTGCCGTAAATCTCCACGCCCATTTCTGGCGAAAAAAAGAAGGTTATGACAGTATTGGTAACCAGGAAGATCAAGACATAAATGACCATCAGGCGAATTTGGGAAAATTTGATTTTTGAGATTATCAGAATGGCAATGGAAAAAGCCATCACCAGCAGAATGACGCGGATATCATAGGAGTACATAACCGCAAAGGTAAGAAACAGAAAGCAAAGCAATTTTGTCAAGCCCGAAAGGCGGTGAATGGGAGTGTCTACCGAATTATACGAAAAAAGTTTCATTTTTGTATTCATCGGTTTTTAAGATTCCTTTCATAATCAATAAATCCCTGAACAAAGTGGGTTCCGTCCGGTATACCTGCTATCTGAGCGAGATTATATAGAGAGGTTTCCTTAAGGTTTGCCTGTTTAATAATCCGCGCGTCTGTCAAGACTACAGATGCGGCGGTATCGGCGATTATCCGGCCTCCTGCCAGAACGATAGCTCGCGGTGTATATTCCAGCATGAGGTGCATATCGTGCGTGATCAAGATGATGGTCACCCCCATCTTATTGATTTCGACCAGGAACTCCATGATCTCAGTGTAATGGCGAAAATCCTGCCCAGCAGTGGGTTCATCCAGAACGAGGATATTTGGGTTCAGCACCAGGATCGAAGCAATCGTCACGCGTTTTTTCTGGCCGTAACTTAATGCCGAAATAGGCCAATCCGTGAAGGGTGCCAACCCGCACACCTTGAGCACTTTTTCCACCCGCACCTCAATTTGGTCTTCGGGGATATTCCTAAAACGCAGCCCCAACGCCACCTCATCATAGATCATCGGTTTGGAGATCATCTGGTTGGGGTTTTGCAGTACCGCCCCGATGATTTCCGCCCGCTCTTTGATGGTCTTATCCTTGATGTCTTTCCCTTTGTAAAAGATCCTGCCGCGATCTTCTTTCTCAAACCCGGACAGCAGCTTAGACAATGTTGATTTACCGGCGCCGTTTTTTCCTACCAGTGAAACCATCTCACCTTCGCGGATATCGATATTAATATCCTCCAGAACAGTACGGATGCCATCATAGGAAAAAGACACATCCTCTATTTTAAGAATAGAAGGCTTTCTGTTGTGCCGATTATCCGCAGGGATGGACCTGTGCCAGGCAATCAACGCATCTCTGGATAATTCTGTCTTCAAGGTGGTGATGTATCCCGGGCATATATCGCTGGTTACTTTGACACCCGCATACTTCAAGGCTGTGACATACAGGGGTTCCCGAATGCCGCATTCTTTCAGGACATGTGAGGAAACCAACTCATGGGCATCCATGTCCGCGATAATCCTGCCGTCGTTTAGCACGATGACGCGGTTGATATCCCGGTGAAGTACATCCTCCAGGCGATGTTCAATGATGATGACGGTTTTCTTTGATATTTTACGAATGTCATCAATGATCTCAATGGCCGTCTTGCCCGTAGCGGGATCCAGGTTAGCCAGGGGTTCATCGAAAAGCAGAATGTCCACATCGTCTATCATGACGCCTGCTAATGACGTCCGCTGCTTCTGGCCGCCTGACAACTCAAAGGGCGATGATGCCAGTAAGTTTTGCATATCTACCATCTTCGCCACTTTCTTTACCCGTTCATGCATCACGGTATGCGGGACGTTGTCATTTTCCAGCGCAAAAGCGATATCCTCGCCAGCGGTCAGCCCCACAAATTGTCCGTCGGAGTCCTGCAATACGGTGCCGACCGTCTTTGAGAGTTCAAAAATATTCTGCTGCCTGGTATCCACCCCATTAATGGTCAGGGTTCCTTTGATATCGCCTGCATATGAAAAGGGAATTAATCCATTGACGCAATAACCAAGAGTGCTTTTTCCACTGCCGCTGGGACCGACGATCAAGATTTTCTCGCCCGGATAGATTTTAAGGTTGATGTCATGCAGGGTTGGTTCCGCCTGACAAAAGTATTTAAAAGAAAAATGTTGAAAATCTATAATTGGCTGCTTATCCATAAAATTCGATGTTAATCATTTTTGAAAGTATAGGCTTTGATAAATAATTTCAATTATCATCCTGTTCGCGCAGAAGGAAATTTACCTTGGAAAAATAACACGGTGGAAAAGCCGTCTGTTCTAGCGATTACAGATAGACTCAGTGGATATTATTATAAATTCAGGTGGCTGCCACCTGTTTATTGACAACCACCTGTTATTACATAAATCATAGATCTGATCGTTCTATTTTTTACTCAGGCTGCCTTCCTTGGTCCGGGTTGCAGCGTAGGCAATAAGCAGCAGGGTTCCAAAGACGCCGGCGCTGATGCTGTTCATGACCGCGGCCATGATTCCCTGTGTGAAGACCAGATTTACTGGCTCCTGATAGATGAGAATGTCGAGCACTGGCGCTACGACCACCCAGGCAATCACATTTCCAATAATCTGGGTGATATTGAAGGTGAGAATATCTTTGCCTTTGAATTCACCCCCTTCCACTTTTGTCTTGTTATAAGCAAAACCGAAAATAAAGCCGGAAACGCCGCTGGCAATTACCCAGCTCCACCAGGGTGAGCCGTACTGGACAGCGTCGCTGAGGGCATGGCCGATGAATGAGATCAGGGCGCCCGCAATCGGTCCGAACAGGGTCGCGAAGAAAGAGCTCAGGCCATAGGCAGTTTGAAAACTCGTCTCAGGAACTGGCGATGGTACTTTGACATACATGAATAATAATGTGAAGAGGGCGGCACCGATCCCTGTGGCAACGATGGTTTTCGTGGTAATTTTAAATTTGTCTTTCATTTTTATTTCTCCTATTTTTATAAATAATCATTACGTTTCTTGAGATTTCATATTATCCAAGCGGGAAGAAAAATTTTCATTTTTCCAGTCCCTCCCCGAGGGTAAAAAATCTCAGCAATATGGCGGCAGATTCAACAGGTTTGCCTTATTAGCCCGGTAAACTCCACTTAGACTGCCAGTTTGGCTGCATCAGCCGGTTTAAGAATGATTTTGCTCGATATATCCTCCTTTTTATTGATTAAAATTCTTCTATTTTCTATGCGGCTGCCGTGTATTTTTTGTTGATTTTTTCCAATAAAACCGCATACCATATTGTTAAAACCCGGTTTGGCACCACTAGTTATTTATATTTTACAATGATATAAACCAAGCGTCAATTTTATAACACTTTCAGCGGGTCCTGCAATTCTCCTGTGGGGCTTATAACTCTCCTGTGAAGAGTTATAAGGTCTTTTGTTTTTGTAAGGTCTTTTCTATAGCCGACGCCGCAATCTCCTTCTTTTTACACTGTAGCCTCTGTTGGGTGCGTTGGTAATGCACCACTTTAAGAATCATGTCTTTGCGAGAAGGCACAAAGTGCCGACGTGGCAAACTCCTCCTCATGTGTTTGTATTACCTAGTCAACTTACTT
>Ga0114922_10006639_pt1 | contig 10598 bp, 8 predicted proteins | sample AartaG_FD_100975 | JGI IMG/M metagenome (GOLD analysis project Ga0114922, IMG submission 100975) | Deep subsurface microbial communities from Aarhus Bay to uncover new lineages of life (NeLLi) - Aarhus_00045 metaG | ecosystem: Environmental > Aquatic > Marine > Oceanic > Sediment | place: Aarhus...
CTTCTCTATTAGTTCATTATCAGACACTATTTTTCTCCTCTTTCATCTGTTTCCGGAGTTTCTCAGTCCCAGCAACATCTATTTCCATGGCAGTCTCGTTGATGACTACTCCGTAAGCCTCTCGGGCACGTTTTACGCTTACCTTCTCATCACGCACGTCCCTGAGTGCCAGCTTCGGGTCACGTTCTAGAGGGTCACCCCAGCCCCCGGCACCGGAGGTTATCACACGGTAGATGTCGCCCTTTTTTAAGCCTATGGTTGTCTTGCCAATATGACGATTCTCGGTGTCTGGGTTGATGATTGACTCTGAACAAGTTCCACTTTCTCCACCGTAAAGGCCATAGGGCGCAGTACGCTGCCGGTCTGTCCGCAGCTGTAGGATTGCTTCATCAACCAGAAGCTTCCACTCACGGATTAAAGCCACCGAACCCCGGTGTTTGCCTGCCCCCTCTCTATCGGTCGTATAGGCATATTGATTGCATATCAGCGGGAAAAGCTCCTCGTTCACTTCACAGGGCTGATTTCCATAATTAAATACAGGGATGGTATTATAATCTATGCCATCGGCGAAAGGTCTGCCTCCCCAGCCACCGAATATAGTCTCCATAAAAACAAACGGAGTGCCTGTTTCGTCACGGCCGCCAATAGCAAGCAGGGTATCAATGTTGCTGGGACAAGCCAGCATCTTGTCAGGGGCTAATTGTGCCTCAGCTCCCTGTACGGCATCAGACATGCGTCCGAAGGTTGCTCCCCTGCCGGCCACAGCCCCGGGTAACTTTGGGTGAAGCAGAGTGCCGTGTGGATATATAAGTGTCAGCGGGCGCATGGTGCCACTGTTTCGGGGAATATCAGGGTTTAGAATAAGCCTTAGATTACACAGGGCGGTGGCTATGGTGGTTCCGTAAGGGTTGTTCATTGCGCCCTTCACCTGTGGCGCTGTACCGGTAAAATCAAAAGCTATGGAATCTCCCTTGACCGTTATTTTTACATGAATGGGAACCAGGTCTGAAATCACATTACCTTCAGCATCAACGTAACCCGTTCCTCCATCATCAAGGTAATCAGTGAATTCATATTCACCATCGGGCATTGCTTTTATCTCAGCTCGCGTCAGTCTCTCTGCATAATCTATCAGCTCATCAAAGTAGACCTTGAGGGTTTCCGAGCCGTATGTTTTTACTAGTTCCATAAATCGTCTTTCGCCGATAAGACATGACGATTGCCACACTTGGGTATCACCTAGTAGTATATCCGGAGTGCGAGACATCGCTCTCATTATCTCAAAAAGGGTCTCATTGCGAACACCCCTCTCATAGAGCTTCATGGGGGGTATTCTTAATCCCTCCTGGAAAATGTCGGTGGAGTCACAGGCGCAGCTGCCATAGACGGAGCCGCCGATGTCTTTCATGTGGCCTCCGGAGCATGTCCAGGCGACCAGTTTATCACCGACGAAAATGGGGTGATACATGTGGAAGTCGGGGAGATGAGAGCCTCCTGCGTAGGGATCGTTGGTGATTATGGTATCGCCGGGGTAGGTGGTGTCGGCGTGCTCCTTCATCCAGTCCTTGATTAGATTGGGGTATACCATTGAGTATACCGATATACCCTCTCCTTCCAGTATCACGTCACCGTCAGCACGGCAAATGGCGCACTGGAAGTCGAAAGCGTCCCTGATAAGGGGAGAAAACGAGGTGCGTACCACCGTCTGAGTCATCTCGTCGACGAGGGAGTACAGGAAGTTGTTAATCAGCTGCAGAACAATCATGTCTATCTTCTCTTTGGCCATGCTAACTCACCTCATTATTAATGTTGATTCTACAATTACCCCAGTCCCCGGTAGCGATGGTACTGTTGGTGGGAATTACATGGGTGTTACCAGAGCAATCCACCAGTACCGGGGACTAATTTTACCCTACTAGCTTCCTCCTAGGTATTTTCTATCTATTTCCCCTCCATTTGTTTTCGGAGTTTATCAGTCTCAGCAACATCTACTTCCATGGCAGTCTCATTGATGACTACACCGTAGGCCTCCCGGGCTCGCTTTACACTTACCTTCTCATCACGTACGTCTTTCAGTACCAGCTTCGGGTCACGTTCCAGCGGGTCGCCCCATCCACCGCCACCGGAGGTTATCAGGCGGTAGACATCGCCCTTCTTGATGTTCGTGGTAATCTTGCCGATACGTCGGTTCTCGGTGTCTGGATTGATGAATGACTCCGAAGGAGCGCCACCCTTACCGCCGTAAAGGCCCCAGGTTTCATATTTCTGCCGGTCAGTCCGTAGCTGCAAGACAGCCTCATCGGCGACAAACTTCCATTCCCGAATCAGGGCCACTGAGCCCCGGTATTTGCCAGCCCCCTCTCTGTCAGGCAGATAGCCATATTGGTTGTACATGATTGGCTCAAGCTCTTCGTTGGCTTCACAGGGTTGGTTCCCGCCATTCAGGAAGGGGGGAGTAGCGAAATCGTTGCCATCAGATTTTGACCTGCCTCCCCAACCACCCCAGATGGTTTCAATAAGTATGAAGGGCTTGCCATTCTGGTAACCACCAATGTTAAGCAGGTGGTCCAGATTCGAGCAACAGGCTGGTATCTTGTCGGGGCGTATCTGAGCGGCGGCACCTAGCATGACATCACTTTCACGGGCGAGGGTCCCTCCCCGGCTGGCCACAGCTGCTGGTAAGTTCGGGTTAAGGAAATTCCCCTCTGGTATGATGAGCGTTGCTGGACGCCAGGCACCACTGTTGCGGGGGATATCAGTATCCATCATCTGCCTTAGAGCGGTAACCACGCATGCCTTGCTTGACCCGTAGGGGTTATTCAGTGCCCCCTTCACCTGTGGCGAAGTGCCGGTGAAATCCCAGATTATCTCATCCCCGGCAACGGTTATCTTGCAATGCAGCGTAATCGGCTGGTCGGTAACGCCATCATCATCCATATAGTCGGTGAACTCATACACGCCATCAGGCATTTTCCTGATTTCATCTCTTGTTAGCCTCTCAGTGTAATCAAGCAGCTCATCCAGGTAGATACTGAGGGTCTCCCAGCCGTATGTTTCGGCTAGTGCCAGGAACCGCTCCTCCCCGATATGACAGGCTGCGTGATACGCCTCTATATCACCCGTTGTTATCATCGGGGTACGTGAGTTTGACTCGATGAGAGCAAAGAGGTCCTTGTTGGGGGCGCCTCTCTCATATAACTTCATCGGGGGGATTCTCAGTCCCTCCTGGTAAATCTCGGTGGAGTCACAGGCACAGCTTCCCGGTGTACTGCCACCGACATCTCTCAGATGGCCGCCGCCCACTGACCAGGCCACTATCTTACCATCGATAAAAATGGGGTACCACATGTAAATATCGGGCAGATGGGCGGCTCCTGAGTAGGGGTCGTTGGTGACGATGATGTCGCCGGGGTAGGTGGTATCAGCATGTTTCTTCATCCAGTCGCTAATGAGACCCGGGTAAACGAGTGAGTGTATCAGTGTTCCCTCGCCTTCCAGGAGCATTTCACCGTTGAGGTGGCAAATGCCGCACTGAAAATCAAAGGCATCCCTGGTGAGTGGGGAAAAGGAGGTGCGTACTACTCCTATTGTCATCTCATCAACGAGAGAGTACAGGAAATTGTTGATTAGCCCCAGAACTATCATGTCAATCTTTTCTTTGGCCATGTTAGCTCACCTCACTCTTGATGTTGATTGTGAGATTACCCCAGTCCCCGAGAACAATGTTAGCTTGGGGAGGAATGATGATAGTGGTATCATAGCAATCCACCAATACCGGTCCATCTATCGGGCTTTGCCCTACTTGTTCCAGTGCCAGGACCGGAGTATCGACGAAGCCATGCTCTTTACCCCAATAGGCTTTTCTTGTTTCTTTGGCCTGCCCAGTGGCAGTGGTTTTACCGGCTCCACCGGTTATGGAGGTCAAAGTTACTCGCTTGGTGGGGATGGTAGCCACTAACCTCAGGGCGACTGCCTGCACAGCGTAGCCCGGTAGGCGGTGACCATAAGTCTTTTCGTGTTCTGCCTCAAAGTCTGCGGTCGCCTTGGTTAGTTCAGCTGGCCCAAGTTTTCCGTTTGGCACCGGGATTGATAGCTCCCACGATTGTCCTTCGTATCTGAGGTCAACAAACTTGTCGAGGTGGGGTGTAACCTTTTGGATTCCTCCCCATACTTCCACTGAGGCAACAGCTTCATTCTTCATCTTTTCAAAGGTCTGGTTGAGCTCCTCTAATACTGGCTTCTCCCATGGACGGGAGAAAGCCTTAGCGTAATGGCGTTCAATATCGGCACAGGTAAGGCCAAAGGCACTACAGACCCCGGGGGCGGGAGGCACAATTATCTGCTTTATGCCGAGTCCTTTAGCTACTCCAACGGCATGCATAGCTCCGGCGCCTCCGAAGGCATAGAGGATAAATTTGCGTGGGTCTCTACCTCGCTCTGAGGAGACTGCCCTTATTGCTCGTAGCATGTTGGCGTTGGCGATAAAGTATGCTCCATAGGCTGCTTCAATGACATCCATGCCGAGGGGCTTGGCCACCTTTTCTTCAATTGCTCTAAAGGCCTTCTCTGGAGCCAGCTTAAGCTCACCCCCTACCAGGTAATTCTGGTTGAGGTAGCCCAGCACGAGGTTAATGTCGGTCAGGGTAGGTTCCTCTCCTCCGAGATTGTAGCAAGCTGGTCCAGGTACTGCCCCGGCACTTTCCGGCCCGATATGAAGAGCACCGCCGACATCCACCCGGAGGATGCTTCCTCCTCCAGACCCAATCTCGGCAATGTCGATAGACGGTACTCTAACCACATAGCCCTTACCTTTTAGTAATCGGCTTGCCCGGTGAATTCCACCACCGACCTCATATTCTGGCGAGCGGGTGTACTGTCCCCCCTCGACAATTGAGGACTTAGTGGTTGTTCCTCCCATGTCAAAGGTGATAAGATTGCCGATATTCTGTTGTTGGGCTAGATAGGCACAGCCAACTACCCCGGCAGCGGGGCCACACTCGATTATCTCTACCGGTCTCTCGGCGGCTGCCTCAGGGGCTATCATGCCGCCGCTGGACTGCATTACGTATAGCGGTGCCTCCACGCCAGCATCGGTTAATTCCTGCCGTAAAGCTCTCAAGTAGGTCGCCACTAGCGGCATAACGTAGGCATTCACCGCTGTCTCAGAGGTCCGTTCGTATTCCTTTATCAGTGGCATAACCTCTGTGGAGAGGCTAGCATAGATTTGAGGGGCCCTTTCTTTGAGCAGCTCGCCAATCTTCAGTTCATGAACCGGGTTCTTGGGCGAGTTAAACAGGCAGACAGCTATAGCTTCGACACCCAGGGAGACGAGCTTATCAATAGCTGCTTTTGCCCCCTCAATGTCCAGCGGGCGAATAATCTCCCCTTTTGTATTAATACGTTCATCAACCTCAACCCGCAAATATCTTGGAGCAAGCGGAACTGGCTTACTCCAGGTGAGGTCATACATTACCGGCATGCGGCCGCGGCCGATTTCAAGGACATCACGAAATCCCTTGGTGGTGATAACACCGATTTTGGCTCCTGTTAGCTCTATGCAGGCGTTGGTTACAATGGTACTGCCATGGACAACCTCTTCGATATCTGAAGCTTTCAGTCCATGGTCTTTGATAACCTCTTGGATACCAGAAATTATTGCCCGGGCATAATCGTCCGGGGTGGAGAGCACCTTCTTGGTAAAAGTGGTTCCATCATCGCCGATGAAGATAATATCGGTAAAGGTACCGCCAATATCGACTCCAACTCTGAAATTTCTAGCCATATACAATACTCCTTTCTTTTTGTAGGCTATCCACATTGCAGGCTATTTATAGTTACTTCAAACCATGCAAAATCCCCCCCTTCTTCTGAAAACGGTGGTATTTGATATGTTGAGTCCGCTATCACAGCTTCCCGCTTCGGTAGGCAAGAAGATAATTGGAGCAATATTCATCCTTGCCCAATAGCATGTTGGTCGTAATGATATTAGCCATAAGTTCCGTATCGCAAGGGTCAATGATAGCGGCGTCCAATCCCTTTTGCAATGCTAGCACAGTGAAGCTCCGGTTTATTTGCTTTCTGGAAGGTAGACCATATGAAACATTGCTAACACCACAGATAGTGTGAATTCCCGGGTATCTACTCATGATTTCTTCAATGGCATCAAGCGTTATTACTGCGGAATTAAAATCGGTGCTGATGGGCTGCACCAACGGGTCAATATAAATGTTGTTTAACTCAATGCCCTCGCTCACCAGACGTTCAATAATTTGGTTGGCTACCCTTAATTTATCAGGTGTCGTGGTAGGTATTCCGCTGTCATCCTGGCAGAGGGCTACCACATCGCACTTATATTCCTTTAGTAATGGGAGAAAAGCGTTGATTACCTCCTTCTCACCAGTAATAGAGTTAATCATTGCTTTCCCCTTGTGACATTTCAGCGCGGCGGCAGCCGCCTTTTGGTCGGGGGTGTCGATAGATAGCGGTTTATCGATAGCCTCCTGCAATATGGTAAAAAGCCATTCTAAGTACTCAATTTCCTTTTCCCTGAAAGGGGCAGCATTGACGTCTATATAGTCTGCCCCCGCCTCTACTTGCGCTATTGCTTTATTGCAGAGAAAATCGGCATCCTTTTCCTGGATAGCCTGGGCTATCCTCTTATTGGTAGCATTTATTCTCTCACCGACTATTAACACAAACTAACCTCCTCGCTATTTTTCACCTTTAACCGCTGCCGAAATCGCCTTGATGTGTTCCAGGCTTGTTCCACAACAGCCGCCGACCAGCGATGCCCCGGCAGCAATCCACTTTGGCACTTCGCTGGCCATCTCTTGCGGAGAAACCGGTTGTACTATCTTGTCATCAATTAACTGGGCTAAGCCGGCATCAGGTCTTATTAACAGTGGTTTCTCGCAACCCCTTCTCATTTCCTTGACGGTGATAAGAGAATACTCTATCGGGCGGCTGATGTCACCACAGACAGCACCGATAACATCAGCCCCGGCTTCTTGCAGTCTGGCTGATGCTGTTTCAGCGTCGACACCCATCAGTGTTCTAATCCCTCTCTTGCCGGCATAAAAGAGATTTCGGCCTATCACCGGGAGGTCACTGTGGTCCCTCACTGCTTTGATGGCGATGGCTATCTGCTCGGTATCATTCTCGGCAATCGAGAATATATCAACCCCACCCTCTAGCATAGGAGGTATCTGTTCCTCAAAGCTTCGGTAGATTTGGTCAACCGTCATATCGCCTATTGGCTCTAGGAAAACGCCAGTTGTACTTAAGACTCCAACTAAATAACAATTCTCTGGAGTAACCTCTCTGGCGAGTTGTACTGATTTAAGGATTAGCTCATACTGCTTATCCTCCAAACCAAATGGCCTTAGCCTGTATCGGCCGCACCCTTGAGTGCCCGGTGTTACAAAATCGCAGCCGGCAGCGCACTGTGCTTTAACTACACTTTGGAACTCATCAGGGTGATTAACAATCCACTCAGACATGTGCCCTTCAAGGTTACGCCCCGTCTCTTGTTCCAATAAGGTGTGTATTGGCCCATGAAAGACCAGGACCTCGCCGCTAGCCAGTCTTTCTAGAAAGTCTCTTGCCATTTTTAATTTCTCTCCATTATATAGGTGCCTATCTAAATTCCAGATTTCAGGCTAAGCCCATAAGCTCTTTTGCCTTATCCACCGCAGAGCCGGCATCTGTAGCGTACCCATCGGCACCAATAGAGTCAGCGTATTGCTGAGTTACGATACAGCCGCCAATTATTGTCTTGACTTTCCCTTTCAAACCGGCTTGTTCCAGAGCTTTAATAACAGGTTCCATATGCTGCATGGTGGTGGTGAGAAGGGCAGACATGCCAATTATTTGGGCGCCGTTCTTAGCTGCCTCAACGAATTTTTCAGTGGTAATGTTAATCCCCAGGTCTGTAACGTCAAAGCCAGCTCCTCTCAGGCATATCCCCACCAGGTTCTTACCTATGCTGTGAACGTCTCCCTGTACTGTTCCCAGGACTACCTTACCTTTTGACTCGTGCTTGCCGCTTTTCAGTAGTATTGGTTCCAAAACTGCCATGCCAGCATCCATAGCCTTAGCCGACATCATCACCTCGGGTAGAAACACCTCGTTTTCCTTAAATAGCTTACCTACCACTGTCATACCGGCAATCAGGCCGTTATCGAGCACATTATCGGCGCTTATTCCTTCATCCAGAGCCGCCTGGGTCAGTTCCTTTACTTTGGCAGCTTGACCTTCCTTCAGACTTTCTGCTATTGCCTGTAGTGTATCCATTTATTCTCCCTTCTTAGTTTATTATAGAACTACTCGCACTCTGTTCTTATACAAGCATAAGGTAGCGACATTCTTTCGACGACTATTTACAATCGTTACCTCCTAATTATTTTTTGCCCTTAACAGCTGCTGAAATCGCCTTTATGTGTTCCAGGCTTGCCCCGCAGCAGCCACCGACAATTGACGCCCCGGCCGCAATCCAGCCTTGGACCTCATTAGCCATCTCTTGTGGGGAAACCGGTTGCACTATCTTGCCATCAATCAACTGGGCTAAACCAGCATCAGGCCTTACTGAAAGCGGTTTATCGCAACTCAGTCTCATTTCCTTAACCACGGCAAGGGCGGTACTTATCGGGCGGTCAATGTCACCACAGGAAGCACCGATAATATCAGCCCCAGCCTTTTGCAGTCTGGTTGATGCTGTTTTAGCATCAACCCCCATTATCGTTTTTATTCCTGTCTTGGTAGCGTAAAAGAGGTTTTGGGCTATCACCGGGAGGTCACAGTGGTCTCTTACTGCTTTGAGGGCAATGACTATTTCTTCAGTATCATTCTCGGATATGATGAATAGGTCAACTCCACCTTCTAGCATAGGTACTATCTGTTCTGAGTAATGTTCGTAGAGCTCATCGGGAGTCGCATCGCCCACTGGCTCCAGGAAACGGCTGGTCATGCCTAAGTGTCCCATGAGATAACAATTCTTCGGAGTAACCTCTTTGGCGAGTTGTACTTGCTTGAGGGTTAACTCGTAGAGCCTATTCTCTAAACCAAAATCTTTCAGTCTGGGTCTAGCATTCCCCTGAGTTCCCGGTGTTCCAATATCACCTCCGGCGGCATAGTAGCCGGCGAGTACTCGCTGAAACTCGTTGGGGTTGTTAACAATCCACTCAGCTAAATGTCCGTCTAAATTACGCTCCACCTCCTGTTCTAGCAAGGTATGTATTGGCCCGTAAGCGACTAAGACCTCGCCATTTCTTATTCTTTCCAGAAAATCTCCTGCCATTTTGTTTTATTTCCTTTCTATTTCTTACCTTTGGCCGCCTCCGTTATTGCCCTTATGTGTTTCAGACTGTTTCCGCAGCAGCCACCTACCAGCGATGCCCCGGCGGCAATCCATTTTGGCACCTCGTTAGCCATATCCTGTGGAGTGAGTGGTTGCACTATCTTGCCATCGACCAACTGAGCCAAGCCGGCATCGGGCCTTACTGATATTGGTTTACTACAACCCTGTCTCATTTCCTTAACAGCGGTAAGGGCATCTGATATGGGATTGGCGATGGCACCGCAGGAGGCACCTACGATGTCGGCTCCAGCTTCTTCAAGTCTGGCTGACGCTGTTTTGGCAGGGACACCCATCAGCGTCCTAATCCCTGCCTTGCCAGCATAAAGCATGCTTTGGCCTATTACCGGGAGGTCACAGATGTCCTTGCTTGCTTGGATGGCGATGGCTATCTCTTCGGTATCATTCTCAGCGAATATGAGCAGGTCAACTCCACCGTCTATCATGGGGGTTATCACTTCCTTGTAGGCATCATACAGTTCATTGGGAGTCACATCACCTACCGGTTCCAAGAAAGTACCGGTGCAGCCTAGTAGTCCAGCTAGATAGCAGTGCTCCGGTGTAACTTCCTTGGCGAGCTGTACCTGCTTAAGGGTCATCTCGTAGAGCCTGTCCTCTAGACCAGCAAAATCCCTTAGCCTATATCTTATATTCCCCTGGGTTCCTGCCATGCCAATATCGCAGCCGGCGGCATACATTCCTTTAAGTACGGTTTGAAACTCGTTGGGGTGGTCAACAATCCACTCAGCTAAATGTCCGTCTAGATTGCGCCCTGTTTCCTCTTCCAGTAGGGTATGCATTGGCCCGTAGGTAATTAGGACTTCACCATTGGCTAGTCTTACGAGAAGGTCTTTTGACATGCTTTTCCTATTTATACTCAAGTGGATGTGCATCAACCTGATTGTTACGGTGTCAGTATTGTGGTATGTTGGCGCATCTTCTCTGGTGTTTGGCTAGCACTTAGAGGTCAGTGATCTAATATCTTATTCGAGCGAGTATATCATCTTCCTTTTCCCTTGTCAAATTATTGTAATGAGAGGTCGTTTAGTAACGTAACATCTTGAATCTGAGACCTAAAAATCTCTGAGCTTGGAAGGTGAGTTAATAAACAACCTCTATTCTTGAGGTCGTTTAGCAATGTAAAGTTTTAGTCATCTATCCCCTTTTCAGGGGAGTATTTCTATTTTTGACCACGATTTATGGTGCTTTAACCATTTCTTTAGCTGCCTCTACGGCTATTTGTTTC
>Ga0114922_10006640_pt1 | contig 10598 bp, 9 predicted proteins | sample AartaG_FD_100975 | JGI IMG/M metagenome (GOLD analysis project Ga0114922, IMG submission 100975) | Deep subsurface microbial communities from Aarhus Bay to uncover new lineages of life (NeLLi) - Aarhus_00045 metaG | ecosystem: Environmental > Aquatic > Marine > Oceanic > Sediment | place: Aarhus...
CCGTGCAGGTATCCCGTGACCTTGCGGAAGTGCTGCTCAGCCAGGATCTCCGTCGGGGCGAGAAAGGCCACCTGGAGACGATTGGCGATAGCGGCCAGGGCCGCGTAGACGGCCACGGCGGTCTTGCCGGCGCCGACGTCCGCCTGGAGCAACCGTCCCATGGGCCGATCGCGGGCCAAGTCGGCCACGATCTCGGCAACGGCCGACTCCTGCCCCGGCGTCAAGGCGAAGGGAAACCTGGCTCGGATGCGCCGGTCGATCTGCTCGGTCACCGGCACGGGCACCGCCCGCTGCGAGGTCCTGGCGTGATAGCGCTTGAGTTGGACGGCCAGTTGCATCAGCAGGAGTTCATCGTAGGCCAGCCGCCGACGGGCGACGGAGATGTCCTCCTCCCGGGTCGGCAGATGGTAGCGCTCGACGGCGGTCCGCCGCGGCGGCAGCTTACGCCGCTGGCGGATCAGGTCGGGCAGGATATCGGTGATCTGATCAGCCACCTGGGGCAACAGGCCACGCACGATCCGGGCGATCTGTTTCGATCCCAGCAAGGCGGTGGCCGGATACACCGGCTCGAAACGGGCCATGTCGCCGGCCAGCGGGTCGTCTTCCGGGTCAATGATGGTGAAGGTCGGGTTGGCGAAGGCGGCCTGGTCGCGGTACTGGCCCACCTTGCCCGCGAAACGGATCACTTGTCCCGGATGAAAGCGATCGGCCAGGTAAGGCGAGTGGTACCAGCGGACCTGGCAGCGCCCCGTACCGTCCTCGACGGTCGCGGCGACGTTTGTATCGCGCAACCGGCCCCTGCTGCGGACGGAGCGGACCTCGCCCACCACCGTGGCCGTCTGGTCCAGCGTTAAGGTGCCGATCGGTTGCGAGCGTGGCTGAACCTCGTAGCGGAACGGGAAGTATTCCAGAAGATCGGCGACGGTGGCGACGCCCAGACCGGCCAGTTGGCTGGCCCGAACAGGCCCGACACCCCGCACGTACTGTACCGGCGTGTCAAGACTGATCGAAGACGCCACCGGAACCCGCCTCCGGCGGAGACCCGCCCGGAGCCTGCCCACGCAGCATGGCTTGGCCGGTCAGGGTATCACCAACTCCTGACCGACGTAAATCAGGTCAGGGTCCGCGATCGTGCTGCTATTGGCCTGGTAAATGTCTTTCCAACGACGCTGGTCGTTGTAGTAATGCCTGGCCAGGCGGTAAAGCGTGTCACCTTTGACCACCACGTGGACCGCCCCGGAGACGATAGATGCGTCGGTGTCGGCAGTCGTGGTGGCTGGGAAGGTCGTGTAGCTGTCGCCCTCACTGCCGGCGGCCGTCACGGCCGGGTCGGTCGCGTAGAAGTCCGGCTCCATCATCGCCGTCTCAGCGGCCGGCTCCTGCAGGTCCTCCTCTTTCTGAGGCTCCTGACAACCCACCACCGAGACCAACAGCGCCGCCGTTAAGACCGTCGCTGCGTTCCATCGCATGGGAAGACCTCCTGTCTGTAATCATGGTTTGGTAGAGTCCGCGCTTGCTGTTGATGATACAGCCGGCCGAGGAGGTGTCAAACGCAGAAACGCAAAAACGCTGACGCATCGCAGGCTTCGCCTGCAACCGTTTTGGATGTCGGATTGGATTCGAGATCCGCAATGGGAAGCGAGCCGCGGACTTTAGTCCGCGCGGACTGAAGTCCGCGGCTCGTGGGTCTGCCCCCCGATCTTGCCGCGGCGAGCAGAAACCGAGGCTTTGCAGTGCAGAGAAACCCCGGCGCTGAGGGGTGCCTGCCGCTCCACCCCCGTCCACCGCCGTGCCTATCGCCCGTTGCCCGTCGCCTGGCGACTGGCGCCTGTCGCCTTAATCTCCTTGCGAAGCTTGAACAGCTCCTTGAAGGCCCTCAGAATGACCCGGAGATTGGCCCCGCTCTGCTCGCCGACCCGGCGCGGATAGTGGTGCACGCCCACCTGGCCGATGCGGTAGCCCAGCCGCCTGGCCCGGGCCAGAACCTCCGCGTCGATGAGAGCCCCCCTCGACTTCATCTCGATCTCGTCGAACAGCTTGCGGGGAAAGAGCTTGAACGCGCAGTCGATGTCCCGGAGGCGCGTGCCGAAGACCAGGTTGACCAACACGGTCCAGCACCAGGCGTTGAGCTTGCGGATGGGCGGGTCCCGGCGGTTGAGGCGATAGGCGCTGACCCCGTCGTACTCTTCGAGCAGGGGCAGGAGCAGGTCGATCTCCTCGAAATCGAACTGCCCGTCGCCGTCGGTGTAGAAGACCCACTGCTTGGTGGCTTCGCGGTAACCGCGTTGCAGGGCGCCGCCGTAGCCGAGGTTGGGGCTGTTGTGGACGGCCCGGACCTCTTCGTAGTCGGCAGCCAGCCGGTCGGCGATCTCACCGGTGCGGTCCTTGCTCCCGTCGTTGACGATGATGATCTCGAAGTCATCCGCGATCCGGTGGCAGGCCTTCAAGGCCGCTTCGGTCGTCCTTTCGACGTTGGCCTCTTCGTTGTAGCAGGGAAAAAAAACGGTCAGACTCAGGGGTTTCCGTGAGGGGCGTGGCTGGCTCACTGATGCAGACCTCCGTCACCGTCGGCTGGAGCCCGGTTCGTCACGCTGCGAAGGCTATGATAACCGATTCCGGTGCCGGCGGGGCACCCCAGGGGAAGGAGCAACGCCAGACCGAGGATCGATTGCAGACGCGGCCTCTTTTGATCGGTTCCGCCCGCCCTTGACAGACGTTTCACCTGTCAAGGGCCCGGCTGAGAAGGTTACGGCTGGGCGCCGGGGCCGATGTGACAGAAGCCCTTGATCAGGGCCCCGCTGCGAACGATGAGCCTGGGGGCGCAGATGTCGCCGCGGACCTCGCCGGTCTTGGCGATTTCGACCTTGCCCCGGGCCCGGACCTCGCCCTGGACGCGCCCCTTGACCAGCAGATTCTGCACGAATACGCGGGCGGCCACCGCGCCGCGCTTCTCCACGACCACGTCGCCGCAAGTGGCGAACTCGCGCACGGCCTTGTAGCCCTTGATGCGGAAGTCCTCCAGGATCAGTCGTTGCTTACAATGCGGACAGAAGACCGACATGGCTTTTTCCGCCACTTCGGCCTCGCCGGTGCAGTGCGTGCAGCGAACTCGCCTCATCCAGCGCCTCGAAACGCCAGCCGCCGCCTGCGGCACCGTCTTTGAGCCGCACCTGCCCCGGCAGAGCGCTTCCGCATCGGCGGGGGTTTGCATCGGGCCCCCGGCCCAGCGGTGGGCGTGACATTACCTCTTCGCCGTCACCGGCTCTGGCTCGACCGGCTTGCTCTTGGCGGGTTCCGCCGTCGGCCGTGGGGTAGTCGCCTTCGCCGTCCGCCCCGGTGGTTCGCCGGCCCCGGGGGTGCCGTTGGGACCGACCACGCAACGCCCGATGAAGACGGCCCCATCGACGACCTCCAGACGCGCGGTCTGCAGGTCGCCCTCCAGCTTGGCCGAGGCGCTGAGGTGAATCTTGTCCGAGGCCTGCAGGTTGCCGTGCACCTCGCCGTCCAGGCGGATACTGCCGGCCTGGACTTCGCCCTGCAGCTTGGCCCCCTCGGCGACGACGAAGTCACCCTTGGTCACAACCTGGCCCTCGAAACTGCCCAGCAGGCTGGCGCCTTTCTCGAACCTCAGCTCACCCTTGAAGTGCGCATCGGGCCCGATCACGGTCGAGTGGTCACCGCTCGTACCGGCCATACTCTGCTCCTTGCATGGCGAGAAATGCCCACGTGTGGACCTCCTGTCCGCGGGAGGTGGCTCATGTTCCCATTCTATCACGCAACCGCGGTAATGCAATCGCCACTCGCACAAACCGCCAGGTCGCGCCCCTGGTCGGAACCTCTCCCGGGACCTCTACGGGACCGGCTCTTTCCGCCTCCGGCGGGCCGACGACAGCCCGGAAAGCCTGTGCCCGGTTTTGGGATAGGCGGCCGGGACCGGCGATTCAATCACCGGTACTACTCAGGCCGTTAACCCAGGTTGCGCAGTTTCGGCGTCGAATGGGGCTGGCGGGGGCGCCAGGGGCGATTCCAGCCAGAAGTCCTCACTACATTTGCGGGGGGCGCTACTCAGACGGCAGGCCAGCGGCCCGGGCGTACTGGGCGAAGATCTGGCGCAGACGGTTCTGTGAATTGATCCACTATGGCTCCCTCCCTCCTTGCGGGACCTCGTTGTCCCAGATTTGGTCGCGTTCGTCCGGGCCCGTTGCCGATCTGAGCCATATCGTCATCTGGAAACCCGCACCGAAGCGGGCAACAGGAGCGGCCAGGATGGCCCAGCGAATTTCCCAACAACTCCGCGAGATTATCACCCCAAAAGACCGGCAGATTGCCCAGCTCGAAACACGTAACAGCCAACTCGAGGCGCGCCTCGCGCAACTCGAAGAACAAAACGCCCGACTGGAAGCGCGGATTGTTTAACTCGAAGCGGTGCTTGAAAGAACCACTCGGGCTGGCAAACGACAGGCGGCGCCGTTCTCCAAAGGCCCGCCCAAAGAGACCCCAAGAAACCCGGCCGCAAGAGCGGCAAGAGGTACGGCCCCAAGGCCCATCGGCCACCGCCCCAGCAAGAACCCGACGAAGTGATCGATGTGCCGTTGCCCGAGCAGTGCACCGAGTGCGGTGGAGACCTATCAGGAACAGGGCATCGATCAACACTACCAGGTGGAGATTCCTCGGCGCCCGATCGTTCGTCGCTTGGACATTCACGTTGGGCAATGCCAGCGCTGTGGCAAACGCATTCAGCCGCGACACGAGCTGCAGACCTCCGACGCGATCGGGGCCGCAGCCTCCCAGTTGGTCCCTGATGTGCAGGCGATGATCGCCATGATGAAGGATGAATACGGTTTGAGTTATGGAGACCTCTGTGGATTGCTGAAGACGGGTTTGGCATTTCGGTCAGTCGGGGCGGCGTCGTCCAGGTTGTTCTCCGGGTGGCCGAGCGAGCGCTGCTTTGAGCAAGCCAAGGACGAACTGGGCATGGATCACTTTGAGATTCGGGGTTGGCGATCCATCCATCGTCACCTATACATCACGCAACTGAGTCGTCTGTTTTGTGCACGGGTGCATCAGGACCTCAGAGAAAAAAAACGACCGAGTGCGAATACCTCACCGTCGAGCAGGTTCGCGACGCAGCCTCGGCCTGGGTCGAGGCCCAGGGCTTGCCGCGGTCAGCTCGGCGGAAGATCCATCAGCAAACGGTCGCACGCATCGCCTACTATCAACGTCGCAACCAACAGGCCCGCAAGTCGCATACGAGAAGGACCCGCCGCCGCCTCCGCGCCATCGGCATCAAAGCGGATCGAATACCCTCCTGCGCACCGGATGACCCGTGAGATTCATGACTAAGCGGCGCTGTAGCGCTAAGAGACGACCATCAGGTTGTCGTGTCCGGGGATGATGATCTCGGCTACCTCGAGGATGTCGGCGAACGACTCGCGGGCTTTGGCCGGGTCGGCGGAGCGCTCGAAGACCCGGCCGTTGTCGAAGTGATCGCGGCTCAAAATGGCGTCACCGGCGATGACCACCGTCTTCAAACCCGCCACCAGCAGACCGGCCGCTCCGATCGTCGCTCCGGGCGTGGGAAAGAGGTGGACCGTGGGCGTCAGTCGCTCCGGCGGGGCCACCGTCCGCCGAACCAGGGCCAACTCCTGTTCGATCTCCACGACTGGGGCGGGATTGCCGGGGCCCGTGCCTCCCAGGTCCTGCAACGCTGACTCCAGGTGATCGATCACCGCCTCGCGTTCCTCCCCGGCCAGCATCCAGGCGGCCTGGTCGAACAGCTCCAGGCTTCGCCGGTGCACCGGGCGAAAGTTGGTCAGGAACACGCCGTCGATCTGCTGCGGTTTGATGCCGGCCCGCTCGTCCAGCCGATGGGCCAGCAGCTCCGCCGGCAGCGAGGGGTCCACGATAATGGTCTGGGTCCCCTCCCGGATGAGCGTCGTGGTGGCGTGGGCGGGGCGCACACTCGCCGGTTCGTTCCAGAACACGTTGCGGCTGAGGGTCCCGATGCTGATGATGTCCACGGTGCAGCCCATGATACGGTCACTGTAGTAGGCGGACGGTCGCCTGACAAACCGCAGGGCCGGTGCGGACTTGACAGGCGGGCCGGTTTGTAGAAAAAGCTAGCACATTCGCCACCGGGCGAGAAATCCCCTTGCTCTTTCGAGACACTCCCCATGCTCGACATCAAGTTCATCCGGCAAAACCCTGAGGCCATCAAAGAAGCGGTCGTAAACAAGCACGTCGAATGCGACCTGGATCGACTGCTGGAAGTGGACCGGCAGCGGGTCCAGGTCCAGCAGCAGCTCGAAGCGCTGTCCACCCGCTCCCGCGAGGGCGGTGAGCAGCTAGCCCTGTACCGCAACCCGAAATCGGACTGGTACCAACGAGCCGTCGAGGGCGGCATGACCACCGAGCAGATCGCCGCCCAAGCTCAGGAGGTGCAGGCCGACCTGAACCAGTGCAAGGCTGAGCGCAAGGAGCTCGAACAGCAGGAGAAGGCCGTCCTGGAAGAGTTCGACGCTCTGATGCTGCTGGTCCCCCAACCGCCCGCCCCTGAGGTGCCCGTCGGCGAAGACGACACGCAGAACGTAGAGCTCAGGAAAGTGGGTACACCCCGGCAGTTGGACTTCGAGCCCAGAGACCACGTGCAGCTCGGCGCCGAGCTGGGCATCATCGACATCGAGCGCGGTGTCCGGCTGGCCGGCACGCGGAACTACGTCCTCAAGGGCGACGGAGCTCTACTGCACCAGGCGGTCCTGCGCCTGGCCCAGGATATGATGATCGAGCGCGGGTACTGCCCCATGACCGTCCCGGTTCTGGTCCGCGAGGAGGTGATGTACGGGACGGGCTACTTTCCGGTGGGGCGGGACCAGGCCTATCTGTGCGAGCGGGACGAGCTGTCGCTGGTGGGGACAGCCGAGGTGCCGCTGACGGCCTACCGCCACGACGAGATCCTGGACCAGGCGGAGCTGCCGCTCAAGATGGTGGCCATGAGCACCTGCTTCCGCCGTGAGGCCGGCGCGGCCGGCAAGGACACCTACGGCCTGTTCCGCATTCATCTCTTCGACAAGGTCGAGCAGGTCGTCATCTGTCGCAACGACGAGCAGGCCAGTAAGGAGCACCACCAGGAGATCCTCAAGAACGCCGAGGACGTCATGCAGGCCCTGGAATTGCCCTACCGCGTGGTCAACGTCTGCACCGGAGATTTGGGCCAGGGCCAGGTTCAGAAGTTCGACATCGAGACCTGGATGCCCTCGCGCAACAGCTACGGCGAGACGCACTCCGCCTCCCGGTTTCACGAGTTCCAGGCCCGGCGGCTCAAGCTGCGCTACCGCGACCAGAACCGCAAGGTCCGCCACTGCCACACGTTGAACAACACGGTGATCGCCTCGCCGCGCATCCTGATCCCCCTGCTGGAACTGAACCAGAATGCCGACGGCAGCGTGACCATCCCGCCGGCCCTGCGCCAATACATGGCCGGCCGCGAGCGAATCGAGAAGCCGACGTAAGGTGGCATGCCTTCACGTCCCGGACACAGTGCCCCGTCCTTATCGAAGAAAAGGGTGCGGGGCCGATGATCGGGGACCCGCCTCGGGCGCCACGGTCAAGCGGCGCTTGGCCGTGGTTCAGGCAGTCGCCCACAGCCTAACCGCCGACGGCCGTCGGGTGGCATGCTCTCACAACGCGAAGCGTTGCGTGAGCATGGGGCCGCTCGACATGTCTGCCCCGGCTTCACCGCAGAACGTCTGCCACCTACCCGCCCGGCAGGCTTCAGTCTCCCGGATTCTGCAGCGCATCGAGAATCCGCCGTCGTTTGGAAGCATTGCGCCAGATTCTGACCGCGACGAGAATGCCCGCCGCAAACCATAGCAATAATGCCAGGCCGCTGGCTGCTTGAGTCCACCTCGACACGGTGAAAAGCGTCTCCAGAGCCGCGCTCAGCTTGGCCGGCGTGTCCTGGGTCTTCATCCAGCGAAGCGTAACGTAGAGCCCGGCCTGACCGAGGAAATGCAACAGAAAGCCGCAGACCACAAGGCGGGCGATCCATCTGCCCATTCGGGTCAATCTCCACCCGGGACCACCGTGTCTGAGCACGTACTGTTCGACGAGCAGCCGGCCGCGCTCGAAGGAGGTTCCGCACTCGGGGCATCGGCCGTCGGGCAGGCCGCGGAGCAGATAGCCGCATTTCGGGCAGTAGAGGGGGAACTGTTCTTCCGGGAAGGGATTCGGGTCCACAGACGCCTTGGCGACCTTGCGCGGCATCACGCGCCCGGAGAGCAGGTCCCGGTGCAGGAACCGGTCGACGGATGTTCTCCAATCCCGCGGCATACGCCGGCTCCGTGGGTGCAGACTAGCTACCGGATACAGGCAACCGTAACCCGTCGAATCGCCGGCCACAAGCGGATACGATGCCGGAGCGGTTTGGCGGGTCAGACTGGAGTATGCACGCGTGAGCGACATGTCCTCTGCACAGCGCACGGGCCGGGCGGTGGACTTCACGCTCAACGGCCGGCGGGTCTCGACGCCGTTCGCCGAGGGCGAGACGCTGCTGGACATCCTGCGCGAACGGTTCGGGATCACCTCGCCGAAGAATGCCTGTCAGCCGCAAGGTGCCTGCGGCTGTTGCACGGTTCTGATCGACGGCAAAGCCCTGCCCAGTTGCAACCTCCAGCCGGAGCGGATCGCGGGGCGCAACGTGGTGACGGCCGAGGGCCTGCCCGATCAGGTGCGCGAGCAGATCTCCGAATGTTTCGTGCGGGCCGGGGCGGTGCAGTGCGGCTTCTGCACGCCGGGCATCGTCATGCGGACCGTGGCCCTGCTCGATCGTAACCCCTCGCCCACGCGCCAGGAGATTGCCGATGAGCTTCGCCCCCATCTGTGCCGCTGCACGGGTTACGTCAAGATCATCGACGCCATCGAGATGTGCGCCCATTTGCGCAAGGGCAGACCCCTACCGCCGGCGGACACCAGCGGCGCGGTCGGCTCGCGCCTGGATCGTTACGCCGGCCGGGCGGCTGTTCTGGGCCAGCGGCCCTTCGTGGACGATCTGCGCGTCGAGGGGATGCTGTTCGCCGCGCCGCGGCTGAGCGATCATCCGCGGGCGGTGGTTCGGGGGATCGACGCCACAACCGCTGAGAAGCTGGGCGGCGTGGTGCGGGTGCTGACCGCGGCCGACGTTCCGGGCGATCGTCGCGTTGGGCTGATCACGCAGGATTGGCCTGTGTTCGTGGCCGTGGGTGAGCAGACGCGCTACGTCGGTGACGTGCTGGCCATTGCGGTGGCCGACTCGATGGCCACCGCTCGGCGGGCGGCGGCGGCCATCGAGATCGACTACGAAGTTCTCGAGCCGATCAGCGCCTCGCACGAAGCACTCCAGCCAGGGACTCCTCGAATCCATCCCGGCGGCAACCTGCTGTCCCGTTCGGCCATCCGGCGCGGCGATGCGGAGAAGGCCCTGGCGGAATCAGCTCACGTGGTGGAACAGACCTTCACCACCCAGCGCGTCGAGCACCTGTATCTGGAACCGGAAGCGTGTCTGGCTAAACCGGACGGAAACGGCGGCCTGCACGTTTATTCGCAAGGGCAGGGCGTCTTCGACGACCGGCGGCAGATCGCCGGCGTTGTCGGCCTGAACACAGAGCAGGTCAGCGTCGAATTGATCGCTAGCGGCGGCGCATTCGGCGGCAAGGAGGACCTGAGCATCCAGGCCCAGACATCGCTGGCAGCCCTGGTGTGCCAGGCTCCGGTCAAGATGGCCCTGACGCGAGAGGAGAGCTTCAGACTGCACCCCAAACGGCATCCGATTGAGATGCACTACCGCGTCGGCTGCGATGCCCGGGGTCGGCTGACCGCGGTGCATGTTCGGATGATCGGCGACACGGGGGCCTATGCCTCGGTCGGGGCTAAAGTGCTGGAGCGGGCGGCCGGGCATGCCGCCGGGCCGTACCGCGTGGACAACATCGATGCCGAGGCGCTGGCTGTCTACACCAACAACCCACCCTGCGGGGCCATGCGTGGCTTCGGGGTCAACCAGGCCGCCTTCGGGATCGAGTCGTGCCTGGACATGCTGGCCGAAAAGGTCGGCCTAGATGGCTGGGAGATGCGCTGGCGCAACGTGCTCGATGTGGGGGACCGGTTCGCGACCGGCCAGCGGCTGGTCAAGCCGTTCGGGCTCAGAAGGACGCTGCTGGCGGTCAAGGATGCCTACAAGTCGGCCCGCTACGCGGGGATCGCCTGCGCGATCAAGAACGTGGGCCTCGGCAACGGTATGGAGGATGCGGGCCGAGCGGCCCTAACCGTCGAGCCGGGCGGCACGGTGACCATCCGGACCGGCTTCACGGAGATGGGCCAGGGTCTGTTCACCGTCTGCGTGCAGGTGGCCTGTCAGGAGACCGGTCTGCCGCCGGAGGTCTTTGGGGTCACCACGGATACGAGCGAGGGGTTGGACTGCGGCCAAACGACAGCCAGCCGCGGGACCGTGCTAGCCTCAGCCGCGGTCAAGGAGGCTGCTCGGATGCTGCGGGCCGACCTCGACGCGGGTCACAAGCTCGAAGAGCTGGTGGGTAAGGTCTACACCGGCGCCTGGGCCTGCACGGATA
>Ga0114922_10006641_pt1 | contig 10596 bp, 8 predicted proteins | sample AartaG_FD_100975 | JGI IMG/M metagenome (GOLD analysis project Ga0114922, IMG submission 100975) | Deep subsurface microbial communities from Aarhus Bay to uncover new lineages of life (NeLLi) - Aarhus_00045 metaG | ecosystem: Environmental > Aquatic > Marine > Oceanic > Sediment | place: Aarhus...
GATAAGGAATCTTGGTTCAAGCCCTGGTCTCGTCGTGTATGCCGGGGGAAAGCTCTTTTCGTATCTGTTTGGGGTCGTCTGGCCAATCATTCTGAGTGTCCCCTAGGGACAACCGAACATAACCTGCCAGCGCATCATTGGGTCCTTCCGGCTCTTGGTGTCTCGTAGGGACAACCGAATATAGCCCAGCGTTTCAACGCTGGGTAAGGGTGCGGCACAACGAACAAGTCCCGTAAGGACGGATGAATACATCCCGGGGATTTATCCCCGGGAACGGCCAAACGTCAGTTCGACGAGGGTTACCAATTTCCTCGGCAATGAATTGGTAACGTCCCAAAAGTGGTGGAGCATTGCACTATGGGGCCGTGCACTGATGTGATACCCAGAGTCGTGCCACCACACCGAAGTCATCTGGGAAACGAGCATAAGAATGTTCGCCCCCCAGCGGAGCATCCCATGGTCACGGGCCATTCATTTCCAAACGCAAATGACAAGCGCCTCTGTAAGTCCTTACATAGCCATGACTTGCGCTCCCATACGGTGCCTGACACCAAGCGGAGATGCATCTCCTGCAATACCAATGACTTACAACGCCGCGCGTCATTTGCGTTGCAATACCGGCGCATAAAACAATCCGAAGATCGCAACGGCCCGGTTTCCCAGCGTTGAAACGCTGGGCTATATTCATTCGTCCCCAAGGGACTCAAGAAAAGAATACGTCTCAAATACAGCCCGAACGGCGGCAGGACGTTTCGACAACGAGGACGAGGACGAATCGAGGTGTCGCGCCCCAACCAAAAACCATATCTCCTTGTGGCACCCTCGTTGCTTTACAACGACGGGTCTTCGTTGATTCTTTGCCGCCTGTGACGTAGAATAGAAAATGTGTTTGAGGAGTCTCTTCAATGTTGGTACTGGATATAGGAAACAGCAGCATCAAGGCTGCGGTCTTCGAAGACGGGAAGATCGTATGGACTGCGTCGGCTCGCGAGGCGGATTCGCTCCGTGCTGAGCTGCGGGAGCGCGCCAACCCGGAGTTGGTGGCAGCGTGCTCGGTGCGTCCGTCCGAAGAGCCGCGCGTGGAGGCTGTTCTCCGCGAGCTTTTCGACCTGCCCGTGGCTTTCCTTGGAAAAGATCTGCCCGCGTGCGTCAAGGTTGTTTGCTGCGAGCCCGAGACGGTGGGCGCCGACCGCCTGGCAAACGCCATAGCCGCCTATGATCGCGCGGGCGGGGCAGCAATTGTCGTCGACTGCGGCACTGCCATCGCGTTCGACGTCATCTCCGACAAAGGCGAATTCGTGGGCGGGGTCATAGCACCGGGGATCGGGCTGTCCCTCGGTGCCCTGCACGAGAAGACCGCCCTTCTGCCGCGGGTGAGCGTTGCCGAGCCGCCGGTCGGCGCAGGCACGAATACCGTCGAGGCGATTCTGGCCGGCGTCGTAGGAGGGCTGCCCGGCCTCGTGGACCGAGTAGTGGAAAACATTCAAGCGGAACTCCCCTGCGACTTCACCGTTTATGCCACCGGTGGCGACAGCCGCTGGATCGCGCCGCGCTGCCGTACCGTCAGCGAAGTTGTCCCGGCGCTGACCCTCGAAGGCGTATACCTCGCATGGAAAAAACATGCCGGGCGCTGAGCGGCAAAGAGATTAACCTCCGGCATCAAACGTTCATCGTCTTGAGGATGCGCCAACGGCGGCGCCTCTTCTCGTCCTCGTCGTTGCCCTCGGCGCCCCGCCTCTTGACGGGCGTCGTTGAAAGATTCTGTCGCCCCCTGCGGGGGCTCAGCGTGTCGAGGCAATCGTGTTCCACGGGCTCACGCCCGTGGCTACAGACTATCGCCCTTTGGGCTCAAGGGCGGCTCGCGAGCCGCCCCTACATGCTGAAGAGGCAAGCCCGAAAGAGATTCCGTCTGTGCACTCTAAACACATACAAGGCTCGCGCCTTGGGCTAACAATGTTCCTCCCCTTCGAGGATTGCTGCTGGGCAAGATCCCTGGCTCTTGACTGAGAGACTGAACGACTGATAGGCTGAATGACTACTTGCGCAATCAAATGCCGCGCCGCCGTTATAACGCCGCCCGGTGAGGGAGGGATAAGCGTGATCCGGCTCACGGGGCAAGACGCCCTCGCACTCGCACAACGAATCTTTCGTGGCAAACGGCCGGCCGACCTGACGCAGAGCGCGGGCAGACTGCACTACGGACACCTTATGAAGGGCGATGAGGCGCTCGACGAGGTGCTCGTGACGGTGATCGATGATCAGGCCCTGGAGATCAACTGTCACGGCGGGATCGTCGCCGTAGAGCGCGTGATGGCGGAGTTGGAACGGCGCGGCGCGGCGCGCGTTCAGGCACGTGCCGGCGCGGGTCGCACGCTCAATGCCGTAGAGCGCGAGGCGGCGGCGGCAATTCCGCGGGCGCAGAGCAGGCTGGCCGTGAGGATGCTGCTGGAACAGTACGGCGGCGAGCTTTCGCGGGCCGTCGAGTGCATCGCACAGATGCAGCCTCACGAGGCAGCGGCCGCACTCGAAGGCATTGAGGGCACCGCCAGGCTGGGCATGGCATTGTGCACGCCCAAACGGATCGTTATCGCGGGGAGCCCCAACACGGGCAAGTCTACGCTGTTCAATACACTCCTGGGGCATTCACGGGCGATTGTGACCCACATCCCCGGCACAACGCGGGATTTCATTTCAGATATAGTGGTGCTGAACGGCGTTCCGTTTGAGCTGGTCGACACCGCTGGTCTGCGCGACACCGACCACATAATCGAGCGCGAAGGTGTACGCGTGAGCCACGAGCAGATCTCGACGGCGGACGTGGTGCTGCTTATCTTCGACGCCTCCGGTCCGTTGAGCACCGAGGACGATCGAATACTCGCGCAACTGCGAGGCTCCGTGGCCCGGGTGCTGGTGACCGCCAACAAGATCGATCTTCTCGACGAGCCCTATCCGCCTCAGCCCATTGCCCCGGATGTTTGGATCTCGGCCGAAACAGGCGCCGGCATCGGGGACCTCGAGGCGCACATTGTGCGAGCGGCTGTGGGTGATGCAACGTATACCGGCGGGCCGGCCGTCTTCACGCAAAGGCAGCTTGAACTGGTCACAGCGGCACACAAAGCAGCACGGCGCCATGAGAAAGGATTTGGAAAACTCCTGCACGCTATCACCCGTCCGACCGAAGAATGATCGGCAACACATGGAGTGTTCGACGCGAAGTTCATCAAGCAAACTCCCGGTGGCCGTGAGCGGTGTGGCAAAGCAGGCGACGAAATATTTCGGCAAAATCTGAAAAAACCCTTGACGAAATCTCCTCAAACGCTATAATTCTTGCCGTATGAGTAGTTTTGGCACCGTTAGGCGAAATGTTCTGAGCTTGGGGATACACCAGGGCCTTGGGCACGCCGGCGGCATTTTTTGGGCAATCTGAAATCCAGGGAAAGGAGGTGATAGACAAGGATGGCAAAAAAAGCGAAAAAGGCTGCTAAGAAAGAGCAGGAAATGCTCGTTGTCGGTTCGAAGGTCAAGGCCTACATCAAGAGCAAAGGCTGCATGACTTCCGGCGATGTTCTTGCTGGGCTCAACGACAAAGTGCATGATCTTATCGATCAGGCCGCGGCGCGAACAAAGTCGAACAAGCGCGCCACCCTCCGCTCGCAAGACCTGTGAGAAAAAGTCGTATTCGCTGCGCCCCCATTCCGGAAAAGCCAATGATCAGGGCGGCTTACGAGCTCTGATCCCTTTTCCAGAATGGGGGCGTAGTATTTTGCAACTCGTTGGGCCCCTTCCCATTCAAGCTTTTCTTCAGCCGCCCGACTCGCCACACCTCCCACCACGACTTCATCGCAATGAAAAAAGCCCGCGTCCGGAGCGGCGCACCCGCACTGACGCATTTTCGGTCGCCGACTTCGGGCTTCGGATTCCGGTCTTCTGACTTTGGACCTTGGGCCTTGGACTTTGGACTCTTAGTTCAGTCTTGTCATTGGTCATTGGAAATTGGAAATTGAGCATTTCGGCCGGGCCTTGGACCTTGGACCTCGTCTTGTGCCTATTCCGCGTGCTTCTTGAGGTACTCGGCCGCGGCGTCCAGGCTCTTGATCTCGGCCCATCGCAGTGGCGTGTTGCCGGTGGCGTCCTTGATGCTCTGATCGGCGCCGGAACGCAGCAGGAGATCGAGCATCGGGATATTGCCGTTGATGGTGGCGTCGTGCAGGGGCGTGCGGCCCTCGTAGCGGGCGGCGTTGACGTTAGCGCCTCTTTCGATGAGCTGCCGGGCGGCCCCGATGTCGCCCCGCATCACGGCCAGGTTCAGCGGCGTTTCCGAGCTCGGCCCGCAGGCCGAATCGATGTCGGCGCCGTGCTTCACGAGCAGATCCAGAATGTCCATTCGCGAGTTGTGCGATGCCACGTGGATCGCGTGCCAGCCATTATCGCCCTGCAGACCCCTTGGGTTCCCGCCGACCCACAGGAGCAGTCCGACGATCTCGGCGCTGCCAATCTGGGCGGCCACGTATACGGGCGTGTGGCCTTCGCTGTCGGTAGCGTTCACGAGGGTGCGGTCCGCGTCGAGGATCTCCCCTACGCGGCCGATGTTCCCCATTGCGGCGGCGTCGAAGATGTTGAGCCGGCCGCCCCGCGACGTCAGCAGGCGGGCAATGGCGTGACGACCGTGTGTGAGGGCCGGGTGCATCGGAGAGCGCCCCCACCTGTCTAGGCAGTTGGGATCGGCCCCCGCGCTCAGCAGCAGCTCGACGAACCGGTGGTGTCCGCGTTCGGCCGCCTTGTGCAGGGGCGTGGTTTGGCATCCTGCTCCCGGCTGGCGTGCTGCTCCTTTTGCGAGCAACTGCTTGCCGATTGCGGTGAGGCCTCGCTCGGCGGCGAGGTCGAGCGGCGTCACGGCGTGCATGTCCGTGGCGTTGGGCTCGGCTCCTCGCGCCAGCAGCAGTGCAACGCTGTTCTTGCGGTTTTGCTCCGCCGCACAATGGAGAGGACGCCTGCCCCGGCCGTCGGGTGCGTCGAGGTCGGCCCCGCTCTTCAGAAGCAGTCCGACCGTCTTGTGTGGTCCTGCGATGGCCGCCTGGTGCAGAGGCGTTTGCCCGGCGGAATCCTTGAAGTCGATTACGGCCCCGTTGAGGAGAAGCGTTTGCGCAATGGTGTAGGCGGGGTTCGAAGCCGCAAGGTGCAGGGGCGTGCGGCCGGCATTGTCTACTGCATTGGCGTCGGCTCCCCTCGCGAGGAGCATCAGCACCATGGCCGTGCTGTGGCCCTGTCCTGCGGCGTGGAGGGGCGTGCGGCCTTCGCTGTTCTTCTTGCTCACCAGATCGGGGTTGTGCCAGAGGCCGAGCTTGACGGCGAGAACGTTTCCGTTGCGGGCATGCCTGTGGATGTGCCGGGCCGAAGATACAACAAGGCGGTGCAGCGATAGGCCGCCGAGGAGAGCCGCGCCGGCCAGGATCGCGATTACGAGGCGCCGCCTTATGCGAGTGAAGGGTCGGTCTCGGCGGTGTCGCGGTGCGTGCATTGTCCTCCGCCCTGTTCTCGCCCCTCAGATCGTCCTCGTCCTCGAATGAATCTGCCGCCCCCTGCGGGGGCTCTGCGGTTGGGGGCAACTGTTTTCCACGGGCTGACGCCCGTGGCTACAGACTATCGCCCTCTTGTCCGCCGGAGGCTTCCGGCGGCGGATCGGGCTCAAGGGCGGCTCGCGAGCCGCCCCTACACGCGCCACCGCACATCGCCCTCGTCGTCGCGCCGTCGCCTTAGCGGCGTGCCGTCGCCATAGCGGCTTTGGCGCGTCGGAGACTTTGGCGCGTCGGCGACTGTGGTGAATCCGTATTGGACTTTGGACCTTGGACTTTGGACCTTGGACCGTTAGTCTTGTCATTCGAGGAGGCTTGTGAGTCTCTTGAGGCCCTCTTCGATAGTCTCGATGCTCGTGGCGTAGGAGAGGCGCACGAAGCGGTCGTCGCCGAAGGCGCAGCCGGGCACGATGGCTATGTTTGCCTCTTGGAGGCAGAGCTCGGCGAAGTCCATCGAGCCGGCGATCTCGCGGCCTTTGATCTCCTTGCCGTAGCAGGACGACACGTTGGGCAGGGCGTAGAAGGCTCCGCGCGGCTCAACGCAGTTGATACCGGGTATGGCGTTGAGGCCCTTGACTATCCGCTTGCGGCGGTTGTCGAACTCCTGCTTCATCCGGGCCACGCATTCCTGGTCGCCGGTGAGGGCGGCGAGGCCGGCCTTCTGGGCTATCGAGCACGGTCCGGTAGTCGAATGGCTTTGCAGCCGGATGCAGGCCTTGATGATTTCTTTCGGCCCGGCTGCGTAGCCCAGGCGCCAGCCGGTCATGGCATAAGCTTTCGAGAAGCCGTTGACGACGATGGTGCGCTCGAGCATCCCCGGCAGGCTCGCGATGCTGGTGTGAGACACGGCCCTGCCGTCGACGTCGTAGACGAGCGTCTCGTAGATTTCGTCGGATAGCACATAGACGTTGCTGGTTTTGAGTATGACCTCGGCCAGCGCTTCGAGTTCATCGCGTGTGTAGACGCTGCCGGTCGGATTCGAGGGGCTGTTGAGGATGAAGAGCTTGGTCCGCGGGGTGACGGCGCTCCGGAGTTGGTCGGGCGATATTTTGAAAGCCGCCGGCTCGTCGCTGGGCAGAAACACACTTTCGGCCCCGGACGCCCTGACCATTTCGGGATAGCTCACCCAGTAGGGCGCGGGAATTATCACTTCGTCGCCTTCCTGGCAGGTGGCGAGTATTATGTTGAAAAGCGAATGCTTGGCCCCGCACGATAGGAAGACCTGTGAGGTTTCGTAACCGAGGCGGTTGTCGCGCCTGAATTTATTGGCCACGGCTTCGCGAAGCTCGGGGCTGCCGGGTGTTGGGGTGTACTTGGTGTAACCTTCGTTGAGGGCATCAATGGCCGCCTGCTTGATGTGCTGGGGGGTGTCGAAGTCAGGTTCGCCGACGCCGAAGTCTACGACCTCGATGCCTTGGGTTTTCATTGCCTTGGCCTTGCTGCTGATGGCGATGGTCATCGATTCGCTGATCGACGCAATCCGTTTTGAGAGAGTGATCATGGGTGGAATGTCCGGTCTCTGATGCCCAATGATAAGTAAAGTAATCCGCGTGTCGCGGCAGGCGCCCGCCGCGAAGTACTAGTGTTGAGATTCCTCGACCAATGCATGGCCGTTGATGAACTCTCGGACGTCGGGGTTGTCGCTGTCCTTGATCTCCTGGGGCGTGCCTTCGGCTATGAAGTTGCCGTCCTTGAGCATGTAGATTCTGTCGGCGATCTTGAACGCGCTGGCCATGTCGTGCGTTACGGCCACGGCCGTCGCCCGGAACGTCTCCTGCAACTTTATGATGAGGTTGTTTATGGTGTCGGCGATCCTCGGATCAAGCCCAGCCGTCGGTTCGTCGTAGAGCATTATTTCGGGCTCGAGTGCAATAGCCCTGGCAATGGCCACGCGTTTTTTCATGCCTCCGCTGAGTTCGGAGGGCATTTTGCTGTCGATGTCGCGCAAACCCATCAAAAGCAGCTTTTCCTTGATGATCTCCTGTATCTTGTCTTCAGGGTATTTTGTATGCTCACGCAGGGCGAAGGCTACGTTTTCGCTCACATCGAGCGAGTCGAACAGCGCCGATCCATGGAAGACCATGCCGACGCGGAGGCGGAAAGTATTGAGCTGTGATTCGGAAAGCTCGGTGACGTCCACCCCATCAACCAGCACGCTGCCGGAGTCGGGCCTCACCAGGCCATTGATGTGGCGCAGGAGCACGGTCTTGCCTGCGCCGCTGCCTCCGATCACGACGACCGTCGTTCCGCGGGGCACGGTCAGGTTGATGTTGTCGAGCACTACCTGCGCGCCGAACGACTTATTCAGATTCGTTATTGTTATCACGCCTTCCTTCCGGTCGCTTGCGCCCGACAAAGCCGCGGGCAGAATGGGAAAATATATTATAGATAAATGCGCCACGCGAAGCAAGCGGTTTTATCAGTCTTAGCTTCGGACGGGCGTACCGATGAAACATGGCTTTTGGTCGGTGCGTGCAACCTCGAATCAGCCTTACATCGTCCTGGTCGTCGGAACCGTCCGGTTTGCCGAGACGGTGCCGCTGTCGCGTCTACCTCGACGAACATCTGTAACTGTTTAGCGTGGTCTGAAATGACAGGGGCTTCGAAAGTGCCCCCGGCGGGCTTGTCCCGCCGGAGCAACAGATTGACAGGCTAAGTCGCGTTGCACCCGCCCCTGGCCGCCGCATCCGCCGCAGGGCGGATGTCGTTGCCTGCATGGTGCAGGCAACGGAGCCTTTCTCGCGAGCCTGCCGTTGGGCAGGCTCGCAAGAAAGGTTGGCGGCCGCAGAACGGGGGTGGGTGTCCGGCCCACGTAGCCTGTCAATCTTCAGCGCCTGCCGGTCGAGCCGGCAGGGGGCAATGCTTCAGCGCGCAGGTGAGGGCAACGCTAAACAGATACGAACGTCTCCCCGCCTTCTGAGGCGGACGTTGTCGGATAGCTCTGTCGCCCCTTGCGGGGGTTCTATACCTCACCCGCGACGTTCATTGAGAACACGGGGCAGACAGACGATTCCGCTCTGCCGTATTCCGTGCGCTACGCCTTCTACGGGGATGACGCCAATATCTTCCACACCAAGAGAGGCCCCGTGTTTCAGGCCTGTCGGCGGGACGAGGGTGACGGTCATTGAGCATTGGAAATTGGAAATTCCCCTTTTTTGCTGTTGCTCATCTCCCCCGCTTTTGTTATACTATGTGACTTCACGAGCATTATCCCGGGTCGATCGGCAAAGACACCGGCCCGGCGCTGTCGCAGGTACGAAAGGAGTTGTCGAGAATGCCAAAGAGAGTTATCCTCGGTGAATCGGGCGGGCCTACGCCTGTCATCGACTGGGAAGTGGCCGGCGCGGTCGACGCCGCTCAGAAAAGCGGATGGGAAGTTTACGGAATGATCAACGGCCTCGAGGGGCTGCTCAACGCGAATATACCGGGAAACATCGTCGACCTGTCGAAGATCGATCCGATGTCGTTCGCCTTCAACGGTCCCGGAGCCGGCATGCGTACGACCCGCATCAAGCCGAAGAAGCCCGAATACAAGAAGATAGCACAGCACCTCAAGCTGTTGGGCATTAATGCGGTGGTCTATTTCGGCGGCAACGACTCCGCCGATCAGCTACTTGGCCTCACCGAATTCGCGAAGGTCTCGGCAATCCACGGCATAAAGACGGTCGACAACGACCTGCCCAAGACGCACCACTGCCCGGGCTACGGATCCGCCGCCCTCTACAATGCAGTTGCCATAAAAAACGTCGCCAACGATTTTTCTTCATACCGAGTGCGGGCCAACTTCGAAGTCAACGGCAAGGTCCGCCAGGGCTGGGACATCGCCCCGGTGGCGATTTACCAGGTGATGGGACGCAAGGCCGGGTGGCTGGCACAGGCCACAGGCTTTGCCAAGGTCGATCCCGCGGGCAACATCGATCCAGACAGGGCGCCGCACATCATCCTCAGCAAAGAGTTCCTGTTTTCCAAGGACAACTTCCTAGCCAGGGCCAACGACGTGCTCACGCGGCTGGGAGAGGCCGTGATCGTAGTGCAGGAAGACCTCACAGAAGTCAAGACGAAAAAGAGCATTGCAGAAGTCTTCGGGGAAGAACTCACGCTCGACGCCCACGGCCATATCGAGCACGGCCGAGCCACGTCGTTCTCGCCGGCGATTTTCCTTGCGCAGCTCATCACTCAGGAACTCAAGGTAAAGGCCGTCTACGGCAAAGTGAAGGAAGTTGCGCTCGTGCCGCAGCACATCCAGCGCAGCGCGATGATGTCGAATGTCGACGCCTCCGAGGCATACCGCGTGGGCCAGGCCTGCATCCAAGCGCTCAACGATGGCGAGACGAGGAAATCCGTGATACTCACCCGCAAGGCCGGCCGCACCGGCACGGACCTTACCGACCTGACCAACATCGCGGCGAAGGACCGGCAAGTCCCTAAGAGGATGATCGCGGACCTGGATGGCCCCAGGCAGGATTTCATCGACGAATACATCTACCTGATCGGCGGCCCCGCGGCAATCCCCCACTACTCGCGCGTGCCGGTCGCGCCCGTTGCCGTGCCGAAGAAAATCGCGGCCAACCCTTACGTCAGGCCGCAGAAGTAGCCTCGTGCAGGTTGAAGCCCCTTAGCCCGGATTTCCCGGATGAAAACCACAATTCATGCGAAGGGAACCACGGATTGGCGCCTGCGGTATCCGCAGCACCTGGTGGACCGGCTGGAGTGGTTCCAGGATCTGAAGTTGGGAGTGGTCTTTCACTGGGGAATATATTCCCGTATGTGTTTAGCGTGGGTGCACGCGTCCCTGGCCGGCGGAATGCGGTAGATGAACATAACGCCCGAGAACCATTGGTTAGGCCAAAAAATCGGCATGGGCGCGGTAGGGGCGGCGCTTCGCAGCACATCGTGGTGGCCGACAGGCCCCCACGATGTGACCGAATTGCCCGCCCTCTGTATGAACAATCATGTGAAGCAATAGCATCTCAGCATATTAAACCATATATACAATGATGCCAACGTAACTCGGACGTAAACA
>Ga0114922_10006642_pt1 | contig 10595 bp, 10 predicted proteins | sample AartaG_FD_100975 | JGI IMG/M metagenome (GOLD analysis project Ga0114922, IMG submission 100975) | Deep subsurface microbial communities from Aarhus Bay to uncover new lineages of life (NeLLi) - Aarhus_00045 metaG | ecosystem: Environmental > Aquatic > Marine > Oceanic > Sediment | place...
AATTTCCTCACTTGTCGATCTGTTACCATCCAGGCCTCCTTGACCCGGATAGTCTACCAATCCCCGTAATAAAACGGGAATTATAATCGTCGTTAAGCGGGAATTATAATTGTCGCTGATCAGAGAAGGGCTTATTGAGAATTTAATAGATATGGAAATACAAACGCTCTTCTTTGAGGATGCAATCATTGAACACTTTGAGAAGATTCTGAAGCAGGATGCAGAGAAAGAGAAGAAGGTGATTGCAAAAGAACTGACAGACCTTAAAACGGAAAAGACCAAGCTTACCACACAGAGAAAAGGCTATATAAACATGAAGGCCAGAGAACTCATTGAAGACAAAGAGTTCTTATCACTGAGGGGAGAACTTGATGCCAAGCTAGAAAAGCTTGAGATAGAAATAAATAGGATTCAACAGAATATTAACCATTTTGAGGAAAATATTGAGTATACGTGCTATATACTGGAAACTCTTAAAAACAAATGGTTTACGTTAAGTAAACAAGAAAAAGCAGAAATCTTCAGAATGATGACGTGCCAAAGAGAATTGGGCAATGAAAAAACTGGTAAGTTGTTGATTAAATGGGAGAAACCTTGGGACGCTCTCTCACTCATACCTAAGCGAGTCAACGGGGTTGGCTATGGCGGCTTTGATGGATTGGTAGGAGACCGTCAACACCGAAATGACCAAAGCCACCCCTGCCGATACAAGAAAAATCTCCAGTCCGATTTTGACCCGGAAAACAAAATTTTGAAGCCACAAATGCATGGCATAATAGGCCACTGGCCATGCTAAAATGTTGGCCAGAGCCACCCATTTGAGAAATTCCCGCGATAGCAGCAAGTAGATATTGGATACCGATGCCCCCAGAATCTTCCGCACTCCGATTTCCTTGGTCTTCTGTTCAGCCGTGTAGGCAGCCAGGCCGAAGAGCCCCATGCATGCCACAAAAATGGCCAGTATGGAAAAGATCATGAAAATTTCGCTCATTTTTTTATCCGAAATATGCATCTGTTCAAAGCTCGCATCGAGGAAGAAATAATCTAAAGGGTAGTAGGGAACCATTTTCTTCCAAGTTTTTTGGATATATGCGATTGTTTCGGATATGTTCTGGGGGAGTACTCGTATGGAGAGATAGTTGTGATTATTGATCGGGGTGATCACGTAACTTATGGAGTATGGTTGTCGATGAAGAGAATAGATGTTTATATCATTGACGACACCGACGATATGCCCTTTGTCTCCTTCAAGATCCAAACTTTTTCCGATGGCCTCTTGAGGAGTGGAATAACCAGCTTCCTGGATTGTCAGTTCACTGACCAAAAATTCCATGGCTCGATCTTTTGAAGCGGGAACCTGGATGTTTTTTCCTGCTAAAAGTTTAAGTCCGTATGTATCCACAAACTGCTTGTCGACAAGATAAATGACTTGGCTGAGCATTTCTTCGTTGCCTTCGAACTGGAAGGAAAGATGGGCACTTCCTCTGGTGGGGACATAGGAAGATGTCGTGGCATTTTCAATCCCAGGATCTTTCAACAGCTCATTTCTGAAACCCTCATAGTTTTGTCGAAGGTCTTTGCTCAAAGGAATGACCATGATCTGCTCCCTGTCATAACCGAGATCCCGCGATCTTACGTAGTTCATCTGCTTGTGGACGATCAAAGTGGCAAAGATGATGCCGATGGAAAGGGAAAACTGAAAGATCACTAGCCCTTTGCGTAATGCAGTTCCGGTAAACGAACTTCAGGTTCTGGATTTAAGGGTATGTATCGGTTGGAAAGCGGACAAAAAGAAAGCCGGATAGATTCCGGCGATGAATCCGACGGCAAGAGCGATGACCGCAACACTCAGGAAATACGAAGGATTTGCAAGAGATAAAAGAGTAATACCCTTACCCGTAAGATTGTTGAACAAAGGCAGAGCCATGACGACAATAACAACCGCAGCCGACGCTGAAAATATACTGAGTAATAGAGATTCTCCCAGGAATTGGCGAACCAATTGATTTTTCCGGGCTCCTACCACTTTTCGAATGCCGACTTCTTTGGACCGTTTGACAGCGCGGGCCGAGGTCAGATTCATGAAATTGATGCATGCAATGGTCAGTAAAAATACGGCGATAGCCATAAAGATATAGACATACAGAATATTCCCCGTGGGTTCGATTTCCGATTTCAGCCTTGAGTGGAGCCGAACATCCAGAAGAGGCTGGAGGCTGATCGTATACCAAGGATTTTTTCTCCAGTTTCTATGGAGGAAGTCCAGTAATTTTCCATTTAGCGATTCGGCAGAAGATTTGCCCCCTTGCAGAAGGACATACGTGAAGTGTTGATAAAAGCCTGAAAACTCATTGGTATCTTCTTTTATGCTGCTATACGAAGCAAGGAAGTCAAAATGGATGTGTGAATTGGAAGGAACATTCTTGGCAATCCCGGTAATACGGAAAAGCAAAAGTTCGCCATCATTATAAGGATCAGCTTCGATCGTTTTACCGATAGGATCTTCGTGGCCGAAATATTTTAATGCCATTTCTTCGGTCAAAACGATGGAGTTCGGTTCATCGAGCGCTGTGGCAGGATTCCCCTTGACCAGGGGGAAATCAAATACCGTAAAAATGGTGGGTTCAGAAAAAAAGAACCTGGTTTCATAATATTTTTTATCTTCATAGCCGATGTATCGTTTTACACCCTGCCCCATCTTTCGAATACGAACAATTTCCATCACTTCGGGGAAATCCCTTTTCAGAGCTGGGCCCACACCGAAGGAACCGTTCGCATTTGTCGGCAATCCATCATCGGATGTGGAGAAGACAACTCGGTATATACGGTCTGCGTTTTCATGAAACCTGTCAAAGCTCAATTCATCATGAACCCAGAGGAGAATAAAAATGGTACAGGCTATGCCCACAGCCAGGCCTGCAAGATTGATAAATGAATAGCCTTTGTGTCTCTTCATGTTTCTGAGCGTAATCTTTAAATAATTTTCGAACATCGTTTTCCTCCAGCGGATAGATTCTTTGATAAATTTGGGAATGGATTTACCAATCTCCCACCAGTACCAGCGCCTCGATCGCCCGAGTCCTTGATATTCTGTGAGGTCGTGAAAAAGCTCCTCGATATCCCCCATAAAGGCATCATCTTTTTCATAAGATGACAGGATTTTAAGCAAGAACTTTGCTAATTTAGGCGGCTTGTTCAAATTCAGACCTCTTCAGTGGACTTGAGCATATCAGAAACTCCTTTCCAAGCTGTCTCATGCAGAGACCGGTTTTCTTGAAGTGCATTGACGCCGGCTTTGGTTAACCTGTAGTATCTTTTGCTCATACCGCCTCGCTTGGAAGTTGGCTCACCCATTAAAGTCTGGAGATAGCCCTTTCTGACAAGTCTCTCTAGGGGAAAATAAACGCTGCTAACGGAGACTTCTTTTCCTGTTAGGTCGACAATATGTTTGTAAACAGATATGCCGTAGGCTTTGTTCTTGAGTCTCAAAACAGCGATCAGTACCATCTCCTCGAGTTTTGTCAGCAATTCCATCTTTGGCCTCCATTTTTTCTGACTCTCTAAATGTATATACCTCGAAAAGACAAAAATGTTTCTGATTTTCAGAAAAAATTAGTACTTCATAATGCTTTGACTCCTTTCCATGGGGAGGATATAATTTTTTCATGATGAATAATATTCAGCGTTTGGCCATGATTTTTGTCATTTTTTCCTGCTGTGTGGCAGCTCTCAACGCCGAAGAGCTGACTCTGGAGGGGGAGTGGGTTCTTGTCCCCCCATCCAGCACCGAGATTGACCTTTACGGTACACTCACAGTGGAGATCGCACAGCACGACGGTGGACTGATCCTGACCCGAATCTTCGGAGGCCGCCGCTGTTTCAGGGAATCCTTGACACTGAAAACAGGAGGATTCGCCAATCAAGTCCCAATCCTCGACAGGGTGTTTCCCACCAATGTGTTCATGGGATTGTCCATGGCCGTGGGGACCGAACGGACCATTAAAGCTTTTTGGGTCGATAAGACTTCTCATCTGCGTCTTGAAGAGACTTGCGATGTCCTGGCATCTCAAGGGAAGATCTCCATCCGTAGTCAGCATGTCTTTCGTGCCGGTCAGAGCCCCGATCTTATGACTTACACAATCGAGAGGCAAACCAGAGAAACACCCATCTCATATGTGCTAAAAAGGAAGGGAAGCCGCGAAGCCTATTTCATGCGGCTCGAGGATGAGTGGACCATCGGAGGAGGCCTCGAAAAACAGGCGTTTTTGATCAGCCTTGAGGGCAACGTCAACCGGAAAAACGCGCGACTCTACTTCATTTACCCGGAGGGTTGGAGTTTCACCTACACACCTTATGTATTCGATTATTACAGGGATGAAAAATGCTACACCTTTCACCGGCTTTCCACAGTGGAGCAGGCTTTGCAGACCTTCAAGGAATCGGTCCGGGGCTATGTGGTTTGGGATCCGGATGTCAGGACCTCGCTGATCGTAGCCTTCACCATCGCCGGTTTAGAAGATGCGGTGGTGGTAGACGAATCTTTGATTCCGCTGATGATCGAAAACGGGCTGGAGCAAATGGAGGATCTTCGCGGCAGATTCACAGGCTGGTCCGACGCCCGGATCTACCAGTGGGCCTATGACCGATACTGGGAGCGGTGCAGCCGGGATTTCATCATCTGGTTGGGTGGGGAGCATGGCGAGATCATGAAGCCCGGCGTTGCCGATTGGGGCTTGATGAACCGTGTCTTTTTTAATGATCTTTCTACCAAACCCGACGACAAAGAGGAATACGATCTTGCCAATAGAATTCTTGGCCAGATGAATCCCATGTCCATGGTGATGGGATGGCATTCCTACAAAAAAGATTTGGAGCGAGATCACGTCAGCCTGGTTTCCAGCTACGGCTTACGCGTTGAAGGGCTCCATACTCTGCCCAACCTTAGCTTCAGCCACCATGTGCCGGCTACGCCGGGATTCATGTACCGCAATCAACACAACATCGATCCGGGGAAAACCTATACTCCACAAGACAAGATCTACATCTCCTGTATTCAAACCGACGGCCTGGGCATCGGGGCGTGGCACGAGCCGGGGAGGGGAGAAATCCCTTATGCCTGGGAGGTGATCATGAACTACAGCTGGCTGGCTCCAGCGATGATGGAATATTTTTACACCATGGCCACACCCAACGACTACTTCATCGGGGCGCTCAGCGGGCCCGGTTACATTTACCCCAAGGCTGTTCCTAAAGACAAGCTTTCCGGATTGATAGCCAAAGCGAGAGAAATGATGGATCTCCTGGACCTTCGGGTCTTCGAGATTATGGATTACTCAGAGGGTGCAACCGTAGAAGGCAACACTGAGCTCACTGAAGAGGTTGTGGACGCCTACTATGCAGGTATGCCCGATGCTATCGGTTTTGTCAACGGTTATGCACCTGCCTTCACCTTTAGGGTTCATGATAAACGGCCGCTCATATCCTACGATTATTACCTTTCGCCCACCAGGACAGAAGAGGAGGCGGTGTCCGATTTACACGAGCTTGCAGCCATAAATGCACGAAGACCTTATTTTCTCTTGATGCATGTGAGAGAGTACAGCAACGTGAAGCGGGTTAAAAGCATCATCGATAAGCTCGGTCCAGAGTTCGAGCTGGTGCCGCTGGATGTTTTCATCACGATGGCCGGGGAGACCCCGACCTTCCAGGAGAGATTCTTGAAAAAAAGATAAGAATTGGATGTTGATTTCCCGCACACTTCGGGTTTTAACATTCATGGCATGAAATCCCACGCTGAACATCTCTGGCAGCTTGAATATGATAACCCTCAGCCGAGGGTTTGGAATTGATTTGAGAATATTCTCTCCCTAGCAGCGTTATCCTCATAGCGCAGCTCAGAAGCATAATAATTTAAGAAAGAATAAATAATGATTGACATGCGGTTCCATATATGGTACCAATATTATTAAACATTGGGATCGAATTGAAGAAAAAGTGTTATGGCTTATTTGAAAAAGCACAAGCAAATCCTAAAGGTCTTAGATTTTCTGAATTAAAGATTTTGTGTGAATGTATCGGACTTACGTGTGATAGGATCAAGGGATCACATTTCATCTATCGAATGGATGATCCGTTTCTTCTAATATCTATTCAAAAAATGAAGGATGGAATGGCAAAACCATATCAGGTCAGGCAATTATTGGATTTTATAGAAGAGAATAATTTAGACAGTTTGGAGTAAATCATGAACAAACATGCAATCTTAATAAAATGGAGTGATGAGGATAATGGTTTTATTGCGACAATTCCTAGGATAAAAGCCCTAAGCGCATTCGGAGCTGAACGAGAAAAAGCGTTGTCTGAATTGAAAATCGCAGCGGAGGCTTATTTTAAAGCTCTGGAAGAAGCTGGGAACCCATCACCTTTGCCTGAAAAAAGCGTTACTTATAGCGGACAACTCCGACTTAGGATGCCAAAAAGCCTTCATGCAACTCTTTCCAATGGGGCAGAGGATGAAGGTATTTCCCTCAACACCTATATTGTTACTCTTTTGTCAGAAAGACATGTTGAGAAAAAACTACTGAATAAGATTGAGTCTATAGAGAATTTTTTTGAGGCAACAAACTCTGAAGGAATTTCTGATTTATTAAACAGTTCTCAACCAACACATAAAATTGAGGAGAACAACAAGAAATATAAAAGAAAAAAAACAAAAAGATAGAATGCAAAATTTCGCTTCTGCTTTAATCCTAGACAAAAAAATCTCCCGTTAGGGAAGAGGCTCAGAAAAATATTCAACAGCAAGCTTGCATAAAAAAATACGGACAGGACGAAAACGAGGACTATTCTATTTTCTATTCTTCAGCAAATATTTGGTAAAGGATTTTCCTTCCAGCTTGGTGTATTTGAAGTCGACTGAATCTTCGAATTCTGTGCCTTCAAAGTCGAAGGGTTCATAAAATTTGGTGTATTTGAAAATGGAGTCTCCCTGGAAGACGGAGTTTTTAAAGCTCACACCTTTTGGGAATTTTGTATATTTAAAATTCGCTAGATCGCGAAAATTCACATTCCCAAAATCGACCTTACTTGGAAACTTCGTGTATTTGAAGTTCGCGTCATTGGAAAAATTGGAACCAGCAAAGCTTACCTCAGTAGAAAATTCCGTGTATTTGAAGAGTGCCTCTTCATGATAAGTGGTCTTCGTGAAATCAGCTCCCTCATGAAATTTGGAATACTTGAACGCGGATATTCCTTGAAACACGCATCCCTGAAAACTGACATCGGCATGAAATACAGCGTTGTGTGTCTCATTTTTCTCATCATCACTATAATAGGCAATAACATCATCTTTGAAAGTGCAGTCAACAAAGCTCAGGGGAGTCCTGACATGATACCAGAAAACCTGCGTGCTGTGCCGGGAGGGCTTGTTATTTTTGTCAGGAACTCTATCCTGAATGGATGTCAAATCCAAATCTCCGATGATTTCAGCGCCCCTGTAGTTGATGGCCTTCCCCGAGTCAATGTCTTTCAGGATATCTTTAGCATTGACGCGAGATTGTGCGAACGCTGAAACGGAAAGAAGCATAAAAACAAGGATTAATGCAGAGGATTTTTTCATAGTATTCTCCTTATTAGTGGTTTCCCTCATCTAGTAAAGACGTTTATTTGAGGAAAAGGTTTACAACTTCTTAACTTTTCTGGCTATTTTATTTCTGATTTTTTTGTAGGATGGAGGCGGTCCAGTCCTTATTTGTTTGCCATCGATTTTACATCGCTTTCAGCCACTTGAAGCAAGGCTTTGCCCATTCCTTTTTTCTGGTAATTTCCTATTCCTTTTTTATAACCATGGACCCAAATGCAGAGAATAAAATAGAGACCATTTCCATCGATATTTGAATGTTCAGCAGGAATATATTGAATCATGCCGCAGACTTTGTCATCTTCTAATGCCAATTTTACTCGGAGCCCTTTATCTTTCATCCGGCCATACCAAAATTCTTTGTGCTTTCCCGCTTCTTTCATTTCTTCAGACCAATCTTCAAGGCAGCAAAAATATTGGGTTTGATATTCTTCTGAGAAGTCGACGATTTCCATGATTGAAACTTCCTCTGATAAAAGCATTATCCCGTTACCGGAACTTACTGTCAACGCTGACTCAAATCTTATTTTTTTTGTCATTGACCTGGCAGATCACGCTGTGATAATCTCATTTCAAGGTTTCAGTGGTTGGATTATCTTTTCGGAGATAAATAACACGAGAACACAAGAGGGGAAGAATGAAACGCACAATTACCAGGATTTTACTCTTAAGTTTCCTATTAATTTTTGTGAACAGTGGCCAAGCCCAAATCAAAAAAATCTTGAAAAAAGTTCCCAAAAAAATTCCCGGAATTGAAAGCATTCTCAGGAGCGAGCCTCCTATTTCAACCAGCATCCAAGATGCGGTCACAGAAATTCCTTTCCTTGATGACTTCAATCCACAGCGCCCCTTTCCAATGACTGCTCTCCCAAGGACATCAGACGGTGATTTTTTCCTCGATCTCAAGGGCCATTTTCTGTTTGAATGCAAGAGCTACTGTTTGCGTGCAGGAACATACGCTCCAGACGGAGGTAGAGGGGGGAAGGGTTATGTGTTTGCACCTTTGAGGGGAACGCAAGCGGACATTGTCCACAATATTCTTGTGAGATCATACATACACCCTGAAATTCCTCAGAGAGATATACAAGTTTTACTGTGGGCGATCCTTTCCCGGACAAAAGTCAGCAAAATGTCCCGTCCTATGCAGATCATCGTAGCAAAACTTCTGACAAAAGAAGAAATTTTTAAGCTGAATGGTGGAGCACTCGGGTTGGTCCCGGAGGGCGCCTTAAGGATAGCGATTCGCAACATGCCTCCCGCAGCACGCAGGATTTATCAGGCAGAAGCCAGCATGCGGAGAATGTTGACTTCAGGAATCGCATCTTTCAATGATCTGGAGCGAGTTGCGGTTCTGCAAGGTGATCCTCCACCCGAAAAAGGAGATAGAGAAGTGCCAAGAGGACGTTGGTCATATCATCCAAACGGATACTTCATCCGATATTTTCCCCGAAGCTACAGTCAAACGGTCGTTGAGATTTATGTGCCAGAGCTTTTCCAAATTGATCGCGATGAAAAGGGACGTATCGAAGCGATCGCTGACATGGAAGGAAACCGTATCGAAACAGAATACGACGATAGTATCGAGCCATTAAGTGTTTCTGGAGAGTCTTCGCTTAAAGGGTATGCTTTCCGAACCATCCGCTTTAAGCGCCTTGATCCAGATGATCCCGATCAAAAGATAAGCGTTGAATGGAGGGCGGCGGGCTGGACTTTTCTTGGTGTTCCTGAAGGGAGAGGGAAGATCGCTAATCCCTCAGCACGATTTTCTGATGCGAATGAGCGATACAAGTGGTGCAACCGCCATAAAAGAGACTTGGATAGGCTGAATGAAGGGATTGGGAACGTTAGTGGCCAGATCTCATCGGAAGGTTTGCCTGAGGGACACATCGGCGTAATCATGTCTATCGGTTATTATGCTATGGCTCTGGAAAAGGCTTTGAATCGGGACATCTCAGAGAGAAAAGACTGGGCAAGCTCCCATTTTGATCTTGTCAAGAAGGCATGGCAATATGAAGTGAACAGGGCAATGGGGATCCACAGGGCAGCAATTCCCCCAGTCCCTCCTTATTCACTTGCCTTTAAAGGATTCGAGCGGAGGGGAGCGGGCCCAAGGATTATCGATGTGCCAACGGCTACTAACCTATTCTCCAACTCCTCCCTTGGCTCAAGCGGTTCGGATTCATCCGACTCCTCCGGGGGCGCGGCTCAGCCCGGAGAAAACGGAAGGCAGCGGCTAGCTCTTTCCCCGAATGAGACCGACAATGAGAGCGATTGCCAGGGAACTGTGGGAATGGTAAAGGGAGATGTGAAGATCAACGGGAAACAAGTTCAGCCAGGAGACATTATCTCTGATCTTAACGGCGCTGTCATCGAGACTGGAGAAAAGAGCAGAATAATGATTAATGCAGGTGAAAACGTCCAATTAAGGTTCGGATCCGAAACGAGTTCCACGCTCAATAATCCCTGTGGCAGCGGTGGATCCTCTGGTTTTAGCGGCAAGCTAATGAGAGGACGCATTTACGCGTTAATTTCCCGGTTGGTAGGGGGATCCGATTCTAGTTTTTCGATGAGCTTAGGGAACAGTGCTAGCGGAGTTCGTGGAGAGCTGCATCCCTTGTATAGTAAAGCAAAAGGCAAAATATTATTGGCTTCACTATCCATACCTGTGTCTGTCTACCTGCAGAGTTTACCCGAACAGGAAGAGCAATTGGCTTTGATGCCGGGAGAGGAAGAAATCGAGAAAGCTCATGCCGTTTTCATGGCGGTAAGTGAATTCGATGGCGCTATTCATGTTGAAGCAATCAAGGGTGTGATAAAACTGAAAGATTCTTCCGGTGCTGTTAGAGTCCTTAAGGCAGGTCAGTCTTTCACGAAAAAGTCCAAACTCGGCTATGACCCGGCTGATTTGAAGCGGATATATATCATTGTGGATTAGCTTCTCTTGGCAGCTAACTAC
>Ga0114922_10006643_pt1 | contig 10595 bp, 6 predicted proteins | sample AartaG_FD_100975 | JGI IMG/M metagenome (GOLD analysis project Ga0114922, IMG submission 100975) | Deep subsurface microbial communities from Aarhus Bay to uncover new lineages of life (NeLLi) - Aarhus_00045 metaG | ecosystem: Environmental > Aquatic > Marine > Oceanic > Sediment | place: Aarhus...
AACAATATTAACCGAAAGATAATCAACCGAAATTTAGTGGTAATCCCTTGTGATTGCCCGATTATGGAAACCGCATTTCTACCTTCGGTTCACGCTAATTATCATCACTCCACCGCTTCGCGTTTACGTGACTGTACGATGTTCATGCTGGCCTTCGGTAGAAATACTACAAACTTTATCATTCTGAACATAGTGAAGAATCTCAAATCCACGCAATACACATCACTTTGAGTTTACCCTCGACGTTGGCTCACTTGCTTTTCTGTCGGGGGCAATACGCGATACGGGCGAAAATCGCCTGATTTTCGAACAAAAACGCTGGTAATTTTGGAAAAATTTTAATTTTTCTAAAAAAATTTTTATTCCTTTTCTCATAAGCACTTAGCGAAACTCACCCCCCGAAAATCCACTCGATTTTCGTATCAAACATGCAGGTACGTCTAATTATAGATGGACTCCTTTTTTCCCTCTTGAGCTTGCCCCTTATGGGGCTTGTCCTCGAATGTCGTAATCGGGGATCCAGATTAGCCAATAGTAATTAGTCAATAAACAGGTAAATAATGAAGAAGGTTGCTCAATCGATGGAAAATTACAAAAAGTACAAAAATCTTGAGCTTTCCATTGAAAAAATTGCGAAAAGTCGTCCGACTTTTCGCAAAAACAAACCCAATTCTAAAAACATTAAAACTGGCGTAAGCTCTTTTGAGACAAGAAAATACGAAACTTTACCCGCTTGCCGGGGCGGAAAAACAAACCCAATCAAACCCAATTCAAACCCAATTTGGAGCCGATACAGGCCCACTCAAAGCCAAACAAACCCAAATCAAACCCAAAACAAACCCAATGCGGTAAATAATCAATTAGAAGGCAAACCCAATCAAATTTATCCCCGTATATCGCAGTCGGGGACCCAATCTGTCTTCTGTCTCCTGTCTTCTGTCTTCTGTATTCTGCAGTTCGAGTATTGAAATATCGGAATTTTTATTGTATCTTGATAATGAAGAATTAAACACATTTTATTTCACCCGTTCGAAGGAGGCCCTTATGAAGCGGTACAAACTATTGATTGTTGTTTTATGTGTTCTGATCGGCGTTAATGTAGTCATGGTTTACTCCGGCCAGCAAAACAAAACCAGCGACGAATTTCGCAACCGATTTGTCAAAAATTTCCAGCGTACTTCGCTGAATACAACAGAAGGCGATGCAATGATGCTGCGAATCCTGGTCGAAAGCAGCCGGGCCAAGCGCGGAATTGAAGTCGGCTCGGCCACCGGTTTCGGAGCCATCAATATGGGAATCGCTTTCGAAAGGACCGGAGGACACCTTTATACCCTCGAAATCGACCCGCAAATGGTAAGGGCATGCCGGGATAATTTACGAAAGGTCGGTCTTCAGAACACGGTTACCTGCATAGAGGGAGATGCCCTTAAAACTCTGCCTACTCTTGAAGGCGAATATGACTTTGTTTTCATAGATGCCGTCAAAAGGGATTATTTGAAATACCTCAAGCTGATCGAACCGAAGCTAAAGCCCGGCGCCGTGGTCGTCGGTGATAATGTCATTCGTTCCGCCCGTGCGATGAAGGATTTTCTCGATTATATCCAGCAAAGTCCCAATTACGATACGGTTATTATCCGGGCCTCTATGGAAAAGAAAGATGGCATGTCAGTCAGCTACAAAATTAAATAATATCTACTCTCACTTATGAAAGACAGAGAAGAATGAGAGTCTTGAATCATTTCACATATAGAAAAACGTGGCTTATACCGAATGAGTATAAGCCACTTCTTAATACAAATCTTCAATATAAATCATCAGCTCCGGCTTACGGTGCCGGTGGATACAGGCGAATATCATCTAAGTACATCATACCTGCACCTCCGGCCACCGGATTAGTCCTGTTACCAAGGCCAAGAGTAATCGAATCAACATTGGCAAGGTTCACACCCTGGTCGGCAAACGCCTGCAAGTCAATATTCCATTGGGTCCAGGCAGTTTTCAGTGCTGCATCAGGATTATCATTATCGACACCGGCACTTCCATTTAAAACGACATACATAGGTTCGGCCGCATTAGCCGCCTCACCTCTGAACCATATTACCAGTGTGTTAACGCCGTTAACTGTCCAGTCGCGATTGGAAGTCAAAGTCAAGGTCGCCTCGGATTTTCCGACTGCGTTGTCGTAGGACATCGGCATCGACTGCAAACCGCCGTGGACGATGGTCTGCTCGGCAAAAGGAGGATTGGGGTAGCCAACGACAGAGCCGTTTACAGCCGGATTGTCGAATCCGTCAATCCAGGCAAGATATATCCTGTTGCTTGCGGGATCATCGGTATTAAGGTCATTGTAGCTCTCAAAATTGTCAATGATAAGGAAGTTGGCCGTAGTAAAGCTCCAGAGGGGGCCTGTCCACGGGCTATCGGCGCTGGCGTTATTGGCCTCATCAATCCGCCAGTAGTAAGTGGTATCCCACTCAAGCTGTCCGGGGTCATAGCTTTCAGAACCGAGGTTACCGCTGGCTTTATTTTCAAGTGAAGCTGCATCAGTACCGAAGTACACTTCATGTGAAGCACCAAAAACTCCCGGTGTCCAGGTAAGAACCGGTGTTTGTGTTACATCCACGGCGCCATTAGCCGGCTCCGGGCTGCCGACGGCGCCCTCAGTAATAAAGCACCAGATGTCGCCTTTATGCGTTTCAACGACATCAAATTCATCGACACGCCAGTAATAAGTCCTGGCCATTTTAAGCGGGCCGGGAGTATAGGTCGTAGTTCCCTGAGCCTGGCCACCTGTTGCATTGCTTATTTCCTCAAAATTGTCGCCGAAGTACACGGTGTGCAGTTTCGCCCCGAAACCTGCTGTCCAGCCAAGCTGCACATCCGCATCTACGGACTCGGCGCCATCGGCCGGGTCGGGAAAGTATGCGGTTTTGGGAGGAATACTGAAGCTCCAGACATCGCCTTTCCACGGGCTGTTCGGCTCGGTGTCATTGACCTCGTCGATTCGCCAGTAGTAAGTCGTGCCCGGAACAAGACCATCCGGATAGGTAAAGCCGGGGAAGCCGGCAACTATAAACGTATCGGTCTGGTTGCCCCGGAAAGTGCTCTCGGCGGCGGTGTTCACATCTTCAAAATTGTCGCCAAGGTACACATCGTGTGAGACTGCAAAATCACCCGCCCGCCAGCTCAGGTTCACCCACGTATCAGCATGGAGTGAACCATCCTTCGGTGCGGGGCCAAGGGCATACGGCCATCCTTCACCGCCTTCCATAACAGCCAGAATCTCGGCTTCAGACAAAGCATGATCGTACAGACGGAAGTCATCCATCAGGCCGGTGTACGGGTATCGCTCGGCTTCACGGCCAGCGCCGATGTAGAATTCTGTCACACCTTCCGTTGAGTCCGTGAAACCAGTGCCACTATGCCAAAGTACGCCATCAAGATAGATATTCTTTTCGCCCGTGTCAGCGTCCTTGACGAAGGTCCAGTGGCGCCACTGCCCCTTGTACTCGTCCCCGGCGGCCGGCTTAGAGATTCTCTCTGTAGCCCAATCAATCCCTGAGTCGAAGTAGACAGTCCCATCGCTCCAAGGCAGATGACAACTCGCTAACCTTGCGTCGCCTCCCCAGGCGCCAAAACACCAGCCGTCGAGAGGCTGGCTATCGCTTCCAAGAATCCAGAAAGCGACGGTGAACTGCGTGGTTATCGACGCCCACGGCTCCGGTCCAACACTAACGTACCCCCCGCCCTCGAACCTGAGGGCCATGCCGTTCATGCCCGCCTCCCATCCCATCGCCCCGGCATTCTCCAGGGTGCCGTCATTGCCGTTGCCACTGAAGTCATAGGCCGTCGTTCCGGAGCCCTCATCAAACTTCCACCAGCCGACCATCTCTGCCTTAGTCGTACCCTTAAGAGCAAAGCTCAGCACAAAAACAAAAGGAACCAAATAAGTCACTTTTTTACACATAATAGTCCTCCTTCAACAAATAGTTACAATAATTATTTGTGTTTTAGTCACACACCAAAACATTCGTTTTTTCAACAAACACCGCTGCCTGCGAAACCGGCAGGTGCTGCCACGCAGGTTCCCTGCTCCGCCCGGCACGCCATAGAGCTTAAGTTAAAAAATCATACGCAGCAAAATCGTATAAGATGATTTACGAGCAGAATTCTGTACGCCATAATTTTATGTTTGTGATTACCCTTCCTCGACGATTTTAAGCTGCATTAGAGGAGCCATATCCTTCACACTCTCGAGACGATTGCCGTAGAAAACTACGCGATGAAGCAGCGTCATCATATCATTACCGAGTACGCCACTACCCCAATTTTGTGCCATCCTTCGCGCATTGGGTACCTCTGTGGTAATTTGAGTGCGACATCCACGGTCGTGGAAGTCAGTCAGTTCGATGATCTTGCCGGTAGAAATGAGCATCGTGTCAAGGTTAGCCAACTTGGCGCAGGTTATCTCTTGTCCCACCCTCATCTGAACTTCCAGAGATACTCCTTCGTTGCTGTCGCACTGGGTGCGAATCAAGAAGGGCGCCCGTTGTCCGTTCGGCCCATCGAGTCTTGTGGTCGAAGTGCAGTGGGCATGAATCACCGCGTTCTTCGAGGTGTCGAACAGCGGATCACTGACAAAACCTGGAACAGCAAACGCGTAGTTGAAAATAAGCATAGTCAGCGTTGAGTCCATGTCCCCCTCACAGGCGCCGACCAATCCAAGGTCATTTAGTTTGCTGAATGTCAGGCAGCCTTTGGCCGGTGCGCCCATGCAGTGAGAACTCGTGATGGCTTGTGCCTGTTCTTTGATCATGATGTCCTTGATTGCCAGATACATGCGAGCTGAGTTGACAATAGCCGCCTTAGACGGCTCAATAATGTCCCTGGCCTGGCCGATCCAGTATTGCTCAGCCTCAGCCTTGGCTGTCTTGGGATCAACCGCTTTGTGTGCCGCAGCAATCCGGTCCTGGCTAATCAGAACCAGTTCAGGGCCGAGACGCTGTCTGATCTGCTCCGCGGAGCAAGCGGGTGCTGTTCCCTTAGCCCTTCCTACAACAATGATTCGGGATTGGCGAAGACGTACAGGTACGCGTAACAGCGCTGCCGCCCGTTCCAGCTCGCCGTAATCGCTGGACGGCAGTAGAATCACTCTTTTGCCGGCTTTCTGCCATTGTGGAACGTACATCCAGTCGTGTCCACTGAAAGGCTGTGAGAAGATTGCCGTGGGTAGTCCTATATCGACCAACTTCAGCAGCGGCCGGCCGCTCCCGAAGCTAAGATGGACAAGGATCGCGGCGTCGGCCCTGGCCATGCCGGCCGCAACTTTAGATGCTGCCTGTACCGTGTTGGGAATCAACTCCCCACCAACAAAATTCACATCGCCGAGCCTGGCTTGCACCCCAGCAAGGTATTTCTTGAACTTAGTGACCTCTGCAGGAGCATCAAATGTCGGGGTCGGCCACGCCCCCCCCGTACCCACGTAAACTACATGGATCCTTACAGGCGGCAGCTTGGGCCATCCGGCCTTTTCGGCCTCAGCAAGCGGTCGGCTTGCAAACCCACCGGCCAACAGCATGCCACCAGCTCCGGCGGCCGTACCAAGAAATTCTCGCCGGCTTAGTGAATCGCTCATGATTTGGCTCCTTATTAATGCGCTATTTCCAGAATTGGTTTTGCATCATAACACACTCATTTCTGCAATCAACCTACTCCGTCATTACCTGGGCATCCGTAAATCATACCATGTCGGCTACGATTGTTTTATGCAATTTAAAAAGGATTTAAGGAATACTAAGGTTCATATCCCAAGTCATTGCCCCAGATTCCCTTTTGCACCCGGATCAAGTCGGGATTTCCATCCTGTACTATTCCCAGATTATCACCATGGGCGCCCCAATCCAATTTCACCATCAGATCGATAGTGCGAGAGTCCTTCCAGGCCCACCACTCGGAATGGCCGTCAGCAAAATCCACGACCGTCCCGGCCCCGTGACGCGCGGGAATCGGATTCCACCAGGCCGGCCGACTCCAGGGAACGGCCCAGGCTGCATCCCAGTCCTCGCCGAAATCATCTATGAAAACGATGCGCCCAGCGGGATTCTTGATATCGTATATACTCTTGACCACAGGCCCACCGTCAAAGCTTCCACCGTTCATAGCATGGGAACAGCTATAGGTACGCATTTCATAGCTCTTGGCCACAGGACAGCGGTACACTTTTACATTCACAATATACTCGAAAAGCACACCAGCTTTTAAGGCTTCAATCTGCTCTTCTATCGGCGCTTCAACAGGTAGATTGCCAGGGGGTTTTCGGACCCAGCCATCGGTAGTACTGGCTACGGCCAATGGTATTTTGCCTTCGTAATCATCACAATACATGATCCATCCAAGCGCAAGTGTCTTGGTATTCTGCAGGCACACGGCCCGCCTGCCCTGCTCACGGGCACGCTGCAACGCGGGCATCAAGATCGCCATCAATATTGCAATGATGGCAATAACGACTAAAAGTTCTATTAGTGTAAAGCCCCTTGATTTTTCCATAATAACTACCTCACAGTTCGGGAAAAGGCACAACAAAATAAAAAAGACACCGCTGAATCATGCGCCTAGTTTTTGGGGAGTATTATACCTTTCAGAAAAAAACTATCACTTAATACTTTGTGCCTCGCATGATACGCGATAACTCCTCCTCTATCAAATAACTGCAAGAATTATGCCCGCTGGATTATTTAAAAAGCCGGAGATGCCCGACTGCGCGAGCACAAGCTTCACTAATATTATTTGTACCAGATTAGCCGCCTATACTTCAAGGAAAAAACAGACTTAAAAGGCCTTTTTATTCTCCTTTTCCCCATCCAGACCTTCCGAAGCATCTTAGGATATTCTTTAACCATATCATAGCCACCTCAAGAGTAAAGAGTGTTCCCCGGAGGTCTATTTTAGTTGACTTAAGCACTCTATATATGTTACAATATTGTTAGTTGATATAAGCTGTAACCACGATTGCAGGACCCACAGGCTGGGGAGGGCCGTTTTGCAAAACGGCAATCCGGATAGATAAGATAGTGGGCTTCCGGCGTCGATATGGATGGAGATAGAAAATAGTCATTTCTTTAAGAAAATCAGTGTTCTTTCTGGCCTTGTTGATATTATTACTGACCGGATTGGCTGACGGTCAGCAGTATGCTGCGGATGAATCTCCACAAAACGAACTGACGGTCAGGAGCAATCTTCTGCAAACCGGAGGCTATCATTACCTTCCAGGCATCAATCCTATTGCGTTGTTCGGCACAGCCAGCGCAGTTACGACTCGTTCAGTACTTGTCAACGGGTATCTTGCCGAATGGTCACAGCAAGAAGGCACATGGTCAATCAAATATACAGACTTACGCCCCGGGATAAACCGTATTATTGTCAAGACACTGGATGGTCAAAATGGGACCGGCACCGAGCTTGAGCACGAATATATAGACATTTGGTGCGAGACAGGCCCAACCAATGATTACCCGAAAGATAATGACAGCGGAGGTCAAATCCTTGTACCGGATTTGAGGACAAAGCTTCTGGTTCGTGACAGCTACCTGCCGGGCATTGGGATTCTTGTCCGAATTGAAGTTGTGCGGCCGGACGGCAATATTGAACGTGACTTATGGGACGCCACAGCAACATTGTCAGTTGATAATCCTAACGTCAAAACTTCTACAAGCCGGATTGTTCTGCGCAATGGTTTAGGAAGTGCTCTGATAACATTTACAGGCCATGGCGACTGCACATTGACCGTCAATGTCAACGGTGTAAAAGACAGCCGCTTGTTGCTTGATCTCAGTAATGAGCCGGTCACAAGCGTTTCCGGCACACTTGCCGGCAGTTCCACCATCTGGAACGGTATTATCCATATAACCGATGACTTGCAGGTTCCAAGCAGCCACACCCTGACTATCCGGCCGGGCACTCTCATTTTAATCGACGGGGTAAGCTCCGGCTCAGCGGGAACAGACATCGACGTGAAAGGAACAATTAAGTCTTTGGGCACTGCCTTGGCACCTGTAACATTTACAGCCTATAACCACTCTCGGGCCTGGGGAGAAATCCACCATGACTACTCATCGCTGTCGATATATCAGTACACAAACATCACCCGTGCAGGGCACTCTCCCGGCGGCGGACATACAGGTGCGGGCCCGGCTATCCGGCCGGAGGGTTCTAATATAACTTTCGAATATGTCTCTATCACCGACAACGACGGTAAAGTTATGCAGTCCTCCTCCGACTCGGACCTGATGTTCCGGCATTGCCAATTGGCCAGGTCGGTCATGGGACCCGAGACGAACAACACTGCCCTGTTATTCGAGGATAGCTGGATCACAGAGATGTTCGGACCTGACGACAACGATGGTATCTATATTCACAGCCAGAGTTCCGGACAAAATGTGACACTCCGTCGCGGTGTGATCGCCGACACAGATGACGATGGTCTTGATACATTAGGCTCGACCGTCCTGGTGGAGGATTATATCTTTCGCGATTGCTTCGATAAGGGGATAAGCGTCTTTAACGGCGAGGTTACAATTGATTATGCTCTGATTGTTAACAATGGTATAGGTATCTCAGCCAAAGCAACAAGCCGCAACACCGCCCGGGTTTTTCTAAACCATGCAACTATCGCTTGTCATGATTTCGGAATACAATCCTTTAACAAATATAATCCTACCGACCCAGTGATAGAATATTTTATAACAAATTCCATTATCCTCGCCGCCAATCCGGTATATACGGACTATGACCCTGCGGACATCCACATCGATTATTCAGATATAGGCCAAACATGGCCGGGCATCGACAATATCAACCAGGATCCGCTTTTCGTTGATTCTCCGAATAATAACTATCACCTACAGGATAATTCCCCATGTATCAATGCAGGTAATGATAACGGTATCGCCGGCATTCAGGGGTATTATCAAAATGGGCAGGTCGATTTACCAACTAATGGAAAGGGAATCCTGACTGAGAACACTACCTGGACGCCACAGGAGGGCCCATACCGCGTTATCGGCGAATTGACTGTACCGTTTGGAGTTGACCTGGTTATCATACCGGGCACTACGGTTTTCTTCGAGCCGAATGCAAAAATTATTATCAAAGGCAGGCTTATCGCCGAGGGCTCCGAATATGAGTTGATTCGCTTTACACGCACACCGGGAAATAACGGTACATGGGATGGTATTCAATTCGTGGACACTATTGATGACAACCGCATTACATACGCTATTGTCGAATATGGTCGAAGCAACAACGGTATGATAGGTCTTGAAAATTCCAACCTGCTGCTCGACCATGTTACATTAGACAATAGCGACCTGCGCCGTATCAACACAATTAATTCATCGCTGATTGTTTCCAACTGCATTTTCACTGATATCTTCGGCCCCAATGAACCACCGACCACCGACAACCGCAGTGAACATATATGGGGCAGTGGTATCCCCGAAGACGGCCACTTCATAATCGAAAATAATGTTTTCGGGACAACCAAGGGACACAATGACGCGATCGACTTTAACGGCCCATCCCGCCCGAGTCCAATCCCGCAAATTCTCGATAATACCTTTAAGGGGGGAGGCGATGACGCCCTTGACATTGAGACCGATGCTCACATAGAGGGAAACGTTTTTATGCACTTCCACAGAGACTCTCATAACACTGCAACCGGCGAGTCAAACGTAATCTCCGCAGGCAGTAGAAAAGAATATGTCATCGTTCGCAATATCTTTTTCGATATCGACCACGTTACTTTTATAAAGCAGGAAGCTTTCGCGACTTTTGTAAACAATACGGTGGTTGATGTTGATAAAGCAGTCTTTTACTTCGACCGTGAGGGTCAGGTACAACCCGGCCGGGGTGTGTATGTGGACGGCAGCATTTTCTGGAATACAAGCCTTATTTTTGATGAAGTAATTGACACCACAGATATTACCGTAAACCGCTCGATTATACCTGAGACATTGCACTACTTGGGCACCGGTAATATCGACGCTGATCCTGCCTTTGCTGATTCGAATACTGATTTTCATCTAAGAGCTGTCTCTCCGGCGATTAGTGCCGGGCCGTGCGGCCTCGATATGGGAGCTTACGTGCCCGATGGTGCTGCGATCTGCGGCGAACCCGACGAATTGACATACCATACCGATGCTACACTCACCGTCGGTGGACCAGGCATTACCAATTACATGTTTCGAATCAATAACGGTCCATGGAGCCAGGAGCTATCCGTTGACGTTCCTATCGAATTGACAAACCTGCTTAATGGACAATCTTACACCGTTTATGTAATAGGTAAGAATTCCGCCGGCATCTGGCAAAGTGAAGAAAATGCGAGCATCTCACGCACATGGACTATCGATACATCTTATAAACCATAACATACAAATATTATTCGAAGCATATACGTTTCCGTACTAACTTAACTGTGTGTGACTAATTTTTCTGGCGCGCTGTTTTAGCATATGTTATTCTTTGTTCTATAACGGTTTACGTGACTTTTAGGACAAGGAAGGACATTATGAAAGACAAGATTAGCGTGAAAGAAC
>Ga0114922_10006645_pt1 | contig 10594 bp, 6 predicted proteins | sample AartaG_FD_100975 | JGI IMG/M metagenome (GOLD analysis project Ga0114922, IMG submission 100975) | Deep subsurface microbial communities from Aarhus Bay to uncover new lineages of life (NeLLi) - Aarhus_00045 metaG | ecosystem: Environmental > Aquatic > Marine > Oceanic > Sediment | place: Aarhus...
AATTCCATGCGCAAGCCACAGGCAGCTAGCGTGTCTACTTTGATGATACTCCCCCCCCAAGTACATCCCGTGATGGATACCTTTGTGGGCGAGAGCCCCTTCCTAGCAAACCAACCCCCCGACACGATGTAGTTTTCGTCTTCCAAGACGCAAACGGAATAATCTGAATTCCGGGTTGTTATCAGGACCAAGTCTCCAAAATGCAGCTCTTCCTTGCGCACCTGCTTCAGTTGTACGGCACCATCTACAATTTTTTCTAAGCTGTGGCCTGTCCCGAGCATAAAATTTCGATCCCTCAACTCAATTCGTTCTCTAGATGTATAGCAAAATAAAAAACCGAAGTCAATCACCATTTGGGGTGATTTTTAAAAAAAATATTCGCGCAGGTTACTTCACGTTAAAAGTATATGTGTATTTGACCATGATGGCCCGGTTATCCGTGAAAGGGCGATGAGGAAAATCTCGGTATCGGTCTGAATTGAATCCATGGTTGTACACAACGTAGAAATCATTTCCTTCACGGGGATTGTAGCGAAAACGGACGTTGGCTACTACGACATCCTCTACGCCGTTGTATTGGATGAAGGCACTGAGCGAAAGCTTGGTGGTAAAGGTCGCCAGTATTTTAAGACGAGCAATGTGGGCAGTGAACTCTTGATTGCGATTAGCAAATTCGACCCGGTTGAATTCATAAAATCCACTTAATTGCCAGGTCGAAGATAGATTCAAGAAATAGAAAGTACCGGCACTTATCCGCCATCCATCATAGAAGGATCCGATTTTAAAATTCGGCATAAGAGACAAAGTTCTTCCCATCGGTGTGTTGAGGTTGCCTTCTACACCGAAAAACGTGTACTCTCCCGGCGGCACCTCTATATCATCGGTGAGTTCGAAAGCCTCATCCAGATTTTCGGCATAGATCTTAGGCTGGATAGATCCTCCCCAGCCTGAATTTGTCTCAAACTTCCATCCTGGCCCCAACTCGGCTGATTCGGTGGTATTGTCGCTGTTTCGAAGGACCAAGAATCCACCCAGAAAGACCTGATGAAGGCGCAGAAAGGATTGGGCACTGGGGATCCATCCATAAAACAGTCGATTGCCAAACCGGGCATAATCCTCCCTCATCTCAAAACCCATGCCTGGAACGTAATCTTCTCCAGCCCGGGAGACTCCCAGACTGTAACCGATTCCCTTTTGTGTTCTTCTCTCCCAATCGAATCGAAACTTTGCCGGATCCAAAGAGAGAAATTTGTTCGCCGCATCGTTTTCGAATGTCTGCGCCCAGTTGATAGTCAGGTAATCATCTCCGAAAACCCTGAAAATCCCGTCCAAACCGTAAGCCACATTGTAGCTCCCATCCATCCCTATCCTGGACGTGATCATCCCTCCCACATAGGAGTATGGATTAAAAACGCGCCGCCGGACTCGGAGAACGCCGAAATTTTCAGAAGCAAGCCCTTCCCCTTTCGCCGTTTGCATGTTTAAAAATCCAAGATCCCAACTATCGACACGGCCCACCAAACGGGCGCCACCATAAATACGGACCATGTCGTCTGTATCCTCGTTGATCCCGATCCGCCGGCTGTAGAACAGGCGGTTGGGCCCGCCGAACCGAAACTCGAAAGTACTTGCTCGCTCTAGGAAAAATCGCCGCTTTTCGGGAAAAAACAGCGAAAACCGGGTGAGGTTGACCTGCACATCATCGGCCTCGACTTGCGCAAAATCCGTGTTGACCGTGATATCGGCCGTAAAATTGCTGGTGATGCCGTACTTGATATCCAAACCAGCTTCGAAAACCGGATCATCTTCTCTTAGATAATCTGTCTCAGCGTCGTTTAATTCATAGGCCCGTCCATGACCACCAAGAACATAGGGTGTGATGTACAGAGGTTTTTTGGAATGTACCTCTTCCATAGCGACTTCTTGGGCAAGAGACGGCTTGATCATGCTCCAGGCTCCTGAATCCGGGGAAATGGCAGGAAACACCTGGATCTCGTTTTTCCGAGCGATCCAACGCCAGATGATGATTCCCATGACCACACGCCCTTCTTTATCTTGAAACCGGAGGCTTGAAAAGGGAATACGGAACTCTGCAAACCACCCCTCCTCATTGCGCGATACGGCCACATCCCAGAATGTGTCCCAGCTCAAGCCAAAAGGCATCTCATTATCCCGTTCGGTCACACCATCGTTGGCAACGGTGGCATCCCAGCGTAACCCTGTAGGAGTCGTGAAAAAAGCCAATCCATTTTCTTTGTCACAGAAGCAATCGATAACGATGCCGAAAAAATCCGTGGCCGCTGCCGCTGTATCTCGCTGTTTCGTGGCATCCAGGATTTTGGAAGGTTCGCTATCGTACAGGCGCCCAGCCAGATACAGATATTCGTCATCATGGGCGACAAGAACAGCCGTCCTTTCTGTAGGGTCGGCGCCAAAATTGGGAGCATGTTGAATGAGTGGGAAAGGGTTAATTTTTTCCCAACCTGGCTCATCGATCACTCCATCCAATGTGATCGGGCCTTCTATCCGTTGCAATACAATCCTGGTTGGAGAGTCGGAATAGACAAATCCGCTGACAACAAAAAGAGTGATAAAAACGGTGATAAATTCTCTGTATTTCATCGGGATATCTCAGTAAATATTGTTCCGACTTATAGCAAAGTCCAAAAATCAAGTCAAATGAAGTGGATTTAAATTTTTGGGAGTGTTATGATTTTTATTCATTTTCGAGAGGGAATGTTGGCAAATATAAAGACCATTCTTATCCAGGGGGGAAATGCCGTTCTGGGGCAGACTTTTGCCAGGCAGGATATCCTGATCCAAGGGGAAAAAATACACGCCATTGGAAACCTGAAAGGACACAATGCGGACGAAGTATTAGATGCTGGAGGACTTCTCGTCCTCCCTGGTGCTGTGGACACCCACGTTCACTTCAACGACAAATTCATGAACACAGTCAGTATGCATGACTATTACACAGGGACGCGGGCGGCGGCTTTTGGGGGTGTTACGAGCATTGTGGATTTTTCCAATCAGATTCCGGGCAAACCTCTTATCCAAACGATCGAAGCCAAAAGGGAAGAAGCCAAAGAGAAAGCGATCGTGGATTGGGGAGTGCACCCAGTGATAACCAACCCCACCGCTAACATATTGAAAGAAATTCCTCATCTGGTTCGAGAGGGTGCGCCGACGATAAAATGTTACATGACCTATCGAGAAGAGGGATTGATGGTCGAGGATAAAGACTTAAGGCGTATCATGGAAGCCTTAAAAAGCGCGGGCGGCATGCTTATGGTTCATGCCGAGGATAACGACACCATCGAAAAAAACATCCCCCGCATGATCAAGGACGGATTGATAAAGCCCATCTTCCATGCAAGAAGTCGGCCCTCAGATTCTGAGGCTACGGCTATCCAGCGCTGCATTCAATTAGCCAGAGAAACACGGGCACGGCTTTTTATCGTGCACCTGGCATCGGCCTCGGGGGTGGAACTGGTGGGCCAAGCCAGAGGGGAGGGTATCGACGTCAGGGCCGAGACCTGTACACATTATCTGATGTTCACCGATAAGAAACTCGAACGGGAAGATGGGATAAAATGGATCTGTTCCCCCCCGTTGCGAAATCCAATGATACAGGAATGGCTTTGGACGGGTGTCTGTGACGGACGTATTTCGATGGTAACATCGGACGATGCTGCCTACTCCTGGAAAGCCAAGCTGTACGGAGCCGACCGTTTCGACAAATGTCCCAATGGTATTCCCGGCATCGAAGTCCGTCTGCCGTTGCTTTTTTCAGAAGGGGTGGACAAAGGGCGTATTTCTCTGCCCCGACTCGTCGAGTTGATTTCCACCCATCCTGCACTGCTTTTCGGTCTAGCACCACAAAAAGGTGCCCTGATACCCGGTGCGGACGCCGATATCGTCCTGTTCGATCCGAAAGCCAAATGGATCATGAACCAGGAAAGCCTTCACATGGCAGCAGACTGGTCGGCTTATGAAAATATTCCCATAACGGGAAAGGTCTTGAAAGTTTTCTCCCGGGGAGATCTGATCATCGATGGGGACAGCTGTTTAGCCCACAAAGGAAGAGGACGGTATCTCCATCGGAAACTTGATGCAACAGTCAAGGCGTCTATTTGAGGATTTATTCGACTTTTACAAGGCAAAAATAGAATGGACAAAGGACAAAAAAAACCGCCAATATTTTCAGGTGCAACGCCCGAGCAGGTGTTGGAAGATTTGAGGACCTTGGTTGAATTCGAAGAGGAAGGTCTCTCCCTTCCTGATTTGCAGCAGCTGTTAGAAAAACGGTTGTTTCCCCATCTGATGAACTACGACCTTCCATCGTTTCAATCCATGTTCAATGCCATACCCGAAGAGGGAGCCAAGTTCGGAGCAGTCATCGCTCTTCAGCACAATCAGGGCGTGACCAACTGGCAGGTGTCACCCGGTGCGGCCACTCTTGAGGAACTTTGTTGCAACGCCCTCTGCCGGCTATTTGGCCTGGGGGTGGAATCGGATGCCACGCCTATGTACTGCGGCACCTACGCCAATCAGCACGCCGTGTACCTGGCCCTACATCGGCAGGCTGAAATAGAGGGATTCGATTTTAACAAAAAAGGCATCCAAGGATTTGAGAACCCGAGAAGTCTTGCGGTTCTGATTTCGGAAGATGCCCATTTTTCGCTCAACCATGCTGTTCGAACTCTGGGAATCGGCGAACAAGGTCTTATAACTCTCAAAGTCGATAAAAATCGACGCCTCGACGTCAACGACCTTAGAAAAAAGTTCGAGGAGCTGGAGGGGAATAAAGATATCTTCTGTGTTGTTGCCACAGCAGGAACGACATCCAGCGGTTCGGTGGATCCAATTTTACAGATTGCGCAAATATGCCAAGCGTCGGATGTATGGCTGCATGTTGATGGGGCCTATGGATTGGCTTACTGTTTGGTTCCAGAATGGGAGCATCTTTATGCCGGTAAAGAACTGGCTGATTCTGTTTCATGGGATCCACACAAACAGTTCGGTGTCCCGATTCCCAATTCTGTGCTGTTTCTCAAACGAAGGGAAGACTTCGGGCGTATGGCCATTTTTGGCGATTATTTCAATCCCGAGGGAGATCCTCGACCCAACCCGGGCCTCAAGTCCCCTCCCACCACACGGCCTTTTTCCGTATTACCCATCGTTACATCTTTACGCCACCAGGGATTGAAAAAATTAGTCGAACGGCTCCGGGCCCCTTTAGAAGCAATCAAGGAAACAGCACACAAAATCGAGAGCGCGCCAGGAGTGGAATTGTCGCTCTACCCAGACACAGGTATTCTGTGCTTTCGTGTTGTTCCTGAAGATTTTCCAACAGAACGTCTTAACGTTCTGCAGGAATATATCTACAACAGGATCATGAATGAGGGGACACGGACTGTGTCAAAGACAAAACTGGGAAAGGATACGGTTTTGCGTTTGGTGGCGATCTCACCGTCGCTAACAGCCGATGATCTGATGGAAACAGTGGATTGCACCCGCTCTTTGGTAGCAGAATTTAAACACTGACATGCTAGATAAGATTTTGGACATAGCCTCGAGGATCGACAGCATCCTCTGGGGTCCATGGACTCTCATTTTTATCGCGGTTGTTGCTGTCTACTTCACGGCACGATCGAAGGGCTTTCAGATTCGGCGCATCGATCTCATTTTTAAACAGACATTTGGTTCGATCTTTTCCGGAGCAAAAACAAAAGTAAAAGGACGGATGACGCCGTTCCAGGCCACATCGACAGCTCTGGCCAGTACAGTCGGCATGGGGAATATGGCCGGAGTGGCCACGGCTCTGTCCATCGGAGGACCTGGCGCAATTTTCTGGATGTGGGTATTGGCTCTATTGAGCATGATGACCAAAACGGCAGAAATCACCCTAGCTGTACACTACAGGGACGTTGACAAGAAAGGCAATCTGCGCGGCGGGCCGATGTACTACATCCAAAAGGGACTGGGATGGAAATCCTTGGCAAAGATGTTCTCGGCCGGAGTTTTGATCAATGCGCTGTTCACGGCCACTTTGCTCCAATCTCATACGGTTGGTCGCGCTTTTCTTTCCAACTATAAAATAAACCCACACATAACAACAGGTGTGATGGCTTTAGCCACAGCCGTGGTGATCATCGGTGGGATCAGGCGGATCGGGCAGGTGTGCGAGCGACTTGTGCCTTTTATGTCGATTGTCTATCTCAGTGCGGGAATTCTTATATTTATCATCAACTACGCAAAAATTCCCGAGGTTTTCGGGATGATCTTCCAGTATGCCTTTGCTCCTGTTCCTGCAGCTGGAGGATTAGCCGGAGTAGCTGTCAGGACAGCCCTCAAAGAAGGCATGGCCAAAGGTATGTTATCCAATGAAGCCGGCCTAGGGACGGCACCGATGGCCCACGCTACAGCAGACACCAAACACCCTTTTCAGCAGGGACTTTGGGGGGCATTCGAAGTCTTTATCGATACCATTGTCATCTGCACGATAACCTCATTTGCCATTCTATCCACTGGCCTCTTAGTAAGCGGCAAATCTGGGATCGAGCTTGTGATCGATTCTTTTTCGTCAGTTTTCCCTCCAAATTTAGCAGGGTCATTAATTTCCATTTCTATTTTGACCTTTTGTCTGTCCACACAGATCGGGTTTTTCATCTACTATGAGACTTCGATCATCAATCTTTTCGGAAAAAGGGCCATGACATACCTAAAGTGGATTTACCTTATACCTGGAGTTCTTTTTGCGGGAATTGCCGATGTGGAGAAACTTTGGGTATTTGCCAACATCTCGGTAGGAGTTTGCTCTTTGCCGAACTTAGTGGCTCTTCTCGCCTTGAGCGGGGCCTTTTTTAAATTGATGAGAGATTATCTAACGGACAAAAATAAATATGCAACCGTGATTGTGGACTCATCGAAGACTTATGTAAAAACGGCCAAATGAACAGAAGAATGAAAATTTTGATCATCAATCCCAACAGCGATCTGGAGATGACAAAAGCCATTCAAGAAACGGCAGATAATTTTGCACAAGAAGGAATGAAAATTCTTTGCCGGCATACGCCAGGGGCTCCTGAATTCATCGAAACGCGAGAGGATGAGGTTTTGGCAGCATCGGGAATGATCAAGATGATAAAAGAAAACGACGACAGCTACGATGCCTTTATTATCGCCTGTCATTGCGATCCCAACCTGGATATCATCAAAGAAATCACCGATAAGCCTGTTGTCGGAATCGGAGAAGCTTCGATGCGGATCGCCTGTTTGCTGGGCCATCGATTTTCCATCATTCAGACAACAAAAGAATCTGTTCCTCTCAAGGAAGCATTGGTGAGAAAATATCAGCTCCAGGATTCTTTGGCTTCAGTGCGGGCACCTCGGGACATTTCGCCCGAATGGAGCGATGAGGAAAAGTATATGCCCGCTGCAAGAGATGCAATGGCTAAGGATAGAGCTGATGTCATCGTATTGGGCTGTGCAGGCCTAACAGGACTGGACAAACACATGCAAAAAGAACTGGGCGTTCCGGTCTTGGACGGCGTAATCTGCGCCCTCATCCTCGCTACTGCTCTAATAATTCGGTGACGGGATACTTGATTACCTAACTCAATTTATTGCCTTAAGTAACCTCCCATTCTCAATTCCCAAGCATGCGGAATTAGGTAATCAAGTATCCCGTCACCGAATTATTCCGTCACCGAATTATTGAATTGACAGCGTCAGCGAAGATTTCGATTCCTTTGCGGGCCATGTCTTCGGTGAGGACAAGGGGAGGAAGGAAGCGGGCCACGTTGTCGTAATGACCACCGATCTCGATCAGGAGGCCGTGCCGGTGGCATAAAGTCCTGACTTGCTGGGCAAATTCAGGGGCCGGCTTTTTAGACGCTTTATCATGCACCAATTCAACTCCCAGCATCAAGCCTTTCCCGCGGGCTTCTCCGACAATATCTGATCCCGTTTCTATCTCTTTCAATAGGGATAACATTTGAAGACCCAATGTCGAAGCATGTTCTGCCAGGTTGTTCGCGACCATAAACTGCAAAGCGGCATGTCCGGCTGCATAAGCCACCATATTACCACGAAAGGTTCCGATATGTTTACCGGTTGGCCATGTGTCCAGTTCCTGCTTGTAAGCCATCCCGGAAATCGGAAAGCCCACCCCACCCAATGCTTTGCTCATTGTGACGATATCCGGAAGAGTGCCGGTGTGTTCAAAAGAAAACATTTTTCCCGTCCGGCAGAAGCCAGCCTGGACTTCGTCCACGATCAGAAGGACATCGTATTTGTCACAGATCTCTCTGACTCTGGGAACAAATAAATCATGGGGAACAACAGATCCTCCTTCTCCCTGAATAGCCTCGACAATCACCGCCGATGGCTTTCCCACACCGGAGTGAGGATCTTCGAGAATATGCTCCAGATACTTGGCACATTCCACTTCACATGTCTCCGGTTTTTTCCCGAAGGCACAGCGATAACAATAAGCATACGGAACAAAATGTACTTCCGCAATCAGCGGGAGAAAATCTTCCTTGAATCCCAGGCCACTGGAGAGTGAAAGAGCACCAGAAGTCATGCCATGATAAGACCCTTCAAAGGCAATCATCGGAGGACGCTTTTTGTTGTATTTGGCAAGTTTCATGGCAGCTTCAACCGCATCCGAACCAGTCGGTCCTCCGAAAAAGAGCTTGTTCAAAGAGTCGGGAAGAAGACTCCGAAGTATTTCGACCAACGATCTTCTAGCCGGATTGGGGACATCCAGAGCATGGGTAAACGCAGACATTTGTTCCAAAGCCGCTTCGAGCACTTGAGGATTGGAATGGCCCACATTCAAAACCCCTGCGCCCCCGAAAAAATCTATGTAGACATTTCCATCCACATCCTCGACGGTTGCTCCCTTTGCACGTTGAAGCGCCATTGGCAATCCTTTGGGATAGGAAATAGCAGAGCTTTCCGAAGACTTTTGAAAATCGAGAAATTCCTTGGATTTTTGTCCGGGAGGAACAACCTTGATCAAAGGGGCTTCGGGAAAAGAAAGCTGTCGAAAATCCATGATCGATCTCCTTTTTATTTTTTGACCCCCAAAGTACGGAGGCGGTTGATGGCTGCCGCCAGCTCCAGCTTACGGAAACCGGCATAATCACCGGCCGGCCTCAGGTTCAGCACATCGAGGCCATTCTCTGCGACATCCTTCAATACCGAGTCAACGATCTCGGCAAGAGTTCTCTTGCCATCCATGTGTTTCACGGCATAATTGATCGCCTCGCCGATGGCCCTGGTCTGACTTGTATCCACGATCTGTTCGATCCCGGCCAAATCGATCGGATGCACACCGAACAGGATGGTCTTCAATCCTTTGGGCGATATCTTGACCGCTTTCCTTCCCTTGCTAGGATCGAAACTCCCTGCCAGAGGGATCCTTTGTGTGATTTTGCCGAAACGATCGCCACCCTCTGATTTTCTCTCGGCCTTGTATTTTTCAGCGATTGCGCGGGCTTCCTCTGTCATATCTATAGGCTTGTACTCCACCATACAGATCACACAATTCGCCACGTCGAAATAATCTCCCGATCCTCCGATAACAAGAACTGTCGAAACCTTTTGGTCCCGATGAAGCTGTTGGATCTTATCGATAAAAGGCGTGATGGGCTCTTTGTCTTTGGATACCAATTCCTGCATCCGGTGGTCTCTTATCATGAAATTCGTGGCAGATGTATCCTCATCGATCAGAAGAACCTGAGCACCCACTTCCAACGCCTCGATCGTGTTTGCAGCCTGTGAGGTACTCCCGCTGGCATCTTCTGTGGAAAAATCCTCGGTTCTCTGTCCGAAGGGAAGATTGTTGATAAAAGGCGAGATATCCACCTTCTGTATCCGCCGCCCATCTTCTGCCCGGATCTTTGCGGCAGAAGGATCGGTCACCACCAGCTCTCGGCCATCCCCAGGGATATGATTATAGATTCCCACTTCCAGGGCCTTGAGCAGAGTGGATTTTCCATGGTAGCCACCACCGACAATGAGGGTGACGCCTCGGGGAATGCCCATGCCCGTGATTTTCCCGCAATTGGGCAATTCGGTCGTTACCCTCAGTGACTGGGGGGATTCAAAACGGACGACTTTTCCTGCGGTGAGAGGGCTGGAATCGATGCCGCTCGCTCGAGGCAAAACGGCTCCGTCAGCCACAAAAGCCACAAGATCCAATCCCTCCAATCGGTCGCGTAACGCATCGGCATCTTCGGCGGTTTGAATGTGCCGGATCAAAGCCAGGTTATCGAGATTTTTGTAATAAAGAGAAAAACGCACGATCTGAGGAAGTTCCTCAAAAAACATGGATTCAGCGTGACGCCCTGCTATTTTTCTTCCGAATGCCGGCAGTCCCATCAGAAACCGTGCCTCCACAAAATATTCTGTCACAAACACAGATGTCCGCTCGAGGATTTCCTGACCGGGTTGGTCAATGGTGAGAAGCCCGCTCTTTCCCGTGCCCCGCCCGCCTCCGCCATACCTTTTCGAAGCGTGAAAAAAGGCCCGGGTGATATAATCCCGCAAAGCAATCTCCCGACTTCTGTTCTCGTAG
>Ga0114922_10006646_pt1 | contig 10593 bp, 9 predicted proteins | sample AartaG_FD_100975 | JGI IMG/M metagenome (GOLD analysis project Ga0114922, IMG submission 100975) | Deep subsurface microbial communities from Aarhus Bay to uncover new lineages of life (NeLLi) - Aarhus_00045 metaG | ecosystem: Environmental > Aquatic > Marine > Oceanic > Sediment | place: Aarhus...
AAGAAAGCAAGTTTATAAAATCCGTTTGGAAGAAATGGCTAGTTTTAATTGTCTAACTTAGCTACTCTTTACAGTGAGGCTAGATCTATGAATATTGAAACCAGAAAAAAGCTATTGACCTCCTGCATCATTATTCTCTTAGGCATTTTTGCATGTTCTATGATCGGATGCAAAAGTCCTGAGAGCGCTGATGAGATAAAAGCAAACATTTTCGTGAGTAATGAGTGTGGGATCGATATAGATGTTTATCTGGATGGGGTTTTTCAATTTTCGGTCGAATTCTTATACTACGAGGTGATCCAGAATGTACCGGCTGGGGTGTATGAAATCGTCGCAAAGAAAAAAGATATCGAAGAAGTACTCTCAACCAATACCATTGATGTTTATACAAGCGGAGAGTATTGGGTTACAATTTTAAGCGATGCCAGCATAAAGATAATCAACGAATATGGAGAAACCCTCAATATTTATACAAACGGCTCACTCCAGGGTGAATTAGGCGATGGGGAAGAGCAAGTTTTTACCAATGTTCCCTTTGGAGATCATGTTCTAGAGGCTTCGAAAACAAGTGACAACACATTGGTGGAATCTGTAACCATAAATGTCGTTGAAGAAAAAGAATACACATGGACGATCAATTAGCCTGAACTATTCATCGATGTTTTTTCCCTCAAGGCAAACCGACCCGACTTCGCCACTAAATGGAAATTTTACACTTTCCAAAAGTGAGCTGAATTTTTCTTTTTACCGTAGCCGAAAAAATCATCGAGCCGAACAAAAGCTCTGTCGAATATTCGCGAATTGCGGATGATCCATCTTGCCGTATCATGCAGGACTCCGCATTTTTTATTGAACGGGCAGGTCCGGATGCAGTTCGAGCAACATGCTCCATTGCTTGCCCAAAAGGCGGCGCATTTTTTTGCATCGATATGCCAGGTCAATAAACCTTGCCTGTTGGATTTATCGATCGGCGTTTCGGTTGGTTTTTCTAGAGACAACGCTTGGCTGGGACAATGCTCTGCACATTTTTTACAGGTTTTGCAAAATTCCCAGACGCCGAATTCAATGGGTTTATCGGGGACTAGAGGTAGGTTTGTGAAAACCTTAGCGATCCGCACCCTGGGGCCAAATTCTGGCGTGATCAGCATGCAGTTACGCCCCAGTTCCCCAAGACCTGCATCGATAGCCAAAGGGATACTGCAGGCCGTGTCGTTCCCGCAGGGAATGGCTTTGTATCCGATCCCGCGGATGTATGTTGCGAGCAATCCCGCTGCAAAGGCCATCCGCGAATAGCCGAATCCTGTCGCTGCAGAGGCCGGGCTTTCTGGTGAACAAGCGATGGCATCATAATCCATTTCGATGGCTAGGACGACGGCATATTTGTACTCCTCCGGAACTTCGAATTCGAATGGTTTGCCACCATCGGCTTTTGTGTAACCTTTCGAGTATAGCCATCGTCTATCCAATTCGCACACACCAACTTTGGCCGCGCCGAAAAAAGATCCGACTTTTTTGATGCCGGCCGTGATATTTGCTGGATCATCGCTGTCTATTTTTAAACCCGATGGCACATGCGGGTAAGAATATTGGCCATCCCAATCCCATTTATAAAGATCTCTCTGACCTCCCCATGTGCTTTTGCCAAATTTATGTTCCAGGTGCCATGATGCATTCACCATCGCAAGTTCCTCTAATCGATACCCGGCACATTTTTTTGGGAAAACAGGTTGTTTGTAGAACTTTTTTCCCAATTCGAGCATTTCCGGATCCCAAAGCATCCTTTTGAACATCTCGTTTTTTTGATCGAACTGGTTTATGCCCCCAATCACATACCGATCAGATCCTTTATCCACTTTGCGATAGTCTTTTTTCATTTCTGTCTCCAAATCCTCATCTGCCCGCAAGTATACATCTATCTTGCCAAGTCTGAAAGCTTAAGTAAAAAATTCAGATTCTGATGTACCCACTGACAACGCCCCTGTTTAACACGTCGCAATATTTAGCTATGCGATTAAATTGTAACTTTTTCAGAAAAATTATGAAAATCAGAGAAATATCGCATATCTTCGGAGTAATTTACCTGGCACCTATTATTTTCCGAGCTTCTTCCAATGTGCTATAGTAGTTATGAATATTTCCTCAAAGAGTGGTTATGATCCTACGTTTACTGACGGTAATCCTAATACTGACAGGATGGATTCCCTTCCCAGCATCCTCCCAGTCCAACGATCTTGGTGAACCCCAGGCCTTGGCAATCAATTTTGAAAACGACACGTTCTCAAGAACGGACCGCTGCTATACCGGTGGACACAGATTGACTTGGATTACTGAAGCGCTGGCCGATACCCGGAAAAGTCCCTGGATAAAATGGATGCCCTTTACACGTAGCCCAGATTTTCAAAACGCCTTGTCCTTCTCTATAGGCCAGAGTATTTACACCCCCGATGATATCACCTTGACTGAGATCCTTCCAAACGACCGACCTTATGCTGGGCACCTGTATCTGTCCTTCGGTGTCCATAGCCGTAGCAAGAATCTTAAGTACTTGTGGGAATTGAGCGTCGGAATGGTAGGACCAGCTTCCTTGGCGCGGGAAGCACAGAAATTCGTCCATAAAATCCTCAACGCCGAAGATCCCCGGGGTTGGCAAAACCAATTACACAACGAATTCGTGCTCGGTCTGGTTTTTGAACGCAAACAGAAAATCCTGAGATGGGGGGAAGTCAAGGGATTCGGCATGGAACTCATTCCTCACATCGGAGCTGGAGTCGGGAATCTCTATATTTACGCAGCTACAGGTGCCCAGGTGAAATTTGGGTGGAATATGCCTGATGATTTCGGTTCAAAGCTCATTCGCCCTGGAGGGGGCAGGAGTACGAATTTCAGGGAAAAGGGTCCATTTGGAATTTATGCCTTCGCTATGATTGATGGCAAGGGTGTAGCCCGCAATATCTTCCTCGATGGCAACACCTTTGGGATTAGTCACAATGTCCGGAAGAACCCCTGGACGGTCGAATTGGTCCTGGGTCTGAGCGTGCGTTTTGGCCGATTCAACCTTGGATATGAACAGGTTTTTTGGTCCAAGAAGTTTGAGACTGAATCCCGAAACCAGGTATTCGCAACCCTCAACCTCACAATTTCACTTTAACCAATCGCCCATTCATTTGGATTCTAAGTCCAAGGAGGCGGGTATTTTCTCCTATCGATCTGTCAAATATTGTTGAATATTCTCACCTGCAAAGTAAAAAAATTGATTGACATGCCATAGGGGGGTATGCTATATTATGCAAGGAGGTGAAAATGAGTACACAAATGACTACACATGAAAAAGAATTGGTTAGACTGAGGAGAATCGAGGGTCAAATTAGAGGGATTCAGAAAATGATTGAGGAGAAAAGGTACTGTGTCGATATACTGACACAGCTCACGTCGATCGTTGGCGCAATAAAGAGCGTTGAGGAGAATATCCTGGAAAGACACCTGAAGGGATGTGTGCATCAGTCTTTCACAAAAGGAAGCAAAGATGACAAAGCCAGGAAAGTGGATGAAGTTGTCGAGGTCTTGAAAAAGTTTAGAAGGTATTGAGGGGGAAAAAATGAGCTATTATTTCAGTAAAACAGTTAAAGGATCGTTTGAGGAGGTTCTTGAAAAGGTGACTGTTTCTCTTAAAAATGAAGGATTCGGAATCCTGACAGAAATAGATGTGAAGGAGACTCTAAAGAAAAAACTGGATGTCGATTTTGGAAATTATAAAATTCTTGGGGCATGCAATCCGCCTTTTGCTTACGAGGCCCTTCAAGCCGAAGACAAGATAGGAACCATGCTTCCTTGCAATGTAGTAGTGCAGGAGAAAGGTGAGAATGATATTGAAGTTGCAGCGGTCGATCCGATCGCTTCGATGAAAGCCATCGAGAATCAGGAGCTTTATGGGATTGCTGTACAAGTCCAAGAAAAATTAAAGAACATCGTTCATAACCTCTAAAATATCATTAATTCAAAGGAGCTGATTTGATGGCGAAAGACTTAATCTGCGGCATGGAAGTAAAAAAAGATGAAGCGGCGGTATCTTCTTTATACATGGGGAAAAAATATTATTTTTGTTCTCCTGAGTGTCAAACAAAATTCGAGGAGAATCCGGAAAAATATCTGAAGCATGAAGTTAACAAAGATAATGAAGTTGATCTGGGCAGTCAAAACTCCCAGGATAAGAGTCCTCCTGAGCTTGAAAAAAAGGATGGAGTCATGTCGGAGAGAATCGATCTCCCGATTGTTGGAATGAGTTGTGCAAGTTGTGCCTCGACTATCCAACGTAATTTATCCCATCTGAAGGGAGTGGAAAAAGCGAATGTTAATTTTGCTAACTCAAAAGCTACCCTATTTTTCCAGCCACAGATTATCAAACCTGAAAATTTTATCACCTCGATTCGGAAAAGCGGCTACGAAGTCGGAACGGTTACAGTTGAACTTCCAATTAAAGGAATTCAATGTGCTTCGTGTGTTCAAAAAATCGAGAAAGCTCTTCTCCAGACCAGAGGTATCACAAAAGCCTCAGTAAATTTGGCAACCGATAGAGCAAAAGTAGAATATCTGCCCACTGAAGCAAACTTAGGAGATATAAAGCGTGCAATTGAATCTACGGGGTATGAAGTGCTTGAACTATCCCTTTCTGATGAAGGATTAGATCCAGAAAAGGCCATCCGCGAAAGAGAATACAAGAAGCTTAAGACAAAATTTATGGCGGGGCTGATCCTTGGTCTTATCGTTTTTCTTGGAAGTTCGCGGCATTGGTTTCCCTGGATCCCAGGAATTTTTGGCAATTTTTATGTCCTTTGGGCCCTTGCCACACCGGTTCAATTCGTGATCGGTTGGCAATTTTACAAAGGGGCTTGGGGTGCCTTCAAGCATAGAAGCGCTGATATGAACACCTTAATCGCGGTTGGCACCTCTGCGGCATATTTATACAGTGTGACAGCTACATTATTCCCCTCTTTTTTCGAGTCAGGGGGCATCGAGCCACATGTCTATTTCGAAACTTCTGCATTAATTATCGTTCTTATTTTGTTTGGAAGACTTCTTGAAGCCAGAGCCAAAGGACAAACCTCGGATGCCATCAAAAAGCTCATGGGCCTGCAGCCCAAAACAGCTCGAGTCTTCAGAGATGGAAAAGAAGTGGACATTCCTGTTGAAGAGGTCCTTGTCGGAGATATAATCACCGTGAGGCCGGGAGAGAAGATACCGGCCGATGGAATTATCCAGGAGGGAAAATCTGCCGTTGATGAGTCCATGATAACTGGAGAAAGCATTCCAGTTAAAAAAGGGCCAGGTATCGAAGTCATCGGAGCCACAATCAATAAGACAGGAAGTTTCAAATTTCAAGCCACAAAAGTGGGGAAAGATACCGCACTCGCTCAAATAATAAAACTGGTTCAAGATGCTCAAGGTTCTAAGGCCCCGATACAAAGGTTAGCCGATGTCATTTCAGGATATTTTGTGCCTATTGTCATTTCGATTGCCATTGCCACTTTCGTTATATGGTTTAGCTTCGGCCCGTTCCCATCTCTTACCTTCGCTCTGTTGAATTTCGTGGCGGTAATGATTATCGCCTGTCCCTGTGCGCTAGGATTGGCCACACCGACAGCCGTTATGGTAGGGACAGGAAAAGGTGCGGAGAATGGGATTTTAATCAGGGGAGGAGAGAGTTTAGAAACTGCCCATAAGCTGGATACAATCGTTTTTGACAAAACAGGAACATTGACCAAAGGAGAACCCGAGATTACGGATGTAATTACCGTCAATGGCTTTTCTGAGGAAGAAATCTTGAAATATGCGGCATGTGCAGAGAAAAACTCTGAGCATCCACTCGCTGAGGCAATTTTAAAAAGAGCTGAAGAAAAAGAGATCAAACTGATCGATCCTGAGCAGTTCAACGCAATCGAGGGGCATGGCATAGAGGCAAGCATCGACGGGAAGGAAATACTCCTCGGCAATGCAAAACTCATGCGAGACCGGCAAATTGGAATCGAGAGTCTCGAAAGAAAGGCAGAAGAAATCGCACAGGATGGAAAGACTCCCATATACATTTCTTTAACAGGAAAGGCTGCCGGACTAATCGGAGTGGCAGATATGTTAAAAGAAAACTCAGTTCATGCTGTAGCTAAACTCAGGAACATGGGACTTAAAGTGGTTATGCTTACAGGAGATAACAGGAGGACAGCTGAGGCTATCGCCAAAAAAGCTGGGATAGATGATGTGATTCCTGAAGTTTTGCCGGAAGATAAAGTGCATGAGGTAAAGGCGCTCCAATCGGGAGGTCGAAGAGTGGCCATGGTGGGTGACGGGATAAATGATGCTCCAGCACTCGCCCAAGCCGATATTGGGATTGCTATTGGTTCTGGAACGGATGTGGCAATGGAAGCATCTGATATAACATTGATTAAGGGTGATTTACTCGGAGTCGTTACTGCAATCGAGTTGAGTAAAAAGACAATCAGAATTATAAAGCAGAACCTCTTTTGGGCCTTTTTCTACAACACAGCCGGTATTCCGATCGCAGCTGGAGTCCTTTATCCTTTCTTTGGAATCCTGCTTAATCCCATTTTCGCATCTATGGCAATGGCCTTCAGTTCAGTTTCAGTGGTTTCCAACTCTTTAAGGCTTAGACGAGTCAAGCTTAGAGCCAAGTTAGGAGTTTCGTAATGTTGGCGAAATTGATTGTCACAATTTTTGGTGTCGGACTTATAATATTGGTCAATTGGTATTTTTTGTTCTCGGGAAGAAAAGCTTTTCAAGCTGAGCTGAAGGAGAGAGGAATCCAGGAAATAAAGGTTGTGGTCAAGGGGGGATACGATCCAGATACAATTGTTGTGAAAAAGGGAATTCCAGTCCGGCTATATTTTTACAGAAATGAAACGGCTGACTGCTCAGATACCATTGTTTTCGGAGATTTCAAGATCAGAAAAGCCCTTCCAGCGTTTGAAACAACGGCAATTGAATTTACTCCTGAAAAAGAGGGTGAATATGTGTTTACCTGTGGCATGGGGATGATGAGAGGAAAACTCGTCGTAAGGTAGGCATGAGAATTCCAATAAATTTGAAAAGGAAAAAGAAAATGAAGAAATGTTTATCATTGTTTCTTGCTGTCGTCTTTGTATTCGGGGGATTTGCAGCTTTCTCTCAAACAGAAGACAATTATGCAAATGACATACTGATAGAATTGGTCCAAGAGGCACTAGACAACAATCCCAGACTGGAGGCAGCCGTTCAGCGCGTTCTATCTGCTGAAAAAACCATCCCTCAGGCAGGTGCCCTGCCTGATCCGCAGCTCACATTCGGTCTGTCGAATCTGCCGGTCAACAGCTTCTCTTTTGATCAAGATCCGATGACAGGTAAAGTTATCGGAATCATGCAGATGTTTCCCTTTCCTGGGAAACTATCTCTTAGGACTGATATTGCAGAATACGAAGCTACTGCAGTCAAATATCAGCAGGAAGAGATTCGAAATCAAGTTATCCGAATGGTAAAACAGACTTATTTTGACTTATATACTGTCGATCGCGCATTTGAAACGACAGAAAAAAGTAAGGCATTAATGGAACAGTTTGTTCATGTGGTGGAAACCAAATACGCAACAGGATCGGGGCTTCAGCAGGATGTTCTTCGTGCACAAGTCGAAATCTCTAAATTAGAAGATGATCTTATTATGTGGGAACAAAAAAGGCTTTCTGTTGCAGCAAGGTTGAATGCACTCCTTAATAGACCCGCAAGTAACCCAGTTGACAAGACCCTCCCTGAGCTGAAGCTGCCTGATAACTCAATAACAATAATTCCGGCTGAGAGCATTGAACAGGACAGGCCTCTGTTGAAAGCCTGGAGCGAAAGGATTCAAAAGGCGAAGACAGCCATTAAACTTGCTGAGCGTGACATCTGGCCCAATTTTACAATTGGAGCAGGCTACCGACAGCGCAATAATCTGGTAGATGGAAGACAGATGCGCGACTTATTTTCCGCAACTTTTTCCCTGAATATTCCGCTTTATTATAAAAGGAAACAAAAAGCGAAGGTTTCAGAACGGGAATTGGCCGTAAAAGCGATTGAAGCGGAATATGAAAATGTAAAAAATACTGTTTTATCCGATGTGGAAAGCATATTGGCCGATCTGGAGCGAAACCGGAAAAGAGTGGAATTGTATAAAGGCGGTATTCTCCTCCAGGCCCAACAGTCACTGGAGTCTGCCCAAGCGGGTTACAGAGTGGGGAAAGTTGATTTTTTAACTCTAATCAATAATTGGATGATGCTTCAGAATTATGAACTACAGTATTTCATTGCATTATCCAATTTTTATAAAAATTTGGCGAATTACGAGCTTGCGATTGGCGGAAATACCATCCAAGAAACGGAATTGCATAATTGATTTTAGAAAAACGAGAAATAAGATAGGAGTTTAAAATGAAAGTGAAAATATTCGTTATCCTTTTTATAGGGATTCTAATCGGAGCCGCAGCGACTTATTTTGTTGCACCGATGTTAAAAACGTCAGGAGGGGAAATCACAGAGGATGAGGATCAGCTCTATTCCTGTGGAATGCATCCAGAAGTTATTTCAGATAAACCGGGGAATTGCCCCATCTGTGGAATGAAGCTCACTCCCATCAAAAGTACGGCTCAGGATATGGGACAAGCGCAAACTGGTGAGCCTGGCAAGGAACGCAAGATCCTCTACTGGCGAGCCCCTATGGACCCGACAGAAATCTACGAGAAACCCGGAAAATCAAAGATGGGGATGGATTTGGTGCCGGTTTATGAAGGTGAGGAGGCTGGAGGAGCAGGAAGTATTACTATCGACGGATCCTTACAACAAAACATGAATTTGCGTGTTGCAAAAGTCGAACGTCGAGATATTTCCACTGTTATCCGGGCTTACGGCAAAGTAACGTATGCTGAAGATAAGGAATTTTCTGTCAACACAAAAATCAGTGGGTGGATTGAGAAATTGCATATTAACACTTTGGGTCAAAGAGTAAGAAAAGGTCATCCGTTATTGGAGATTTATTCGCCAGAATTGGTTTCTACCCAAGAAGAATACCTACTTGCTTTGAAGAACCATGAAAAATTGTCTTCGAGCCCGTATGAGAGTGTACGAAACAGCGCTGCAAAAATGCTCACTTTGGCCCGTGATCGGCTAGAATACTGGGATATTTCTAAGGATGAAATTGATAAAATAGAAAATACTGGCCAGTCTCAACGGACCGTTCTTCTAAAGTCTCAGATAACAGGTGTTGTCACGCACAAAAATGTGGTTGAAGGCGATAAAGTCGGTCCCGGGATGGATCTCTTCCATATTGCAGATTTGAGCACAGTTTGGGTAGAAGCTTCCGTATATGAATCAGAGCTTCCACTCATAAAAGTGGGACAAAAAGCCGAACTTGAACTCGATCATGTTATGGAACAGAAACTTGATGGGAAAGTTGATTTTATTTATCCATATCTCGATCAAAAGTCAAAGGCAAACAATGTCAGATTGGTATTTGACAATCGCGATCTTCTCTTAAAGCCGAATATGTATGCAACTGTTCGGATAGATAGTCACGCTGCTAGTGATTCACTGGCGATTCCTTCCGAGGCAGTAATTCATTCAGGAAAAAGAAAGATCGTTTTTGTGACAACGGGTGATGGAAAATTTGAGCCACGAGAGGTAAGAATCGGGGTTGAATCCGATGATGGATACATTGAAATCGTTTCCGGAATATTCGATGGAGAGCAGGTCGTGGTTTCGGGGCAATTTTTACTGGATTCTGAAAGCCAAACCCGCGAAGCCATTGCCAAAATGCGGGCAGCACTAACACAAAGCACACAGAGTGATACTCCTGATGTTGAAGAAAGCACAGAACATACGCATGAAGTGGGAACAGGTGCTGAGTCCCACGAAGGGCATGAGCATAGTGAACCCAATATCGATGCCGACAAGTTTTATGCTTGTCCTATGCATCCCGACTTCATAACCAGTGATCCCAGTGCCAAGTGTCCTGAGTGCGGAATGAATGTCGTCAAAGCGGAGGAATTAGGGGACAAAGTCGATCTGGAAAAGGCCGAGTTCTATACTTGTCCCATGCATCCCGATTTTTTAACAATGGACAAAAATGCTCGTTGTCCGGAATGCGGCATGAAGCTAGAGAAGCTGAAATGATCTACTCAGACAAATTGAAATAAACGGAACAAAACATGTTAGAAAAAATTATTGAATGGTCTGTAAATAACCGAATGTTGGTGACTATCGGCATATTTGCCATAATTCTTGCCGGATTTGTGTCAATACAAACGACACCGGTCGACGCCATCCCTGATTTAAGCGATGTTCAGGTCATCATCCTAACCGAATATCCGGGCCAGGGGCCGAATGTGGTGGAGGATCAGGTGACTTATCCTTTGACAACAGCGATGCTGGCTGTCCCGTATGCAACTGTTGTTCGAGGGTATTCCTTTTTTGGTTTTTCTCTTGTTTACATCCTATTCGAGGATGGAACTGACCTTTACTGGGCACGCAGTCGAGTGCTTGAGTATCTAAATTTTGCTGCCGGCCGACTGCCACAAAGTGTAA
>Ga0114922_10006647_pt1 | contig 10590 bp, 7 predicted proteins | sample AartaG_FD_100975 | JGI IMG/M metagenome (GOLD analysis project Ga0114922, IMG submission 100975) | Deep subsurface microbial communities from Aarhus Bay to uncover new lineages of life (NeLLi) - Aarhus_00045 metaG | ecosystem: Environmental > Aquatic > Marine > Oceanic > Sediment | place: Aarhus...
GCGCGGCGACGTAATCGAGCACGAACGGCGGCGCCATCACAAGCCGCCAGGAAAATGACAACGCCCCTGTCGACGAACACGATCCCCAGCGGCTCGTTTGATCCCGGATCACGAGTTTTTTGGGTCTGACACCGAGCTGCTTGGCATGCTCAAGCACCCGCGCATCGAGGTCCCTGCGGGCCTGTTTGAATAACCAATTGCGTAGCCGTTGCGGGCCATTGTCGCCAACTACGGCCACGCGGATTTCCGCATAGCCGCGCGCAGGCTTGTGAAGGTGGACAACACCCTTGCCGCGCTGTGGCTTAATGAAAACGATCCGGTGCGGAACACCTCTCAGCGGCATCACCTGCCGATGCGCGAAAGGCACGGGATCTGGCAAATTGCCCAGCCGCTCGCGAACCCAGTCGATGTGGCGGTGAACGAACGACCCGGCTTCGCCGAGATCACATTGGGTAGGCAGCGTTACGATGATGGCGCGTCGCGTGCGGCTAACCCGCAACGTCAGACGACGCGCTTTCGGGTGTCGGCGCACTTCGACGGGTGCTCCCAGATCATCCAATCTAGGGTCATCAAGCGAAACAGGTTTCTGGTCATCTGCGACCCGCGACATTCGGGGACCCTTGCATGAAGTACGCTCGTTGTATGGAGGCCCGGTTCTGAGGCGGGCTAGCAGAGATTTGAGCGCCCGAACGGCGTCATTTCTCTTGTTAACGATGCATCATCCGAACCGCGCGATTACCCAAGTCTAGAGCTTCGCTGCCCGCTGCGCCAGTAAGATCAATCAACAAGATTTCCAAGCATCCGGATTGTTGCCTGCTCGCCGCAGAAGCGCGCCTGAGCGGCGTTCAACGCCCAGTGATAAGTTGAAAAGTAAATAAATAAAGTTAGTTACGGAGATAATCGCCTTCTCCCCGGATGATGCAATACGGCAACACATGTGGCACAAGCGTCAAGCACAACTTGCAGTTGGCGCTTGACGTATGCCGAATCTCGTTAACGGAGTTTGTTGTATCAGAGCCCTGAATTACGGCTTGGGCCGAAGAACCCTTCCATCACCATCCGCGAAGCCAGCGCCCAGAACCGGAATGGTGTCAGAAAACCAAAACCCTGGTCATCGTCTTCAAATTCGCTCAAGCGAGAACCGACCGGCAATCCCCCTTTGAGAAGTTTGCTGGCCATCGGATCGGGTTGCGGGTCGTTCGCGGGTTCGAACGTGAATGCGACCGAAGAGATTTCGCAAGCGCTGCTATGCGCCGCCGGCTTCACCGTCGTTTCAGCGATCGCAGGCATCTGTGCGATTTGCCCGGCCCTGGGATCATGCGAGCGAATGAACTGCGTTATCCGAGGAGCGATATCGTTGCGGAAGCGCGAGCCATTGAAGACGCCGTAGTGTCCGACACCCTGGGCCTCGTAGTGCAACTTCAAGGAGTCGGACAAAGCCGGCGTCAGATCGTGCGCTGCAGCGCATTGACCAATTCCAGTGATATCGTCCTTTTCACCTTCGATGGTCATCAGCGGAACCCTACGGATCGCCTTGGGATCGACGCGCTTTCCACGGTGCATCATCTGACCCTTGGGTAGCGCGTGGCTGACGAATACGGTGTCGATGGTCTGCAGGAAGAACTCCGCCGTCAGGTCCATCACCGCCATGTATTCATCGTAGAACACGCGGTGTTTCTCAGCCGAGTCACAGTCGCCGTCGACGAGATGCATAAATAGGTCTTTGTGCGCGTTGAGATGGCGATCAAGGTTCATCGTCATGAACCCGGTCAGCTGCAAGAAACCCGGATAAACTTTTCGCCCGTAGCCCAGATTGGTCCAGGGAACCACTTGAATGACGTTGCTCGCGAACCAGTCGGAGCCTTTCTCTTCCGCAAGTTCATTGACGACCGTCGGACTGACCCGCGTATCGACCGGACCACCGGCGTAGATCATTGAAGAGGGAACGTTTGGATCGCCCTCGGCTTCCATTAACGAGATGGCCGCCATAACCGGAACCGCCGGTTGGCAAACTGCGAAGACGTGAACATCGCCTCCGAAGTGTTGCAGCATCTGGATGATGTAATCGATATAGGAATCAAGATCGAAACGGCCTGCCCCAAGCGGGATCGTTCGGGCATCCTGCCAATCGGTGATGTAAACTTCATGGTCTGGCAGGAACCGTTCGACGGTGCCGCGCAACAGCGTCGCGTAGTGACCCGACATCGGCGCCACGATCAGGATTTTTGGATCTAGTTCGGCACGCTCAGCCGGAATATCCCGCGCTAGGTGCAACAGTCGGCAAAACGGCCGGTGCCAAACCACTTGTTCGCGAACTGCCACCGTCGCACCGTCGACCAGCGTCGTTTCGATCCCGAATTCCGGTTTGTCGTAACGGCGGGTGGTGCGCTCAAAGACTTCGCATGCTGCCGCGGCATGTCGGCCAAGCGACGTGTGCGTCAACGGATTTAACGGATTTTTGAAAAAGGCCCCGTAGTTGCCTGCAGCAGCACGAGCTGGCCGAACGGCCGCATGGCTGAATTCATACCATTGGTAGAGCACGGCGTGCTTCCCCCTTGCACGTTAGACCGAAATGGACGCTTCCCGTACTCACGAAACTATCGCATGGTGACGCCGTGTCGCAGCCCCAACTTTTTGTGCGTTGACGCCATTTCGCCCTATATCAGCACCTTGCCCTGATTCGGGTTGTTGAGGGAACCGTCTTGGCTGGCGGCGACTCGGTTTGGGCGGAGCGGGTGTGCGCAGCTCGCTGCAGGTCTCGTTCCGCACCTTTTTTAGAGTTTGATGAACTGCTCAGGACTTCCCGCTGCTTTTACTGGTGTGCATGCCAACAGGAGTAAGATTGCTTTACTGACGACTTGTCGTTGTCTTTAGAGTAAGAAGTCTAGTCTCCGTATCCTGCGCAGCTATTTTTCACAGCTCGATGTAACCCATAGTGGCTTCAGATAGAGTTCGGACAGAAAGACCATCCGAAGTAGGACCGTGCGAAAACTCGCTTCAGCCGATGTTCCCCTGCTCAGCAGCAATGGCGCCCAAAACGTACGATTGGCAACAATCGTACGATTGCGATGGATCGCGGTCGCGGGACAGCTACTGACGCTTGGCTTCGTCAAGCTCTGGTTGGGCTTTGAAGTTCCCCCGGCCCCTTGCCTGGCACTGATCGCGTTGTCGGCCTGGTTGAACGTCTTTCTTGTTGTCCAGTTTCCGCCCCGCCATCGTGTGACGGATCATGTCGCCGCGGCGCTTCTCACCTACGACATGCTGCAGCTCGCCGCGCTGCTCTATTTCACGGGCGGTATCGGTAATCCGTTCGTCATGCTGATCATCGCTCCGTGCATTGTTTCGGCGGCGACGCTTCCGGTTGGCTACACCTTCGCCATCAGCGCGTTGACGCTGCTTTGCGCTTACGTTCTCACGTTCGATTATTGGCCCCTGCCTTGGTTTCCCGGGATCCGCTTCGAACTCCCATTGATTTACAAGGTCGGCATCCTGACTTCGGTTGGGACCGGTCTGTTGTTCGTGGCTTTCTATGTGCGCCGGCTCGCCCACGAGGGACGCGAGATGTCGGCAGCGCTCGCGGCCACCGAGCTCATACTGGCCCGCGAACAGAAACTGCACGCCCTTGATGGTCTCGCAGCCGCCGCTGCCCACGAGCTCGGTACACCGCTATCGACCATTTATCTCGTCGCCAAGGAACTCGAACGCGATTTGGGCCCCTCACATTCACATGCTGAAGACTTGGCGCTGCTGCGAACTCAATCGGACCGGTGCCGTGAGATCTTGAGGAAACTGACCCGCAGGCCGGATGCGCAAGATCCAATGCATTCATCGGTATCGATCGCCGAGATCCTGAGCGATGCCGCAGCTCCTTATCGTGATTACGGTAAAGTTCTCATCTTTTCGGCGGCACCAATCGAGGGAACCACGGGCGAGGCTACAACCGAACCCGTTGGTTCGCGCCAGCCCGGCCTTTTTTTCGGTCTTGGCAACATCATCGAGAACGCGGTTGACTTTGCGAAGTACAACGTCGAACTCACCGCCCGCTGGGACGCTAGCAAGGTCGTCATCGAAGTCGCCGATGACGGTCCAGGATTTCCGATCGATCTCATGGATTCCCTTGGCGATCCCTATGTCACCACCCGCGGCGCCACTTCGGGCAAAGCCGCCACGGAAGCCTCTGGCCTTGGGTTAGGATTCTTCATCGCCAAAACCCTTCTCGAGCGCTCCGGCGCCGTGATCGAACTGGAAAATCGTGTCGCCCCCGAGACGGGCGCCAGGGTCCGCATGACCTGGCCGCGCTCGGCATTCTCAGTCCCCGAAGGTTGGAGTCCGCATCAAATCGCACAATCCCCCGCCGCGGCGGCTGAGTGATCCCATAACCTTTATGCTCTTTTTGTTTATACTCATGAAGGACTTGGCCTGAACCGCCTGAAGACTATGCTGACAAGAGTCAGGAGGAAGACGACCGTGGAAAATAACAACGAAGATCTCTCGTTTCGCCAGGACGAACTGCCCGAGGACGCATCGTTGCTCATCATCGACGACGACAAGGCGTTCCTGCAGCGGCTTGGCAGGGCGATGGAGCAGCGTGGTTTCAAGGTGCGTATAGCCGATACCGTCGCCGATGCGACCGAGCTGATCCGACAACAACCGCCCGCCTTCGCGGTTGTCGACATGCGCCTCGAAGACGGTAACGGCCTCGAGGTTATTGCCGAGCTGTCCAAGCTTCGTCCAAACGCGCGTGCCATAGTGTTGACCGGCTACGGCAATATCGCGACGGCCGTCACCGCTGTAAAACTTGGCGCCGTCGACTATCTCGCCAAGCCAGCAGATGCAGACGAAGTGACCGACGCTCTTCTCGCACCGGCGAACTCGAAAGCTGCTCCTCCCGAGAACCCGATGTCGGCCGACCGTGTTCGCTGGGAACATATCCAGCGCGTCTACGAGCTGTGCAATCGCAACGTCTCGGAGACAGCGCGCCGCCTCAACATGCACCGGCGCACACTGCAGCGCATCCTGGCAAAACGCGCTCCCAAGTAAGCTCAAGCGCCGGCGTTAATCCCGCCGGCGTCCCGAATCGCGACATCCCTTGACCCGATAGCGAGCCAAACAGCAACCCCTCGATCTCTTCCGGGGGGGGGGGCTTTGCCGTTTTCTTAAGCTCCCACCGACACGCTGCGCTCGATCGTGCCAGCACCAGCGATCGCGGGTTGGAGAAGTGAGGATGCCGCTCTTGTTCGGTTTCCGAGGATTGTTGAATTCGCAATACGCTTCGTCGGCGTCAGCGTGCCTATTGCGTTTCGCCGACAACCGGCGTGGTGTGATCACCGTGCTCTACGCGCTGTTGGCGATACCGATACTCGGGCTTCTCTTCGGCGGCATCGACTACAGCCGTGCCTTGTCCGTACAAAGTCAATTCCAGACAGCTGCGGAGGCCGCCGCGAGGACGGCGGCCAGCCGTCTTCACGAGGGCAGGTCACAGGCTGCGGTCGCCTTCCAAACTAACCTTCCCCCCGACCTCAAAGACTACCCCTACAACCTCGATATCGCCGGCGATGCCAAATCATTGAGCGTCGAATTTACCGCCAGCGTGCCGACCACACTCGTTGCGTTGCTCGGCTTCAGCAAGATCGATGTCGCTGCCGGTTTCTCTGCCAATCGGCCAGAGCCGACCCTCTTCGCGCGTCGCAAGGCGTACTCAAACTCACTTGACGCTGTACCCACCGACGGCGCCGGTGCCCGTACACGAGCCAAGTTCGAAGCGGCGATCCGCCGTAGCGGCAGGCAGGCCGCAAAGTTTCCTGATCCAGATGAGATCGAAAAAGCCCGCAGTCAGATGCGGAAGGTCTTGCGAGCGATGGGCCAAACAGGTCAGCTCCCGCGATCGCGCGACGTACCCGATGCAGCGAAGTTGGAGCGCATGCAGCGCCAGATCAATCTCGAATCAGGCCGTTTGCGCTTCTAACGCACCAGGAAAAGGGGACTCTCTAGCGCTGCCGCCAGCGGCCGTAAGTCTCCGCTCGGAACCGTCAGTCCGCCATACTGCGCAATGACGAATCCCGCGCTGGTCCTGCGGATCGCCTCGGCGGTGCTCGCCGGTTCTCCATGGGCGGCCTGAGCGACTAGAATCTCGGCTGAATAGCCTTGCGACAACAGCAGCCTGGCCTGGCCTTCGAGCCAATGCAGTTGCTCGGGACTGTCCCCGACAAGCAAGGCGATGACGCCATCGCGGCGCGGTCCCGTACCCGCCAGGCGTTCAGCTGTGCGCATCATGCTCAACATGCGCTCTGGATCCTCGACCGCAACAACCACTGGGCCCGAGGTTCGCCGCGAGCGCGGCCCGACCGTGCAAAGCCCCGTGGCGTCGCGAACAGAACCGAGTATTTCTCCCAGCACCCGTCCGTCACGTGGGCCGAAAGCCTCGCCCATTACGATCACATTCCACGGCCCAGCTTCGGCACAGACGCGCGCCAGCGCGCTGATTGGGTCGTCTCTGACGCTTCTCGCCCACATCCGCGTCTCGGACCGCTTCGCCATTGCCTCCAAGCGTTGCCGGACCGCCCGGAATGCGAGGCGAAATTCTCGTTCGAGATCCTGGCTCGACAGCGTTCGTGAGACGCGGCCGTTCAGTGAAACCTCCTTGGCGAAAGGGTATGCCGTCAGGTCGATGAGCTGCCGGTCTTCAACGAATAGCCCTTCGATCTCCGAGTCGAAGGCCTTGGCGATCCGAACCGCGGCCTCGAACGCCGCATCGGCGGCCGAGGCACCATAGCTGAGCCGCAACACAACACGTCCGCGAGCCTCTTCGGCTGATGCCACATGACCGATCATGACATCGCGTCTCCCGTCCCAGCCTGGCTGGCGCCTCCTCCCGAGGAACTGGCGCGTTCGGCGAAGAGCCTTAGCTTTTCTTCTATTCGGGCGAAGACGGTATCTTCTGGAAACGCACCATCCACCCCACGCTCGCCAGCCGGCATGCCAGTCAGGATCTCAATCCCCTCGGCAATTGTCGAGACCGCAAAAACGCTAAACTTGCCAGCCTTTACAGCATCAACGACATCCTCGCGCAGCATCAGGTGCTGCACGTTGGCTTTTGGTATGATTACGCCCTGCGCGCCCGTCAGACCGCGCGCCGAGCAGACGTCAAAGAAGCCCTCGACCTTTTCATTGACGCCGCCGATCGCCTGCACTTCTCCGAGCTGGTTGACAGAACCAGTCACCGCTATGCCTTGTCTGATTGGCGCATCGGCAAGCGCCGACAACAGCGCATAAAGCTCTGTCGAAGACGCGCTGTCACCCTCGACACCACCGTAGGATTGCTCGAACACTAGCGATGCCGAGAGCGCCAGCAGCCGGTCCTGTGCGAACATTCCGGCCAGATATCCCCACAGGATCATCACGCCCTTGGAGTGTAGCGGGCCGCCAAGCTCAACTTCACGCTCGATATCCACCACCCGGCCTGGTCCAAAGCGCACGCGGGCGGTGATACGGGTGGGGCGGCCAAACGAGAATTCGCCAAGCTGCAACACGGATAGCCCGTTGATCTGGCCAATTGCTTCGCCATCGGTATCGACCAATACGATGCCGCGCTCGAAGGTCTCCTGGTCGCGGTCGCGCAGTCGGTCGGCACGCTGGACGTGTTCGTTGATCGCGCGGCGCACATCTTCCCGCGTTGTTACTTTACGCCCGGCGTCGGTCGCCCAATAATCCGCCTCCCGCACGATGTCGCCGATCCTCGAGACTTCTATGGAAAGCTTGTCGCGGTCTCCAGCCATGCGGCTGCCTTCGTCGATGATCCGGGCGATAGCGCTTTTGTCGAGTGGCTTCAGCGCATGTTCGCCGGCTATCGCGGCGACCAGCCGCGCGTAGGCCACGGTGTTGTCTTTAGTCCGTGCGATGGTGTCATCGAAGTCGGCTTGCACTTTGAAAAGCTGCTGGAACTCCGGGTCGCTCTGAGACAGCAGGTAATAGAGCTCCCGGTCGCCGAATAAGACAACCTTCACGTCGAGCGGGATCGGTTGCGGGTCGAGCGACTGCGTTGTCACAATCCCGAGACTCTCGGCAGGTTGCTCGATGCGGATCGAGCGCGTGCTCAAAGCCCTCTTCAAGGCCTCCCACGCAAATGGCGACAACAGCAACTTGCGCGCGTCGATCAGCAGGTAGCCGCCGTTCGCGCGATGCAACGCGCCAGGCTTTATGAGCAGAAAATCCGTAACCAGCGCCCCCATGTGCGCCAGATGCTCCGCCCGGCCAATCAAGTTGCCGTGGGTCGGATTTGTGGCTTCGACCACAGGCGCGCCGTGATTGCCCGTCTCCTGTGCGATGATCGTGTTGACCATGTATCGGCGGAAACGCGGATCACGCGAAGAGTCCAGCGGTTGCGGCACGAAATCACTCTGCTCGCCCGTCTCCTCGCTGATGAACAGATGGGCGTTGGCAATGAGATCGGTCTCCACCGCGCGCAGGAATTCCTGTACACCTTCATCTTTCCCGAAATCCGCCAGCACATCGGCTAAAGCTGCTTTGACCGCGTTCGCGGCGACTTCCTCGTTCAGCGCCCGCAGGTTTTGACGGCGCTCTTTGTCGGCGCGCGGGAAGCTTTGCAGGAGTTCCGTCAGTTCCTGTTGCAGCGCTTCGATATTCTCTTTCACTTTTGCCTGCATGCTGGGTGGCATGGCGGCGAACGCTTCCGGTTTCACAACCTTGCCTTCGAGCATCGGCGCGAACGTGAAGCCCAACGGCGTGCGCAGGAATGCGATACCCCGCTGCTCGGCTTTTTGGCCCAGGGCCTGCAGCTGTTCTTCCGGCTGCCCACCGTATTCCGCGTCGTTTGCACGCGCCCGGGCTTGGTAATCCTCGGACTCAAAGGCTGTCGGGAGCGTCGCTCGAAGCTCATCGATCACCGCAACCATGGCCTTTTCCAGCGGCCTCGCTTGGCCGGGCGGCAGGCGAAGAGCATTGGGCGCGTTGGAGTGTTGGAAATTATTGACGTAAACCCAGTCATCGGGGCTTGCGGTTTCGGCGGCAAGTGCCGTAAGGGTCGCGTGTACGGCTGCGCTCTTGCCGGAGGCATCCGGACCGAGGACGAAGATATTGTAGTCGTAAGATCGCATTCCGGCGCCGAAGTGCAGCGCCCGTAATGCGCGCTCTTGGCCGATCAGCCCGTGCATGGGTTCAAGGTCGTCTGTGGTCTTGAACTTCAGCGTGTCGGCATCGACCGTTCGACGCAGGTCGTCAGCTGCCAGTGCCGCCGTCGACTGTACCGGCAGATCATCTTCGGTACGCCTTTCTTGGTCGTCATCCGATGCGGTTTCCCCGGTTTCGGACTTACCGTCTTTTCTGCTCTTTTTTCCCAGCCCGAAAATCATGCTCCGCCCATTCAATACTGTACTCGCGCCTCAACGCGGCTTGACGGCTCGGAGCCTGTCAACCACGCTTTCAGCTGCAGTTCCTACCTGTGCTGCAGTCTACAAAGCTTATCAGGCTTCCGGCCACGATCGTCTGCTTACCTCTGTCTCACCCTATTTTGGGCGCTACCATGACACTTTCATCCAACAATCCACTCGCTCCGCCCGGACAGCCGCCAGAGGACGGGCGTCAATCCGAGAGGGCCAACGAGATCCGCCGTGGCGTCGGACGGCTGCTGCGCGCCCACGGATTGGTTGGCCTGCCGGAGGTGACGTTGCCCAATGGGCGTCGCGCGGACTTTATGGGGCTGTCGGATAAAGGCATCATTTGGATCATAGAAATCAAGTCAGGTCCGGCAGATTTTCGCGCCGATGCGAAGTGGCCAGACTATCAAGAGTTTTGCGACCATTTTTTCTTTGCGGTCGCATCTGATTTTCCAATCGACCTGTTGCCAAAAGATACAGGCCTTCTGCTTGCCGACCGCTTTGGCGGAGAGATTGAACGGCCTGCTCCTGCGAGCCCGGTTCCTCCGGCCCGCCGTCGTTCACTTATGCTCCGCTTCGCGCGATTGGCGGCCGATCGCCTTGCATTTCTCCAAGATCCCGACCTGTCTGCGCGAGCCGATGCCTTCAAGAGCCAGATTTAGGCTTCGTCTTCGGGGGGCGTGTAGAAGAATTCCGGCCCGGAGCCGATTACCTGGTCGTCCGCATCGCCGATGGCGTCTTCGTCCTTGCCGGCGTATTCGAATCCCTTGAGGACGTGACGGATAGCCTCCAGCCGCGCCCGCCGTTTGTCATTGGAGCGGACAACCGTCCACGGGCATTCGGTTGTGTGTGTGAATCGGAACAGGTCGTGTTTGGCCTCGGTATAAGCGTCCCACTTGTCGATGGCGGCCAGGTCCGTACCGGTTAGTTTCCAGCGCTTGAGCGGGTCGTGCTGGCGTTCGTGCAAGCGCTTCAGCTGCATCTCGCGGCCGATAGTCAAGAAGATTTTGAACAAGTGAATGCCATCCCGCGTCAGAAGCGCCTCGAACTGCGGTGCCTCTCTCAGGAAGTCCGCCAGCTGTTCATCATCGCAAAAGCCCATAACTCGTTCAACACCGGCCCTGTTGTACCAGGAGCGGTCGAACAGCACCATGTTGCCGCTGGTTGGCATGTGCGCTACGTAGCGCTGAAAATACCA
>Ga0114922_10006648_pt1 | contig 10590 bp, 5 predicted proteins | sample AartaG_FD_100975 | JGI IMG/M metagenome (GOLD analysis project Ga0114922, IMG submission 100975) | Deep subsurface microbial communities from Aarhus Bay to uncover new lineages of life (NeLLi) - Aarhus_00045 metaG | ecosystem: Environmental > Aquatic > Marine > Oceanic > Sediment | place: Aarhus...
GGAGAGCATAACCACCGTGTTGCCGGGCATGCAGTTGAAGGGAATAACGTTCACGATGCCGTCCAGGCGCCGCCGCGAGAAGTCCACGGCCTTGCCCATGCTGCAGATGGCCTCCCCGCCGAAGGAGGGATGTACGTAGCGCGAGCCCCCTCCGATGATCTCATCGGGGCCGATATCGTCGAGCCCGGAGAGGTAGGGCAGCGTCGCCCCGAAGAGGTGGTGCTCGTCACGCATCGCCACCCGCGTGAGCAGGCTCCTGGACAGCCCCATCTTCAGGTCGTCGCCGGCGCGGCTGTCGCGCCAGCGATCATAGGCCAGGACGCCGCCGATACGGAGCGAGTAGCTGAAGAACTCGGTGGCCGGGGCGAGCCATACCTCCGCCCCGCGGCGCTCGAGCTTGCGGATGACGCGCTGATTGGCGCCGTCGTGGATGCGCACGAACCATTCGCCGACGAGCCCGATGAGCGGCCGGTCACCGTCGCCGGGCGGCCGGGGGACAGCAGCGAAGTCGCGCTGTGCGCGGCGCAGGAGGTCCTCCAAGCGGCCGGTGTGCCGTCCGGTGAGGAAGCGGACCCGACCGGCGAGCGACTGGATGAGGCGCCGCTGGGCCGGGATGACGTCATCGCACAGCTCTCGCAGATATCGGTCGAAGATCGCGTCGCTGCGGCCCGGCTCGGCCTCGTAGGGCCGGGTGTGCATGCGCATCTTCTGGAGCATGTCGTGGGCGACCATTCCGGCCCAGGCAACGAGCAGGAAGTCGATGCCCAATCCCCCGTCGGAGGTTCGATTGCCGAGGATGACCATCGGCACGCGGCCGAGCCCCACCTTGTCGAGGATGCGGGTCTGCATGGCGTAGTACATGCCGAGTCGGCACGGTCCCTCGGACTGGGCCTGGAAGAAGGCCTCTCGTTCGCGGTCGAAATCGTGGGCCTGGGTGCGCTCCAGGATATCCTGAGTGGTCACCAACATGGGGAGGCAGACGTCCTCGGAGATGACCTTGCGGGCCAGGTTCAGCCCTGCGTCCTCGGAGCGCGGGAGCGGCGCCGCGTCAACGCCCCAGGTGCGCAGCGCGGCGACCATCACCTCTGCTGCATCGCAGGCGCGAGGAATCCAGAGGCGGCGATTGCCCAAGTCCTCAAGCGGCGTATCGCCGGTGCGGATGAGGGCCGCGGGGCGTGAGCCGTCGCGGCCGGCCGCCGTGTCGGCAAAGGCCTCCATGCGTGTGATGATGCCGGCGTCCGCGGTGTGCTCGTCGATCTGCATGATGTAGCAGGGCTCGCCGATCTCATCCTTGAAGAACGGGTTTGCGAAGGAGTCCGGTCCGCACGCGAAGTAGGTGAGCACGACCGCGCGGAGGCGGGGGTCGCGTGCGATGACCCGGGCGGCCGCGAGCTTCTTCTGGATCTGGCACGCGTAGGCGTTGGGCCAGGCGTCGGAGATGTCCTCGCGCTCGAGCGGCAAGAGGTCGAAGGGGATCGCGAGGATGCCCAGGTCTTGGATCTTGCGGCCGATGTCCATGTTGACGCCCGAATCGTGAGTGGTGTAGGGCCGGCCGACGACGACGAACGCGCGCTGGTGTTCGCCGAGTCCGGCCAAGACCTCTCGGCCGCGCTCTTGCACCTTACTGCGGAACTCACGCAGCGCCTGGAAGCCTGCGTCTATGGCGCGATCGACCTGCGGCCCGGTCTTGCCGAGCTGCCGGGCGAGGTTGCGCAGGACGCGCCTGAGGTGGGGTTCGCCGCGCTGGAAGAACAGCCGGGGCCGAAGCAGGACCGGCTTGTCTCGTTTGTGAAGCCCAAGCGCCGCGGCGATGACCTCGGGTGCGGACATGACGTATGGGCAGGTGTGGCTCTGCGGGAGGTTATCGTTATCCTTCTCGGCATCGCAGACGCCCGGGAGGAACATGTAGTCCACTCCGCGCTCCACCAGATGCTGCACGTGGCCGTGTGCGACCTTGATGGGGAAACATGGCTCGCCCGCGACTGCATTGACGCCCTTGCTGACGATTTCTTTGTTGGTGGGGTCAGAGGGGACGGGGCGCATGCCGATGCCTTGGAAGAAGGCGCGGTAGAGGGGATAGTAGTCGGCGAACATCAGCCCCCGCGGGATGCCGACGGTCGGCGCGCCCTCCGGCGCCTCTGTCTCCGTGCCCTCCATCAGCATCTGTTCGCGCTCGGCAAAGAGGTCGGGCAGCCCTTCGCCGAGGCTTCGCTTGTGTGCGCCGCTGTAGCGCTCGCAGCGGTCGTTGTAGTAGTACTTGGGGCCGCTGTCCATCTGGAAGACGTTCACGTCGCAGTGATTGGGGCAGCCCTTGCACTCGAAGGAGGACACGTGGTACTTGCCCTTGCTGATCTGCTGGAAGCCGCGGAAGCTGCTCTTGTCCGGGCGCTCGTGAAGTGCGAGCAAGGCGGCGCCGATGGCGCCGGTGATGTGGGGCAGCGGCGGCACGACGACCGGGCGCTTGAGGATGGTCTCGAAGGCGGCGAGCATGCCTTGGTTGAAGGCAACTGCGCCCTGAAAGACGACCTTTTCGCTGATGTCGCGGCTGGCGACGTTCTTGTTCAGGTAGTTTTTGACGGTTGCGAGACAGAGGCCTGCGCAGAGGTCTTCGATGGGAACATTGTTCTGTTGGTAGTAAACGGCCGCCGACTCTGCGAATACGGTGCACGTCGAATCCAGATCGGGCGGCCTCTTCGCCTTGAGAGCAGTGGGCCCGAACTCGGTGATATCGAGGCCGAGCCGGGCCGCCTGCTTTTCGAGGAAGGCGCCGGTGCCGGCGGCACAGGCCTTGTTCATCTCGAAGTCGACGATGACATCTCCCTCGAGCCGCACATACTTCGAGTCCTGGCCGCCGATCTCGATGATCGACTCGACGTCGGGGAGAAATGCCCGCGCGCCGCGCGCCTGTGTGGTGATCTCGTTCTTGATGACATCCGCGCCGACGTAGTCGCCGGTGAGGTAGCGCCCCGAACCCGTGGTGCCGGCGAAGATCCGGGCGATCTCGAATCCGGCCTCGGCGGCTTGGCGCTCGATGTGGTCGATGGTGTCTCGCACGGCCGCGAGGGGATCGCCGTCGGTGCGACGGTAGTAGCTGGCGAGAATGCGGGCCTTGCCGTCCACCTCTGTCACCAGGGCCGCCTTCGTGCTGACGGAGCCGATGTCGACCCCGAGTCCGGCCATGGGTATCTGGCGAGGGAGGTCGTCGGCAGTGTCGGCCGCGGCGAGTATCTGTGACTGAGTGAGGCGGAGGGGGTCCGTTCCCTGGTACTCGAGGGGCTTCTTGGCCTGCTCGTGCAGGAGCGCCTCCGCCCAGGGCAGATCGAGCTGGCGGCGCGCTCGGACAGCGGCCCCTACGGCGCCGAGCGTCAAGTTGTGGGCGGGCACCACGATGCGCTCCTGCTGCAGATCGAGCATCCTGGCGAGGTATTTGCGGACGGTGGGGTTCTGCGACACGCCGCCGATGAAGAGGATTACGTCCTCGAACTTTCTGCCGCGTGCGATGGCGGATCGGTAGTTGCGGCAGATGGCCTGATGGATGCCGGCGGCGATGCGCTCGCGGGAGGTGCCCTTCTGATAGAGGTGGACGATGTCGGACTCGGCGAAGACCACGCACCTTCCGGAGAGGGAGGCGGGGTTCTCCGTCTCGTAGGATACGCGGGCGAACTCCTCGATGGAGTCGAACTTGAGGCGCTTGGCCATGTGATCGAGGAAGGAGCCACTTCCGGCCGCGCACTTGCTGCTGAGGCCCGCCTCGTCCAGGAGCAAGCGGCCGCCGACGTCGTCCCACGCGAACCGGAGGCACTTCTGGGTTTCGCGGCCTATCTCAATGATGGTGCGGGCCTGGGGATAGAGCAGGTTGCAGGCCGCGGCGAGTGCGTTGGGCTCGTCGACGGCCTCTACACCCAGCACGCCGGCGACCTGAGGTGCGCCGCTGCCCGTCAGGCCGAGCATCACCCGCTCGATGCCGCGACGCCGGAGCTGTTGCAGAATGTCCCTCACGCGCTCGAACGGCTTTCCTCGAACGGGCAAGACGCCGAGCTCGTCTATGCGATCATCATTCATCAGCACGGACTTGAGGGTCTCCGCGCCGATGTCTATGCCGAGCCTCGCCGGGGCCGCGGATGACTCGGGCGCCATCGGGGGGCGCTTTGCCTCAGCTTTCCGAAGGTCGGCAGTCGCGCGCTCGCTCATCGGCATCGCTCTAGGTGGATCGGTTCGCCCGGGGGCCTCCTTTGCCGCTGCGGCCGCCCGGAAGCCGTTGTGAGAGAACTCGAAGAGATGATAGCCAGAGGAGAGGACCTTGTCAACGATGTCGCGGCGCGGCTCGCTGCAAGGAAAGGCGGCCGGCGGAGAGGCCGGCCGCCAGGGCTGCTGTCAACTTGCGGCGCGCAGGGGACCGCCGTGCGCCTCCGCTATGGGAGGGCCATCTCCACCGGCTTGCCGGTGCGCGCGGACTCGTTGGCGGCGAGCGTCACCTCGGCCGTCTTGAGGGCGTCGTAGTAGTCGGAGCGGATCACCGATCTGTCTCCGGTGCGCACGGCGTGGATGAACGCCTCCTGCAAGTTCATACCGGGCTCGGGAAGCTCGATCCGGGCGGCTCCCTCGGGCGAGACGGAGATAGCATCGAAGGCCACGCGCAGCATCATGTCTCGGAGGATGACGTCGGTGGAATACCAGCCTCCGCCCTTGGTGAGCGCGCAGCTCGCGGAGAAGTACCCGGCCGCGCCGTTCTTGAACTCCATGGCTATCACCTGTGCGTCCGGGACCGTCAGGTTCTCCATATCGTTGAGCACGTTGAGCGAGTAGCGCGCGTAGACAGCGGCCACGTCGCCGACGATGTAGCGGATGAAGTCCATGTTGTGGGTCGCCATCTCGTGGAACATGCCGCCGGAGCGCTCCATGGCCCGCCACCAGTGATCCGGTCCTCCTGGGACCGTGCCCCATCGGTTGCCGGCGACGAGCGCGACCGGCTTGCCGGCCAAGAAGCCGCGGGCCGCCTCCGCGACGGGCAAGTACCGGAGCTGGTAGCCGACGCTGGATATGACGCCGGCCTTCTTGATGGCGTCCGCCACTTCGAGGCCCTTCTCCATCGTGAGGGCCACGGGCTTCTCCACCAACAGGTGGAGGCCCTTGCTCGCCGCAGCGACCTCCGCGTCGGTGTGGGCGAACGGCGGAAGGCAGACGAACAGCGCGTCCAGCTCCTCCTTGTCGAGCATGTCGTGATGGTCGGCGTAGGCGCGGCCGCCGAACTGCTTGCTCGCCGCTTCCGCTCTCTCCCTGTCCACATCGCAGAGGGCCGCTATCTCGACGCCCTCAATCTTCTTGAGTGCCGGAAGGTGCGCCTCGGTCGCGATCCCACCGGTCCCCACGAATGCGACTCTCACCTGCTGAGACATGAATTTCCTCCTTGAGGCCGTTGCGCTCCGGACTGGCCTCGTGCGCCCGCGCCCTGACCCGCCCCGAAGAGGGGAGGTTCGCCTCCGCCGCTTGCAGTCCTCTGGCACACCGTCGAGGCACGGAGGCGCGGGCGGGCAGTGGGTCAGTTTGAGGGAGGGGGCGAGCTATGCCCACTCTGGCGGTCGGCGGACGGTACCGCGGCCGATGGGGACCTCATCTGGAAACTGGCTTGATGCCAGGATCGTCGCGGTGATCCTCTTATCGAAGTGCTTGAGCTGCCGTAGGTCGCCGCTCATCTTCTGGTGGGGGTGATGTGGATTCACGATGCCGATGATCTTCTTGTACTGATCGCGGACGATATGAACAGATCCAGCGAGGTCTGAGTCGTTCGACACTACCACGGCGCACTCGTAGCACTCATTTATGCAATCATGGAGAACGTCAACGGCTAGGTTGACGTCTGATCCTTTTTCCTCGGTCCTAAGTACCCAGACCCTCTTTCCTAGCGCCCTCCCACTCGCATCGCACTGGGGCATCTGGCGTTTCCTGGGTCCGAGGAAGCGGCCCTTGATGATCTCCACGCGGGACAACGTTGATAGCGCCTTCAGGTACACCTGTTGGCGGTCGTTTTGCCTATTGTCGGGGGGGCGATTACTGACATCGGCCGTGTAGTATTTCACGGCAAGGATATCGTTGTCGGGAAACAGGGCGTCGCAGAACTTCTCAAGGTCCAGCCATTTGTACTTCGACCATCCGCGCGGGGCCGGCCGTCTGTAGCACCCATAGTAGAGATTGAACCCATCGATGTACGCGTAAGTTCGTGGTTTCGTCGGCGGGGTTCCCAAAGAGGTCCCCCTCAAAACGCGGGGCCCGTCTCTTCGAGACAAGGCCCCGCATCCCGGCCCTTGGGAAGACCGGGATGGATATCTGCACTCAAACTGCCATGTATTCTATTCCCGAAAGCAGGTCCCGTCAACAGGATTGTGAAGATATTATAACATGGTTTTCGATGGAAGAACCGCGGAAATCACTTCGGCCGATTTATCGGCCGAAGGCATTATAGCACACTTGTCAACACCTATGTCGGTTTTTCTGAACGGAAACTTGACCCCAGGCTGCTGCCATACCATCCTGTATCCATGCCTAAACGCTCAAGCAGAAGAAAACAGGGAGCGGAGGACGTGAACGAGATCGCCTTGCGGGTGGCAAAGGAGGGGACTGGCGAGAGCCTGTGAGAGGCCGAGCGGGAGAAGAACGCCGCCGCGGTCCCGTTGGGCAAGCTTGGTGGGGCCGAAGGCGGAAAGGCGCGGGCTGCCAAGGTCAGCGCGAGACGGCGATCAGAGATAGCCAGAAGGGCTGCTCATGCGCGCTGGACACGCTCCGACCCCAGGGCGTGAGCTCGGCGGCACGGATTATTGGTGGTAAAAGTTTCCCAAAAAGTTGACGGCACGGGCCGAATCTGCTAGACTGCCCCCAGACAGAGGCTCAGAAAGGCCCGATGTGATACAACCACACGAAGCAGCAGAGGCGCTATCGCCGTACCGTTCTACCATTTTCGAGTGCGTGGCTGACGCGATACAGCAGTTTCGCGAGAAACTGCTGGTCGGTGGTGCGTTTAGCAGGAGAACACAAGCCAGCGCGCTCAACGATTACATGGTGAACAACGCGAGGACCAGACTGCTCGCTCTCCCCGAGGTGGGGTATCTTCCCCTGCGCGGGCGACACCTTTTCACACTTGGCGACGACTTCACCTTGCACCTCAAGAAGCTCAACGGCATGCAGCGCAGTATGGGAGTCTTGACGCAGCAGCGTCTTGGATTCCTGGAGCAACGCCACCCACAATTGCAATTGCCTTTCGGCCGCGAGCGCACGTTCATCGAAGCTGGTTATTCCTGGCACGATGAGCTTCACATAGCGTTCGGCGTGTATGTCGCATGCCCCCTGAAGAATCCAGCCGGTCAGCAGGTCAGCAATGTGTGGGTGCTGCGCTTGCATGGGGAGTGGGACGCTGGGGCGGCCGAGGTTTCGACCTCGCCCATCATTCCTTCGGATCAGGATGCCGGCGCGATCGTGCTCCCCAGGCTCTCTGACACGGACAGGCGCAATAGGGAAGCAACGGATGGTCAGTGACGGTCCCGCGATCAATGCAGAGATGTTCGTCATCGCGAGGGAATCTCGCGGGCTTACCATGGCCGAGCTTGCGGAACTCGCCTCGATCCACAAGACGACGATATCGCGCATTGAGGCGGGGATTCGCGCACCGTCAGAAGAAGCAACTTCCTGCATAGCAGAGGCACTGGACTATCCGAAGGAATTCTTCCACCAGAGCATGCAGATACGTGGCTTTGAGCCTACGCAGTTGTTCCACAGGAAGCGTCGTGCTGCTCCTGCGAAGGTCCTTGCTAAGATCCACGCACACGTGAACATCATACGGTGGAACGTGACGACATTGCTACGGGCTGTCGAGGTGCCGGAGCTACGCATTCCCCGAATGGATATTGAGGAGTTCAAGGGTTGTCCAGAGGACATTGCGCGCGTTGTTCGAGCTTCCTGGGGATTACCCAGAGGGCCAGTGCGGAATCTGACGAGGGCCATAGAGGCGGCCGGCGGCCTTGTGATACCGTTCTCATTTGGCACTGAATACATTGACGCCATCAGCATGTGGCCGGATGATCTGAAGTTGCCGCCTTTGTTTTTCGTGGACCTGAGCATGCCTGGCGACAGGCTGCGGTTCTCTCTGTGCCATGAACTGGGTCACATCATCATGCATCGCCGCTATCTCGAACCGGACATGGAGGAGCAGGCGAATGAGTTTGCAGCCGAATTCCTAATGCCAAGCAAAGACATAGTCTTTGATGACTTCTCGCTTGCATCGTTCGCCGGGCTCAAGCAGTACTGGCGTGTGTCCATGGCGGCACTGATATCGCGTGCCGGGCCGACGAGGGGACTCGGGTTGATAAGCAGAAGAGACGAGACCAGACTGTGGAAGAAGATGAGTGCCGCTGGCTACCGCAAGCGGGAGCCGCGAGAAGTTGATGTACCCGTTGAGAGACCGACCTTGTATCCCGGTATCATCGGGATGTACCAGAGGGAGCTCGGATACACGGCCGCCGACCTGTCCGAACTGCTTCGCCTGAACGGCAATGACGTTGATGAGCTGTATCTGTCGCAGGTGCGCGATGAGCGGTTCCCACACCTTAGAGTGATCGGCTGACGGCGCGTTTGCGTAGCCGCCGAGAAGAGCCGAACCACAGGCAGGGCCGAGCCCAAGCACGTTTCCACCTCCTATGTCGAGCGGCAGAACCTCACGGTTCGCATGGGCCTGCGGCGGTTCACCCGCTTGACCAATGCCTTCTCGAAGAAGCTGGCGAATCACTTCTGCGCCGTGTCGCTGCACTTCATGTACTACAACTTCGGCAGAGTCCACCAGACCCTAGAGACGACCCCAGCCGTGGCCGCCGGGGTCACTGAGCACGTTTGGACCGTTGAAGAAATCGTCGGACTGCTCGGTTCAAACTGACTCACTAGGCGCGGGGGCAAGGCCCGGACAGGGGTAGGCTTGGGCGGCGTCGAAGTGCGCCACGGAGAGAACTGATCGGTCTGCTGGTGAGCGGGACCGCCTCGGCCATGATATCACTGGCGATCTGGGTGGCCATCCTCTGGGTCTGTTTCGGCGTAGGCGCCGGCGCGCTTGGACGCCTGCGCGTTGGGCCTTCCGACGCGGCGGAGGAGATACCGTTCGCCGTAGCCATCGGGATGGGGGTGCTCTCCTACCTCGTGCTCGCCGTGGGCCTTGTCGGGCAGCTCCGCGTGTGGGTGGCTCTGTGCATCCTGGGACTGCTCGCCCTGATCGGCTGGCGCCAGATGATCCGGCTGGTCCGGAGGGTCCCGGGCGGGGCGTCCGCGCTGGCCGGCTGGCGATGGTGGGCGCTTCCTCTGGGCCTCTTCTTCCTGGCCGCCTTCGTCTTCACGCTGATCGGGGCGCTCGCGCCGGCCGGCGACAGCGACTACGACAGCCTCGTCTACCACCTCGCGATCCCGAAGGTATACCTTCGCGACGGCGCCATCCACCCGATCCCGTGGCTGACCCATTCGAATTTCCCGTTCACCATGGAGATGCTCTACCTGCTGGGGTTGCTGCTGCGCGATCAGGCCCTGGCGAAGCTCTTCCACTTCGGCTGCGGATGGCTGACGGCGCTCGCGATCTTCGCGTTCGCAAGGCGCGCGTGGGGGGCGCGAGCAGGACGCATCGGCGCCGCCGTGTTCGCGGCTATTCCGCTGGTCTCGTGGCAGATGACCACGGCCTACAACGAGCTTGCCCTGGCCCTGTACGCGTTCCTCACGGTGTTCGCTCTCGCGCGCTGGTTCGAGGTGCGGCGCGAGCGCGGGGAGGATGGCTGGCTCTGGGTTGCAGCGATCACCTGCGGTCTGGGTCTCGGCGTGAAGATGCTCGCCGGCGCGGTGTTGCTTTTCTGTCTCGCGGCGGTTGTGTGGGGCATGCGCAGGGCCCCGAACCGCGGCCGGGCATTGGGGCAGGTCGCGCTTTTCGCGGTGGTGGCCGGCGCCATCGCGGCGCCCTGGTATGTGAAGTCCTACCTGTGGACCGGCAATCCCGTCTACCCCTTCTTCTACGAGGTCTTCGGCGGTCGTTGGTGGACGGCCGAGCGGGCCCATCTCTACACCGAGGCGCAGAAGGCCTTCGGGCTCGGCAGCGGCCCGCTCGCGTTTCTGGCACTGCCCTGGAACCTAACGATGGAACCGCGCTGGTTCTTCGACCAGCCCCAGCACCTTCGGCCGTTCAACGTGTATATCCTCGTCTTCGGCCCGCTGCTGCTGGCGCTGCTGCCCGCCCTGCTGGTCGCCGGACCCGTCGGCAGCGCCGGCCGGTTGGCGCTCTGGTCCGCGCTCTTCTACGGCGGGGCCTGGGTGCTGCTCACGCAGAACGGACGCTACCTCATCCCCATGCTGCCCGGGCTCTGCGCCTGCGCGGGATTGGCCGCCGCGCGGCTGCTGAAGGCGCCGGGGATTAGCAGGGCGGCCACATCGGTCGCGCTGGTCCTGGGGCTGATGACCGGCCTCTACCCGGGGCTGGTGCTCGCGGCTCCCGCGGCGCGCGCCGCCTTCGGGGCCGAGGCGCAGTCGGCCTACCTCACCCGATTCTGCCAGCGCTACCGCAGCCTGTCCGCGGTCACC
>Ga0114922_10006649_pt1 | contig 10589 bp, 5 predicted proteins | sample AartaG_FD_100975 | JGI IMG/M metagenome (GOLD analysis project Ga0114922, IMG submission 100975) | Deep subsurface microbial communities from Aarhus Bay to uncover new lineages of life (NeLLi) - Aarhus_00045 metaG | ecosystem: Environmental > Aquatic > Marine > Oceanic > Sediment | place: Aarhus...
GGGCGACGCCCCAGATAACGTTGTGGGTAAATCTTGCCCGTGATTAAACACATCAATATTACTCGCGATTTTATGAAACGTTTCAGAAATGATTCGTTCCTTCATCGATTTAGGGTCGTATTCGACAAACGCCCCGTGTAAGTCCGTACCAGATGGTATTGGTAAACCTTGATTAAATGTACTAATAGACCCCCGGGTAAATCCGCTAGATGGTATTACGGATTCCTCCGCTGAAGACCCATCAAATTGTTCATCTATCCAAGTATCGTGGAAATGAAATGAATAACCAATTTTTGGTGGATATTCAAAATAACCATTTCTATTTCTAAAGACAATTGTTGTGTAAAGATCGGTTGGAGTATATCCCAAATTATTTGTGATCCCACTTAACACAAACGGGGTGAAATGGTCGAACAGGACGGCTTCCATTCTATTTCTTTCAACAACAACATCATTATCCCCCGCGCTATTTTCAAATAACAATTTCTTCTCATCTTCCCAAATTGGGGATTCAAATCCGACTTTGTCTATAATGTGGTCTGTTAAATCATCTAAAAGTTTATGCTTATGAACATAGTATAATGACGTTGAATTATCGGTATCATTAACATCCGTACATCTTTTACCTGTGACCAATCCATTGAAACGATAACCCCCGACCTGGGATTTCAATATCGTTAAAACATAATCGTCAGATCTATAAACTGTATTTCCGACAGAGTTCACATAAAATGGAACGGGGATCTCATCAATAAAAATATATTCCCCCTGAGAAATCCCATGTTTTACAGGGCTTGTAAGAACGTATGTGCCCGAGGTTTCGGCAACCCTAAATGGGATCCCATCGCCACTTACAAAATCTAGTACGGGGTCAAATGTTGCTGATGTTTCACCAGTTATGGTGTATTTCATTTGGTACGCCTCATCTTGGTCATACACATATGTCAAATAAAAGTTCCAATTAAACAAATATGAATTTTCGGTAGTAATTTCTATATGTTCATAAGTCGTTCCAGATTTTACAATGTCAAATCCAGTAAACCCACCCATGGTGTCTACCGATTTATCAACAACGACCTCCCTGTCAACTTCTTTTCTCAGAAATGAAAATTCATCATATGGTAGATATCCAGCAAAACAATTATCAGACCCATCACTTTCTAAGTATAACCTCTCTTCTAAATACTCATAATCGGTAGTACCAAGATACAAGTTTCTAAAAATCATTTTCATTTTTCCATAAAACTTATATCTTTTACAATTGGCTCTTTCAGTTGCAAACTGTTCAGTTAAATCCAAAACAATATCCCTATCATCGGTTCTCAGAAGTGATCTATCTTCCTCCAATCCAATGCGCAAAGATGTGTCAACCGCTGGCGCGTTTTCGTATCTTAAATCAGGTAATATTATTTGTTTCTTTTTCATATCTTCGTTTAACAACCAATTTCATCGTAATTAATATTTATATCATTCCCATTAACTGGAACACCTATAAAGTCAAATAGTGAAGGTGGGGCATCCACACAGTCAGAATAATAATCAGCTTCAAGTGTTACTGATTCGAGATAAAAAGCTACACCTGAGAGTCTTATCATAACATCTAATGTGCCTGATTGTGTGGTTGTCGCCATTGTCCAATCTCCTGGTAGTACTGGAAATGACCCACCAGAAACAAGGGCCCCGTCGACCCTTACTGATAGGATGGACTGAGTGGTTAAAGCACTATTATAAACATAAACGTTTGTGGTTGCCCCTAGTGTAGGTGTTGGCGTTGGCGTTGGTGGTGCCCCAGGGCTAGGTGATGGTGAAGGTAGAGGTAATAGAGACGCCGCTGGTGTCGCCGACGGTGTTGGTGTAACATCGTACGCTGGGCAGATTATTGCATCTGTACCGAACGCCCCTTTAGGTCCAAAATATTTTGTTAATATATCTAAGGAACTTTTCCCGGGTTTTAATCCAAAATAAAATAAGAATGGTGTTGATAAAACTTGTTTGTTACCTAAATAATTTAATTCTGTTTGTGGAATAAATGTCTCATATACTCCGTCAAAATAATTTTCACCACCAGTTCCTGTTTGTATTACCCACGTACTGTTCACAACCGCCCATAAATAACCTGATTGTGGATCTGCTAACGATCCACTAACAACCTGTAACCATAAATCCCCATCGATATATGTGTCAGTACTAGAGGGTGCCGAATAACTAATTTCCTCAAATCTTTCTAATGAATCTTCATAATCACCAGTAAACCAATAGACAGGATGAGTGATTGTCATTGGTTTTAATAAATATTCTTCTTCACCATCAGCCATCACATAATTTGTATTATCCAAATCATATGTTGTGGTACCACTTACAGAAAATAATCTTTGTAATCTCATTTGGGCAACTCCATCGGTGGGGTTCTTATCCCACTTTTGCCTATCAGATAGGTTAGGAATATAACTTCCAAACCCAGTTCCAAACTTATTCCATAAATAAAATGGTACTCTCTGACTATAATCCCCAAGACGATAATTTAAACAACTCCTTATAAACGTCCCGTTATTATCAAATTTAATATCTATTGGTGTTGGCCCAAAACTTGGCCCGCCACCCTTAAAATAACTATCGAAAGTAGAGTCTTCTGGGTCCATCATCTCACCATTATACATAAAATACTGTGGGGTGTCTAAATCAAAGGCTTCAATTCCTGACTCACAGTTGATTGACATTAATTGAGTGATATCACCGTCGAACACCTTAATATTTGACCCGTATTGTGTCCCACTAAAGAAATCGTCGACATCAAATTTTCCATTATTAATGTCTAATCGGTAGTTTATCGCATATTCCACAACATTACCAGGATCTTGATATGAGGTACTTGATATATCTCTCACAACAGAACAAGTGGGGTCTACTCGTGGATCTAAACATATTTCATCTAAAAACTCGTCCCTTACTCCAACATCGTAAAATGTTGTCGGGTGTAATAGTTCTTTTATCCCTTCAAATGTTTGTCCAATAAATTCTTCATCATCCCAATCATATGGGGTGCTTCGATAATAAAACTCCTTATCCAGTATATTATAAAATATCAATTCCCGGGGGAATTTTGACCCTCTTTGATTTAGATCGTAATCCTCTTCATTATCCCATCGTAGGCGCTTATCGAATTTAAAGAAATATAATAATCCATGTAACCAGTTATCAATAAATGAATAATTAACAACACCACCGCAGAATTGTAACCCAACTCGTTTTCTTCTGTACCATTCTTGTAATGCCGCCATGTTTTTACTCGTACCACCAATTACGGGTATAATCGTGAATATACCGTCTCTAAACTCACTTAATCCCGATTTGGTCTTTCTATCATACGTGGCATTTGGTATATTATCCCAACTCTGTTTATAAGGCAAGCGCGCAGTCGATCCTGCGCCTATTATCGTTGACAGTAAATATGGGTAACCAGGTGGTTCAATTATTGCCTCTTCAAATCCAACATAATCGCCAGGAGGGTTTAAAGGGTCTTTTGGTGATCCATATTCATTACTGTCACCCCATAGATACCTATATACCGTTCCAAGTTCGTTATATGTCTTATCATACTTTTCACACCCCACCTCAATTGTTTGCCCCGTATATGCGTCACCTTCGGTTTTTTCAAACCCTCTGTTATATATTTTTAAAACGGCAACAGTTCCATCAATCTGTGATTCCGCTTGATTATAATCGAGACCCGTTATATCTTGGAAATCTTGGAATGAAAACTTACACCAAGTAGCGTTAGATCCAAACGGTGTTGAATTATGATACATAGTAACATACCGAGGACCGTTACTCACGATAGTATTGGTGAAAAATATATTAAAATTAGTAAATCCTGAAAGGACTATGGGTGTTGCAGTAACCGAATTAATACCAAAGACTTCAGCAAAATATCTAACCGTGTTCAGATCTCCTGGATCTGGCGTTATGGTTTCCGTAAATCTAAAGTCAATCTCGTTATAAACCAAAGTAGGGGCTGCGATACAACCACCTAAGTCCTCTTTAGCCTTCTCTTCTGGAAAAAAGTAGTCTAAAAAACTGTCTTGAGACCCCAAATTCCTATAATTCGAAGTAGGATAGGGTTGACTAACTACGGTAGAGTCTAGTACACGAAAATATACATACCCAGGATCGCCGGGCACTTGAGTAACCTCCATTTCGATTTCGGCCGTTTTACAATAATTGTTGGCCAATGAACTATCAGATATGACCGACGAGTCGTCGGTTGTGCATTCTTCACAATCCGGATATATTGTTAATGGGAGTTGTTGTGTAAACCTATCTTGAATCCTATACCCTAAATCTTTTAGCTGTTCGGAAAATTTCTCAAATGGTCTCCATTTAAACGGCCAACCTAAATAGATACTATAAAAGAAAGCGGCAACATCATAGAAAAACCCACCCAATAATTCGGCGGTTTTAACAAGAATTACCGCAAATACCAATTGAATGAATAATATTACCTGTGATAATAATAACGAAAATTTTGTTCTATTTTTATACCCAAAATTAGTGGGGATATAATTCGTTGACGACGCACAATCTTCGTCAGATGCGGGACGAATTTGTTTAATTCCTAAGAAAGCGTCTCGCCTTGCCGTTTCGTAGTGTGTCCCTTGGAATGATGAAACCGTATAAACTTTACCATAGATAAACTTATAAAAATAATCTTCAGGGATACCATCACCCTGAATCGTTCCTAACATTAATCCTTTCTTGTGTTCTTTAGCGCTACTACCATAGTCATTTGGATTAAGGGTTAATCCTTCTGGTGTTGCGGGGGTTAAGTAATCTTCGAAAACATCGGAAAATATGTATGATGCCACCATTCCCTCATAATATTCACGTTTGTTGTTATTACCAGCTGGGTTAAATTCCCTAATATTTGGTACAAGGTATTTTGCAACAGAAATTTTTGATGAACTATAATCTAAACTAAATCTAAATCTTGCAATAGTCGTTGTTGGAATTCCTTTATTTGGGTCGTTTGTGATTTTTTCTTCACCGAAAAGATCTGTATACACATATTCCATATTCATTGGGAGTGCCGCCATGGCCACCCCATTGTCATCAATTACTTCAGTAACATTAAAAAATTCTAATTCGGGATACGTGGTCACTCCGTCAGATCCATAAACCGTTTTTCCTGTCTGTCGAACACATTCGATTTCACCACCCGATGTTTGTAAATTACATTTAAACCCCGCGTTTTTTCTTATTTTACCGTTTCTTTTGACCGCATCACTATTATCATCTGTAATGGTTGAAACTAAAACTAATGATATTGGTTCAATTCTAATCCCTTTATCTGATAAATCAAAATCAGTTCTACTTATTCCTATTTCACAAAGACTTTCATTACCCCATAATGGATAAACCTCAATACTTCTATCAAATGTGACAATTTGTGGTAATCCATCAATATCGGTACTTGATTTGAATTGGTAAAACCTCTCAAAATCGGCTTCACCATATCCCTTTTTAAGAAAATCATACGGTCTAAGTGAAAAACATCCAATGTCAGATAAGTCAATATCGACATGTATTGTCTGTACGCCAACTGGAACTCCCCAAATCATGAAGTCGCCCGAATCGTTGGTTTTTACCGTGTATTTGTAATAGCTTTCAAAAACTTCGAGAACCTCTTCTCTAGTTAAAATATCTTGTTGGTCTGGAAATGTTCCTGTCGGAGCGTGTCCTGAGTGCTGTTGTCTTTCTGGTAATAGGTTATATCTATAACCATTTTCATCTTTATCGCTTATCTCTTGGTACGGATATAAAGATGAAATAACCGGATCATCAGCATCAATACTATCTTGTGGGATGAATATGGAAATTTTTGCGTTTGGGACCCCGAATCCATTATTCGCGGATACGCGCCCCACAACCACCCCATACTCGGAGCAATTACCCGAAGCAAAAACATCTTTTTGTGAGAATTTCAATGAAAGAATTTCCATAATATCGAAATTCTGATTAATCTCGACATTGACTCGCTGATCTCTCCCAATGTTTGTGTTTATTCTATGTTTTTGTATCATATTATATAAATAGAAACTTCCCAGTTTTCTATAAGATACATAAAAAACAAATTAATATGTAGTGGAAGAGAGATTTTTCGTCCTAACTTTTATGTCTGCGCTAGGAAACCTGATTTGGAAAATCTGATTGGTTTTCATATAAATGGTACTCTCTGACTGTTGAATTTCTTTGGTGACGGGATCTGAGTATGACTGAGCAACCTCCGATGTGGAATAGTTTCCACCAATTTTATTAAATACTCGGATATCTACCACGTTAACCACACCACCGACATTACCAATATCTTTCGATAAATCTCCGACTAATAATGGATCACCCATTTTTCTCTTAGTAATATCAAAAAAATCCGTAATTTCAGAAACCACATTCTTTACTATATCTGTTGAATTTTCGTTCTTATTAACAACTAAGTCGACCTCTAATCCCATATCAATCACTTCACCGCTCTGAATGTCTAAATAATCATTTAACATTCTATAATTTGCAAGGTAATTTATAACGTTGTTTTTTAATGTATTGGATACCGTGTCGATTAAATTTCCCAACTCATCATAAGACAATAATTTTATTCGAACTTTATTATCCTCTTCCATTACACTCACCTTCGCAGGGGCTCCGTATGTTGACGGCATATTTTCTATTAATGATTTATAATCGTTTAGAGTTACTGCCCTATTTTGAGCCGCAAAATTGTACGCAACCATATTTCTCATTTCTTCAATAGTAGGGATATCCGCCCCACCAATCGCTGGTGTGACATTAGTTGTTCTCATCGATTGAGAGGTTTGGTTATTTATAGACGAGTTGGGTCCGTTCACTACGAAATCATAGGATTCCATGGTCGTGATGACATTAACCCCTATATTTGTGTCTTTACCCCCACCAATACGATATTTTACGAACAATGTGGTGTTAGGCTTCGGAATCTCACCCAAAGAGGTGTTATTTAAGAAAGTCGCCAGATTAACTTGCATTGAACCTTCAATATAATCGTCCAAATTATCCATTGGGTCGACGTTTCCTGACCCAAATGTTAATGAAAAGTAACCTTCCGGGGTGTATTCACTATAAAACTTCTTAGTTACCTGAGTATAATCACCAGCCTTATAAATGTCGCTATCGGATGCCGCGGTAGGATTTTCAATAAAAACATCATCTTCAATTAATGAATCGACCTCATACCATTTATTCGTCGATGACATAAATTCATCATCAGTCGGATTTGCGTTATATCCAGTTCCGCTTTTATGAATAACTGAAGTTATCCCTAACACGTTTCTTTCTGGAAGATATAATTTCAAAAATGGTTTCTGGTCGGCAGCGCTAATAACCTTCCGATATATACGAGAAATCCCATTAACAACAGGAGCTCTTTTTGTGATTGTATATGATATGAGTTTATTGTTGCTATTAAAATTTGGTACTTTTGTTCTATTTGAGGTGCCGCTACTATCAAATGGGCTCGAAAAATCGACATCCTCAAGGGTTTCAAAAACTTGACCTCCTCCTGATACTTGTGCCCCGGCCTTTAATATCCCCTCATATCTCTCATCTTCTTTATCTTTGTATGCGGGTACATTAATACTGAAATCACATAACGCGACTGATGGTCTAGCCCCAGGTAATTTGATCCCGTATGTTTTTGCAATATGAAATAGGGAATTTCTTTCCTGTGCAAAATCTAACATTGTTTCTTGCCATACCTTGTCGATATGGAAGTGTAAGTTATCCGACACGGCAGCGTTTAAATCCAATAATACGGAATAAATCGAAGCATCATTGAAGTTAGAAACTAGATCGGGATAATATTCCTGTGTCAACTTAACCAATTCATCCCTTAAACCGGCAAAATCCCTTACTCCATATGATATCTGTTTTGACATATTAAATATTTAGTATTATAAAATCTGATGTTGAAAACGCACCATTATTAACTGTATAGTCTATTTTTACTTTAGCTGTATATGGTTTTGCCGAACCATCCGAAACCCTGAACAATCTATTATCCTGTTCTTCTTGAGGAGATGTTGGAATCTCCGGATCATCTTCCGCACTAGTAACAGTTATTGAATTAATATCCAAATTTGGAATATATTTTTTCACGGAATCACGTACCTCATCTTCAATTTGATTGTGTGACACGGAATCGTTCTGCTCGAAAATAAATTCATATAATCGAGTACCAAAATCAGGTAAAAAGTAACGACTACCTTTGCGTGTTAGTAACAAATGTATTAAATCCGCCCTAACTTCCCTCTCAGGAGTTGTGGTCATCGAAACATAATCCCCAACGGTGCTGTTTCTAAATGGATAATCTATACCGTAAGTAGTTGCCATATTTCATAAATATTATGAAATAAAAAAAGCGTGATAAATTAATACCACGCTCTTTAAATGGGCGGACAAATAAATTAAAATTGGTCTAGAATGTTTTCAATGTTCGTTTGAGGTCACCCAAGGGTAAGTGGTCTTCCTTTACCAAATACATACTCTCTTTTTCGGGAAAATGAGTTTCTAATAACTCCGCTAATTTTAAATTAGTGTAAGTTTGAGCGAGTTTATCTTTTCCTAATAAGATCTGTACCGCGACAGACCTGTGCATTTCATAAAACGTTTTTTTCATAATGTTTTTTCTTTAATTATCAGTTTATAGTTTTCGTGAAAATCTGAATCGATTAAATTTTCCATATAATCAACAACTCGTTTTCTTTCGTCTCTTCTTTCTTCTTTGGTAAATGTCCCGTCATCCTCGGACGAGTACCTAACCTCAAGTATCATTAATTTTCTCATATTATCCACATTTTGAGCTTCCACAAGATTTACAAACTAAACAACCCTCAACAAAGTGAAGGAGATCACTACCACATTCCAGGCACACGCCCTTACCTTTTTCACCGTTTTTGATATATTTCTTAATCACCCGAGCGACACCATTTTTCCATATATTGATATGATCTTCGGTGAAGTTCAGGGAATCAACCAAATCATGAACATATACCATCGGCATACGTTGTCTCAAGACACCAGACACCAATTTCGCATAATTCCAAAATTCCGGGTTAAACGCATGATTCAAACCCATATGAACGTGTTTTTCCCCGTCTTTATCAACATATTCAATATCATACCTTTTCTTCTTGATTATTTTACCCTCCTCGTCAATAGTTTCGACGATATTTTTTACCACTTCACATTCTTTCAAACTAGATGGGAGTTGACTTAGTCCGTTTTCAAATTTTCCTGTAAATATTTCATATGGTCTCCCCTCTCTAATTCCTACAACGGCAATCCATTTCTCCAAATTGTTCTGAAAATGGTGTATGTCGGCCTTTAGTCTTTTAGTTCTCTTCGGGACATGAATTTCGGTTGGTTCTTCTTTCTTTTCTTCGACATTAACTAACACTCCACTCCTTGATCCATCACGATACACAGTAATACCCTTACACCCAGATTTCCAACCTGTTTCATATACTTTGGAGACCACCTCTTCAGTCGTTTCTTTTGGTAAATTAACTGTTACTGAAATCGAATGGTCAACATGTTTCTGAATCCGACCTTGCATTTCAACCTTTTTCACCCAATCAACATCCTTTGAGGTTGCTTTATAATATGGTGAATCTTTTATGATTTCATCGAGCTCGGCCGACTTCATTTCTTTAACCTCTTCGATATTGTACCCGTTAACTTCCAACCATAACTCAAAATTATGGTGGAACACGGGGTATTCTTGCCATGAAATCCCTTCTTCGTCGACGAAATCTTCTCTAGCACCCTTTTCTTGGGGGTTGATTTTCCTACGTCTCATATAAAATATAAGGAACGCGGGTTCAATCCCTGATGTGGTCTGTGTCATAATACTCGATGTCCCTGTCGGAGCAATAGTTAATAAAGAGATGTTTCGTCTTCCCCATTCAACCATATCGTTATATAATTCAGGGTCTTCGGCCTTAATACGTCGAATAAAGGGGTTATTCGCCTCATTTTTTACGTCGAATACCGGGAAAGCCCCTCTCTCACGAGCCATAATCGTTGATGATCGGTACGCATTTAATTTTAATACCTGGTGAACTCTTTCACTAAACTCGGTTGCCTCGTCAGTTCCATAAACTAATCCAAGAGCCGCCAACATATCACCCTCACCAGTGACCCCCAGACCCGTTCTACGACCTCGAATTGTTTTATCCTTAATCCTCTCCCACAATTCACGTTCAACCCGTTTAAGGGACTCTTCTTCAGGGTCAGAATCGATTTTGGCGATGATTGCATCAATCTTTTCAATCTCCAGGTCAATTATATCATCCATATATCGTTGAGCCATCTGAACATCGTGGGCAAATAATTCCCAATCGAAATATGCGTCTTCCGCTAACATATCATCTTTGTAAAACGCGTTTTTCACATAAGCCAACAGATTTATCGCTAACAATCTACAACTATCATCGGCACAAAGTGGGATCTCACCACATGGATTTGTACTAATTGTCTTATAACCTTGGTCAGCATAACAATCA
>Ga0114922_10006650_pt1 | contig 10589 bp, 7 predicted proteins | sample AartaG_FD_100975 | JGI IMG/M metagenome (GOLD analysis project Ga0114922, IMG submission 100975) | Deep subsurface microbial communities from Aarhus Bay to uncover new lineages of life (NeLLi) - Aarhus_00045 metaG | ecosystem: Environmental > Aquatic > Marine > Oceanic > Sediment | place: Aarhus...
ACTGCCCAGGAATTGTTCCGGGCCAGCTCGATCCTCGCCTGTCGAGCCTTCTTTTCTTCACTGCTGCCGGCAGCAGCGAGCCTGTTTCGGATATAAGCTGCAAATGCTTCCGCATCTTCGCCGAGATCCACCATTGCCGGATGCTGTTGGGCAAATAACTCCACTTCTCTGATCGTGGTCGACACCACCGGCAGCCCCATTGCCAGGTATTCGTTCAGTTTTGTCGGGTACACGTTATCCGTATATTCTGTTTTGAGATAGGGAATCAGCCCGAGTTCGAAATAGCGGAGGTAGCAGGGCAATAGATCGTGAGGTTTGCCGCCCAAAAGGTGTACATTGGGCAGGTTGCGCAGAAGATGCATCTGTTCCTGTTTGGGTCCGACAAAGACGAAATTGACCTCAGGCAAGAGCCCGGAAAGCTTGGAGACAAGTTCCTGGTCGAGCCAGCGGTGAAGGCCGCCGATATATCCGATACGCACTGGGGGAATGGTCTTGAGGTCTTCGGGAAGACATTCGGTTCGGCTTTCTCTTACCTTTTCGAAAGTCTCGTAGTCCACAGTGAATGGGAACTTATGGACCTCCTTGTTGCCAGCCAGGCAATGCCCGCGCAGTAACTCGGAGGTGACAAATACCAGGTCGGCCAGGCGGATCATCCGTTTTTCGCTGGCCCTGATCCTGGAGGCCCTAACAGAGCTGTGTTCGAAGCTGTCAATGCAATAATAGATTAACAGCTTGTATGGGAGGCTTTTGATAACTTCCAATGTCAGGGCACTTGGCAGAAAAGAATAGATAATGGGGTTCGAATACCTTTGAGACTTGCACCAGGAATTAAGCAGACGCAGGAAAAGCAGCTTGTTCAACAAGCGCGCCAGGCGGGAGTGGGGAAAGGGAAGCAGCAGAGGGCTGAACACATAGAGGTTTTTTTCCTGGAGACGGAATCCCTTGTATCCCCGCCGCCAGTTGCGGATCCTTTTTACCAGGCGAGGATAATCGCTAAAACGGGGTCTGCGCACACCGGTGTTTTCGATAAAAAGAACCCGGTTGCCGCCAGCCGCAAGCCGGTGCATAATCTCCTGATGGCCCTGCCAGTTGAAATCCCAATCGATCGAGGAAAAGCAGATTATGTCTTCATTGGTTATCATAGTTTCTCTTGCCTGATCCCCGGAGCCTGTTCCTGCTGAGAGCAGAGAGGGGCTGATCGCTGACCCTCCCGGGCGAGCTCAGTGACGATTTCCACCTGATTTACGGCTCTGAATAAATTTTAACGCGGCTTCAACCAAAAATCTGCCCGAACGTCCCGCATTTACTGCAAGCCAAACAAAAACCCTGCCTGTATTTTGAATGATGCCCGCTACGGAACATGCCGAAGAAGAAGTATTGTTTTTCGGTGCTAATTGTAGCAGCACAACTATCAACATTAATGTCAGCAGAAGACCTGCGCTCCAGCTTATGCGATAATCGTTATCCGGAATAAATGCCAGCAGCAGAGAGCGCAGAATATAAAACGCAGCCAGGAAGACCAGCCCGAAAAAAAGGATGTTTCTTCGGGTCAGGAGTTTTTCCCGCTGTCGTTTTATTCCGGCTATCAAAGAAACCACCCCACTTTGATTGAGGTGGAGGTTTTTTATCCAGAAGCGGAAACGGTGGAGGCGGGGGGTAACCAGATTATAAGTTCTGCGGTAGTTTTCCGCATTTTTTACCAGGGAAGCCAGGGGTTTGCTATCGATATCGAGGTAGTCTCTCACTTTAAAAAAGGAGACTAGCCGGCTACCGGCGATAATCCTATGGATCATCCCGGCTGAGGAGCCGGCAAGTGCCAGAAACCGGCTGCCGGAAGATAGCTTTCTTAGCAAGTGAACTGTGGCCGAATTTTCCAGAATCTTGGTTTTATACATGGTTAATCCTGCTCCGAAAATAATAGACCAAAGGTGCGTTATTCTGTGGTTTCGGTAAAAACCACCTGTAGGGGCGCACGGCCGTGCGCCCCTACAGAAAACAAAACATTTTCATTGTTTTCGGGTGAGCCAGTGGCTCATGACGACTGCTATAAAAAGACCGATTTCACAAGTTTGAGCAGCCTGAAAGACAGCTTTTCAAGCTCGAGCGGCATCGAGGATTACCGTTTTAAACCGCGGGGCTACCTTGAGCAGGCTGTACCTGGCTTCGACCAATCTGCGTCCCGCCTTGCCGACCTTGTGCCGAAGAGCCTCATCATGCACCAGGCGGCAAAGTATATCAACCCATTGTTTTTCGTCTTCGGCCAGGAAGCCGTTCACTCCGTGGTCTATCAATTCAAGATTCATACCAACCGGGCTGCAAACCGCAGGAATCCCGACAGACATATACTCGATCGCCTTGAAAGCACACTTGCCGCGGGTCCATTGGTTGTCCGGCATTGGCATGATACCGATATCGAATTTCTGGAGAAGGGCGATTTCACTTTCAAGCGACCATGGCAGGCAGTTTATTCCCTCCGGCAGATCTCCTGTGAGCTGTCCCCCCACCACCAGCAACCTCGCTTTACCCTGGCAGCATGTGAGTACCTTGTCGATAACCGGTCTGAAATTTTCAAGAAACTCGATAGTGGTCGGGCTGCCGATCCAGCCGATTACCACTTCATTTTTTTCCTCGCCTTTGTCTTGCGGGACAAAGAGAGCGGTGTCCACCACTGTAGGCAGAATCTTAATCTTTCTTGCCCCCGCGCGTCCGGCAAACTCTGCCAGATAATTGTTACCTGCAATGGTTACCCTGCTGCCGCGCACGATTGAGGCAACCTTGCCCGGGCATTTCAGCCTGCCCAATGCTCGGTTGGATTCGGCCACGTTGGGCAGGAAAATCGCATCATCGAAATCATAGACATATGGTTTGCCAAGCAACTGCAGCAGCCATTCGAACCATGCCGGTCCAATCGGAAAAGGCTCCCGGTGGATGAATACAATATCGTAGGAAATAGAGCGCAAGAGGTCAAGCACCCGGTTCAGCGAGCAGATAAGGCCGTAGAGGAATTTCTTCGTGTAACGGCCCGGTTGGTAAAGTATGCGCCAGAAGGCATCGCTGTAAAAGGGGCGCACTCGTGTGCGGATACCCTCCTGGTGCAGAAATGGGAGAAACTGCAACACCCGGAACCGGTTGCTTGCCCCTTGCGGGGGATAAGGTACGATAAAGAGGACTTTCATCTGTTTTCCCGATCCCTGGACAACCAGCGGTAAAGTTCCAGATAGCTCTCGACTCCGCCTGCGAGCGAAAAATTTTCCTCAGCCGCAGTACGGCACCTTGCGGTAAGGGAGCTGTCCTGGAGAAGCTCGAGTAGGCTGTCCAGTGCGGTATTGAAACCTGCCTCGCTGAATTCCTCGATCACTACGCCGATGTTTCGGCTCCGTACGTATTGCTCGTGGTCGTCGACTCCGGAATTGATCAGCACCGGTCGGCCGCAGGCGAGCGATTCGGCGAATTTGGTCGCGCAGGAGGCCTGCTTGCTGAAAGAGGGCCTGATAAAGAATATCGAGCAGTCCGCATTGGCAAAGGCCTGCGGCACCTGGTTGTAAGGCAGAGATCCTATTGTGATCCTCTCGGCAGTGCCCTGCATAAGGTTCAGCTTTCCGAGAACATTCTTCAGTATGGCCGGGTCCGAGGGCGTGATCAAGGTGAAACTGCTTTCCGGCAACCTCGAGAAAAGAACATCGAAAAAGGCGATCATCTCCTCAATCAGGTACCAGGTGCCGAGGCTTCCGACATAAACCAGTTTCAGGCTGTTTTTCGAATCCCTTACAGCCGGACCGGGCCGGAAAAGCTCAAGGTCTGCACAGGTGGGGATTACAGCAATCCGGGGCTCGAGCTTTCGAGAGGGTATCATTCCCCGCAGGATTTCGGCCCCGCGCCTGCTCAGGATCACAATCGCATCGGCCCGCAGGAGAAATTTTTTTTCCAGGCGCCTGAAAGTTCTGTAAAGCAGCCCGCCTTTTTTCCAGAGGCCGCCCTCCACTCTTTCGTGGACCCAGAAACCGCGCATGTCGAAAAGGAATCTCGCCCGGCTGAGGGTACAGAGGCCGAGGGCGATAGTGGCGGCAATATAGCTCCTGGCGTGGAGGATTCCTATCCGGTGGCGCAGGATAAGGCTCCAGGCGACTGCCAGCCCGGTGAGGATATCCCAGACAGTGGAGGCGACCGCGGGGTGCTTGTGATAACCAAGCCGGTGCCAGCAAACACCGCAGGAGGCGAGAGATTCTTCCACCTGCCTTACCTGCGGGCCCGAGCAGAGTTCGCGCTTTTCAAAGCTGAGAACGTGCAGCGCTACCCCACGAAGGCCCAGTTGTCGCAAATACGGCTGGACCTGAGAGTAACCCAGCGGATCAAGAAGGCCGTCGTAGGTTATATAAAGCACAGATTTCATTTTTCAAGTGTCGAAAAAAGTCCGCTGCCACAGCTCAAACATCAGCAGGATCCAGAGGTGGTGTCCCAGGTCGCGCCTGCCCTCCAGGTGATACTTGATCAACTTTTCCACCTCGGAGCGGCGGAAATAGCCCCTTTGGGCAAAGGTGTTATCAAGAAGGTGGTCCTGCAGGAACTGCCGCAATTCGCCCCTGAACCACTTGCCGAGCGGCACGGCGAATCCCCACTTTGGTTTCCTGAGGATTTCCGGTGGCAGCCAGGGGGTGACCGCCTCCTTGAGAATTGCCTTGAGCCTGTTTCCCCTGAGCTTGAAACTTGCGGGCAGCATGTTTGCAAATTCCACCAGTTCATGATCCAGGAAAGGGCTTCTTCCCTCGAGCGAGACCGCCATGGTAGCGATATCCATCTTGACCAACAGGTCGTTGGGCAGGTAGAACATCGCATCCACAAAAGCCGCGGCATCGGCCCCGTCCAGGTTTCCGGCTTGCTCGAACAGTCCGTTCAGCAGCTCCGGCGAGGAGACCCGGCCGATTTGAGCGAGAATCTCCCTGGTAAGCACTGCGCGTTTTTCCTGTTCAGTGAAAAAACCCATCCAGCGGGTGAAACGTTCCGGCCGGGGCAGGTCAGCAGCATCCGCGAACCGGCGGAAGCCGGCAGCCAGGCTGCTGCGCTCGTAAGCCTTGGGGGAAAAGGCGCGCAAGGTGGAGCATACGGCAAGCCGCACAGGCGAAGGCAGCCGGTGAAAGATGTCGGCCATCCGGTTGGCGTAATGGCGGCGGTAGCCGGTAAATGATTCGTCTCCGCCGTCACCGTTGAGCGCCACTGTCACGTGCTGGCGGGTCATTCTGGCCAGGTAGTAGCTGGGAATCGCCGAGCTGTCCGCATAAGGTTCGCCGTAGCGCTCCACCAGCACAGGGAGTACCTCCAGGGCTTTCGGCTCCACGACAAATTCCTGGTGTTCGGTATCGTAGTGGCGGGCCACGATCCGCGCGTGGGGAAGCTCGTTGAACTTTTTTTCGGCAAACCCGACGGAAAAAGTTTTCACCTTTCCCGAGCCTGCTCTGCTCATCGCGGCCACCACCGAACTTGAGTCTATCCCGCCGCTCAGGAAAACCCCGAGGGGGACATCACTCACCAGGCGCAGGCGGGTGGCCTCGAGCAGTTTTTCCCGGATTGCCTCGCAGGCCTCCTCACGGCTAAGCTTGAGTTTGGGGCCTGGCTTGAGCTGCCAGTAACGACGGATTTCAATCTTCCCGGCTCGTAATGCCAGATAATGAGCCGGCGGGAGTTTTTGCACTCCCTTGAAAGCGGTCATCGGCGCTGGCACGCACATGAATGTGAGGTAGTGGTAGACTGCGGTCCAGTCAACCTGACGCCGGATGTGCCGGTCGGCAAGCAGGGAGGCAAATTCGGAGGCGAAAGTGAGGCGGCCTTCGCTCTGGTAATAGAGCAGGGGCTTTTTGCCCATCCGGTCGCGGGCTAGAAAAAGTGTTTCGCGCTTGGTATCCCAGAGTGCGAAGGCGAACATTCCGCGCAGCCGCTGGAGCGCACCCTGAATGCCGAAACTCTCATAGAGGTGAAGGAGGGTTTCGCAGTCTGTTTTGGTGCTGAACCGGTGTCCGAGAGCCTCGAGTTGGGGGCGCAGTTGCTGGAAGTTGTAAATCTCGCCGTTGAACACCAGGAAACAGGTTTCATTCTCGTTGGCTATCGGCTGATGGCCGCCTGCCAGATCGATAATGCTCAGCCTGCGGAAGGCAAGTCCCACACTTGTTTTGCCGGGCTCCTGGCCCAGCGCGCGAGCGTTGCGGTAGAACCCCTCGTCGTCGGGACCGCGATGGACAAGTTTGGCGGCCATGGCCTGGAGAAGTTCCATCTCGACCGGCCGGCCCAGGCTGTCCACAACACCCGCTATTCCGCACATTGGCAGTCTCCTGAAGGTATAAAAAGCATTCTTTTACAGCCTTACCCGGTTTACCCCGTATTATTCATGAACCCCAGACCTTGACAGGTCTAATCACTTATTTTCACATTTTTATCAGCCACCGAGGGAGGGGGCGGCGGCTGTGCGACCCAGGTCGCACAGACCGTTGCGCTTGCGCAACGGAGCGCATTTCATGCGCCCGCCGCCCCCCAGGCCCCGGGGAAACATAACATCTTACTAATTTATGAATAATCCGGTTTAGAAGCCCGGGTTTACAAGGTGAGACTCCTACCTGAAAAACCGGTAAAGGAACAGGTAATAAATCGCCCGCACGCCGTCCCGCCAGGTTATCTTTTTCCCCTCATCCGGTGTGCGCGGATTATATGATATCCCCACCTCAGCGATCTTGCAGCCGAGCTTGAGGAACTGAGCCGTGATTTCGGGTTCGATTTCGAAGCCGACACATTTGAGATTCAATCGCCTGGCAACCTCGGTGCGAAACATCTTATATGCGGTTTCCATGTCGGAAAGCCTGCTTCTGAAAAGAATGTTTGTCAGCAGGGTCAGGAACCGGTTGGCCAGGCGCGTGATTCTGGGAATATTGGGGTTGGGCTTGAGGAACCGGGAGCCGTAGACCACATCGGCGCCGGCTTCGATTTCGCCCAGCAGAAGGTGGTATTCCCGGGGGTCGAGTTCGGTGTCCGCATCCTGGATCACGATCACGTCCCCGGTAACATAGGTCAATCCCACCCGGATAGCCGCACCTTTGCCGAAATTGACCGGCGAAATGTGTAACTTGGTAACCTCGTGCTCCTTTTTCCGGATCGCCTCCACAGTACCGTCGGTTGAACCGTCGTCCACCACGATCACTTCCTTTTCGACATTCACCTTGTTGACCCGGTCGATTACCTCTTCAATGGTTGTTTCCTCATTGAAGACAGGTATAATTACAGAAAGTTTCATGTTCTCTCCAAAATCCGGCCTGGGATTTCCCGGAATTTGTAAAGACAAGGACTTGATACCTACCAGATCCCGGCCCGAACCAGAACGGCCCGGCAGAAGTCTTTGATGCAATCCGAGTAGATATACCCGGCGGCCGAACTGGCAAGCACAACCAATAACAGCATCAATGTCTTCCTCCAACTTCCGAGCCTCTTTTCAGCCGCCATCCATCCAGTGGAGGCAAACAGGATGAAAAAAGGGTCCACAGGCAGCCGCAGCCGGGGGGAAGCGTATGTAACCAGGCTCAGGGCGAAGAAATAAAGTATCAGCCCGGCCGGGACAATATGATCCGGTTTCCAGTTCAAATTGAATAGACTGAATATAGCGAACAAAAGCACCCAGAAAAACCACGGGTTGAAAATCCCGTCTTCACGCCCCAGGACCTCCCAGTCGAATGGCGAGAAAAAGTATAAAGTCTTAAGCAACAGCAGCCGGGGGATTTCCCCGGGATTTTTTCTGATATGCTCCACTGCCATTTTTTGTAAGGCCCTGTCCCGTTCGATTTCCGGTAGATCCAGGATATATCTCTGTGACGGCTCCAGCCAATTTTTTCTCCAGTTGAATCCGAAAATCTTGCCTTGCCGCGGCATATTGCCAGTGGATAATACCATACCCGAGTTGGTACTGGTGAAAATAAAATGTCCCAGCCGGGCATGGTTCCTAAGAGCCCAGGGAAAAATAGTAATAAAGAAAACCACAATATATAATGCGATGTTGACCAGTAATCTTCTATCCTTTTGAGACAGATACTTCAGTGCGAAATAGACGATCACGATCGCCGGGAAGTAAATTACCACAGGCCGTGTAAGGGTTGCCAGGCCAATTAGAATTGCTCCCGCAATCACCCATCCAGAGCGATTGCGGTGAAAAGCAAGAATGGTGTAGTAGGCCGCAGCCGCCAGCAGGGGGGCAAAAAGGGCTTCGCTGGATATTTTCAAGCCGATTGTAATCAGAGGCCAGTAAACGGCAGCCACCAAAGCCCCTGCTTTGGCAACCCCAGGTGAGAAGACAGATATTCCGATCCGATAAACGTAGAGAACAAGTATCGCTCCGAGAAGGCACTGAGATAATAAAACATAGAAGCGGCCAAAGCCGAACAGTTGATAAATCCCCGCCAGAAACAGCGGATAAAGAGGAGTAACCACTGCGAGGTGTCCATCATGCTCCAGGCCGTTGCCGGAACACAGGCTTACAGCCAGAGAATGGTACAGCAGCGCATCTTTATTCAGCGGGGTCTGCCATGAGGCCGGGTCGGCGAATAGTGCGAGGAGACGAATCGCCAGGGCGAGGATAAAAACTGTCAAACCCGGTTTGTTCTTTAAATAGCTCCAGATATTTTGCATCCTTAATTACTCTCTGCTTGCCAGCCGTTTACTGGAGGGCTGAAATCAGGAAAAACTGAATAAAGGTTATCTTTAATTATTATACTTGCTTTGCCGCTTCTTCAAGCAGCCTATAGAGTGCGGGTGCGGTTATAATATAGTCGTAATGATTTCTTGCACGCTGTCTGCTGGCCCTACGCAGCTTGCGGCACAGTTCGCGGTCTTCGAGAAGTTTGGCGAGCAGAACCTGCCATTCTTCTTTTTTTCGCACGAAATATCCGGTGCGTCCGTGCTCGACAATCTCGAGATTGGCGCCAACCGGTGAGGCCAGGCAGGCTGCGCCAGCGGCCATGTACTGGATCAGCTTGAAGCCGCCCTTTCCCCTGCACCAGGGGTCGTCCTCAAGCGGCATGAGACCCACGTCCAGCCGGCAGAGCGACTCGGTTTCCACTTTGGGCGACCAGGGCTCAAAAGTCGTGCGGCTGCTCAAGGCGCCGGTGTCGAAAGGCCTGGCGCCGATAAAAAGGAACCGTATCTCCGGATGATTTTCCGCAAAAGCGGCCAATTGCGGCCAGAGCTCCTCGAGGTAGCCAGTAGTTGCCGGGGAGCCGATCCAGCCCACATAGAAAGTTTTTTCTTTGCGCTTTTCTTCCATGCTGTAGGCACCGGTGTCCACCGGGCTGGGCAGAACGGCAACTTTATTCGCCTCCGCTCCGCGGGTGAGCGCCTCATCAGCCGCTACACGGCTGACCGCTATAACACGGGCGGCGCAGCTGAGCTGAAAGGCGAAACGCTTCTCTCTGCCGGGTTTGCCCAGATAGACAGCATCGTCAAAATCGTAAACCTGGTTCCGGTTGAGGAGCCACAGCAGCCTTTGCAGCGGAACAGGCAATAAAACCCGCTGGATAAAAACCACATCAGCCTCCGGTGCGTTAGCCAGAAGGAGGGCGATTGCTCTCAACTGATAGAACTTTTCGAGCACTTTGCGCCACCAGGGGCTCGGCTCACCTGCCACGATCATTCTGCAATAGCTATCGGAGGTGAAACTCACGGTACGGGCCGTCAGATTCCAGCTCACGCGGAAACGATCCAGATATTCATAGACGCGGATTCTGCTTGCCGGAGAGGTTCTTGTCCCTTCTGTAAAAAAAAGCACTTTCATAGTGGATTAACTCGCTCCTTAAGCGTACCTTTTTTTTCCAGCACTTTCTGGTAGATGCTTTCGATTTGACGGGCAATTTTGTCATATGAATAGTTATTGGCATGCGCCACAAGCAGCTCTGAATCCCACTGCTGATCAAGAGCCCTGGTCAGTACATCGGCAAGGTCCGGCGGATTGCGGGGCTCGCAGAGGATACCCAGTTCCGGACCGGTGACTATCTCGGGTATGCCGCCTGTGCTGGCTGCCACCACGGGCCGCCCGCATGCCATGGCCTCGACCAGAACCAGCGGCCAACCTTCCCGCCAGCTCGGCAGGCACAGAATATCGCAGGCGCGCATGAGAGTGTGAATTTTATCATAGGGCTGCGGTCCGAGAAACCGAATTTTTGATTCGAGCCGCCGCCGACTGACCATGTCTCTCAGTTTCCGTTCGTACTCACCGCCGAGACCGGCGATTATCACCAGATAATCAGGAACACGCTTCCGGCCTTTCTCGATCTCCGAGACCGCGTCCACAAGGTCTCCCACCCCTTTGGTTTCGATCACGTTGCCGACAAAGAGAACCACTTTTTTGGTTTCCGGCCAGCCCAGGTTCTTTCTTTCTTTCCTCTGATCCCCGGGAGTGAAAAGGTTCGTGTCTACACCGTTTGGTATCCAGTGAATTTTTTCTTTGGGCGCGCCAAGAAGATGCACTTTACCCGCCAGATCCCGGCTTACGCAGATTACGCGGTCCGCCTCATTCAAAACCCTGCGGGTTGCCTCGGCAATCCCGGGGGCTGCCCTGCGTTGGGCCT
>Ga0114922_10006652_pt1 | contig 10585 bp, 11 predicted proteins | sample AartaG_FD_100975 | JGI IMG/M metagenome (GOLD analysis project Ga0114922, IMG submission 100975) | Deep subsurface microbial communities from Aarhus Bay to uncover new lineages of life (NeLLi) - Aarhus_00045 metaG | ecosystem: Environmental > Aquatic > Marine > Oceanic > Sediment | place...
AGAACTGACCTTAGAGCTCAAGCTCATAGCCGATGTGGGACTAATCGGATTCCCGAATGTCGGTAAATCCACTCTTATTTCGAAGATTTCTGCGGCCAAACCCATGATCGCAGATTACCCCTTCACGACCATTGTACCCAATCTAGGGGTAGTCGATATCGATGAGTTTCGCAGTTTTGTGGTGGCCGATGTCCCGGGTTTAATCGAAGGTGCTCATCTTGGCCATGGATTGGGAATAAATTTTTTGAGACATGTGCAACGAACCAAGATGTTGGTGCATTTGGTCGATGTATCTCCTTACACCCAGCGGGATCCTGTTCGAGATTATTCAACGATTATGGAAGAACTCGAGGCATTCGATGACAATTTGGTCAAGAGCCCTCAGATTCTTGTGGCCAACAAGATAGATCTTTTGGGTGAAGAAACGCTGAGGTTGGAAAAAGTCGAATCACTTGCCCGAAAACATGGCCTTCCCTTTTTCGCTATATCTGCTCTGAAAAGGGAGGGAATAAAGGAGTTGATCATAGCCATGGTCAAAGAATTGGACGCACTGAACGCCTTGGCAGAAAGATCATGAAAAAAGAAAGAATCGGGATTTTCGGAGGAACGTTCAATCCCATACATAAGGGCCATGTGAAAGCGGCCTTGGAAGTCCAAGAAATATTTTTGCTGGCTAGGATTTTGTTGATACCTTCCTATATCCCTCCCCATAAAGGGGCTCCTGACATCGCCCCTCCGTCCCATCGGTTTCAAATGGTCGAACTGGCAGTGGCTCCCTATCCTCAGATTGTCCCTTCTTCTATCGAGATCGATGCCAAAGGGAAATCCTATTCGATTCTAACCCTGGCAAAACTAAAAAAACGATATCCTAATTCCTCGATGTTTTTTATTTTAGGAGTGGACGCATTTTTAGAGATTGATACCTGGCGCGATTATGAGAAGGTTCTTGAACAGTGTCATTTCATCGTTATCAGCCGTCCTGGATATGACCTTGAGGATGCAAAAAATGTTTTGGGAGGGAATTACACGGAAAGAGTGATCCAGGATTTCGACTCCGTTAAGCTTGAAAAAGTAGTGCTGCAAAGCTACAAAATATTTCTGCTTTCCATCCCTGCATTTGACATCGCTTCTAAAGATATCAGAAGAAAAGTGAAAATGCGGGAATCCATAGCCGATCTTGTGGCTGAGCGTGTGGAAAAATACATTTCATCAAAAAAGCTTTATCAGTGAGGGAAATGAGTAAAGAAATGCCGAAAAAACTGGATAAGAGAAGTCTTGACAAATATGTGAAGATGTCCGTCAATGCAAGTCGGGCAAAAAAGGCAGAGGATATAATGGTTCTGGATTTGCGAGATATATCCTCTTTCACAGACTTCTTTGTTATCATGCAGGGAAATTCCAAACGGCAGAACATGGCCATTTATGAGAGTATAGAACAAGAATTGAAGGGCAAAAACATAAAGCCTTTGAGCGTAGAAGGTCTGAAAAACGCGGAGTGGATCCTTATGGATTACGGGTATTTTATCATCCACATATTTTCTAAAGAAGCCAGAGAGTATTACTATCTGGAAAAACTTTGGGGCGATGCGCCCAGGTCGGATCACTAATCCTCTTTTTTTTAAAAAAAATATTGACTTTTTCCTGTATAATCATTATTTTTTATGGACTATTTTAAGGAAAATGTGATGAGACATTTTGGATGAAATTAAAAATCTTGTGGCCGGGAAAAACCCGAAATCGATCCTTGAAAGAACTCCAGGATTTTTATCTAAAGAAAATAAACAAGTTAGAATGCTGCGAATTGATCGAGACAAAGGAAGCTCGCGGATTGCCAGAACGGGTGGAAAAGAAAATTTTAGCGAAAGAGGCTCACGGGCTTGAAAAACATATTAAAGACGACTATATTATCTGTTTGTTCGATAAAGGAAAAGAAATGAATTCTGAGGAATTTGCTCATTTTTTAGAAGAGAAAGGATCAAATTCTGCACGCCCTGTCACGTTTATCGTCGGAGGCTTTTTGGGCTTAGCAGATGGAATTCTGAAAAAAGCCCATGTTTTGTTATCATTATCCAAAATGACGTTTTCCCACGAATTGACTCGGATCGTTCTCCTTGAACAACTATATCGCTCTTTAACCATCAAGCATGGAAGACAGTATGCCAAATAGGGGGAAAAATTGAATAAGAATGAGAAAGAAAAGTATCAAAAGAGACTATTAGAGAGAAAGAGTGAAATCGTCGATGTCCTCACCGATTACTATAATGAGACGAAAGAAGTGGAAAATGCAGGGAATGCCATGGATATGGCTGATAAAGCGGAAATTTCTTACACAAAGGAATTCCTGTTGAGTCTTTCAGATACAGAGCGAAAACAGTTGAAGTTGATTGACGAGGCATTGGATCGGATACAAAAGTCCAATTATGGTGTCTGCCAGATGTGTGATGTTAAAATTGGCAAGAAAAGATTGGATGCCGTTCCTTGGGCCTCCAATTGTATCGTTTGTCAAGAAAAAGTCGAGGAAGAGTCTGTTTGAGGCTTTCCCTCCGGAAAAACTTCGGTTCTTATCTAAAACTAGCCGAAATCATCTTTTTTCCCTCAGCATGTGAACTGTGCTCTCGTCTACTCGAGCTTCCCGGTGAAAGGATTGTCTGCCATTCCTGTTTCCAGGGACTGAAACCCCACCGAACTTCTTTCTGTCTTTGCTGCGGGAAATTTTTTTATGATTCGGGAGAGCCTCATTTTTGCCGGCAGTGTGTGATACAGAGGCCGGTTTTCTCAATGCACCGTTCTTGTGGCCCGCATTTTGGGATTTTGAAGGATATCGTCATTCTTTTCAAATACCGCGGTTTTCTTGTGCTAGGAAAAAATCTGGCCACATTTGTCCTAAATGCATTGGGAAGAGAGGAGGCCTTGTGGTGGGAATTGGATAGCATTATTCCTGTTCCGCTCTCTCCCGAAAAAGAGAAACAGAGAGGCTTCAATCAAGCTTCTATACTTGCCAAAGAATTAGCAGTACAAAAAAATATTGAACTGATCGAAGGTCAATTGATCAAGGTAAAAACAACTCCTTCTCAGACTTCGCTAAAGGCAGCAGACCGGCGTAAAAATCTTAAAGGTGCCTTTGAAGTCGTCCATGACCATGAGATAAAAGGAAAAATCGTTCTTCTTGTAGATGATGTTTACACAACAGGGTCTACACTCCAGGAATGCAGCTTAATTCTGATGAAAGCTGGAGCCTTGGAGGTAAGAGCTCTCACGATTGCCCAAGCGTGATCCATTCCCGCTCAAAAAAAAGCGCCTGGATCAACGAATAAATGATCACAGGCGCTCGATGCAAAAAAGTTCGAGGTTTTATTTTTTAGCTTTTTTTTCGGTTTTCTTCTGAGGCGTGAGGACCTTTACTGTTTTGGGCTTGGACTCAGGTTTTTTAGGCATGGTGATCCTGAGAACTCCGTTATCATGCTCAGCCTTGATTTTTTCCTGGTCGACGTTTCTTGGAAGGGTGAATGATCGATAAAAGGATCCATAGGAACGTTCGATCCGGTGATAGTTCTCCTCACTGGTTTCCTTTTCGAAGATTCTATCTCCCTTTAGGGAAAGCGTGTGATCCTCGATTTTTATCTCGATATTGTTCTCATCGACGCCGGGAACTTCAGCTGTAAGAATAAGCGCATTCTCGGTTTCGAAGATATCGACCGAGGGTGTCCAGGTGCTGGAGATCATGTCCTTTTCCTCACCTCTAGCCGTGACTGCATCCTCGAAGAGACGGTTCATCTTCTCCCTCAGAGTGATTATATCTCTGAAGGGATCCCATCTGATTATAGCCATACTGTACCTCCTGTAATATCTTAGTATATATACAATATAATATCTTAGTACATTGTTGTCAAGTATTTTCTAAAATAACAATATTTTGTTCTTTATTCTTTTTTTTGGAAAATATTATGAAATTTGACCCTGTCAAATCCTCGAGGATTTTTTTGGTCTCCCTTTGACCAGGAGCGTCAATTCTCCCTTTATGGGCTTTTTTTCCAAGACATTCAGCAATTCCGTTGGAGTCCCTCGAAGAAACTCCTCATACACTTTGGTCAATTCTCGTGCGATGACAACTCTCCTATCACCCAGGATATCCTGGATGATTGTCAGGAAGGCTGATAGTTTCCTGGAAGGCAAATAAAATATCAGTGTGGCTGTCTCTGTTTTCAAGGATTCGAGTAATTTTCGCGAAGCCCCTTTTTTGGGGGGCGGGAAGCTCAAAAAAAGAAACCTGTGTGTTGGCAATCCGGCTGCCGAGAGGGCTGTAGTGACTGCCGAGGGGCCCGGGACAGGGATGACATCGATTTCTTGAGCTAGGGCCTCTCTGATCAAGGGATAGCCTGGATCTGCGATTCCTGGAGTGCCGGCATCGGAGACCAAAGCCACATCTTTGCCCTCCTTAAGAAAGCCGATGATCTTTGGGATTTTTTTTTGCTCTTGCGGATGGAAGTAGCTCCACAGCTTTTTCGTTATGTTGTATTTATTTAATATTTTTACCGTCTGACGTGTGTCCTCACATGCGATGATGAATGCTTCTTCGAGCACTCTCAGGGCCCTGAGAGATATATCTTCTAGGTTACCGATGGGGGTAGCAACGACGAACAATCTGCCATATTTTTTAGGGTTTGGTTTTTCCTCTGGCATGATCCATTCCGGGCTACTTATCCCTGTCATAGGGATAGAGGAAATCGTGACCGACAGTTCGCATTGATATCTTCGGTATGGGTGGCAGATGGCGTTTGAATTCTGAACCTTTTATCAATCCGAGAATCTTCTCTACATCCTTTTTTGGAAACCTTTCAGAGATTATTTCTTTTTTCGATTTTTTCAAATCGACAAGCTGGTAAAGAATCTTATCTATTTTTGTGTATCTGAGACCGAGTTCCCTCTCGTCAGTTTGCCCTGCCCATAATCCGGCTGTTGGCCTTTTCTTGAGTATTTTATCGGGGACCTTCATGTACCTGGCTAACTGGCGAATTTGGGTTTTATAGAGGTCTCCTAAAGGATTGATGGCACAGGCCATGTCCCCATGGATCGTACTGTATCCAAGCAGCAATTCAGTTTTATTACTTGTCCCCAATATCAAGGCCTTTTCTCTTTCCGAAAAATCGTACAGGATGGACATCCTCTCCCTGGCCATTTTGTTTCCTTTGAGGATCCGGCTTTCTGTCGGGTGTATGGCGAAGTAGGCGTCTACCATCGGAGAAATGTCTACAATGTGGAATTTGAGGCCTAATCGGTGGGCCAAATCTTTGGCATCTTGCACATCCCTACCGAACATTTCTTTATAGGGCATGATGAGGACAATGACATTTTTTGGGCCAAGAGCCCGAGCTGCCAAATAGGCACACACAGCTGAATCCAAGCCCCCTGATAGACCGAGGATTCCTTTTGTGAAATCGAATTTTGATAATTCCTCTTTTATGAATCGATTGAGTAGTTTTTCGACAAATCCAGGATTAATCTTCATATTGAGCCACGATCCTTTTGAAAGCCTCTAATGTGATTTCTGGTTTTTCGTCCCGACGGTATGGACGGTTTTTCCGAAATCGGCGAATTTCCTCCAAGTCAATGTCTTTCACCAGGAAATCTTCATCCACGTAAGGGGATTTCGCGACCAGTTGACCTCCTGGATTGTAAATGAAAGAACCACCGGCAAAGGATTTTCCATCTTCGAATCCCACCCTGTTGCAATAAATGACAAAGGATTGAAAAAAGTGGGCTACAGCCTCTCCCATCAGTTCCCACATTCTAGCCGAAGCATAACCATCGTCATCTGAAATACCGCGTCCCGGGGCGGCGCTGATGGCGATGATAATCTCTGAGCCACCCACAAAAAGAAGATAACTTGAACTGATATGCAAGAAATCATAACAGATCAGCATCCCTGCCTTTCCGAAAGGAGTGGTAAATGAGTGGAAATTTTTTCCTTGGCCAAAGAATTTCAACTCTTCGAACATACCGTAGGTCGGCAAATAGATTTTTCTGTGAATGTGGATAATTTTCCCTTTTGAGAAAAAAGCTGCTGAATTATAGAACAATCCCTTTTCCTTTTCCTCCACGAATCCTACGACAAAAGACATTTCCCTGCATAGTCCGACAAGTTTTTTAAAAAGAGGATCGGTTCGGGGATCCACGGCGATCTCCTCCACCATGTCTTTAAGGGTATAACCCGTAAGACTTAGCTCAGGGAATATCAGGAGGTCCACATTTTTCTTTTTGGCTTTTTGGATATAATCGATATGTATCTGGAAGTTTTGCTCTAGATCTCCAAGTTTGGGGCTGATTTGGGCCAATGCGATTTTCATAGTGAAAAAATTATCACAATTTATCCTGCTTTGCAATTTCCACCCACTCAGTTTTATAGATTATTCATTGAAAAAACATGTGTTTCTATTATATAGTAGATTCCCAATATAGGATTTTTCATGGAACATATCGGTCTCTACTTGAAGGAAGCTTATTTCAAAAAAAACAGGGGAAGACTGTCTTTCCATTTCCAGAATTTTCAAAAGTATCTTTTTTTCCAGGATGGATTTCTCGTTTACGCCAAAACAAACCACCCCCTTGAAATGCTGGGTGAAGTGTTATTCAGGCTGGGAAAGCTCTCCAAAGAAGATTTTGACAGGATCGATGAGTATATCGAGCCCAATAAAACCATCGGATCGGTGCTGCTCGCAAAAGGCATCGTCACTAAAGAAAATCTGAAGGAAGGATTGGTCTACCAGATGAGAGAGATTGTGTTGAATATGTTTTCCGTGTTCGATGCGGGATTCAGGTTCCAAGATAAGTCCGATTTTGACGAGCAAGTGTTCGATGCAAAATTGAAGATACCTGTCGTGATCGAAGAAGGCATTAGAGGGATGAAACATGATCCTGCCCTCGAGACCTTTTTAGCGAATAAAACACCAGTTCCCAAATCGATCGATTTTTACTTGCGCCTGAATGAGGGAGAAAGAGAGCTGTACGAAATGATCAAAGGAGAAACCACATCGGAAGAATTGATGGCCTCTTCGAACTCCAATCCTGAGTTTTTCTGGAAAAGCCTTTACTTGCTTTACTGTCTGAATTTGGTCGATTTTAAGGCTGGCATAACAAAAGAAGCTCCTTCCCCAGATAAAGAAAAGGAGTCAGAAGCTGAGGAGACAGAAGAGCAAAAACTAGCGGAAGTGTTCACCTTCCACGATATGTTGGAAGGCTCCAGTTATTACCAGATCTTGGATGTGGCTGACGATGCTCCTTCGGCGGACTTAAAAAAGAGTTATTTTCGGCTGGCGAGAAAGTTTCACCCAGACCTTTTCAGCCGAGAGTTGCCTCCGGAAACCATCCAAAAAATCGATGAAGTCTTTGACCGGATCACAAAAGCCTACCAAACTCTCAGCGATGAAAATAGAAAGGGAGAGTATGACAAAAAATTGAGCGCCCCTCCTGGCGATGAAAGGAAGAAACAGGTCAATGAGGCGGAAAAAAGATTTCGCCAAGGTAAAACGCTATTCAATCAGGGGCGGTACGATGAAGCCCATGTATTCTTGGAACAATCTGTCCGGCTTGCCCAAGATAAAGCGAAGTATTTCATTTTGCTGGCTCTAACCCAGGCAAAGCTTCCTATCTACAGGAAGGAAGCAGAGAATAACTTTATAAAAGCCACGAGATTGGAGCCGTGGAATGCAGAAGCTATGGTCGGATTGGGAGTTCTGTACAAAAAAGAGGGCATGCATATAAAAGCTAAAAAACAATTTGAGAGAGCTTTGCAGATAGATCCTGATCACAAGATTGCTCTGAAGGAATTGAAGGGGGAGGGAAAAGCTCAGGGGAAAACAAGCTTCAAGGATCTGAGCTTTAAAAATCTTTTGAAGATGGATGTGTTCGGCAAAAAGAAAAAATAACTGAATAATCCAGTTTAAAATTATTTAAAGGAATCGATGAGTTTGTGAAACTCCGATTCATCCAAGGTGGGGACACCCAAACTCTTTGCCATTTGATACTTCGATCCAGGAGCTTCCCCAACGATAACATAGCTGGTTTTGCTGCTAACAGAGGAAATAACCTTTCCACCGAGCTGCTGGATGATTTCTGTCGCTTCTTCTCTTGTGAAACGAGAAAGTTTTCCTGTCAAAACAAAGGTCTGGCCTTCTAAGATCTTTCCCCCCTCTCCTGGTCCCTTCAGTTCAAAAAAAATCAGCCCTGCTTCTTTTAATCTCTGGAGGAGTTCGACATTTTCGGGTTGCTTGAAGAAAAAAACGACACTTTCGGCGACCTTCGATCCCACATCTGGGATATGAAGCAATTCTTCATAGCCGGCATGTGATAGGGCATCGACATTCTTGAAGTGCGCGGACAATGCATGAGCTGTCCTCTCTCCCACAAACCTTATTCCTAGAGCAAAGACCAAGCGTGCAACATCCCTGTTCTTGGATTTTTTGATCTCATCCAATAGATTCTGCGTACTTTTTGGTCCTATTCTTTCTAGGTTTATCAGATCCTCAGGCGCTAAATTATATATATCTGGTATGTTTCTCACAAGGTCGTTTGCGATAAGCTGGTCGACGATCGCATCCCCAAAACCTTCGATATTCATCGCCCTCCTGGAGGCAAAATGAAGGAGGGACTCCCGCAATCTTGCTGGACATGAGGGATTAGGGCATCGGGAAACCGCTTCCTCTTCGGGATGGAAGACGGCGACATGACAGACAGGACACGCCTCTGGAAAAATGAAAGGGCGTTCTTTCCCTGTCCGCTTCTCCTTTATCACAGATACTACTTTGGGAATAACATCGCCGCTCCTTTCGACAAGAACCGTATCTCCTATCCGAATATCCTTTCTTTTGATTTCATCTTCATTATGAAGAGTAGATCGGCTGATGGTTATGCCCGAGAGTTTCACGGGTTCCAAAATAGCCACAGGGGTCAAGGCCCCTGTCCTTCCTACCTGAATCAGGATGTCCTTGATTTTGGTGGTTGCCTGTCTGGCAGGAAATTTGAATGATATGGCCCAACGAGGGAACTTGGCTGTACTGCCGAGGAGTTTTTGTTGTTCTGTCGAATTCACTTTGATAACGATGCCATCCACATCATAATCCAGGCTCTCTCTTTTTTCGCGCCATTCTTCATAGAAATCAAAAACGTCTTCCAAAGATTGACAGAGCTTCGAGTTGGGATTTATTTTCAAATGAAAATTTTTTAGAACATTCAAGTTTTTCCACTGACTTTCGCTCTCTTTTCCGTCGAGAAAAACAGAATAGAGAAACATATCAAGGTTTCTTTGTGCAACATCTTTGGGATTGAGCATACGGATCGATCCAGCAGCTGCGTTTCTGGGATTGGCGAATATTGGCTCTCCCTCTTTTTCCCGTTCTTGATTGATCCTGTGAAAGGATGAAAAGGGCAGATAGATTTCCCCTCTGGCTTCGACATCTTGGTTTGTGTCGATAGCAAGGGGAAGGCTTTTGATCGTTTTGACGTTGGCTGTGACGTCATCCCCACGGAGACCATCCCCACGGGTGATGGCCTGGGAGAATATCCCGTTGCGGTAGATTATGGCAATACCCAGCCCATCGATTTTGAGTTCCGCCACAAACTTGATCTTTTCTGAATGGATGATCTTTTTGATCCTTCCCTCGAATTCCCTCAATTCCTGCTCGTTGTAGCAGTTGTCCAGGCTTAGCATGGGGGTGGCGTGTTCGATAGATGCGAATCCATCGAGAGCTTGTTCACCAACTCTCTGCGTGGGAGAGTCGGGTGTGATGAGATCTGGAAACTCTTTCTCCAGTTTTTGGAGTTTTTTTACAAGGAGATCGAATTCATAGTCAGAGATTTGTGGGGCATTATCCACGTAATACTTTTTCTCATGGTGTTGTATTTTTTGTCTCAGGCTTTTTATCTTTTGAACGGCATCTTGTCTTTCGAGGGGAATATTCATGTTTGTTTCTCTTCTATTTTAAAAAAAACAGAAGGAGAACACAATTTTTTACGGATTCGGGATGAAAAATACGAGTGTTGTGACCGTAACAGATTTATGACGGGTTCAGGTTATTGGATGCCCAGTCTCTGTTTGGTTTTTTCGAGAAGCTGCTGGAATCCCTCCAAAGCCGCTTGAGTTTCGGCTTCCAATCTTTTGACAGCTTCCTGCTCTGTATCGATCTGTTTGAGAATGGATTCCATTTCGTTTTTTTCGCCATTCGTAAGGTCCTCTTCTTCTTTTTCTCCGAACTTATTGTTGAAGGCATTCGTAAGATCTTCCAGTTTTTTGCTTCGCTGCTGGAGTTGTTGGACTTTTTCGTTGTATTTCAGATCTTTTTTCGAGTGGAAATACATGCTTTCGGCCATTTGCATGGCTTTTTTGGAATTAGCCTTGGACAGAAAACTGGCATCCAACAGATACTTCAATGCTTCATCGGTGAAAGAGGCGTTTTTTTCGGCTTTTCTTGACAGGATAATCCCGATATTAAAAGCAATGGCACCGCTTTTCTGTTTCATGTAGGCCATTTTATAGTTGGACAAGGCCTCTTCTGTTTTACCGTTTTTGTTCAATGCATTGGCGTAATAATAT
>Ga0114922_10006653_pt1 | contig 10584 bp, 12 predicted proteins | sample AartaG_FD_100975 | JGI IMG/M metagenome (GOLD analysis project Ga0114922, IMG submission 100975) | Deep subsurface microbial communities from Aarhus Bay to uncover new lineages of life (NeLLi) - Aarhus_00045 metaG | ecosystem: Environmental > Aquatic > Marine > Oceanic > Sediment | place...
CCGGACGGGAAGGGATCCCGGGGTGATAGCAGTAATGAGGCACGACGACACCCGCACGCTCGGCCGCCTGGAGCACGGTCGTTCCTTTCGGAACCGTGACCTCGACGCCGTCGATCGTGAGGTTGATCGCCTCGTTGATTGTTTCGTTCATCCGTGTCTCGTGCCTCGCAAGGCTCGGTTCAGGCCCGTCCGCCGATCAGCGCTTCGTACTCTCCGCGGAACTTGTCCAGCGAGGAGCGGAGCGGGAAGACTACACTGTCGGCGAGGACGCAGATGGTACGTCCCGTGAGCTGCTCACACAGATCGTACAGGGTGTCGAGGTCGGACAGCCGACCCTCACCGATCTCTATGCGCTTCAGAATCTGCGCCACCCACGACGTGCCTTCGCGGCACTGTACGCATTGACCGCACGATTCGTGGGCGTAGAAATCAGCAATCCGCCTCATCGCCTGGACGATATTCACGTCTTCGTCGAGCACGATCGGCGAGGCCGTACCAAGTGAACTGCCGGCCTCCTGCAGACCCTCGTAGGTCGACGGAACATCCAGTTCGTCGGGCGTAAGCATCGCCGTCGAGGACCCACCCGGGATCACGGCCTTGATCCGCTTTCCGTTGGGGGCGCCTCCGCACACCTCGTATATGACGTCCTTCAGAGAGACACCCAATTCGAGTTCGTAATTGCCGGGACGCACGAGGTTGCCCGAGCAACACCACAGCTTCGTTCCCGGGCTCTTCTCGGTGCCCCACTGCCGATACCAGTCGGAGCCGTTGACCACGATCATCGGAACGGCCGCCAGGGTCTCGACGTTGTTCACGGTCGTCGGACTTCCGAACACTCCCGACTGGGCCGGGAATGGCGGCTTGATCTTCGGTTCCGCCCTCCCACCGCTCAGGGAGCTCATGAGTCCGGTTTCCTCTCCGGCGATGTAGGCCCCGGCACCGATATGGACCGTCAGGTCACAGTTCCACTCGCTTCCCAGGATCTTCTCGCCGATGTAACCGGCCTCGTATGCCTGTACGACCGCGTCGTTGAGGATGTTCGTGAACGGGAAATACTCACCGCGCACATAGATGTACGCGTGCTCTGCATGGATCGCCCGGGCCGCGATCAGACAACCCTCGATGAGCAGGTGGGGAACCCAGCGCAGAATCTCGCGATCCTTGAAAGCTCCAGGCTCCGACTCATCAGCGTTGCAGCACAGGTAGTGCGGCCCCTTCTTTTCCTGGGGCATGAACGTCCATTTCAGCCCGGTCGGGAATCCGGCTCCGCCCCGACCACGCAGGCCCGAGTCCTTGACCACGGTCGTGATCTCGGCCGGATCCATGTCGAGGGCCTTCTTGAGGCCTTCGTATCCACCATAGGTGAGCCAGGTCTTCAGATCCCGGGCCTCCGGATCGCCGAAGTGCCGGGAAAGGATCGTTCCGACCTCGAGTTCGTGACTGTGCGGATATCCCATCTATTCCTCGGATCCGCCCTTCTCGAGCTTGGCGAGCACCTCCGGGACCGTCTCCGGGGTGACGTTCTCGAAATACTGATCGTTGACCTGCACGGCCGTGGCGAAGCCACAGGCGCCGAGACACTCGGCCTCGATCACGGTCCACTTCCCGTCCTCCGAAACCTCGCCGGCCCGGGTACCCGTGTGTTCGAGAAACGCTTCGAACACCTCTTCCCCCCGGTTGACGTGGCACGAAATGCACGTGCATACCTGTATCCAGTACTTCCCGACGGGTCGCTTCGCGTACATCGTGTAGAACGTGGCCACGGAACGGACGTACGCTGGAGTCAAATCGAGCGCTTCCGCGATCTCCTCCATGTTCTCCGGCGAGATCCAGCCGTTTCGCTCCTGCGCGTACGCGAGCATCGGGAGCAGAGCCCCCTTCTTTTCCGGATAGCGACTCAGCGCCTTGTCACGGCGGTCCTTCCCCTCCGCATCGTCGAACAGCCGTTCGACCGGACGGAGGTCCGCTACCTGGAACGCCTGTGCGCTCACTACCGCCGGGTGGACTTTCTTCACGTCGCGCGCTCTCTCGATTCAGGACCTGTTCGGGTCCGGCCACTACTTCGCATCGGCCGACTACCTGTCGATCTCGCCCAGCACGATGTCAATGCTCGCGTTCGCCGTGATGACGTCGGACACGAGCCCTCCTTCGACGAGATAGGGCAATACGGCGAGGTTCACGAACGACGGCGCCCGGAACCGGCATCGGACGGGCTTCGAGCCACCGTCGGATATCAACCCGATTCCCAGCTCGCCCTTCGTCGCTTCGACCGAATACCACACCTCTCCAGCCGGGACCTGGAGGCCCTCCATGACCAGCTTGAAGTGAGCGATCATCGAGTCGATCGACGACATCGCTGCGCTCTTCGGCGGCAGAATGATGGCTGGATCATCGACGTTCAGAGGGCCATCAGGCAGCCGGTCCAGCGCTTGATGGAGAATCCGGATGCTCTGTCGCATTTCCTCCAGCCGGACGAGGTACCGGTCGTAACAGTCGCCGGTCACGCCGACGGGCACATCGAAGTCGTACTCCTCGTATCCGAGATACGGCCGGGCTTTTCTCAAATCGTATGCGATCCCGCTGGCGCGCAGGCTCGGGCCGGTCATGCCAAAATTGAGCGCCGTATCTCCGTCGATCACTCCAACGTCGATCGTTCTCGCCATCCAGATGCTGTTCTTGGTAAGCAGTCGCTCGGCCTCATCCAGCGTGGCCGGCAGGTGCTCGATGTAATCCCTGCACGCTTCCACCCAACCCGCTGGTAGATCCGCGAGCATGCCGCCGATGCGGGTGGCGGAATTCGTGATCCGTGTCCCGCAGTACGCCTCGTGCAGGTTGTAGATCGTCTCGCGTTCCTGGAAGGTGTAGATGAACACCGTCGTCGCACCGAGATCCATGGCCGTGGTTCCGAGCCACAGCAGGTGCCCGAGCAGTCGGTTCAGTTCCGACAGAATCAGTCGGATCGTCGCGCAGCGGGGCGTGATCTCGATTCCCAGCAGGCTTTCCACTGCTCCCGCGTAGGCGACGTTGTAGATCATTGGAGCCAGGTAATCCATCCGGTCCGTATACGGTATTACCTGGTTCCATTCGCGATACTCGCAGGTCTTTTCGAATCCGGTGTGCAGGTACCCGATGTGCGGTATGCACCGCTCAACCGTCTCGCCATCGAGCTGCAGCACGAGTCGCAGCACCCCGTGAGTCGCCGGGTGCTGCGGACCCATGTTGATCACCATTCGCTCAGCCTCGAGCCCATCTGCCGCCGCTTCCGGCAACATCTCAGGCCGGAGTTCGGGAAGCCCGTGCAGCTCCTCCCCGGGCGCAGGCGTCCTGGGAAGCACTCCTGCCATCTCGAGCTCTTCGCGCGAGTAGACATCCTCACCCTTGCGCTCGAGGGCCCGGCGTACCTGTTCGGCGCGTGCAAATCGCCCGCGCAACGGGAAGTCCTTCCGCAACGGGAATCCCTCGTCGTAATTCTCCGGCATCAGGATTCGTCGCAGGTCGGGATGCCCCGTGAACGTCACGCCGTACATGTCCCACACTTCACGCTCGAGCCAGTTCGCCGCCCGCCAGAGGGAGGTTACCGATCGAATCTCGAGGTTATCGAATGGGACCCTGCATTCGACTCGCAGCTGTCGTCCGTGCTTCATCGACCAGAGCTGATACCAGATGCGAATCGGCTGGCCGCCGCCCACGTCCACGCCCATCAGGTCCACCAGCAGGTCGAAGGACAGCGCAGGATCGGTCTTCAAGTACTCGAGCACGTCGTAGCCACGCGCCAGTTCGACGATAACGACCGGAATACCGGCGGCATCCGCACTCACAGACAGCACTGCGTCGCCAAATCGCTTTCGCAGGGCTACGACTGCCGGGTCGGCTCCCGGCCCACCATCGGGCTGCGGGGAGCCGGTAACGAGCTCGATGGACTCCGTTGGCACACTGGTCGAAGGCATGGTCGTCAGTCCTGGTGCTCGAGCAGTCGCTCGATCCGGTCACGCGGGCGAACGATCGCTCCGCTCGGCTCGGCCCCGCTCACCCTGTTCTGGCGGGTGGAGTTCCCGAACGGCTGTGCCACGAGCTCGATCGCTTCCGGGGGAAGATTCGGTTTTCCGGCGGCATCAGGGCTCTCGGAGCGCAGGTCGGGATTCACGAGAGACTCGCCCTTTATCTTCTCCTGGATCATGAGCAGCGCGTAGATCAGGCTCTCGGGCCGGGGCGGACAGCCGGGAACGTAGACATCTACCGGGATAATCTGGTCGATTCCCTGCACGATCGTGTAGTTGTCGAACATCCCGCCGGAGCTCGCGCAGGCACCCATCGAAATGCACCACTTGGGTTGCGGCATCTGGTCCCACACACGCCGCGCGATCGGAGCCAGCTTGTAGCTGAGCCGACCCGCAACGATCATCACGTCCGCCTGGCGGGGGCTGAACGAGAACCGCTCCATTCCGAACCGTGCGAGATCATACTTGGAGCTCGCGGCGGCCATCATTTCGATCGCACAGCATGCCGTACCGAACGGCATCGGCCACATCGAATTCCGTCGCGACCAGTTGACGATGTAATCGACCCTCGTGGTGAGCCACGACCGGTGCGGACCCACTTCGGCACCTGCCTCGAGCCCCTGAATCGTCGGCAGCTCTTTCCTTCCGCTCGTCATACCTGTCGGTCCCCTCCGGTCAATCCCATTCGAGGGCGCCTTTCTTCCAGGCGTAGGCGAGGCCTGCAGCGAGCACGAGAACGAACACGAACATCTCCACCAGACCGAACAGCCCGAGCTCGCGGAATACCGAAGCCCACGGCAGGAAGAAAATCGTTTCGATGTCGAACACGATGAACAGGATCGCTACGATATAGAACTTGACGGAAAACCGTACCCGCGTGTCTCCGAGCGGGTCGATGCCCGATTCGTAAGGAGACTGCTTCACGGGCGTGGGCCGGCGAACGCTCAGGAGATGTGACAGCCCGAGAAACGCGCCGGCGACGACGAGACCCAACACGAGTGTGATCGCGATGCCGATGTATGCCTGCTGCATGACCCGTCCCGGCACTTGATTGAAAGGGCGCGAATGCCGCGCTGACTACAGTCGCGGTCGCTGGCAGCAACAACTGAACGTGCTATTTGGCGCGTACTTCACCAACTTCCTGCGACGCGCCTCACTACACGTAGCGGACAAGAGACTATGACCTGTTCCCGAGCACAAGAGTTTGAAGCCACGGAGGTGACCGGGAGGGTTTTGCGTCCCGCCGCGGGGCTGAGCGCGAGCATCGAAGGAAGCGGTCCGGACCTGCTGTTGATCCATGGTCTGAGTGCTCATCGAGGCGAGTGGGATGACGCCACTCGACTGCTGCAGGAACGGTTTCGAGTGGTCCGGCCGGATCTCGCCGGACGCGGTGATTCCGTGGCTGACTCCGGAGCCCGGTTCAGCCTCAAGGTCGAAGTTGCTCGCTTGATCGAGTTCGCCGATTCCGTCGATATGCGACGACCGATCGTCGTCGGACACTCGCAGGGCGCCGCTCTCGCCGTGGCTCTGAGCGCCCGGCGCCCATGCCGGGCTCTGCTCCTCGTGAATCCCGTCACTCCGTGGACCCGGCGTCCCCATCTACTGGGTCTGCTGCGGTACGAGATGGCGAGACGGGCCGTCGCCCCCCTGCTCCGGCACTACCGTCGTCCGCTGACCCGCTATATCCTCACGCGTCGCGTGTACGCCGACCCGGCCCGAGCGACCGAGAGCGCGGTGGCCAGGTACGCGGATGCATTCGCGACGCCTGGACGGGCCCGTACCCTCGCACGCGTGCTGGCCGACTGGCGCCCGTCGGATCTGGCAGAATTCGACCGGCCGGCCGGAATTCCTGTGCACGTGCTGACGGGCGGTCAGGATCGCCGGACCCCGGCCGACATGGCCGGGCGCTGGGCGGACAGCTTGGGAGGCCCATGCACGGTACTGGATGACTGCGCGCACGGCGTCCCCGAAGAGGCGCCGGAGCGGGTTGCAGACCTGATTCTTGAATTGGACCGCATATCCTCAGCTTGAGAGGACAGACGCACGATGAGCATCAAGAGTGACCGCTGGATCCGTCGCATGGCGACAGAGCACGGAATGATCGAGCCGTTTACCGAACAGCAGGTCCGGGAAGGCTGCATCTCCTACGGTTTGTCGAGCTACGGCTACGACATGCGCGTGTCGGACGAGTTCCGAATCTTCCACAACGCGCTGTCACCGGTCGTCGACCCCAAGAATTTCGACGAGAGGTCGTTCGTGGAATTCCAGGGTGACGTGTGCATCGTTCCGCCGAACTCCTTCGCCCTGGCGCGCTCGATCGAGTACTTCCGCATTCCACGCGATGTACTCACGATCTGCGTCGGAAAGTCGACCTACGCCCGCTGCGGAATCATCACGAACGTCACTCCGTTCGAGCCCGAATGGGAAGGACACGTGACACTGGAGATCAGCAACACAACGCCGCTGCCAGCGAAGATCTATGCCAACGAGGGCATCGCCCAGGTATTGTTCTTCGAGTCCGACGAGCCGTGCGAGGTCAGTTATGCCGACAAACGCGGGAAGTACCAGGGACAGACCGGAGTAACTCCACCTCGGCTCTAAGGCTCGGCGCGGAGCGCGATCCAGGTCACAGCCAGCCAGCCGAGGAGGAAGCAGACTCCCCCGAGCGGCGTCACGGCACCGAGCCAGCGGATTCCGGACAGGGCCAGAGCGTACAGGCTGCCCGAAAATAGCACTGTCCCTGCGACGAACAGACCAACGGGAATCGACCACCTGCCGGCAGGACGATGCGCCGCGGCGAGCCCGACCGCGAGCAGGGCGATCGCGTGGATCAACTGGTAGCGAACGCCCGTCTCGAACACGAGGAGCATGTCGGGATCGACGCGCGCCTTCAGGGCATGCGCCCCGAACGCCCCTGCGGCAACGCCGAGAAACGCCGAAATCGACCCGATGATCCACGCGAACCTGAACATGGCCGCAACATGGCCCGCCGGGGCGAGCGATGCGAGGGCGCGTGGCACGGCAGGGCCGTTACCTGCTAGACTTCAACGAACGTTCCGGAATGCTGTGGCCCGAACCTGATGCGGAGACGGACTCGATGAGATCGACGACTGACGGCGTAGCTGGGAATGGTCCACCGAGAATGGCGATACTGCTCCCGGCGACAGGGGCGGACGAGTTGCTGCGTATCCTGCTGGACGCCGATCCGGAGGCAATCATTCTGGACACGAGCGACATCGGAGATCCGTTGGCGGCGGGTCGAGAGTCTGGCGCAACCCTGCTCGTGATCCACGAGGACGTGTGGCCGCGCCGGCCAGACGATACTGCGCCACCGGAGGTTGCCGACTCCAGACCCCCCGCGGATCAGATGCGCACCCTGATCCTGCTCGACGGGTCGCTGAGGGGAGATCCTGCCGAACGGATCCGTGGAGCCGACTCCCACTTCACGTTACCCAGCTCTCCAGCGCTCCTCGTCGCCGCGTGCCGGGTGCTCCTTGCCGCGAGACTGGATCGCGCCGGGAACTTGCGGGCTCGGGCACCACGCGCGGGCGCATCCAGCGAACTGTACGACGCGGCGAGGGCTGCGGTCGCGCGGCTTCTCGAGTCCGTCGGTCGTGAGGAGACCCCGTCTCTCGGGGAGACCCGTCTCATCGCTGAACAGATTCACACGAGTCTGCTGCACGACAACGTGCTCGTGAATCGCTCCCTCGAGCCGCATGCCGTCTACGACCTGGACAGTCACTCGACTAACGTAGCGATAATCGCAGGGAAGCTGGCGCTCGGGATGGCTCTCCCGACGGAAGAGATCATTCGCGCAATCCAGGCCGGACTGGTGCACGACATCGGTATGGCGCGACTGCCGCGAGCCCTGCTTGCCAACCCCGGCACGTTTACCGATGAAGAGCGACAGGAATTGCGCAACCATCCCCAGCTCGGAGCCGAGGCGCTCGAGCCGCTTGGGACTCGTTACGAGTGGCTGCAGCAGGTGATTCTGCACGAGCACGAGCGACGGCAGGGCCAGGGGTACCCGCTCGGACTCAAGGGCGGCTCGATCGATCCCCTGGCCAGACTCATTGCCGTGGCCGACGTCTTCGAGGCCCTGTCTCACCCGCGAACCTACCGGTCACCGAACACGGCGCTCGAGGCGTTGGAACAGGTCGCGTCGATGGGGGGTGAGTGGTTTGACCCGGGCGTCGTGGCCGCGCTGGTCAACGAAATTTCAGCGTTTCCGCTCGACTCCTACGTCCAGCTCACGACAGGAGAGATCGCCCGGGTTCTGGCTACGAACCCGGAGAATCTGTTCCGACCCCAGGTCCAGGTGTTGTGGGACTCGGACTGGTCGCGTGTCGTTCCGCCGCGTGGAGTGGACCTCTCAGAGACCTCGGACGTTTCGGTCGCTCGAATGCTGCTCGAGAATGAGCTGCCGCTGACCTGACGGTGTCCGACCGGTTCGACCGGCCACAGAATCAAACTGTCTCGACGAGATAAGAGCGAGCACTGGCATCGAATGTCAGCAGACGGACCTCGCGGCCGAATGACAGAGCCTCATCCGCGGAATGCACTCTGACCAGGTGCATCACTCCGTCACCGTCTGTCCACTGGGCCCGCCCCGAACCTGGCTCGGGGCCCGCCTCCCGGCTGACGATTCTCGCCAGGCTGCCTTCGAGCCCGGGTACGGTAAACGACAGGCCTTCAACCGCTGGAAACAGCCTGCGACGTGCCCGATCGATTATCAATCCGATGAACCCGCCGATCAGGGCGGAACTCGCCAGGACAACCAGGAACCGCTGTTCGTAGCCACCCAGGCCGAGATCGTGCAGCGCTCCGTTCCACGTGAGGCCAACGATCCCTGCGGCGACGAGACCCGTAGATAGCGCAGTGACTCTTCGCCGACGCAGGCGGCCCACCAGGCCGACCGCGAGGCCGGCCAGAACAAGGGCCAGGAACGGCAGGTTGTACCAGCGGGCCAGGAACTCGAAATAGTTCACGCTGTTCCCGGCCCCGCTGGATCAGATTTCATACTGCTCAGAGCGACAGAAGCTCCATCGTGCCCCGTACTGCATCAGCCGACGCATTCAGGGCCTGCTTCTCCCCGTCAGTCAGCGGGACTTCGAGTACTGCCTCGAGGCCCGTTCGACCCAGCTTGCACGGCACACCCAGGAACAGGCCCTCGAGACCGAATTCGCCCTCGAGCCACGCGGCGCACGGGAGAATGCGCTTCTTGTCGCGGACGATCGCCTCGACCATCTGGACGGCGGCGGACGACGGCGCGTAGTAGGCGCTTCCCGTGCCGAGCAGCTTGACGATCTCGCCACCGCCCTTGCGGGTCCGCTCGACCAGCGCCTCGATCCGCTCGGCCGCCAGCATCTCGGTCAGCGGGATGCCACCCACGGTCACGGTGCTCACGATCGGCACCATGCTGTCGCCGTGCCCGCCGAGCACCAGTGCCTGGATGTCCTGCACGCTCACGTTCAGCTCCAGCGCGATGAAGCTGCGGAACCTGGCCGTGTCCAGAATGCCGGCCATTCCCACGACTCTCTGCCGGTCAAATCCGGTCTTCTTCATGGCAACGTACGACATCACGTCCAGCGGATTCGTTACCATGATGATGATCGAATCCGGGCTGTGTCGGGCGATTTCCTCGGAGATGCCCGCGATGATCTCCGTATTCTTGCGCAATAGGTCGTCGCGGCTCATTCCGGGCTTTCGAGCCAGGCCGGCGGTCACGACGTAAATTCCGGAGCCCGCCGTTTCCTCGTACCCTTGCGCTCCGATGACGCGGGTATCGAATCCCTCGACCGGCGCGGACTCCCACTGGTCCAGCGCTTTGCCCTGGGGTACGCCTTCCAGGATATCGACGACCACGACCTCACGCGCGAGTTCCCGCTCCGCGATCCTCTGGGCCGCCGTCGCACCGACGTGACCCGCTCCGACTACGGTAATCCTGTCCACGATGAACCGTCCGTTCTTCAGGTTGGAAAAAATCGAAGAGACATCGCTGGTCCGACGCACCCGATCCCGGGGGGACGAGGAAGGGACACGCCGCTGTACCTCAAGCTACCGGACGAGCCGGGAACCGCAACCGCCTGACACGACTCCGGATGCCCGGAAGGTCACTCAGTTGCGGCGGGCTGCCATCACGTCGGCTCGGCGGGCTGCCTCGTGGGCTATCGCTTCCAGCGCTCGATCCCAGCGTTCGGGGCTCATCCGCTCGGCAAATACCTCGAGGAGGTCGAGGATCTCCATCGCCTCTCCGCGACTCAGCGCCTCCTCGGGCGATCCATCCGCCAGTCGGTCGCGCAATTCGTCGAGTCGAGTCCGGCCGTCCTGGTACCTCTGTCGTTCTTCCCACGTCATATCTGATCTCCTGTCAGTTTCCGTCAGCCGCCGACCTGGCTCAACGCGCCGAGTCCGCCGCTCCCCGCATCGCTTCCCATGACCAGCAAGTGTCGTTCCGGCTTGTCCGACAACGCACTCTCGACGGCTGCCCGGACTGAACCCGTGGAGCGAAGCGGAGTCTTGAGATCCACTTCGTGATTCCCGAACAGACAGGTCCGGAGCCGGCCGTCAGCGGTGAGGCGCAGCC
>Ga0114922_10006654_pt1 | contig 10583 bp, 9 predicted proteins | sample AartaG_FD_100975 | JGI IMG/M metagenome (GOLD analysis project Ga0114922, IMG submission 100975) | Deep subsurface microbial communities from Aarhus Bay to uncover new lineages of life (NeLLi) - Aarhus_00045 metaG | ecosystem: Environmental > Aquatic > Marine > Oceanic > Sediment | place: Aarhus...
ACCCGCACCCGTCTCACCCGTGATTATTGATAATCCCCTCTTAAATTCAATTTCCAGTTTATTTATTATAGCGTAGTTTTCTATTGATAACAGTTGAATCATAGTTAATTTTAATAAGCAAAAGGGAGAACTAAAATTAATTAAAAAGCATAACTTAAGACAGTAATAAAATTAACTAATTTTCAAAGCTTTTCAACAGGATTATAAACATTAAAAGATTGAAGCAAAGAAATATTGAATTTTAAATGCTAAATGTTAAATTTTAAATTTCGGAGTTTGTTTTTTGAATAAATATATTTCAAGTAATGAACCTATCCAAAATAAACAAATCCTACTTGATTATTTTCTCGTATTTATTTGTGTTGGCTGGGTCTATTTCATTCAGAAGAGCAAAAACCCGTCTTTTCTCTTCCGGTAATGATTCCTTAAAAACATTTACAATTTCATCTGATTTCGCATCGTATATAACCTGTAAAAAATGCATGAAGGGATCGGGCTTATTGCGGTATACCTGTTGCAGCAATGTCAGGTTTTCTGCTATTTCAGCTCTGGCTTCATTTAGTTTTTCATACATCCGGTCAAGGCCCAAACGGTGATATTTATATATAAATTCCCTGGCAGGACTAAAATCTTCGAGCAATATGTTATTTATCAGCCAGTATCTGTTTTTACGGCTCTGACTATCTATAGACTTCCATCCTTTTTCCTTCGCATTCCGGGCATTATTTACGACTTTTTCAGCTTTTTCGAAAAATTCTGTTCCCCCTTCATATGAAAATGAATCATAGTCCAATCCCAGAATAATATAAACATAATATGCCAGAATTGATGTAATATTTGAAATATGTGATGTTTCGCTGAATTCCATAGGTTGATATTCAACATATTCAAAATCCAGGTCATTATCAACATAATTGAACAGAACCGTATTTAATGAGCTGTTATATACCGGTCTGCGTACCTGAATCTGCAATGTACCGCTAAATTCGGAATCACTAATCTGATCCGTTATGTTGAATAGCATATTACATTCTATCCTTTCGTCAACATCAAATGAATGATTTGTCCATGATGTATTGTTTATAAACTCATATATAGCACCCTCAAGAGTTTGAAAAACCTGCTTATTTGTTCCCTGAATTTGTTGAGTCAAAATTTGAACATTACAGTTAAGTTCCTGGGCGTAAATGTTCAGATTAAGGAATATGACTAAAATTAACAGGAATAACTTTACCATACTAATTTTATATTATTTCAGCAATTTTATTAATAATATCGTTTGCCACTTCTTTCTTTGGCTTTAACTCAAAATTAGTTAAATTATTGTCTTTATCAATGATGGAGATTTTATTGGTATCATATTTAAATCCGGCTCCTTTATTTCTAAGAGAATTTAAAACAATAAAGTCAAAATTTTTTTCTTTTAATTTGTTTCTGGCATTTTTCACTTCATTTTCACTTTCCAGGGCAAATCCTACTAAAAACTGGGTCATATTTTTTGCTTTTCCCAGTTCCCGGGCAATATCCACTGTCTGTTCAAATTCCATCAATAGATTTTGATCCCTGCTTTTAATTTTTTTGCCCGATACCTTTTTAGGTTTATAGTCAACCACAGCAGCTGTTAATATTGCTCCATTCACGTTCTTAAACTTCTTTTTACACTGAAGATACATTTCATCCGTACTATTTACATTAATAATTTTAATGTTTGGATGGATTAGATTAAGGGCTGTAGGGCCGCTGATTAAGGTTACTTTCGCACCAAGATGAGCAAGTTCTTCGGCTATATGATAGCCCATTTTTCCTGATGAATGATTGCTTATAAATCTAACGGGATCCAGTGCTTCCTGTGTAGGCCCTGCAGTGATTAATATTTTTTTGTTTATCAGTTTATCCTGAAGTTTTTTTTTTGATAAATTGCTGCTGAAGTAATTTTTAAGTTCATTCACAATTTTCTCAGGTTCTTCCATCCTGCCTTTGCCTTCAAGCCCACTTGCCAGTTCCCCTGTTGCAGCTTCAAAGACTACATTACCAAAAGTTTTCAATGTCTCTATGTTTTTCTTTGTTGCAGGATGGTTATACATGTTAATATCCATCGCCGGTACAATAAATACCGGACATTCTGCAGAAAGGTATGATGTAAGAAGAAGATTATCAGCAATGCCGTTAGCCATTTTTGAAATAGTATTTGCTGTTGCCGGAGCAATTAGCATGGCATCTGCCCATAAGCCCAGATTAACATGGTTATTCCATTCACCATTTTCAGGATTAAAGAAATCAACTAAAACAGGATTTTTTGAGAGTGTAGCTAAAGTTAATGGTGAAATAAATTCCTTAGCTAATTTTGTCATTATAACTTTTATTTCAGCCTTTTCCTTTATTAGTAACCGTATTACTAAAGCGGATTTGTAAGCAGCAATACTACCGGTTACTCCAAGAATTATTTTTTTACCCTTAAGCATTAAGGTTCTTCTTTTTTCGCCAATCTGACGTAAATCTCATTATTTTCATATTCATCGAGGGCAATAAGTGTTTGCTTGGGCATTCGTTCATAAAACCTGGAAATCTCAATTTGTTCCCGATTTTCAAACACTTCTTCCAGGTTATCAGTATAATATGCAAATTCCTCGAGTTTACGGTTTAATTCTTCTTTTATAACCATGCCTATCTGGTTTGCTCTTTTAGCACATATCATAACTGTTTCATAAATATTTCCGGTATCCTTTTCCAGCATGTCCAGATTTCTGGTTTTTGTTGTTGTGGGTGCTTTTGACTTTTTATAATCCATCTACTAATTGAATTTTAGTTATGTCCGTATTTAAAACTTTTGTTGAATTTTCAAATATTTTTTCCGCTTCCTTTCTATACTTGCTATCAGGAAATTCTGCTATAAACGAGTAATATTCATCAATTGTCGCCTGATATCTTTCTTTTTGCTTTTTTTCAATACTATTATATGCCAATAGAAAGGATGATTTGAGTATAAAAAACATTATTTCTTCTCTGTACTTACTCTCAGGATAATCAATCAAGCTTGAATTTAGTGCAACAATAGATGCTTTATAATCTTCCAGATCAAAATATAATTTAGCACTCATATAAGACTTCTCTACAAGTTTGTCTCTTAATTCATTAATCATAGTACGGCATTCAGGAGTTCTTTTACTATCTGAATATTTAATTAAAAATAATTGAAATGCCTGTAATGCCTGAATTGTATTTGTTTGATCCAGGCTGGCCGCAGGTGAAATTAAATAATAACAATATGCCCTGTAGTAATTTGCCTCTTCAGAAAATTTACTGTTACCAAATATTTTTATAAAGCTATCAAAATAATGTCCGGCTAAAATATAGTCATCCTGATGAAAATAGCTCATTGCCTGAAAATAATTCAAAGAATCAGCTTTATTAGTTCCCCTGTAAATTGCAACTATCTGATCAAATAAAGTGGAAGCTCTTACATAATCTCCCTTATTGTAATACTCAAATGCCTTTCTATGTTTTAGCTCATAATCACTGCTCTTCAATAATCTTTCATAGCCTGAACAAGAATTAATTAAGAGGGCAAGCGACAAGATAATCAGGTTGTTTTTTCCCATTTTTTGAATATCGCGCAAAATTACGATTTTTATTTGAATAAAAAACAAAAATAATATACTTAATTATGTAACGACAGATGAAAATATTTATTTCATAATTATGAAATTCATATGAATGATTTTTAAAATTTGTCTTGTTTTCAAAAAAAATTACTTTTGTGGTGAAAATTTCTTATTAATAAAATTTATAACCGTGGATATATTTGAAAAGATTTACAAGGATAAAGGCCCTCTTGGCCAGTATCAACAAGTTGGACATGGATATTTCATTTATCCTAAACTGGAAGGTGATTTGGGACCGCGAATGAAATTCAGGGGTAAGGAAGTTTTAGTATGGAGTATAAATAATTATATAGGATTGGCAAATCATCCTGAAGTAAGGAAGGCTGATGCTGATGCTGCAAAAGAGTATGGCATGGCTTATCCAATGGGCTCCAGGCTTTTAACAGGTCATACAAGCAAGCACGAAGAACTTGAAAACGAGCTTGCTGAATTTGTAGGTAAGGAAGACGCATTTTTACTTAATTATGGTTATCAGGGCGTTTTTTCTATTATTGATTCTCTGTTAGCAAGACAAGATGTAGTGGTATATGATTCAGAAGCCCACGCATGTATTTTTGATGGAGTGAGGTTGCATTTGGGAAAAAGATTCATGTTTCCTCATAATAATATTGAAAATTGCGAAAAACAGTTGGAAAGAGCCACAAAAATAGCCAACAAAACAGGTGGTGGAATTTTAGTAGTAACCGAGGGCGTATATGGTATGGCCGGTGATTTGGCAAAGCTTGATAAAATTGTTGCACTAAAGAAAAAGTTTAAATTCCGCATTTTTGTTGATGATGCCCATGGTTTTGGAACAATGGGCAAAACAGGAGCCGGGACCGGCGAACATTTCGGAGTGCAGGATAACATTGATTTGTATTTTTCAACCTTTGCAAAATCTATGGCAGGAATAGGGGCATTCGTAGCAGGTGAGGAAAATGTGATTAATTTTCTGAGGTATGATATGCGTTCACAAGTATTTGCCAAGGCATTACCTATGCCCATGGTAATTGGTGCTTTAAAACGTTTGGAACTATTAAAAACAGAACTTCAATTAAAAGAAAATCTCTGGAAAATTGTTACAGCATTGCAGAACGGATTAAAAGAAAAGGGTTTTAACCTGGGTAATACAGAATCACCCGTAACTCCTGTATTTTTATCCGGTACAGTTAATGAAGCCAGTAATATGGTAGTTGATCTCAGGGAGAATTATAAAATTTTCTGTTCTATAGTAGTTTATCCGGTGGTTCCCAAAGATGTTATAATGATGAGAATCATCCCTACTGCAGCTCATACTCTTAAAGATGTAGAATATACTATTAACGCATTTGGGGAAATATATAAAAATCTGGTTGCCGGTAAGTATAAATCGGATAGATTGGCATCCTTACTTGAATAAACAAAATATCAGTGTTCAGAGTCCTTTCTCTGATAAATACCTTTCAGCATCAATAGCTGCCTGGCAACCTGAACCGGCAGCTGTCACAGCCTGCCTGTAAGTAGGATCCTGTATATCCCCGCATGCAAAAACACCAGGCACATTTGTTTTTGATGTTCCGGGTATTGTATTAATATAACCCGTATCATCCGTGTCAATATAATCTTTAAAGATCTGAGAATTTGGAGTATGTCCGATTGCCAGAAAAAAACCTTCAATCTTAATAACTTCTTCTGATTCATCGGGCTTGCCAAGTCTCTTTATTAAAACTACTTCCTGTAATATATCCTTGCCACGTAATTCCTTTGTATTCCTTTCAAATAAAACTTCAATATTTGCCGTATTAAATACTCTGTTCTGCATAATTTTAGAAGCTCGCAGATAATCCTTCCTGATAATAATATATACTTTTTTACACAAACCTGCAAGATATAATGCTTCTTCACATGCTGAATCACCACCTCCGACAACTGCAACATCTTTTCCTTTATAAAAGAATCCATCACAAGTAGCACAAGCGGATACTCCTGAACCCATGAAATCCTGTTCTGATTTTAATCCCAGGTATTTGGCAGTCGCCCCGGTAGCAATGATCAGTGTGTCAGTCATTATAGCTTGCCTGCTATCAATTGTAATTTTATAGGGGGCAGATGATAAATCAACATCCGTAGCAATTCCCCAACGGCAGTCAGTTCCAAATCTTACTGCTTGTTTTTTTAAATCTTCCATCATTTGTGGCCCGGACACTCCATCAGGATAACCAGGGAAATTTTCAACATCAGTAGTTGTGGTTAATTGACCTCCTGGTTGTAAACCTTCATAGAGAACCGGTTTTAGATTTGCTCTTGCTGCATAAATCGCAGCAGTATAACCTGCCGGCCCTGAACCGATAATTAAACATCTTACCTTTTCCACTTCCTTGTCTGATTTGATTTCTTCTTTCTTATCTTTGAGGTTATCTATAGGCTTAAATAAGCTCATATTGTTTTTTTTAAAATTTATATAATAGTTTTTTTCAGATCAAAATCTGTCTTATGAATTTCATCCTGATATTAAAGAAAACATTTGTATGTTAAATATATACTAATTATAGTAAACAAAAAAGATTTATATTTGATTAAAACAAACCATCTGAACCAAAATGAAATTTATAGATTTAGTTGAGAAGAACAGGAGTTACCGCAGGTTTAAGCAAGATTATCCAATAGATATTAATACATTAAAAGAATTGGTGAATCTGGCAAGATTATCAGCATCCAGTGGTAATATCCAGGGACTGAAATTTCTATTATCTGTTGATAAAGATAAGAATGCTGAAATTTTTAAACATCTTAAATGGGCATATTATTTAAAAGACTGGGATGGGCCGGCGGAAGGAGAAAGGCCGGGCGCATATGTAATTGTGCTGGGAGATACTGAGATCCATTCTACAATCGATGTGGATATAGGTATTGCTGCTCAGAGTATTCTTCTGGGTGCTACTGAAAAAGGACTCGGTGGCTGCATGATAGGTTCGATTAACAGGAAAGGAATAAAAAAACTATTTAATCTTCCGGAGAAATTTCAGGTATCATTAGTAATTGCCATAGGTAAACCTGAAGAACAGGTTGTCCTGGAAGATATTAATGATAATGGTAATGTCAGGTACTGGAGGGATGAAAATAATGTACATCATGTTCCAAAAAGGTCTTTGGAAGATATTATTTTATAAAAGAATATTTATTATTGCTCGTTAATTACTTTTCTGATGGATACAAGCCGGTGAGTATAGGTATTAATATCCTCATTAAATATTCCTTTTTCATCAATTGTGTCTATCCTTACTTTCCCTGATGCATGAATAATTTTATTATCTTTTAATAATATACCTGTGTGAGTAATTTCATCAGACTGCATTTTTGTAAAGAATCCGAGATCTCCGGTTTGTGATTTATCCAGGTTTTTCAGAGCCTGGCCACAACCTGCCTGTTGTGCTGCATTTCTTGGTAACTTTAAACCGCATATTTTATATACTATTTGTGTAAAACCTGAACAATCAATTCCACACGGAGTACGTCCGCCCCACAGATATGGCGAATTTTGATATAGTAATGAAGTATCTGATATTTCCTTACGAATTGATTTTAAACCGCATGTATTCAGCTTTTCCAGGATTTCAAAATGCCTCGATTCAATCGAAAAACGGAATGAATCCTTATTAAAAAAGGGAATAGTACTACCGGCATAAACTTGCTGTATAGACTTATCCTCTAATTTTAAATTCACAATATTCCTGTTAATTACCAGCGGAGTATCAGAATCCAAAGCATTATATGTTTCCGGCTTTATTTTTGCAACCATTTTTTTATCTATCCATCCTTTGTGACTGTCATAATAAGCCTCAATAAATGCCCAGTTATTATTTATATTCAATATTTTAAAATGTTCTCCAAAAAGTAACTGACTTGTCATTTCACTTCTGTCGTCTGGTTCTTTTCTAATTGGTATAATACTTAATAAAGTAATTCCAAATTTCATTATTTCAAATCACCTTTTAAAATTTTATATGACACATTATCTATTACTATGGTATATAAACCTTTTGGAAGGTTTACCATTGGAATTTCAGAACCGGATCCTTCCATCACCACCCTTCCCATGGATGAATAGACAACATACTCTTTGTATTTTGATAAAAATAGATTGTTGGTAACGGGATTGGGGAATAAAAGTAGTTTTTCGGTTGTATTAATCTTACTTAAATTGTTAGTTACTGTTATTCTGGCTTCATCTGGTATAATATTTATAGTTATTTCACCTCCATCAGGTATAATGCTAATCTGGTGCAACGGACTCCATTCATCTCCATTCTTAATCCTGGCTTTTAGGGTGGTGGGTTTATTAATGATTATTCCATTTTCGGATATTGCATTTGTTGAAATTTTTGCCTTTAAATCCCATGTGCGAGGATCAGTACCATCTGTAGTAAAATATACAAACCCTTCGGTACCTGGCCTTTTAATTGTTAATGAAGAAACGCTTGATATTTTCAGCGTACTTGTATTAACCTCAACTTCCTGATAAATGTACAATGGAGCCTTCAACTTGGAGAAATACCCTTTGCTCTGTAGTTTCGAGATAAAGCTACCCCCTCTGCCATTTAAATCGTTTCTTACGGCTAATCTGGCTGCATCCCATTCGTCATCCCTGTCCATTAGACCACCCTCCTCTTTCTCATCTCCCCAACGGGCCGATTCACAAACAATAGCTTTGTAGATATAATTAGTGAGGTTGTCCCAGGCCGCAATAACATTTTCATCGGTCATTACTCCATCATTATAGAAATGTTTATATACCAAATCATTGAACCACATTCGAAAATCTATATTTGTCCAAAAGGCTTCGAAACCATTGTCACCACTATTTTTCGAGTTTAACATATTCTCAACACTTGGCGGTCCGGTTCTTCTGCTTCCTCCATCAAATGAATCTTCAATATCCCAGGGAATCCAAACAACCGGTCCGGGAGGATTATTGCAGTTTCCGTAATAGTATTGGGGGCTATCTCCAGGATTGGCATATCCATGCACAATGCAACTGGCTATGCTTTGATCCACCATTACCCAGTTTTGCATTTCAGAAAAAGGCATTTTGCTGTAATCTTTTGAGTTAGCCTCAAAGAAACGGGACTTACTTTGCCCCGGCTCACCATCCCGATCATCGCTTGCGTCTTCATCTTTTCCTTTCGCATAAAAATAATCTTCAGAATCGCCTCCTAAATGATTGGCTAAAAAATTATGATCAGGTTTTTCGCAGGGATTGTATACTCCCCAATATTTGCCGTTTAGATATAGGTGTACAAAGGTGCCATGCGACCCAAAATCCGACATGAGTATCTGTAAATCCCTTCCCATTTGATCGCGTGTATATACAGTTTTTTCCCTGTCCCAGTAACACCCCCAACCTTTGTTTAGTCCAGCCCTGAGTATTATTTTATCGTATCTGCCACATAATGATTCCTTACCATGTGGGGCATCCGCAAAAAATTCATTCTTTAATTTACCAGCACCAAATATTTTCTTAAATACCAAGGTAAAGGATTGTTTACCTTGCCTTGTTCCTTTATCCTTTCTTGCACCGCCTCCCTGAATCTTTATCCCGCAGTTTTCCTGCCAGCTTTTTAATGAATCTCCTTTATATCCTTTTGGATAAATCATCTCTATCGAACAATCCCGTTCAAAATCATCGCCTCTCTCCTCTAAATTCTCACCCCAATGAATACCGTTTTCACTCCACAAATCTTCTTTGGCAATTACAATTGATAGGGTCGGTATAACCTTTAATCCTTGAATAATTTCATCTTTGTATTCATCTGCATCAACAATTTCAGGATCCATCTCTTCTGTCCAAAAAACCTTACCGGTTTCTTGTGTTGAATAATCATAGCCATAATCTTCCAACATATTGTTTTTTTGCCGGATTACTTGTTCCGGGAAAATATAAGAATGAGTTTTAATTTTAGAATCTTCATAATTTGTGGCGTATGCATAAGTCCTAACCATAGCATTAGCCCTAATTGTGATAGGTACTGAATAATCTTGTCCGTTAGTAATTGTAGGTTTACTTCCATCCAATGTATAACGGATCGTGCCGCCTATGGTTTTTGTTGATAAATGAAGCTGAAAACTATCAGTATAAAAACCTCTTTTGAAATTATAATCCACAGCATCAGCGGTATTCTGTGATTTTACCAATACCGGACACAATAGCAAAACAAAAACAATAATATAAAACTGATAATTTAATTTTTCTAACATTGTATAACCATCCTTAATAAAACATGTATGACATGTTTTGTTTTTTTCTACAAAAATAATATTTATAGTTAATTTAACAGAATAATAACAAATTAAGGGGCAGCCGCTCGAGAAATACCGGCCGTCACCAACCTGTTGATATACTTTTCCAGCATGGTGTAGCCATCAGGAGCCGTATTATTTCTATCGTCCGGATTATTGGGATCCAGATTGTTTACAGTCTCCCACCCATAAATAATGGCAACTCATCAACTATAGAATAATTGTCATATCTTGATACTCCTAAATCCCTAGTGGTATCAAATCGAAGACTGTCTAAAACCTCAAACATGTCGATCGTTTCGATTAACTCAACACCTATAAGATAATTTTAGACAGCCCCTTATATAGACAGAATATTAAATTATTGCTTTAAAAGCTTAATAGTTCTTCTATGTTCTCCAGCTTTTATGTTAACAAGATATAATCCTGGTTTCAAATGATTAATCTTAACAGATCCGTTTTCTTCAACAATAGTTTGAAGCTCAGTTTTTCCTAATAAATTGATTATTGTAACCTCGGCTACCTGCGAAGAATTAAGATAAAACATATCGAAAGCAGGATTAGGAACAATACTGAACGAAGGTAAAGAAGTAATATTTACTGCGTTTGGTGCTACTCCAGTTTGATTTGTGATGGTAATTTTTACAGAATCTTTTGTAGCATTAT
>Ga0114922_10006655_pt1 | contig 10583 bp, 9 predicted proteins | sample AartaG_FD_100975 | JGI IMG/M metagenome (GOLD analysis project Ga0114922, IMG submission 100975) | Deep subsurface microbial communities from Aarhus Bay to uncover new lineages of life (NeLLi) - Aarhus_00045 metaG | ecosystem: Environmental > Aquatic > Marine > Oceanic > Sediment | place: Aarhus...
AACCGAAATTGCCACCGTTCCAGTTTTGTTGTCCTGCCCCAAGTATTAGCGCTTTCTGCAAAGAGCAGAATACCTTTACGAACCAACGAAACCCGCACTTTTTTGAAGATGTCCGTGTATCGCATGGCAAAAGATTGGTAATGCCTTGTATCTGAGTCCCGATCACCATAGAAGTACTCGAAGAATGTGACATCCACCTCTTTATTTATAAAATTCAGGACGTGTAATAGCGCTATTTCATCCTGCGTTAATGACCCGAACGCAGATTCCAGTCCTTTCTCTGTGAGGAAAACTGATTCAAAGAGAGGGGTGGAAGAGACTTCATCAGAGTAAAAGCCACGACTCTTGCATATAGCCCTTAAATCGGCAGCGGTTAAGGCTTCGTCGTACATATCCCTGAGCATATCTACGGTTTCCTTGTTGTTTGTCTCTGATACGGGATACTTTTTCATCTTCTTAGTCTGTTTTCTTTAATCTTATCTTTTTCGGCTTACTTACAAATTTATTGTTTTTGATAACAAATCTCCAGGGATAATCTTTTGCTTCATCGGCATAATCTATATTTATACGAGGTGTAGAAACTATTTCAAAATCGGTTTTGGGGTTAGGAGAAGCAATAACTAGTTTTTCCCCACACAGATCTACACCATATAATGATTTATCTATTCCCATAGCGATGCACAATTTCGCTGGGCCGTTTGTTAAATTAATTATCTTTTTCATAGTCATTTCTATGAATCCTCTTCTCTTTGCCATCAAATCTAGACCAGCAATTGGCTCAACAGCCCTTAATAAGACTACTTCAGGCATTCCCCTTCTTTGTGTTACAACGTTAAAACAGAAATAGTTACCATAAATTTGATAAATGTATGCATAACCGCCAGGTCCAAATTGCACCTCTGTTCTTTTGCTCCTCAGTCCTTTGTATGCATGAGAACCCGGATCAGAAGGACCAATGTATGCCTCTGTTTCCACAATTTTTCCTATTGTTGTACCTTCGGTAGAGTTATGTGCTAGATATTTACCTAATAGTTCCTTAGCTACGGTCAATGTATCTCTTTCGTAAAAATCCCTTTTGCGTTTTGTCATATTAGGTGTCAATTGATTACCCTAAAACTAATAATTACTGTCAAAATCATTATGATTACTGTTATGACAACAAGCATTATTGGAAGCCATCTCGACAGTAATTCTATTCTAAATTTCCCAAATTTCTCGTCTAAATCCTTTAATGCCGAGGTGTATGGCATGAAACCAGTTACACGACTTAGACCAAGCTCTTCCAAAGAGTTTGCACCCATATATTTATCATTTTCCTTATCACTTCCGTAAGGGTTAGCCGATTTTTCAGATAGGGTTAAAAACACAATAGTGGCTAAATGATCCTTTTGATTAATACGAATTTTTTGTGTGCTAAGATTATGCAGGAGAACATACAATTTGCCTTTATATCCCGGGTCAATCGGAGGTTGAGGATACATTAAGACGCCTTCCCTAACATGTCTGTGTCTGGGAAAAATAAATGCGCAAACATCTGTTGGTAGATTCAACTCTTCTTCTGTGAGAATGTAACATACCTCATATTTAGGAATTTCTATCACACCATTTTCACCAAGTTCTTTGGGCTTCTCTTCGGAAGCAAGTATATACTCTTTACCAACACGTAAATCATAACTTGCGTATTTTATCTTATTCGTGTCATAGGGCTTTATTAACTGGTACTCCCTACAATATCGTTCTATCTCTTTGTCATTTAATACACTCATAGAATAACACCTCCTTTTTCATTAAAACATCTTCAGCAGCAATTATACCGGTAGCGGCAGACTGAACAATTCCCTGAGTTAAACCACTACCATCTCCTATTGCATATAAATCAGGTAGATTATAGACTTCCATATCTTCGTTCACCTCAATTTTTTTCATCCACCATTCGATTGCAGGTACATATATTAAATTATTGGGATTCAAGACATCAGGAACACAAGTGGATAAGCGTTCTAAGAATAATAAAAAATAATCTTTAAACCCAGGTAAAATTTCCTCAGAAATATGTCCTGGAGTTATATTGAGATTACTTGGTTTTATACTATTGTTATTTAATTTCTGCATTGTTGTTGGGATACCGTTGAGATAATCGCCGAGTCTCTGCACCAAAAGATTTCCTCCTGTGATTTCATCAACTTTTTTCATACATTCCATAGCTCTTTCCCCAGTACATATCGTAGCATCACGATAAAGAATTGCAAAATTGGAATTTGGGAATTTTTTCGCGCTGTAACTTTTATCTGTTTCAACGAAAGGGGTATGTCCTCCTACCAAAGGCAAGCCAAAGTATTTTAGAAGTAATATTTCCCCATGCCTACAAAAACAATGGGTTTTGATTTTAACGTTTCCCGGATTTTGATAAATTTTTGGGTCTAAACTAAGTTTATATAATGGTCTAGCCGTAGAATTATTTATTTCTAACCGAATGCCCATATAAGTGTTATTATCCTCAACGTTTCCACCTAACTCTTTAACGAGAGGACTGAACCAGAAATTTCCCTCTTTACCTGCTGAAACAATCAGATAATTCGATTCTATCTGATTGAGATTTCCATTTCTTTTAATTTCTACTATCCATTTGCCAGAAGAAGTTTTATTTGTAATAGAAAACACACTTGTATCAAAAGAGAACTTCACACCCTTGTTTTGAAGATAAAATATAAAATTAGAAATGAACTTTCTTAAATTATCGGAACCCAAATGGATAACAGGGTATGGTTTGAAGTTTAAATCCCTCTTTTTAAAACAGGTGAGTAACTCATTGTCGGGCGAGGGAATATGATAGATATAAGATGTAGAAAATTTTTCTATAACTTCTTTTATTTCTTTTTCTAATTCCGTTCTACGCTCAGGAGTTATAAATTCTTTCAAGTGCCCACCTACGCTAAGGTCTAAAATTAATTTACCATCAGAAAAGAGCCCTGCACCTCCACCACCAGAAATCAAATTACATTCTTTACAATTTTCACATACATTATCAATAGCAGGGCAAATCCGTTTAAGCGGGGCTTTTCCCTTATCAATTATTAAGGCATCTATTGCTCCTTTGGAACTTTCGACTAGCTTATAAGCAGCAAACAGACCACCGGGTCCTGCACCTATTATGATAACATCATTTTTTTTTTGTAATTCCTCGTTGCTGATCATTTTGTCACCTTAAACACCATTAACTTTCTTGAAAACATTCTCAAGTTCAAAACATTCATCTTTAACTTTCTTTAAGAAACTTTGTGGTTTATCTTCCATGCACTCGATTGTTTCTTTAATAATTCTCAAGTGTTCTTTTGTCATAGGATTACAACTTCCTCTAACCTCTATGAAACGTCTGATTGTAAATAATTCTATTCTTCGCAATGCAACATGGCGTTTTTCTCGACTCTGAATGTGCCGAAGTAGAGCTTTAAGAGTTCTTCCCCATGTTTTCGTACCATCATCAAGATATGGTGGTTCTTCATCTTTCAATATCCAATCTCCATAATATACTAAATGATAGCCTCTATTTGCTTTATCCCACGCTTCGTTGTTTTTCAGCTTTTCAAATAATTCATCTTCTATCCCATAATCTTCTAACTTCATTAAACCGAAAGCAATAGATAACTTAACGAAAGTCCCTCTTTCCATTGTATTTGCAACTTTGAGCTTTTCTTTTGCTTTTGGATCAGGTATTCTACCAATATAATACATTGCGTGATTTCTAATAGCTATACTTGGAGCATCGTTGTTTCTCGAATGGTCCTCATAAACCCGCCAGAGATTATTTAGTATTTTCTCTATACCCTCTCTCGCCTCATGAGTCCATAAAGCTCTTATGATTTTGTTGATCTCATATCGGATTTCATATTTGAGGAAATCCGGGAATGGATCTCTCTCCTCTTTACAGCAAGATATTATTTCCTTAGCCAAAAGGTGTTCCATAAATTGCTCGTGAAACATACCCCTAATTTCCTCTGTGTGGGGGCGAATATCAAGGAAATCCCAATATACTGAAATGTTTAATACTTCTTCAAATCCACGATTAAAGGATACAAGCCATTCACTTAGCTGAACTTTATTAATAGCTTCTCCTGTAAAACGTCCTTTATAGATATTCCACGCTGTAAGCTGCCACGCCCTTTTAATCATCCCCACATAATTCTCAGTTATTTTCAGGCCATTTCTTCCCGCTCGTGCTAATTCTCTTTTTATCCATAGATCAATGAACCTATCGTAAACACTTACTTGATCCTTCACGTCTAAAGGTAATATCATTTTTGACTCTTCTACAATCCATAAAAACATTGTTAAGAGGAGTGGATTCTCAAATATCTCTTTCATCTCTTCAGTCTCATGATATGCACGAAACATCTCGTCATGTAAATCAGTTTTTTCACGTAAATCACAAAATTTCTCAATATACTTCCATGAGCGTTCTTTTTCCCACTGAAGTAGTTCTATCAAGATTTGAATCTGGCTTGCGAACCCTGAGCTTTCCATTCTCTCTTCAGCAAAACGAGTCCTTGAACAGACAATGAAAGGAGAAGAAAAGAATTTAGAATTAACCACTTTCTGAAGATCAATATCCGATGATTGTTCAGCAAGCTCATCAAAACCATCAATATAGAATACATGTACTATATGACTTTCCTCAAACATGGGATAAATATTTTTTCTAAGATATTGTTGACAACACTCTTTTATAAACAGGTCAAAATCAAAATGGTAGTTTGGACCCAGACCACGAAGAGATAGGTAAAAGGGGATTTGATTGCTTTTTTGTTCAAGACACATTTTTGCGTGCTTTAAGAAGGATTTTACTAATAGAGTGCTTTTTCCAATTCCTGGTCCTCCTATCATCATAATTCGCTTGTTCTTATCTGAAAGATCACAGATTTGAGATACCACATCTTTAGGCAATGCTTCTCCACTTACTAATTTAAAAGGTGGCTCAATAAAATAACCCCTTTGCAGTACATCACCCAAGGAAAGCGCAAAGGTAGTAGTTTTAATGCTTTTTACTGATTCAACTTGAGAGTTAATAATGTTATGACAAACGAAACGTGTCAAGCCTTTTAGCCTACCCTTAAGTGTGCTTTTGAGATCGGTTGGATCTTCAAACACAATTCTAAAATTATCTCTATCTGCTTTCCTAATTTTTTCAATAAAATCGAGAACTTCCCACTTTTCCACGTATTTTGGGCTAATTTTTCTGCGTGCTTCATTCTTTGATATATTCTCCTTTTCGATTAATTGATTTACAACACCAAACAACTCATATCGCTCTTGCTCTGCTTTTTTGTTGACACAAGGGATTATGATTTTCCCTAATTCATAGGCTTTAAAATATTCTTTCTCCGTGATTGATTCTGATCCTTTTCCCAGATAAAGACCGCCAAATCGCCTATCTACAAATAAAACTACAATGTCGCTATTTTGAAGTGCAAGAAGACATGCTTCATGCGAGTGAACCTTTGGATACACGGGGTAATCAGGGTGCTCGAATGCTACCACTTCAAAATCAAGTTCTTCTAACGTAGACACCATAGTGTCCCTTAAGTAATGTAGGTCAAAATCAGTCGAAATAACTGCCACTTTCCATTTGAAATAATCATCACATAGCATTTTATATCACCCCTGTTTTCTGTTTAAAATGATTATCTCCTCATTTTTCACTCCAGGAACTTGAATTCGCCGGAACTTTATTTTTCGAGAGTTCTTCATCACGATTTTAAAGTCATATTTATTTTGTAAGATGTCTAAAAGCTCCTCCACAACATTCTTCCCTTTGCATACCCTGCCTCGGCCTTGTCCCATGATAAGACACAAAAATCCTGAAGATTTTAACACTCTAGAAATCTCAGAAAATAATCTAACCATATCCTCTGTATACTCCTCATATGCATATTTTCGGTTGCGTTTCCACCTTGCTCCAATCTCATCTTTCATAGCTTTTTGTGTTCCTTTTTCAGGGAAAAATAACTTAGTAAGTCGCATTGAGCGAACATAATCGTTAACCCCTAAATACGGAGGAGATGTAACAATTATGTCAATGGCTTCGTCCTTTAAAAATAGCTCTCTGGCATCACCTACTGAAATAAATCCATCAAAGGAGGCCCATTCTTCATCATACATCAGTTTATATCGTTTTCTAAATGTTTCCGCTGCGATAGTTGCTAACTCCGCTTGCTTAAGAAACGAGTCCATTGCATTTATGTAGATTAGTTTTTTAGGATAACAACCATCAGTTACATATGTATAATGCTCTCGCTGCGAACAGCATCTTTGTAAGATCGAAGAAAACAATACTTTTTTGAGCAACTTATTTCTATTATTTGAGTCTGATCTCACATATTGGTGAAGACTGCACAGCTCTCTTAGTGCTTTTTTCTCAAACCATTTAAACACTTCCTTATCTATACCAAATTCCATACAATAATCCTCGATAGAACAATTAACAATTGACAGAGATTTGAGGTCTTCCTTAATTGTTAAGAACCATCCCGTATCTGCTAGAGCTAATGCATAAAACTTTGCCTTTGTGATATTTACAGCATATGGATTTATGTCTATTCCTATAAATTTCCGTTTCAATCTTGCAGCCTCAATAAGTGTAACTCCAGCACCTGAGAAAGGATCGAGTATAGTATCTTCCTTTTCTGAAAGAGCTTGAATAAGAATAGCTGGAATTTGAGGAACAAAAGGAGCGGGATGCCAGTGTAAAGAGTTTATGTCCGCTGGAAAAGAAGAGAAACCCCTATAATCCGAAAATTCCCAATCTACATTTTGTAATTGGCGAATTTTTTCCTTCATTTTATCCTCACCCCTAACCTAATTTGGGGGTATCTGTTTTGAGTAACTATTTTTACATTATATAATGATAAATAATCAGGTAACTCTTCTCCCAATCTGTCGATAAATTCTTTTTTCCGCTGTTTATCTATAAATTTTTTTTCTGCATTTTTATCCACAAAGTCCACCCTATCAGGCGTGAAAAATCCAACCAATAAAGCTGGCTCTTTAAGAGAGCGTCTCTCTGGTTGATATACATTATTAAAAAACACAAATAGTCGTTGTATGTCTCGTTGACGCTTATCTAAGTAATAATTCGAGATTGTTCGAACATGTAACACATCCTCGGATATTTTTTCTAATTTTTGTCGTGTTTTTTTATTTTCAATATATTCTAAAACGCCAGGTCCTTTAATCCACACCAAATTCAAACACTCATATAAATCTTTTAACTGCATCCGCCTATATACCTCTCTTGCATCTGGATGCTCTCCAATCTTTTTGAGAATCTCTTCCTCTGTTAACTTCCAATCTTCCTCACGCAATTGAACATTCTCGTCAGCACTTTCAATTAAATAGCGTAATACGTGTTTTAACATTGTCTGCAAGGAAAAATCATCTATTGAACATAAGATCATATCATATTGTATCTCACGCAACCTCTTCCATTTCTCTACAAAGCTTTTTGCACTTTCCGAAATCGCAACTTCCTCCCCTTTGAAAAAAACAAAAGACTTAGCTAGTGCTTCTGCTAAATGTTTATCAGCTCCAGCAATGCCCATAGCGCTTGAAGCACGAACAACATTATCAATATTATCTAGATCAATATCTCCACAAATTAGACTTGAAAGTGTATCGTTCTCTTTTCCAAAAACTAATTCGGGTATACGGAATAAATCTATTCCAATCCTCCTTGCTTGAACACTTTGACAAAGTTTTGGCAATTTTAACGCTCTTCCTTGAAAAATCTGAGCATAACTTTTCCCTAAATCTTCTGATCGTCCTACTATTAAATCAAAAAAATGCCTTTCGTGATCAAAACCATAATAGCTTTTTAATATTTCTTCCATTGCATGGGCAAATGGTGGTGTGGTTACATCGTGATAAAGAGCTGCAATCATCAATTCCATCCTATCTTTTTCAGACAAATTAAGTGACTTAGATGCCAAATCCGCAAGATGGCAAACACCTAACGAGTGTTCATACCTGGTTACCGCAGAGAACGATGGAAAACTTATGAACTTTATATTTCCCATCCCTATCTCACGAAGTCGAAGTAGCCCCGGGCAGTTTAATAAGTCCCCTATAATTTTAGGGAATTCCAATTTTCCATATAAACGGTCGTATATGAAACTCATATTTCACCACCTCGACCAAGCCGGAACCTATCTTCTTGCCATGATTTCACGATCATTTGAACTTTTTCATGATTTTCACCCAGATGATGTTTTGCCATTTCTTTCCATTCATAGCGTTCATAAAAATAACGATATGCAAAGTGGACCAAATCCACAAGTTGGGTAGCAGAAATATTATTGCCTTCATATATGACTTCGCCCCAGGGCAACTTATCGCTCATTATCTTATCAAACCATGCTCTTTTGTCCTCGCCAAATACGGAATGGTACATAGGTGTCCCTGGATATAACTCCAAAGGATAATAATGGGCAAAAAGAAGATCTAATTGAGTAGAAAATTGAATTGTTTTATGAATTGACTCTTTAGTTTCTCCTGGTCCTCCTAATATAAAAGTTCCAGTTAAACGCAATTCCGGACAAACTTTTGTTACCAATTGACATGTTTCTTTTAATTGCTCAACAGAGAAGGGTTTAGAAAGCAATTTTAATTGAGGGAAAGAAACTTTTTCAATACCAATGTTTATTTGACGACAACCACGAGCAAAAATATATTTAAATGTATCAATAGAAATTTGAGAAAAAAGATTTGGTCTGATTTCAATTAGCCATAATATACCCTGTGCTGATTGGGTAAGCGATTCTGCAAGCAATCTGATCTCTTCGTCAATTTTTGCTTCACTCGCAAATAAACTATCATCATAAAAAATTATTGCGCGTACATTATATTTTTTGTACAGAATTGCTACTTCCCTCGCGATGTAGTCAAAAGAGTGCTTCCTATATTTGATTAATTGCCCTGAGATACAAAAATTACAGCGATAAGGACACCCTCTTGATCCTACAACAGAAGCAAATGGATGCACATGGATATCTCTGCGGACTGCTGGACTATAGGCGTCCATTTCAAACATATCCAAAGAAGGATAGGGGAGGTTATCAATGTTATCCATAAAATAAGGTTCTCTGTTTTGGTTTTCCGATGTCTGAATCCCGGGAATGCCGGATACCATTTTACCTTCACGAAGTTGAGTCAAAACTTTGCTTAAGGGATATTCACCATCACCCTTTACAACTACAGAAGCATTTAATTCTTCAAAGAAAAGCCATTCTTGGTCAGGTATCAAGGTGAGAGGCCCTCCAAAAATTAAAGGGATATTAGGATATGTCTTTTTACATACATCTGCTATGGCGTGGATTGATCGAATTGCTGAAGTTGTGCAAGGACCTATCCCAATTGCTAAGCGTGGTGTGATTAAAGCAAGTTTTTCTCGTAGCCATTTTCTCATTTTCTCAATTGTTGATGTCCCAAGACTATCAAAGTATAGAGCACAATCAAGGATTATTGGTTTAAATCCTTCTTTGCGTAAGAACGACCCAAGATAGGCTAAACCCAAAGGAGGTATAACACCACTACCTAATCTTCGATGATAAGAAGGGTGTATAAGTAAAATATCACAATCCTTATCTGAATTCTTTTTCAAACCAATTTTCACATCCTATAAGGATTAAAGTACTTTCCGCATCTCTTATACATGACACAGATATAGCAATATCGCCTAACTTCGGGATATCCAAACTCCTGTCCGCATATCCTCCTATTTCAGCAGTATGCCCAAACTCAACTTCGCTTATGCATCCCTGCAATTGAAACATTTTAATCTTACTTTTAGTTACGATTATATATAAAACTATCGCTCAACTTCCTTTCTTTTCAAAACATCCAACGCCTTCTTCACTTCCTCCAACTCTCATTCTTAACCCCTTTTTATCCTTCTTTCCATGAAGGGGGATTAGTATGTATCTCGTTAAAGCTTCTTTTCCCCATCTTCTTTTAGACTTACCTTGCCTTAAAGTAAGTTACATTCTCTATTTCGTCCATATATATTCTTTCGATACATGCTTGTATTGTTTCTCCGCCTACCCAATCTGGATGCTGTTTCAAAAGTTCTAGGTCGAAGATTCGTTCCCAGCTCCGCATGAGTTCTTCCTTAACGGGGGATGAAGGCGGCCAATTTTCCCAACCTATTTTTATTCCCGCCCTTTCACAGTGGTTGTCCCAATTATCACACTCCTCTTCTGACAGAGACAGATACCAGCAATTAAGAACTGCGTGCCAAGCTTCAAAGTCGGATAATAAAACTCCGCCTGAGCTGACGACAAATTCAATTCGCACTCCGGATGTACCACGAGGCAAGTGTCCGCTGTGTCGCAGATCGGGTTTTTGATGATACCATGCCCATATAGGATATTTTTAAGAGAAGCGGCATATATCTCTTCTCTCTCCTCAATATATGACAAGTGCTTTAAATAACCTAAATTTTAAGGTGATACCATATTGAGAGATTAGTAAAAGGCATGAAGACGCAGAGAATCCCGTGGGACGAATACTGGATGAAAATAGTAAACGATGTG
>Ga0114922_10006656_pt1 | contig 10582 bp, 13 predicted proteins | sample AartaG_FD_100975 | JGI IMG/M metagenome (GOLD analysis project Ga0114922, IMG submission 100975) | Deep subsurface microbial communities from Aarhus Bay to uncover new lineages of life (NeLLi) - Aarhus_00045 metaG | ecosystem: Environmental > Aquatic > Marine > Oceanic > Sediment | place...
AAATCCTGTGCAATGTCGGCTATAAGCGAGCTCCCAGCTACAATATCAGCCGAGGCAACCGGTGAAGAGGTGCAGGACATAGGCAAAAGCAGGGCTGCTAGCAGGAGTACTGCTATAATGCTCGCTGTAATTTTTCCTCTCATAATTCCCTCCTTATTGTGCTTTATGTATTTACCGTCAGACTATTCTGGGAATGAACCTCCATGGCACTTTTCTCGCGTACTCTTGATACTCTTTTCCAAATTGTTCTTCTAAAAGCTCCTCCTCTTTTATTGCGCTCAAGCAGGTTAAAATGGTGAAGATGACCGCTGGAACGAGCATCCACACAACAGCAAAAGCAAGTGTAAATCCAAAATATATTAGAACCAATCCCAGGTAACCCGGGTGTCTCACCTTGGAATACGGGCCAGAGGTTACCAGCGTCCTGACTTGTATTGAATGCCGATGTGCCTGAACTCCACCCTTTTTCAGCTCTTTGTGAGAATATCCCAGGTGAATAACATAGCCAATTACCAGCAAAATAACTCCCAAAATGTTTGGTAACGGATAGAAAGGAAATCTTGGCCAGGAAAAAACGATTACCGCTATCCCTACGTCAATTAGTAGTGGGAATTAGATTGCCATACCCACAGTGAATTTTGCCAGGCAATACTTCTTCAACAAGCTGTCTTTCTTCATTGCCAGTCCTTTAAAGGTACTCCATGCATCTGCAATTAATTGCAATAATATGGCAAAAAAAACTAACCCTTTTCCAGTTGCACCCTAGACTTTAAGAAATCTATCTGACGAACCTTGCCCTGAAAAACCTTCTTTTCCCCAAAGAGGGTCTCCACTTCTACCCTGTCGCCATCAATAATCATATAGGCAATGTCTTCCACAACTGGCTTATCGCTTTCTACAGACTCATAAAGCTTGGCCATACACATCTTAATACCCCTCCTTTTTGTTTACTAAAGCTTGTCGCGCTTTTTCCAGCTCGCTACTGACATCAGCCATCCTGGCGGCTGCTTCCAACAATTGCTGTGCTACTTCACCAGGCAAGGAATCAGCCTTATCAGCCCATTCACGGAACTCATGCTCATGCTCCCGGTTGTGCTCAATCCAATAATCAAGCAAAATACGCGACCTTTCTGGCACCTCGCTCCTAAACGCAATCCTATCAATAATGCTTGCCTGAGCTTGTTTTCCTTCCTTACGGCAGTCACTGCACTCCCCTGAAATAGCTAAATGCCTCAAATCAGCATCAAAATCATAATTGCGAAGCAAAGTGTCTTTTAATGGATATAATACAGATTCCTCTAAATCCATTATCTTGCCACAGGTGCGGCAGACAAGGTGGTGATGATGACTCTTTTCGGCAATATGATAACGAACACGCCCCTCGCCAAAGTCGGTTTCCGCGACCAAATTTAATTCCTTTAGTAGCTCCAGAGTGCGATAGACGGTAGAAATATTGCTATAAGGATAGCGGTTATGTAATTGTTCATAAATTTCCTCAGCGCTGATATGCCCGTCAGCGCTATGAAGGGCTTCGATAACCATCATGCGCTGCGGAGTCAAGCGGTATCCCTTTTCTTGCAGTACCTTGTGGCAGCTCATTTGAAATTGATTGTAACAGGATGGGAAAATTATTGCAATAAGTTGCTACTGCAATTACTTGATTTTTAGCGGTCCTTGCTCTCCAGCAATAAGGTTACCGGCCCATCATTATGAATCTCCACCAGCATATGCTCTTGAAAAAGCCCAGCTTCCACTTTAAGACCAGTGGAACGAACTTGTTCCACGAAAAATTCATATAAGCCCCTAGCCTCATCTGCTGGAGCTGCTTGGGTGAAGCTGGGGCGTCTTCCCTTGTGCGAATCAGCCAAGAGAGTGAACTGGCTTATTACCAGAATTTCGCCTTTTGTTTCCAATGCTGAAAGAGCAAACTTGCTTGCTTCGTCAGAAAAAATACGCAGGTTAGCTACTTTGTTCGCCAGATATCGGACATCGCCTTCTGAGTCGCCTCGGGCGATGCCGAGGAAAACCACCAATCCCTGGCTAATCTTGCCTACTGTACTATTATTTACACTCACTGAAGCTTTAGTGACCCGCTGTACTAATACTTTCATGTTGATATTAACAGTTGTACCTCCATACCACGACCGGCTTTAATTCACCATAATATTGTAGCACCAATATCAACTTTCCTAACGAAGAATTATTTTTTGGTGCAACCAAGGAGGTGAAAGAGGGGCTCAATTTTTGCTAAATTCCCTTAGCTGTCATCAAGGGGTTGTTTACAATATTCAGTCTCTGCCGCCACACGAGCCTAGCCAAGGTAAGCGTGTGTTTAAGCTACTCCCTGACAACTCTTTGGAACTTTCGGAGGCCTAGTCTTGCAGCACTCTTGTGCAGTCATTCACGCTAGTTGAATCTGGTGACACAAGAATTGTTGAAGTGTGGGGGCATGGATTTCACTATCCATATTTTCGGACATGTCTATCTGGAGCGGCTAGTGGCAATGATTACTATGCTGATATCACTATTCTTAGCAAGCCTCGGTTCATGAAGGATGTGCCGGTTAGTCCTCTAGACTAGAGTTGAAGGGGGGCTAACTCCGAAGTCAGCCTCCCCTTCCAGAACCATAAGGGGCAGTGGTTGTTTCTGAATTCTTACAAACTTCCGACCTTACTTGACTTTCAACTTGACTTGAACATCAAAATCGCCGTCTTCATTCGTAAGAGTTCCCCTGTATGTATAGAGCCCCGCAGGATAATCATCATTGACTCTTAAAGTAACCTCGGTACCTGCAAAGAGAGCATACACGAAACCATCTACCAGAGTATAAGTACCACCAGCGGCCTTCAGGTAGAAGAATGGGTCAGTACCATCAATCTCCGCTTCAATTTGCTCAAGGTACTCCGGAGGCCAGGTTTCTTTAGCCTCAAAATAGGCCATTAGTTTAGCTTTCTCAGCAGGGTTTGTATTAAGGCAGAAGGGATACATGCCATCAGCAAGGACCGGAGTTGCTGTAGGACTAACTAGGGTAGCATCAAGCAGGACGTCTGTACCACCAGTAACGAATTTGTAACCGGCGTCAAGTGACCCTTTCAACTCATTGCCAGCAATCGCAAGACCAGTGTTGAAGGCAACATTTGGCTTAGCCATTACAGGAAGAGCCACTAAGGCGACCAGCACTAGAACAACTGCTAGCGTTGTTAGTATTTTCCGCATTTCGATTCCTCCTTTTTGTTATTTGTCATTAATGGAAAACCGAGTTTCAATAATCGTTAGTAGGGTCTCTTTTGTGTAGTCTACACATGATACGCACCTCCTCCCGCGGGCTAACAGACCAACCTTGTTTTGATTCACCTTCAGCACTGCCCCATTACAAGTGACAAGCCAAAGGTCGTCCGTTACCCTCAGTTCATTAATTTATGACCAGACTCCTCATACCAACACCCCAAAAAAACAAAATAGCGAAACCGTAAGGTCGGTTTCGCTACTGACTATGCCGAACCCAAGCAACCATTTACAGGTTCGGCATCATCGTCCCCTCAACACAAATCGCCTGCGAATCTCAGTCCCTAATACCATGTTACCACACAATCTGCCTTTGTCAATATCATTATCTTAACCTTCCTTCATTCCTAGCGAGGCAAGACCAATGTCGGTTGCCATCCCATGGAAATATGGTGGTGACATAGACTGGTTTAGTGAAGTTTGAGGATAGCTTGTGGCACTACAAAGCTAAGAATAACTAACCTCGTAACCTTTGTCACTTGATAACTCCATGATAAAGCCTTTGCCTTGGAGGCGATGTGGGATGCTATGATGCGGTAGAGGCACATAAGAGATATAGTCCGATGTATAATCTAAGTAAAATGTTATTTATTTACCCTACTGTAGTCAGACAAAAGGAGATGAATTTGGAGAACAATACAGGTACTTTGTCTCGTTTTTGAATTATTATTGAATGATATAGTGATATGATGATAATCTACGCTTCTTTGTTTAGGCCAGATTAAGGCGTGCTAAGTGAGTAAATTGGAGTGAGTTTATGGCTCTTAATGTAAGCGTCAGGACGATTCAAGTTGAATTAAATTCCTTTGAGGACTGAGCTTCCATGAAAAGAAAAATTGGTGAAATAGAATATCAGGTTAGCCTCAATTTAGAAGCATCAAAGTAGTGAGACGTATGAGAAGGATAGGAATATTGGAAGCAATAGAGCCACATCATGGCTTAGCAGGTTCATGTAAAATATTCAATACAGAGAATAATAAGGTGACAGTATTTACCTCAGAGCCAATATTTGCTCGAATAAAGGATGAATTGGAGATAGATGAATATGAATGGGTAATAAAGCGAAAAGAAGAAAGCGATTTAAGATTTCTAAAAAGGGTTGAAATAATATGTAATGAAAGAATTGATTTATTGGTTGTTAATACCATTAGAATCTGGCCATTTCTATTTTTCAAACCAAAGTGCAAGAAGATATCAGAGATTTATAACGCTAACTGGTGGTTCAAATCAACAAGGTCTCTAAGAGATCGTTTTCGAAGTATTAGAGAAGTAAGAAGACACGGACTTCTAAATCCTATGTTAAACGGTATAACAGGTTCAATAATAAGAAAAATGATTCTAAGAAGATACGATGGAATAATAGTAGAGTATCAAGCAATCAAAGAATACATCACAAGGAATTTTAATTATAAAAAGAACATATATGTGTTACCAAATTTCCCCTATGAGTGTGTCGAGCCTTTTAATGAGGATGAAAAAATCAGATTTGTTGTGCCTGGCGCTATATCAGAAAAAAGAAGAGATTATTTAGCTGTTATAGATATTTTTAGGGAAATCTTCCACCGCTATCATAAGAGGATAGATCTATATATGTTGGGGGCTCCTCAAGGAGAATATGGTCAAGAAATTATGAATCGTTGTAGGAACCTGAAAAATGAAGGCTACAATATATTCTATTTTGAAGAATACATTCCAGAGTCAATGTTTAGAGAAAAATTCAGCAAAGCTGACGTTATACTATCGCCTGTTAAACTAAACTTCACACTTTTGGGTTTAGGATTTGATGAAGTGTACTCTATTACCAAAGGTGCTGGTGTTACGTCTGATTGTATAAAGTATGCAAAGCCTTTCATCGCGCCTGAAAAATTTATAGTTCCTAAAGAATTAAAAACCTCTGTTTTGAAATATAGTGACGCTAGGGAGTTAAAAGAGATAGTGGAGACCCTCATAAATAACAGTGAGAAGCTACGAAATTTACAAAGGGAGGCATTAAACAATTCAGAGAAATTTTCATTAGCAAAACTGCATAGATACTCGGATAAAATGGTTAATGGATTTCTGAATAAAAAGGTAGTATAGTGCATCCTAGAATTTCGATTTTTTCATTCTTATCTTCTGAAGATAGACTCAGCAAGCATAGGTGCAGACGGCTAAGTTGTCGTGATTGTAACACTTACAGAATTGGGATTATTAGTTTCATGCATACTGCTAGCTACTTCATTATCGGGAATGCTGGCGCCGGCAATTGAAATGCTACCGGCGTAATGCCAGACAGAGGTAAACCAGCCAGTATCATTAGGAGAGTCACCAAAACGATTAGGTTCTTCATTTTCGCCTGTCTCAAAGTCTAGTGTACCCCCGACCAGTCTAAAATAGAAGACATCATGAGGCAATAGGATTCCCCTAAAGGCTATCTGCTAATGACGGAGGCACACCAAATTCTAATCCTTCCCACCAAGCCTCAGAATGTCCTCATCATCACTCAATTCATCGCCTAGCAAATGGACTTTGACCAAATGTTCCTGAAGCCTGTGCCGTTTTTCTGGTTCCTTTATCACTGTCAACACGTGGTAAGAGCCCACTTGAAGCAGGTGTTCACCGATGACGTAATAAGGAACTTCAAGAATTGCAGCTAGAAACTTGATTCCAATGATAATATCTTCGTCACAATTGAAGTTTAACTGCCTTCTTTTGATGGTTTTGGCATACTTCTTTTCGATTCTGTGGCGGTATTTCGCCTTTAGCCTATGTAATAAGTTCATTTTCCCACATTTTTGTTCATTCCTAGTATTTTGACCTAGAAATATTACATTGAATACAAATTTTCGAGTTTTAGCTATTCAAAGTGTATACAATGGTATAATAAGTGCGAATTCTGCTCTTCAAGCTGAACCTGCTAGCAAGGCTCAAGCTCGAAGAGCTGCACTCCACTTAGTCTTCTTCTTCCGCTTCGTCGGGCGCAATCACATGGACGTCTTTCGGGTCAATTACGATATCGTCTGGGTCAATGCCCTTGTCCTCAAGCTCTTCCACGACACGACGGAGCTTTCTTAAAGTTCCCATGTAGCTACCTACTTTCCGTTGAATTTCCTCAAACCGCTCGACCCACGGTTAGGCAGATTGCACTTATTAGCATCCTTAATAGCTTGTCCTTCAAGGCACTTCTCTTTGCAAACACTTATACATAAGAACAAGTGAATTTTGCTGACTTATCTTTTTAGACATATACACTCATGTAAAAATGCCTGCAATCCTTCATGTCCTCCATATCCCTTATGTCAAAATGTTTGCAATCCTTTCATGGCAGAGTCACGGCAAGCTCCTTCATCCCATCGCTATCTTTTACGACCTTGAGCAGCTCCAGATGCTCCAAGTGGTAGTAGATGCTGCGCTCCGGAATTCCCGTTGAGTCTTTGAGTTCGTCAACAGTCTGAGACTTATCTTCCAAGCTCCGCAATATATTCACTCTCACTGACGGAATTGAATCCCAAGCAAGCCGCTGCACGTAGGGCTTCCAGTTCTCCAGCTCCAAACACCGCAGCCCTCCCACAATGCGGGTGAAACCCTGAGCTAGTTCTGTCCCCACCTCTGGCTCAGGCAAGCTCAAGATGTGTCCCTGCCTATCCTGCTGTACTGGCGTTCGGAGAATAGCAGTCATATCCGCAGTTTTGGCAATCCACCGTAAGTCTTCGTCGCTCAGTGAATCACTTCTTACTTTCGCCTCTTGTTCAACCCGAAGCAACAAGGACAAAACATCAACAGATAACTCAGCTCGGATGCTGCCAAGGTGTGGGTTGTTCTGTGCTGCCCGATATGCCATTCCCTCTCGGTTGCCCGGCTGCCACCTAAGGTCAATAAAACGCTGGCCTAGCAGACCTTCAAGTTGGCGTTGCTGTTCAATTCCCGAGCTTGTGGCAGCCAGTATCCAGTCAAACCTAGCCTCTTGGACAAGGTGACCCTCCTCTGAACCGAAGTCTGAGGTCAACTTGCCATCCTTGATGCCACGGAGCACACCAAAAATCTCCGTTCTCAAATCTTTGCGAGATGTGAGTATTGAGGCGATGTCCTTCGTAATCACAAGCTTGCCGTTAATGCGTTCGAGCACCTTCGGGCCTTTCTTCAAGCCGCCCCTAAAAGCTGCAGGTGTCAGGACTTCCATCTCAGCGCAGTCAGGATGCTCGGCTACAGCCCTCAGAAGTTCTGTCCTTCCTGACCTGCTTGGGCCTAGGAAACGCAGCCACAACATCTCTCCCCCTATAAAGTGAGCCGCTGCTGTGGCCATGATGATTTCCACTCCTTGCCAATCCTTGATTTCAAAGTGTTGCCGCAGTGTCGCCTCTACCTGCTCCAGTGTCTCCTGCATTGGGGCTATGTCTTGTTCCAGTTCCATGTCTTCTATTTTTACCTTTCCCATTTTTTCACCTCCTATTCTCATCCTTCATTTATGTATGCACCCTACATACCATTTTTCTTGGCTCTCTTCTCCGCCCACATCTTATTAGCTCTATTCCTAGCTATCTCTTTCCTTCGGCTTTGGTTATATCTTATATTCTTCAATATAGCTTCCAGTTGAGGCTCGCCTTTGAATAGCGACTTCATAGCTTCATCTTTATCTGAATGTGCAATTTTGATAAAATTGCAGGGTTTACCTTATTTGTTAGTTGCCTTTACTGTGGGACCAAATAAAGGAAAGAATGAAAATCACGCTGAAACCGCTGGGAGATGTAGCTAAAGAAATAATGGCTGAGCTTAAGGATAGAGTTGATGGCATTTTCAATTGTCCTGTAGAAATAAAAGTAGGCTCTAGTAACCTGGCCCATGCCTATAATCAGGAAAGAAAGCAATACCTCTCCTCAAAGTTAATCGTCTCCTTAAACGCCTTAGGAAGGGAAAGAGATGAGAGAGTTGTGGGTATAACTGAGGTTGATATTTATGCTCCTGGACTTAACTTCGTTTTTGGCGAAGCCGACGTTGTCTCTGGAATAGCAATCATATCCTTATGCCGGTTAAGACAGGAATATTACGGCCTATCACCTGAAAAAAACTTGTTCCTAGAAAGAGCCACTAAGGAGATAGTCCATGAATTAGGACACACCTTTGGTTTGGGACATTGTCCCAATACTAGATGCGTCATGCATTTCTCCAATAGCTTGGCGGATACCGACTTGAAGAGGGTGGATTTCTGTGATAAGTGTTGTCCAAGATTAGTGTGAGTGATACAATGGCTGAGTTTCAGTGTTCTGTTGAAGACCTTAGGTGAAAAGAAGCAAAGGAATTTATAGAGATAATAGTTTGGGAGGTGAGCTATGGCTCAAAAGAAACGGAGATTAGGTCGAGGTGTGGCTGCTGTGGGGGCTGGAGTATCGAAATTTGGAGTTTATCCTAATGGGGTAAGAACCACAGATTTGTTTGTAGAAGCCTTCAACGAATTGACAAACTCGGTAGACAAAGGATTCGACACCAAGGATATCGACGCTCTCTACCTAGGAAATTGCAGCAGCGACCTTTTTGAACATCAGATTCATGTTGCACCCGCTACTGTCAACCGCATTGGTCTTATCCCTATGCCAGCTATTAGATTTGAGGATGCCTGTGCTTCTAGTGGAGTTGCCTTCAGAGAAGGCGTTATAGCCATAGCCTCTGGCATTTATGATATCGTTTTGGTAGGTGGCACGGAGAAAATGACTAACTTAGATACTGCACACGTGACTGAAGCCCTTGGCATTGCACTAGACCCGGATGCCGAATTCCCCGCTGGGGAAACATTCCCTGGGATTTACGCCACCATCGCTACAGCTCACATGGCAAAATATGGCACCACCCTTGAAGATTTTATGAGAATCGGAATAAAGAACCATTACAATGGCAGCCTTAATCCAAAAGCGCATTTTGACGCTTCCATACAACAATTCATGAAAAGACGAGTTGCATCGGCAGTTAGAAAGGGGCTGCCTGAGCCCCACTGGGCAAGCGAAATGGAATTTTTAAATGACCCGGCACAAAACCCTATTATAGCTTGGCCTATGAGATTGTTTGATTGCTCTACTATTTGTGATGGAGCATCCGCGGTTCTCTTGGTCGCTGAGGATATAGCCAAGAATTTTACCGATAAACCTATACATGTCATTGGCGCTGGACTGGCAAGCGATTACTTTGTAGCTGAAAGAGAAGATATAACATCGATAAAAGGAACTAAAGAGGCAGCAAGAGAGGCTTATGAAATGGCGAATGTTGGCCCTCAAGATATAAAGATGGCTGAGGTTCATGATTGTTTTACCATAGCTGAGATACTTGCCATGGAAGATCTGGGGCTCTATAAACCAGGTGAGGCAGTCAAGGCAATTAGAGAAGGAGAAAGCAGGCTGGATGGAAAGTTGCCAATCAATATGGATGGCGGGCTGAAGGCTAAGGGACACCCTATAGGAGCATCTGGCGTAGGAATGGTAGTGGAGATATTTAAACAAATGAGGGAAGAAGCTGGCCCAAGACAGGTTAAGCGCAGGGACATCGATTTAGGGTTAACGCAAAATGTTGGAGCACATGGTGCTACTGTCGTGATTAACATTTTCGAGAGGAGGTAATTCTTAGTGGCTTTAGAAAGTAAATTATCAGAAGTAGCGGAAAATGAGTTTTATAGTTCGGCTTATGCTAAATTTCTTAGCGAGAAAAAATTGAAGGGCTCAAAATGTAAAAAATGTGGGCACATCTCCGTTCCCCCAAAACCTATATGCCCTAAATGCCAGGGAAATGACATGGAGCTAGTAGAGATGAAGGGAAAAGGGAAGCTCGCTGCCTATACCGTTGTAGCTGTTGGTGCCCCCTTGATGATTGAGGAGGGGTTTGACAGAGAACATCCCTACTGCAGCGGCATCGTTGAGCTGGAAGAGGGCGTAAAGGTTACAGCTCGTATTTTGGGGATGGATACCACAAAGCCTGACCAGATTAAAATTGGGACACCTGTTACTGTGGAATACGTTGAGGCGATGCACGGAGGAGAAAATAAAACTTTCTTAGCCTTTAGAGCCTTATCATAAAGTAATCAGCCGTTTTTTAAGGACTCGCAGCCTACCCAGTAACTGTGGCACAAAGTTGGTAATACAAACTAAAGTAAGTTAGTGTCAGCATTAGCATCCACAGCTAAGGCTTTGCTTAAGCCTGCTGCTTATCCGCATAGGCCACGGGAGATAGAGCTAGTTCAGACCCAGATGTCCTTTGTTTTCCTCACTGGTGATTACGTTTACAAGGTAAAAAAGCCTGTCAACTTGGGATATCTAGACTACACCACTTTGGAGAAACG
>Ga0114922_10006657_pt1 | contig 10581 bp, 8 predicted proteins | sample AartaG_FD_100975 | JGI IMG/M metagenome (GOLD analysis project Ga0114922, IMG submission 100975) | Deep subsurface microbial communities from Aarhus Bay to uncover new lineages of life (NeLLi) - Aarhus_00045 metaG | ecosystem: Environmental > Aquatic > Marine > Oceanic > Sediment | place: Aarhus...
GAAATAAAAAGGGCGGAAACGGTGAAGGTTAAAGCGCAAGACCGATACGGTAAGCAATTTCGTCTTAAAGCAGAAGGGTTTCTGGCTCAGGCTCTCGAACAGGAAATTGAGCACCTTGATGGCGTTCTATATATCGACCATCTTGAAAGCCAGGAAGAACTGTTTGAGGTTATCCCGGAAGGAGAGGAATAGACGAGCTTTGCTATCTATTGATGGCTTAGCTCCAGAGCAAAACGACCACACAATTCCAGGTGCAAATGAGCGACATCCCCAGACTCAACGGCTTCAACAATCTGCCTCGCTTAAACAAAACCAGAGCCGCTACTATTCCAGCGGAAATCAGCCCCTTAACCAGCATATTGCTGCCAAATCTCGTGCCCAGAAATGGGTTAAGTTCATAATGCCCGGCTCCTAGAGCAAGCCCGGTCAGCCAGGCATCGAGGATGTTCAGTCCAATGAAAACAACACAGAGCAGAATAGTGCTGCTTAAAACTGGCTTAGCAACCGCCCAATTGAACCTTACCACGACCCAAGTCCTAGTACTTTAGTCCTAGTACTTAAGCTTATCAACAGTCAGCGTATAGTGTCAAGATCCGGGGCTTTGGGGTTAAGCATAATCGTTGACAAGGTTTTGTTCTTGTAGACAATACAAGCTTTGATCTAACTAAGGCTTTCTTCCCACCAAATTATGCAAAGATTGAAAGCCTCCTCTCCGCAAAAAGTATCCTGAATTGCATAGTCTTCTTCGTCAACAACCTCGTCATTTGACGGCTCTACCCAAAGCCAATAGTTCTGAGTTTCGTCTTCAATGTGAAACTTAACTACCCAGTGAATTTGTTCCTCACCCCATTTCATACGCTCCACCCAGACCATGCAGGCTTCCAGTCCTTGCCCATAGGCATTCCACCAGAGATCAGCGGCGAAATGTCCACACTCATAGACCTCCGCTTGCCACACATTCTTATCTGTGGCGTCCTGAGCAAGGAAATCCAGAACCTCCTGCTCGGTTACTGGCGAAACATTAGAGGCATCGTAGACCTCAGAAGAATAGGCGGAAGGCTCCCTCACCTGAGCTCCAGCTGCCACGCACCCAGAAATAACTATTAGCAACGCCACCAGCGATGCAAGAATGACCAATGTCGATCTGCGTTTCATATCTGCTGCCTTTTTTTCTTTCATCAGTTTACCTATCCTCTGCCGAATGTTCTGCCTATTTTTTTGAAAAAATGTCCTTACTATAAAGCTATCCAAGTTTATTTTTAGCTAGATTTATCAGGGTGAAAGAGGGAGGGGATAACCGAGCCTGAAGCGCGGTTATCCCCTTTTTATCCTTCTATCCCTCTAGCTGTGTCTTGTGCCTTCTTCTCGTTCCCCAGACCACTCCCCAGATTATTAAACCAACTGCGGCTATTATGACAATGATAAGCCACCATGTTATGGTTCGTGACGTTGAAAACTCATCACTCAAGCCGGCAACCTCCACATCATACTGGCCATATTCCAATTCGGACACCGTGAAACTCACCTGCTTGCTCTGTCCAGCACCCAGTGTCACTATCTCGGTATCTACTGCTTCCCCATTTAGCTTCAGCTCAACAGTATAGGTGCCTCCCTGTCCACCATCGTTGACCACGTTAGTAGTAATGGTAGCGCTTTCCCCGGTCTTGGTCACGAATACTGATAGCTTTTCCACACTGGGTTCGATGTTCAAACCACCCGCCACAAAGTGGGCAGGCTGTGCAGGAGGCGTCGGCTCAAGCTCAGCCAGTACGCCGTATATGGAGAAGTGGTTTATTGGCGCGGATAGGGTCAGTTCTGCCACACCACTCGGCCCCCCTGCTTCGCTCTTCATCAATTCCCAGACTCCATTGACATCGTCATAGTAAGCCATGGTTACGTTTAGGGCGTTCGCAGGCAGTTGAGCGACACCCAGCGTCAGGAAAATATCCTTGTTGAACTCGGCGTTCGCAGGAGTTATGTTGAATACTACAACCGCTTCCATGTTGTCTGGCAGAGCAGGTGTTTCCTCGAGCTCTCTGACTACTATCACGTAATGTGTCGTTTTTTGAACAACCGGTGCATGAGTCCCCTTCTCCAGGAACAAGTTGTGACTGAGGTCGAAGCTAGGCCCGAGACAATCTACCGCTAGTTTGTCATTACTACAATAAAGACGTTCGCTGGTTATATATCCCTCCCAGTCCACGGTGAGCAGATTACACTCATAACAGCAGCTGCAGCTATAACCACCGCCGTTCCCATCTGTCCATGTCTTGGTGTTATCAACTTCAAATGCTCCATAGCCGTCAGTAGCAACATCAATATCGATATCGCAAATAGCCACTGTTGCCGATGCATGTACGGTAGCCGTACCCGCAACAGCGGAGTTGACAGTCACAGTGACCTGCCCCAAGCTGTCGCTTATATAGGGACCGGTGCTCTGTATCGAGCCTACTCCAGTGTGTGTGGGAGTGACATTGACACCAGCAGCAGGTTCCCAGCCTGGGTCTTCACTAAAATACTTCTCAACGGTTATGGTGAAATCATGTTCCACACCAATGGGGTTTACACCGCTCTCGAATATGGAGATACGGGCGTCAACCCAGTACTTCTTGCCCGGGTCGCTGTTATCGGCAGTGCCGTCGGTGGATATGTCTCGGTCATAGACCGTGGTAGAAGCTTCCACAGTAGTGGTGCCGGTTTCTGTCGAAACCAGGGTGGTATTAGCCTCGCCGCTGGCATCGGTATCATCCGTAATGGGATTAAGATCACCCGGGCCGGAAATTACCTCGAAGGTAACTGTGGCACCTTCATAAGGATCCCAGTCCGTACCGTTGGTGCTTGTCTCCACGGTGGCGGTGAAGTTATGAGAGTCGCCCACGCGATTTCTATCTTCCGGCGGGTCAATCCTGATTCGTACGAAGACCCACTCCTTCTCGGCCGGGTCGCTGTTGTACGCTTCGCCGTCGGTGGAGAGGTAATGGTCATAGATCGTGGTGGAAGCTCTAACGGTGCTGTTGCCGGCTACATTCGAGGTCAGGGTGGTCATAGCCTCACCAGCTGCATCGGTAACATTGGTGGCGGGATCAACGGTGCCAACATCCCCAATCTGCTCGAAGGTAACAGTGGCTCCAGGGAAAGCATCCCAGTCCGTACCGTTGTTGGCGCTTGTCTCGACGGTAGCCGTCAACTTATGAAGGTCGCCCACGACGTTGATGTCACGCTGCGGGTCAATCTTGATTCGCGCAAGGACCCACTCCTTCTCGGCCGGGTCATTGTTATTGACAGTGCCATCGGTGGAAATGTCATAGCCGCAGATCGAGGCAGAAGCTGCAACGGTGCTGTTGCCGGTTTCAGTCGAGGTCAAGATAGTAACAGCATGGCCGCTGCCATTGGTAATGGCGATTTCAGGATTGAGGGTGCCGGGGCCATCAATCACCTCGAAGGTAACAATGGCGCCTCCACGGGCCTCCCAGCCATCCTCGCCGATGTCCTCGCCGTCATCGACGTATACCGTAGCTGTCAGCATGTGCTCGTCGCCCACGACATTGGTGTCCGACGGCGGCGTAATCTCTATATAGGCATCGATGGCCAACACATCTGCGAAGTCGGTAGCTTCGACTTTGCCACCTTCCGGAGGAAATCCCGTGGCGGTGACCTCATTTTCCAGAATCCCTAACTCATCGCCGTCGATACTGGCCACAAGCTGGATTATGGTGACGTTCCCTGCGGCCATGGGGCCTATGTCCCAGGTAACGGTGTCTTCGGGTGATTCTGTGCCACCGGCATCATCTGAGACATAGCTCATGCCGGGGGGCAAAGTATCAACAACGATCACGGGGTTAAGAACCGAACCGTTGGTATTGGTAACCGTGATGGTAAAAGCAATGTTGGCGGAGGCTGCCCCGCAACTGGGCTGGGCCGTTTTCTCTACATCTATACCGGGGTGGTAAACCCTTACAGGTGCAGTATCGGTATCTTCGACGTGATCACCATATGGAGGAGTTCCGGTGGCGGTGACGCTATTTGTCAGAGTCCCTACCGCATCGCCATCGATATGGGCTACAAGATAGATGGGGGGGGCCGTATCTCCCGGGTCCAGAGCGGTGATATTATTCCAGGTTACAGTCCACGTCCCATCCGGGTTGTCGGTGATAGAATCCGGTAGAGGTGATGTTCCTGTGGATACGTAGCTCATCCCCTCGGGGATGGTATCAACGACCTTGACAGGGTCGAGAGTGAGGTCACCGGTATTCTCAACGGTAATGGTAAAGGTCACATTGGTGGATTCTGCCCCCGCGTCAGGAGAAGCCGTCTTCGTCACCTTTATGTCTGGTCCGAGTTCGAAGTTTCCGAAGTCGACGACCCAGGTCTCACAGTAGCCAACGGTGACCTGCTGGCACAGTGGAGTGCTGTTCGTCCAGCCATCCTCCAGTGTCTCCTTTACTGAGTATGTACCGGCTATCAAGTCGTCGAAGACTACATCGCCCAAGATGTTGGTGGTGCCGGAGGCCATAAAGGCGCCTGTGCAGTTAGAACCCTCGTACAGGGTCATGTTCCAGCCTTGGAGGTCATCCTCGCCGCTGTCCTGGCTGCCGTTGCCGTTCAGGTCGTTAAACTTGTGAGCTATCACGGTGCTCACCAGTGGTGGCTGGATAACCGCACCCATGATTTGATTATCCTGCTCCCCCAATGGGCTTCCGTCCAGTTGACCCAACTTGAAATGGTACGGCCCGCCGCTGACGTGGCTTGCGCCGCGATAGGGCCCCCAGGCAATCGGGTTGGATATCGTACTTCCGGACAAGGATAGATGTCCGGCCATTTCTATCAGTATCTGGGTGGAGTTCGACGTCCAGGTAAGTACGTATTCGATATACGAGTCACCGTCGTCTTCCCCAGGAGCTACATCGTGGGAGAGAGTCAGACCGGCTGCCGTGATTGGCTGGTCGCCGTAGATCTTGATCTGGCGGTTTCCGAACTGGGCTTCATACGCGTCGATTCTGGTCTGGGTTGAGCCGTCCTTACTGATGAAAGGGTCGTCCGGAACGTCGACGAGTTCCCAATTCGAACCTCCGTGCAGGCTTTGACATATAGCAGGAGTCGCATGCGGGCCCATATCCTCTCCGCACGGATCAAAAGCCAACGGCGGGTCGTTTCCCTGGTTGTAGGCTGTCAACCAATCGTAGGCGTGTTTGCCACTCTTGGTCGCCTGATGGCCGAAAGTTAAATTGTGCGCGCCGCCTGGGCTAGAAGGAATATTGACTAAAATCGTCCTTTGAGGTACAGACATGCATTCATAGTATTCCGAATTGCTCGCCTGTAAGATGGAGCCAATCCACTTATTCGGCTTCGGAGCCATATGATTCGCAAACTGCTTGAAGTCCACGCGTGCCCCCTGCGCCGCCACGGGTGGAGGGCTGACGACGGGCAGCATCATAACAATCAACGCCGTCACAATCACTAGAGAAAATATTGTCCTTTTCATATCTATACCTCCTAACTAGAACTAATCGGCTATTACCTCTGTAATAGTACCTTCGTATATATATAGTCGCCAGAAATGTAAAAATCCCTCATTTTTACCAGTACTTTCGGGGGGTTTCCGAGATTTGAAAATCGAATAGTAGATGCCAAAGGTACTATAGAATCTACTTTCTTTACCCTGCCTCCCTTCCAAATATTATGTCCAATACTAGCACGGCCCTCCGATTGTGGTCAAGTAGTACTGGTTAGAAAGTACCAGTTTGCGAGGTATTTGGTGGAGTAGGTAAAAGGTCTCATTACTATATTCTGGGCAATATGGTACCAAAACGGTACCGATGGGTGATTCTCACTGGCCAGGAGGGTTGCTATATATAATGTATATTGAAGAAGCTAAAATATCTAGCTATAGCCCTGACGCTGGTTGCGGTAACACTGGTTGCCGTGTTGGCACTCGATGTGCTCCTTGCCAGACAGAGTGCATCAGCTTATAGCGATACTCCTGACTATTATGTAGCAAATACCGATAATAGCGATTCCTCAAGCTATAAGCCTTCCCCACAGGCGACATATTCTCCCGATGCCAGCTATACCTCTGAGAGGTGGGGCGTAAGCAGGATTGAAGCCCCTCAGGCCTGGCAAATAACCCTGGGGGGACGGTCAATTATAGTGGCTGTGCTGGATACGGGCATTGATAAGGATAACCTGGATCTGGCTGATAAGGTCGTGGCTGAGGTTAATTTGACCGATAGCCCGACAAGCGATGACCTGTATGGGCACGGTACCCACATGGCAGGCACCATAGCCGCCATCGCCCCGGAATGTCGGCTAATGAATGTGAAGGTAGCCGATGATGCGGGAAGGTGCGAAGAATCGGTCGTAGCCAGAGGCATCATCTGGGCGGTAGACCACGGAGCCAAAGTCATCAACATAAGCCTAGCCATGAAAGCAGCACCGGAACTGGCGGAAGCGGTAGACTATGCCTGGAGCCGGGGAGCGATACTTATTGCAGCAGCGGGCAATAAAGGTGGGTCGGAGCCTTCCTATCCGGCTTATTATGTCAATTGCCTTGCTGTAGCCGGCACCAATGAGAACGATTCCCTCGCTTTGCTATCCAGCTATGGTGACTGGGTGGATGTGGCCGCTCCGGGCTTTAACATCTACTCTCAATTACCTCAGAACCAATATGGTTATAAGACCGGCACTTCGTCGGCTGGAGCCCATGTCTCTGGCGTAGCTGCCCTGGTTTTCAGTGTTGCCGAGGACGACAACGGCAACGGCACTGTTAATGACGAGGTGCGGTGCGCTATTGAAAGCAGTTGTACTCCCATCGCTGTCGATGGTATAGGGCAAGGGCTGGTCAACGCCTTCCAGGCGGTAATATAGACAGTATCTTCACCTTCACTCTAAACCTCCTTTTAAAAGCGGGAGCCCATGAAGGGCTCCCGCAATTTTAGAATCCCGAAGCCAGCACAAAAATAAACAGCTATATAGGCTGGAGAGGATCATTTACTGAGAATATGCAGGAGGCTATAATCAGGCTTCGTGGTTGTTGTTCTCTTCTAAGTTGGCCCGCATGGCCTTCCGGGCCCGCGACAGCAGTCCCTCAACCGATTTTGGTGAACGGCCCATAACCTGGCTTATCTCCAGCACGGGCATCTCTTCCAGGTATTTCAATACCAGCACCTCTTGATAATCCTGAGGCAACTCCTCCAAAGCCTGGTTGACCGACTGGCGAACCTCTTCGGACTCCATCACGGTTGAGGCCGCTGGTTCATCATTCCCGGTTTGTTCCAGCTGCTTCATGGCGTCGAAATCGGGGGACGATTCCGTAGCCTTAGGCTGTCTCCCCTGTCTACGATAGTAGTCATTTAACTTATGGAATGCGATACTGCGCAGCCAGGTATAAAGCTGGCTGTCACCCCGGAACTTATCCAGCGAACCCAGGGCGGCGAGGAATGTTTCCTGAACTATATCCTCAGCCACGGCCTGGTTCTGGTCCACCTGCATTAATACCAGAGTGTAGAGCCTGCTCCTATAAATGCTATAGAATTCCTCCATGGCTGCGCTGTCGCCCGAGCCCAGCTTCTGGACCAGCTTAGCTTCATAACTTTCGGTGGTAGAATCAGCTACTTTCATATAATCCCTAGCTATTAACTTCTGCTCTTGCAGTATTTTCAGGATATCAGCCAGCTATGTTCATGGGAATCACCCATTGGTACTTTTTGCGGTAGAAAATAGTACTATGACCACCGAGAAATGCCGCTGGCATATCTTGTGAGAAAGAATTCTCTGCCTAGAGGGAGAGGAAAAAGGCGATGGGTATGATAATCGCGTCTAGTCTGTGAACGGAGTGATGATTAGATCGGATACGGATTCCCTGAAAGCTTTCGGACTAAGTTCTGCGCCTATAGTAATAATAGCTACCACAGCCGAAAAGCGCTATGCCCACGACGATGCCAACGATCAATCCGGTATCGGGTCTGGCACCTACTGCAGGGGTCGCGGATACCAGCAGGCGAGTATATAATTGCACGGTCAACAGGTCACGAGATTCAGCAGTGACTCCCAGCCAGGTCTCCCACTCTTTGCCTGCCCATTTTGACTCTCGCGGTATAGTTATGGTCACAGTTACATTAGCCTCAGAGTTCGCGGCCACTTCGATTTCAAAAGAGGAAAAGCTTATCCAGCTATCATCGGGGAATTCAGCTCGCCCTTCCCTTCTTTCCTCTTCTGGGGGTTGAAATGTAGTTAGGGTGAAATTATGAGTTAACTCTTCCTTATTATGAATGGTAATCTCAAATTCTGATGTCTCTCCCAGGGGCAAATTATCTATGTGTACTTCCGAGGGGGAGATGCTGAATCTAAATTCCTGAGCCAGAGTAATAGTAGGCAGGAAGACGACCAGTAAAGTAGCAATGAACCCAGCTAATTTAATATACCTTATCATCAGGCAGCCGCTGCGCTTATGGTGATCTGCGTTTGCATCTGCCTACTACCAACGAAATAAGTCGGTGTTAATAATTTCAGGCCAAATTGCTTGGTGTCGCCGGGTGCCAAGCTCGAGCCGGACCCACCAGCATAAGGCCAGAATTCGTCTTGCGTCTTGGTGATAGGTACATAGCCATCGCCTAATGGTCCTCGTGTGGTATCGCCAGATATGCGGAATTGCAGTCCGTACACATTGTCTCCATTAATACCATCGGCGCTAAGTGTCCATTCATAAGCAGTGGGGTCATCAATCCACTCAGCGTTTTCACCCACAATAAAAGTATTCACATTACCATTACCCTCTACCGTCAAGGTGCACCATTCTATGGGAGGGCTTGTTATGTATTCTGTATTTGCAGCCACTTCTCCTAGTGGCCATTGCGTTTTATCCAGGCTGATGGAAATATCATTTACGCCCGTCATAGTGACGGTGATGGTGCCGCTTTCCTGGGCTAGAAGCGGCAAGGAAAAGACCGAGGCCAGGATAACGGCTACTATGACACTCGTGATTACTACTTTCATCTACCACCTCCAAATTTAGTGTGACTCCGTTTACTGTGTTGGTTCAGTAGCTTTCTGACAAATCGGCTACCCTAAAATGCTACAACCCCCCTCAGCTCTTGTCAAGACCTATGTTCCACCTCCATAGTCGCTGATGTTGCGGCGATTAAAGCGGCGCCAAGAGCGGTTATAAGCTGGGGGTTTGGTGGTACCAGGAGGGTGATGTTCAATTCGCCCTCTATGGTGTTGACGAGGACATTACTTAAAGCACCGCCTCCACAGATGGCACAGGGCTCCTCCAGTTTAAGTTTCTTAACCAGTGAGGAAATCTTGCTGGCCAGGGCTTTGTTAACACCGGCAGCGATGTCTTCTTTTGAGACGCCTTCGCTTATTCTGGTTATGGCTTCGGATTCGCCGAAAACAGCGCACCCCGTACTAAATGTGATGGACGTCTTCGACCTGGCGGAAAGCGCGCCGAAGTCGCTTAAATCGATTCGCAGTACATTGGCAATGACCTCAATGAAGCGGCCACTACCGCCGGCACACTTCTCGCTGACGGTAAAGTTAACCACCTTCCCTTCTCCGCTTAAACGTATTACCCTGCTGGATTGACTGGCGACATCGATTACAGTCCTGGCCTGCGGGAAGGCCTTATTTATACCTCGGGCAGTACAGACAATATCGCTTGCCCTCTGGCTGGCAAAATAGACATTATCGGCACCGGCACCCGTGGCAACAGTATTGGCTATATCTCCTTGACTCAGGGTGACCTGCCTTACTAGCTCTGCTCTTATGACCTCAGCAGAGGTTCGGTAATTAGCTCCAGATATGATTACATGTGAGGCAACAAGTTCGAAGTCTTTAATTATGACTCCTTTGCTGTGTGCCGAGCCAATATCGATGCCAATAAACCAGCTCATCGCTGCTCTTAACCAAAAAAAGTGGCTTTTTCCAACCGGCGTGGCTTTGCGGGTAGGTCCTCACCCTCTGTCACTGCTTTCAGGTAGACTTCCTTTGCCAGAATAGCCGCGCCAAGCGCCCCGGTGAGAAGTGGCTCTTCAGGAACTAAAAGTTGGCAGCCCAGACTTTCTTTCATTGCCTTAACCATACCGTTGTTCTTGGCCACACCACCAGTGAGCACTAAATCGGGCTCTATTCCGAGCCGCCGCGCCAGCGCCGCCACACGACTGGCCAGAGCGTCGTGAAGCCCGGCTACGATATTTTCCAGTGCTTCCCCCCGGGAGAGGAGTGCTACCACTTCCTGTTGAGCGAATATCGTACACAAATTGCTTATCTGGATTTTCTTTGTAGCTTTTGATGCAATGTCTCCCATATCTTCCAGCCTGATATCCAGTGTAGTCGCAGTTACTTCAAGGAATCTGCCTGTTCCAGCGGCGCACTTGTCGTTCATAGCGAAAGTAGTCAGCCTGCCCTTATCAATTTTCATACATTTGGCGTCCTGGCCACCTATATCTATAGCAGTCCTGACATTGGGAAAAAGGCTGGAGACACCTCTGGCATGGCAGGAAAGTTCTGTTATCTGTCGGTCCGCGAAAGGTACATTGAGCCGTCCGTAGCCTGTAGCTACAATATGTGACATCTCATCAATCC
>Ga0114922_10006658_pt1 | contig 10579 bp, 12 predicted proteins | sample AartaG_FD_100975 | JGI IMG/M metagenome (GOLD analysis project Ga0114922, IMG submission 100975) | Deep subsurface microbial communities from Aarhus Bay to uncover new lineages of life (NeLLi) - Aarhus_00045 metaG | ecosystem: Environmental > Aquatic > Marine > Oceanic > Sediment | place...
ATCACTGACTCATTTGTGTTCGCTGGCACCGCAGGCGGTGGAGAAGGTGGAACTGGTCCCACTCCAATTTCAGCTATCTTCGATTCCACAACAGACGAAGGTATGGTGCTCTACGTACCGTCTAACGGTCATGTGGATTTAGCGAAAGCCGATATTGTTGCCACATCTGGCGCTGTAGGATTAGCCGAAGAAAACGTGGTTGCCACAGGGACAGGCACGTATATAACTGAGGGCCAAGTTGAAAAAACGGATTGGACTTCTGTCGTAGGCACTACTTTATTGACTCCCGGTGCAGTCTACTTTTTGAGTATTGATGATGAGGGAGAAATGACAACTATTGCACCAGACGACAGCCCTGGAGAATCTTCCGTTAGAATTGGTACTGCATTAACAACCCAAATTTTTGACATAGAAATATCACAACCAGTGTTACTATAAGGAAAATAAACAGTGGCCGATATTCCTAGAAGTCTATCAGATGACCTAAGCCTACAATCACAGGGCTGGGTGAATCAAAGCACTCTACCGCTAATATATACTCGCAAAATACGGCGGTTGGACAAAACCCATAAACTTTTACTCTACCCTGAACCTCTCACATTCACCTACTCTGGCAATAAGGTTATAACAATTACGAATAGGGTGGGGACGAAAACTTTCACCTATAGTGGTGGGAAAGTGTCCACAATTTCTGACACGGAGACAGGCAAGGTCTCTACTTTTACTTACTCCGCTGGTAAGGTATCCAGCATAACAATTTCTGATATTTAGGAGATACACCCATGGCTATGGTTGACGGCGACTGGACCATCGAACGGTCCACTAAAGATATTAGGTACATCGGTGGCGACCATGATAATTCGCCGACGTATGCCACTGTGATTCAATTCCATCGCTGGTTGCAAGACTTTGCCGACCAGGAAGTTAGTTCTGGCGATGACGAACTCGATATCACGGATCTGACGCCTTCGGAACGATCTACGAACAACATTATTACAATGAAGAATGGATACAATATTGACGATAATGCGGCTGAGCATCTTTATGACGGATCTATCATTCAGGGCACTGGTGGTACTGAAGAGTATTATGACGGCATTGTAAACTTCGGTAATGCTAGTGTGCAAATTCAAATCCATCAAAATGGTGCCGTCCTTCAAGATGATTGGTGGAATCAAGCAGGCGCTGGCCTTAACCCTGACGCCACCCAAGGTATTAGCCACCGATTCATGATCAAAACTCGCACATCTGGTGCGGATATTGATGGCCGAAAATTGCTTGGCATTGCTAGAACCTATGGCAACACTTACTCGGAGTTTAACATCAATGGTACCAACAGTGGTAACAATGTTTTGGCTTTGAGTGACGCGACCGACCTTAACAATGCCACTGCAATTGCCACTATTGCTGGTTACAACTCGATTACAAATACTACTGAAGGCTATATCGGCATCGACGCAGACGACAGTGGCGCGGATGAGTTTTACTACAGCGAATGGAATACGAATCAGCCCACGCAGGACATCAACGATTTCTATGAGAGAATGAAGTGGTTGTCAAAAGATCCTGTTGTCGAAGATTCCAGCACGGAAACAGGTACAGACTATGTCGTTGGTAATGGTACTCTAACTGGTCAAGCTCAATCTTGGCAGATGGGTGCTAAAGCCGCTCTAGTGACTAAGGCAGTCTTCAGCCTAAAGAAAACTGGTACTCCGACAGGCAATGCGACCGCTGTTCTCTATGCACACTCTGGTTCATTTGGCACATCTAGTGAGCCAACCGGTGCGGCCCTCGCCACCTCGGACAACTTTGATGTGTCTACTTTGGACACGACATACCGAGATGTGACCTTTACGTTCTCTGGTACCGATCTTATCAGCTTCGCAGCGTCCACTGATTTTTGTGTGGCCGTAGAGTTCACTAACGGTGACGCCACTAATTATGTTCAAGTTGAAGGTGACGCAACCGGAGCCCATGCTGGCAACCAGTCTGACGAGACCGCTTCAGTCTGGACTGCGGCTGCCGCCGAGGATCTGGAAATGGCAGTCTATACTGCACCAGATCTCTACGGATTACCGGGATCATTATTCCGTGGCATCACGCATGAAATCGATGTTGACAGCGCGTCAGGCACATTCGCTGGCGCGGAACTAATGACATGGTCTGGCGGAACTGGTCAGATGTTGGCAGTTAATAGCACTACTGCTGCAACTAAGATATGGATTCAGCTTCTGACTGGGGCTGTGCCAGCAGATGACGTGGTTATGACAGGTGCAGATTCTGGTGCAACAGTGACTGCGGAATTGACTACTGGCTCTATCACATCGAGAACGATCTCAACTCCGTTTGTTGGAGTTTCGACAGGTACTGCTTTGATTGGTTCATACGGTTTGGGCGTAGAAGCTGCCGATCTAAATTCTACGGACACGGTATTCGATCTGACAGATACGCAGATCTTCCCGCCGAATAACGTAACTTTCACGGTATTTGGAGTGGAGAGCGGTCAGGATCGGGTGCTTGTGACGAACGATGATACTGGAATCGATTTCAATCAGATGACTTTGGCTACTGCTTTAACAGCCACTAATGAGACCACGGTTAATGTGCAAGCCGCAAGTATCCCAGCAGATACTCCAAAACCGTCTGGTGTTATCCGAATTGAATTGGATGATGGACGTTACAAGCGAGTGCCTTATACGGCCCTTCCCGATACTTCCAACTTCACAATTGGGTCCACGGATTTCAGCGGAGCAGGAAATGGTGCGGCCATCTCGAATAATGTCTTTTTGGCGTACATCGACAAGCTAGCTACTGGAGCTTCGGAAGCCTTTACTACAGTTTACAATGCCGACCGTACACTCTTCGTCCGAGTGCGGGACGGTGGTGTGAGCCCGATTAAGACTTTCGAGACAACTGGTACTCTAGGTTCGAGTGGTGGAAGCTCGACGGCCATTCGTACTCCGGATGAGTAAAATGAAACCTTCTGATTTACAGGCTTGGTGCCGTTGCGCCGAATGTGGATGTGTTATGTGGACAGAGGTGTCCCCGCACGAACAACGATGCAGTTGCTCGTGCGGGTGCCCTACCACAATAAGTCAGGGTAAAATATCAGGGAATCCAGACCCAAATTTCACTGAGGAAGAATTACAAATCCTATTGGATGAAGAATACGACCCAGAATAAATGACTGCTATTTCATACGTATCAGACTTATCGGACATATACATGTTCGAGAGCACTTCCGGAGTTGGAGCCTATGGTGGTGGTGGTGCTGGTCTAACTGCTGGTACTGACTTTGCCATAGAGGGCACTAATTGCGTAATGAAGCAAATTAAGGCAGCAGAGAAAGGATTTCTGTACGACGCTGTCACAAACTTCACTATTGGTGCCGATGATCACTTCTATATTTGGGTCAGAGGTGCCACTCCTGGTGTGTGCGATACCAGAGACAACAGAGGAATTGTTGTTTGCATCGGAGATGATACCTCAAACTTTGTAAAGTTCCACGTAAACGGAAAAGATACATTACCCCGTGGAGGAACACTACCTTATGCCATAAGATACGTCAACACTACGTTGACAAATTATAGGACTCTAGTTGGCTCTCCGAGCACCACCCCTTCACAAATAGGTGGCGGATTAAAGGGCCTTGCTAGTGTAAAAACAGACAACATTGGAGTCGATGCTGCCAGGATAGGGACTGGGTATGACATTACTGGAGGCACTGGTGTAGATGACCCAGGAGAGTTTCAGGGGATTGCGGATGATGATGATTCTACTTCTGAAGGAGTATTTAGAAAGCCTATCCAATCTGGAATTTTTATACTACAAGGTAAGTTAAGATTTGGGGGCACTAGCAACGAGTGTGAATTTACTGATACCGGTGCTTTTGTTGCAGCGGCAGACACTTTTCATAGCCTATCGGACTTCAATGAGATTTTAGTAGAACATGCTGATACAATAATAGATCTAACTGTCTGCACATTTAGGGGGCTCGGAACCAACAGTCCAGGCAGGTTTGAGATGATAACCTCAGCCGCCACTGTGGACATGGTCGGGTGTTCATTTATAGACTGGGGAGATATTATACTTGGCACCGGCGCTTCCTTGTTATCATGTAGCTTTGTCAACACGGACACCATTACAGCCAATGGCGCAGATCTGACTGGCTCCAAGGTAGAAGGATACGAAGTTGCAGCCGATACCAGCCCTCTGATTTGGGACGTGGCCACTGATCCAGATGGTCTACTGGATGACATGAGCTTCACTAAGGGAACCTTGGCAACTCATGCGATTGAATTTGGCACATCCAGCCCTACGGCAATAACCTTGAATGGAATCGATTTCAGTGGCTACCATGCCAATAATGGTAACAATGATTCCACATTCCATATTAAGAGGACAAGTGGTACAGTCACAATTACTATAGTTGGAGGCTCTGGGAATTTAAGTTACAAGACTGCTGGAGCCACAGTAGTAATCATTGACAATCCTGCAACTCTTGAATTGCATGTGACCGATATTGGAACTGGAGCAAACATCTCAGGTGCCCGTGCCTATGTTACGGCAGATTCAGTTGGTCCACTTCCTTATCAGGATTCAGTAACTATATCCAGGACAGGTGCGACAGCTAGCGTGGCACATACCGCACACGGATTATCGAATAGCGATAAAGTATTTATTGAAGGTGCAAATCAAGATGAATATAATGGGGTACAAACAATCTCAAATGTGTCCACCAATGCTTATGATTATACAGTATCGGGGTCGCCAACTACACCGGCAACTGGGACTATAAAATCAACAGCAGTAATAATTGATGGCACTACCAACGCTAGTGGGCTCATTAGTGACAGCAGATCGTACTCCTCGGACCAAGAAATCGCTGGCCGTGTTAGACACTCCTCATCTTCCCCATTTTATAAGACTTCGCCGATAGTTGGAACAATTGATAGTGGTACAGGTCTTGAGATTGCAGTACAAATGGTGAGGGACGAGTAATGGCAGTAGCATCCTATGTATCAGATTTATCAGACATTTTTATGTTTGAGAGTACAACTGGTTGCACCGCTACCGGTGGTGGTTCACCTGGCCTTAGCGCTGGTGTGGACTTCGCGATGGAAGGCACTAATGCCGTAGATAAACAAGTAACAGCTTCATATACTAGAGGATTTTTCTACGACAACGTCTCTGACTTTTCGGATGGAACACAAGCTCATTTTTATCTATGGGTAACTACTTCCACTCCTGGTACCAATCGCGGACTCTATGTTATCATGGGCGATGCAGACCCCGGTTATGTGCAATATGAAGTCGCAAACGTAGCTTATCCAGGAGGCACCGGGATGTTTAATGGGTGCTATCTTGATCTGGCGGGAGACTGTTATGCTATCAGATACGCCGGATATTTTGAGGATAGAGAAGGGGACGGTCACTGGCAAGGGGTTTTTGGTTCTGGTGTTCCTGACGAGACTGCGAATTTCATAGGGTGTGAAAAGACCATCTCCGGCAGTGCAAAGGGGCCTAATCTCGCTTGTGACGGCGCTCGTTTGGGCACTGGTTATGATATAACTGGAGGCACTGGGGCAGACACGGAAGCAGACTTTGACGGCATAGCTGCCGACGATGCGAGCACTTCTGAAGGCGTGTTCAAAGAAATTACACATGGTGGTGGGTATGAATTACTGGGCAAACTAAGAATTGGTAGCTCTACCACTGCCTGCGAATTTTTAGATTCAAATAAACTAATCGGCATTAAACTTACAGGGCACGCTCAGGACGACTTCTCGGAAATACTAATTGAACACGCCGACACTATTGTAAATCTTACTAATATTACTTTTCGAGGTTTTTGGACATACAATCGTGGCAGGTTTGAAGTAATAACCTCGGCAGCGGAAGTAAATTTAACAGGGTGTACTTTTCAAAATTTTGGGAAAACAGTTCTCGGCACGGGATCTACGTGCCACAATTGCAACTGGGTTAATGGCGATATAATTACGGCCAATGGTGCTGATCTAACTGGATCTCTAATTAGAGATTATCAAACTGTGGGCGGAAGTCGTGATGTAAATCCAAACCCAGATGTAGAAGATACTAGCCCGCTAATTTGGGATGTAAACACTGATCCAGATGGTCTCCTGGACGATATGACAATCATCAAGGGTACCGAATCTACCCATGCGATTGAGTTTGGTACAACCAGCCCAACAAGCCTGACTTTGAATGGAATCGATTTCAGTGGTTACAATGCAAGTAATGCTCAGAACGATTCCACATTCCATATTAAAAGAACAAGTGGTACGGTCACTATAACTGCGTATGGTTGTACTGGTAATTTAAGTTACAAGACTGCCGGAGCGACAGTAGTAATTATTGATAACCCTGCTACATTTCAGTTGCATGTTATCTCTCAGTCAACAGGTAATGATATTTCAGGGGCCAGAGCGCACGTAGAGGCAGATTCTACAGGCCCATTGCCGTATCAGGATTCAGTTACTATAACCCGGTCGGGCGCTACAGCTAGCGTGGCCCATACAGGACACGGGCTGTCGAATGGCGAAAAGGTAATTATCAATGGCGCAGACCAAGACGAGTACAATCATGTGCATACAATTTCCAATGTATCTACCAATGCTTATGACTATACTGTGTCAGGGTCGCCAACTACGCCTGCGACTGGCACTATAATTTCAACAGCGGTGATAATCTCTGGCACCACTGATGGTAACGGATTGATCAGTGACTCACGGCCTTACTCATCGGACCAGGATTATACTGGTAGAGTTAGAGATTCAAGTGGCTCACCGTTCTACAAGAACTCACCCATTTCTGGCACTATTGATAGCGATGCTGGTACTACTGTAACAGTCCAAATGGTTTTGGATGAATAACTTTTTAGAAAGAGAAGGTGGATTGTGGCAAAAGAAGTAATGGAAACTGAGGAAGAAATCAGAGCGCGGAAAGAGTCCGACGAATATAAATTGGTACAAAGAAACGCCTTATCAATTGGCCAGACACTTGAGCACCATGGAAAAATATTGGATGATCTTTTTAATGAGCTTCACAGTGCAAAGTCTCAGATTGCTATGATGCAACAGGAAATGGTCATGCAAAAGAACATGATCGTCAAAAGTCTTGCACAAAAATATGGTACAGGATCAACAGCATAATGGCCGTTTCAGTTGATTACGCCACGAAGATTATCACCATTCCCAAAGCCGATCTTACTTTGGTGACGGGTACCTTGTATGAATTAGATACCGAAGCTCTCCGGCGAGAATTAGCGGCTCTGCAAGATGATGAAGAAGGTATATGGGCAGATACGATGTATACCCATAATACTGAAGTCACTGTGGCTGGGACGACATTCGCCAGAACAATTGAAATCTTTAATGGGTACTCATTAGAGTTTGAGGATGGTAATTACAGCGTGCGACTTGAGGGCTCCAACAATAATTATTTTGATGTCGAAAATGGAATCCTGGAACAAAATCAAGTACAAGTAATCTCTAATAATTCTGGCGGCTTAGTCAAACAAGCTCAGGGACCGCCTATAGATGAGCAGGCTGTAAGAGATGCTATGGAGCTTGAAAGCACTTCGGGTGAGATCTCAATTGACGACAAGTTGGATAACAACTTTGCAATATCGGCAGCGAGGTAATTAACTATGGGTTGCTGTCCAAAAGGAGTTTATAAGCCTCTTGTCCGAGACTGTAATGGTGAAATTATATCACTGCCAGCCGATGGTACTTTCCGCGTCATAGTGCCTGTGATTACAGTCTCAGCAGTCACAACTATCGGCCCAACCAATGCTATTATTTTAGCAGATGCAACCGATGGTGCATTTAGTATTTTTCTGCCACCGGCCATAGAGGGTGGAGATTTCATTTTCAAAAAAGTAGATGGCGGTGCTAATATTGTCACGATAGATGGCGACGACGGCGAAACCATCGACGGCTCTACAACACACCAATTAACTTTAGCCGACAATTTTGTACGCATTATAGCGGATACTTCCAGCAATTGGTGGGTTGTTTCAGATTAAAGGATATTAAATATGGCATCAAAATCATACCAAGCATCAGAAACAGCCAGGACGTGGTCCGATTCTGGAACCTCCAGTGATGAATTACTGGATATGGGCGGCCTAGCGGCTAGTGGGGGCATAGCCTGTGGATCTTATTGGGACTTGGGCGCATCTCCAAGAGCCGATACTTATGAGGTTGAATTATTCATTGACGGATTTGACACTGCACCGGTTGTGGGGCAGATTGTTGAATGTTGGATTACACAATCAAACGCCACTACGGGATTTGATGGGCAACTGACTACAGATCCTGGCGATGCTACAGAAGGCACAGCAACGGTTGCTCAAGCTGAAAACTGCACACATGCTTGTGCTGTAAGAGTCTATTCGACTACGGCTGGCGATGAATTACAAAAGAGACAAACTGTTCGTCTTACCGGACGATACATCGCGCCTATAGTAATCAATCGGACAGAAGATGTTTTATTGTCAACATCAGATGCACACATGGTAACCATAACGCCGATTCCACAAGAAGGCCAATAATGAAATGGCTCGAACTTATCAGAGAGGTTGGACCTTACTTCGGCATTATGTTTTTCTTCGTGTGGCGAGACTATCGCCGAGAAGAGAGGCTGGAAAGCCAAATCAAAGAACAAAATGATTTCATCCAAGGTCAACTGGTGAGATTGTTAGAAAGAACAAATGAGGTATTAAGCCGTGTTAAATGGTAACCCAAACCTCAACCGAATATTGAAGCAGACCATCTACGAACTAAAACATTCGTATGGTGCCCAAGTTCAAGTCTATAAACTTGATTCTGCTTCGACAGACTATAAAACAGGTGTCAAAACCGCAAGTAAGTCTGTTATATGTGTACGAAAAGCCGTGGTCATGCCTGCCTCGACTTTACGGAAATTCACGCAGGGCATAAGCTACCTCAGTGCAAGCAAGCCCTTTGCCTCTCAAGGAGGTCAGGGTTGGGATGGCACGTCCCGTGTTTTCATCTTTGAGGGTAGCGACCTTCCTGGGTACGAATGGGAGGTAGAAGATTGGATTGTATACCGAGATAGGAGATATGATGTAGCCGAGATAGAAACACTGGAATACGACACCGGATGGATGATTCTAGGTAAGGAGGTCAAGGGAGCAGTTCCCGAAAGAATCATCAACCTGAATGTAGTTAGCAGTTTCAACCCAGAAGATGAACAAACGGAGACGGTAGAATGAACGCAAATTTACCACGATGGATGTTCTCTTCAATGGCTGAACACTTCAGGACAGTAGCAAGTGGAATTAGCCTTCCATACTTCGTGGAAGGTGTTGATGAGGAAGAAGCTCTGGATTTTCAGAGAGACTCCTCATTGTTCCGGATGGATGGTCCATTTGCATTTCAAGGTAGTGGGGCTACATTGGACGAGTGGTACAAAGTAGAAATTCAAATCTTATTGACCGATCTCGTTGCCCTAACCAATGACAACGCTTACGACATTTATACGTGGGCAGGCGCTTTTCAAGGTTCAATGATGAATGACACACTGCCAATTTACCGGTATGGCAGTGGCGTAGAAGACGATCAATCCTTAATTGGATGCCTTGTGCCTGATAAAAGCGTAAAAAACAATGTTCGTATTGCTTCTTACGGGATGATAGACAAAGACTGGCGAGTCAAGCAAGTCTCTGTTAATGGCAAATTTGTCCTTTGCCCTCTTTAACCCATAACAATTTAGGAGATTTTCAATGGCGAGAATCCAATTAAGAAATACCACCATATACATCCAGGATGGATTAAGTGGGACTGGGCAAGTCGATATCGGCAACTCGTCCCTCGCCACTCCAGCCGTCAGTGTTACAACTGAAGGCTCGACGGCTCCAACTGATGAGGTGCAAGTTATCGCACAGTATGTGCGAGCGCCTTCTGGTGGCACATATACTCTAACAGTTGATGATGGTGTCAATGACCCTGTTACCACGGCTGGAATTGCCTATGATGCTGTAGATACGGTGATTGAAGGTGCAATTGATACAGCAATGACCAGTGCAGCATACCCATCATGGACAAACGCTGATATTAGTGTCTCTATGAGTGGGGCGGCTGGTCTTACTGATGGCACCGTGACTCTGACCTTCGACGGCACTTCGGTGGCTGGTAAGGACTGGCTCACATCGATTATTGATGGTGCAGCGCTAACTGGAACCACCGTTTCCAGCGGTACCAGTCTTGGGCTTCAAAGCCTGTCCTTAAATAGTGACGATACGGACCTGTGCCCTGTTGGCGCAAGATTCACGATTGCCACTGAGACTGGGACTCCGATTCACACTGTCACAGCACGTGACAATACTTCGGATGATGCTAAGACTCTGCGAGTTGATGTGACTCCAGCAATTGTGTCCGCTGTTTCCGATGCTGATGTTATCACTTTCCTCCCTCAACGGATTGATGTCAAAATTGGCGAGGGAGACCTGACCTGGACCGAAAACCGAGAAATGATTTATGACCTGGATCGTGACCTGTTGGACACCGTTCGACAAGGCGCGGAACAGCCACTA
>Ga0114922_10006659_pt1 | contig 10579 bp, 8 predicted proteins | sample AartaG_FD_100975 | JGI IMG/M metagenome (GOLD analysis project Ga0114922, IMG submission 100975) | Deep subsurface microbial communities from Aarhus Bay to uncover new lineages of life (NeLLi) - Aarhus_00045 metaG | ecosystem: Environmental > Aquatic > Marine > Oceanic > Sediment | place: Aarhus...
ACCTAACCAGGCCGGTTTGCGGGCAGATTAAGCTCTCGAAAGTACCGTTCCCTCATCGATGAGAATAATTCGGGGAATACATAGAGTAGCGTCCTCAATGTATAATCAATTGTTTCTACTGTGAGAGATTAATCTTGACTGGAGAACCTCGTTTAACCACTCCTTCACCAGATGCCTCAGATCCTCCAACTGGAGAAAAGAGGCAGAGTTCCAGCGTGCCACAGAATTCAGGAGACGTCCGGGTCTTGGCCGGTGGTGCTACCATCACGCTCTTCGGCAAGATATCCAAGGCTGTCCTTGTGGCCGCAACCCAGATCTTGCTGGCCCGTATTTTAGGCAAGGAATTCTACGGATTGTATGCGATCGGTTGGAATATTCTTACTCTTGGTATCTTGCTCCTCCCTCTTGGATTGCAAAACGGAATCATACGTTTCGGGGCTGTTTTCTGGGCGCGACAGGCGGCACGATTAAAGAGAATCGTGACTGAGGGTCTTGGAATAAGCTTCGGTTTTGGAGTTCTCGGGGCCGTACTCTTGTTCATGACGAGTGACTTCCTTGCGCAGAATATTTTCGGGGACCCACGTCTAGTGTATGTGATCCGTTTGGTCGCGCTAACACTGCCGTTTGGGGTGTTCCTTAGGGTAGCGGCGGCGTCGACGATGATTACTAGGCGCGCAAGATATTCTGTGCTCTCTGACGATATCCTCCGTCCAACCCTTCAGCTCCTAATCATTTTAGGGACGTTGCTGATCGGACTAAACATTGAGAATGTCCTCCTTAGTCTGCTTGTCTCATTTTCAGGGGGTGTAATTCTCGTCGGATATTACGTGAACCGGCTGTTTTTCGATGGAGTGGAGACATCCAGCACTGTCGACTCGTACATGAAGGCGCTGCTTCTCTTCTCACTTCCTATCGGTGCAGCGCAGCTTTTTTATTCTTTGCTCGGAAGGATCGATAAACTGCTCGTCGCCTACTACCTAACGACGGCATATGTAGGTGTCTATGAAGCGATGTCTCAATCAGCTGTCGCATTCAGTTTGATCATCGGCGCATTCAATGCCATCTTCAGCCCGATGATCGCCCGGCTCTACCATGCCGCGGAACTTGATCGTTTGCGTGAACTGTATATTGTAAGTACGAAATGGGGTGTATATGCCGCCTTGCCGATCTTCCTGGTCTTCATCTTACTGCCCGAGGAGATCATCCAAATCATCTTTGGCGCAGACTACGTAGGAGGGAAGTGGGCTTTTATCATCCTGAGCACTGCCCAGTTCGTAAACGTCGCCACAGGAGCAGTCGGGCTCCTTCTGATCATGACCGGTCAGCAGATAAAATGGATGATCTATTCAATATTGATGGTCGTTCTGAACGTTGTTTTGAGCGTCATACTCATCCCATCGTTTGATCTCGCCGGAGCAGCCCTTGCCTCGGGACTTGCGATCGCAGGTGTGTATATCCTGGGTCTGTTCGAGGTGCGGAGGACGCTCGACTTGTGGCCTTATGATCGCCGCTATCTCAAAGGCCTGCTATCAGGGATAATCACGTTTGGTTTGCTCTGGCTGCTGGTGCAGACGGTTTCGATAGGCAACATGGTGAGTATCCTTTTAGTTTCCGCTGTTTCGGCTGGCAGTTTCTTTGGACTATTGTATCTACTGGGATTCGACACTGAGGATCGGGAAATCCTAACGTTAGTCTGGCGGCGTGTAAGAAACCTTTCATCATCCCAGTGAACAACTCTACACACAACTACACCGGGACCAGAGAATTTCAATCTAAACCCAATAATCAGTTTTGATAGATATGGCGTATGCAACTTCTATCAAAATCAGGATTGACGGGAACAGTTAAATGGGGCACGGCTCGGAGAAATAGCAGATGTAATTTGAGTTGAAGAATGTATAGGTTGAATATCCGTGCAGTTCGCCCATTAAATTGGAAATGGGTAGAATAGGGATTAGATGGAGATTTAGACTGCTTAATAAATCGAGTCCTCCAGCATTAAGGGTGTGACCACAGTCAGTTGAATCACTTTGGGATTCATTATTGGAGTTCGTGCACTTGGAGAACGAGATGGGCGAAAATGAATCTGCCCAGATTAATCCAATCTCTTTAATGATCATTGGGGCGGAAAAGGCAGGTACAACAGCCCTTATTCGCTATCTGGGGCAACATCCGGGAGTAGATGTTCACTCACAGCGCGAGATGAGTTATTTCCTTGATGATGATCAATATATGAAAGGACTCTCACAGGCATACACGCGGTATTTCCCCAATCATCAGTGGGGCGAACAGTTGATTTTCGCAAAGAGTGTTGGGATCATGTATTCAAGTGTAGCTATGGATAGGTTGTACGAGCACAACCCGAAAATACATCTGATCCTCCTCCTGCGGGATCCTATTCAACGTGCCTACTCAGGATTCTGGGAAGCGAAGCGAAAGGGACTGGAGGTGAGCCGCACTTTTGAAGAAGCTGTCTATCTTGGTAGCGGAATTATTAATATCGAAAGCGATTATATCCAACGGAGTTTATATTATCTTCATGTATCGAAGCTGCTTGAACGGTTCAGCCGATCTCAAATAGCCTGCTTGTTCTTCGAAGAATTCATCAAAGACCCATTAATAATGTGTTTCAATATCTTCAGCAAATTTCCTTCTTTGGCTCCTGGTTTTGTTCCAAATGTGATGGAACCTCAGAATATTGCGGTCGAGCCAAGGTCTCCGGAATTGGCTCGCATCTTATACTCCAAGGATAGAGCGTGGATCTCAAAACAATTTATCCGTTTATTAATCCCAGGTTCGATCTTGGATGTCGTCCGAGATAAAATGCGGAGGTGGAACGAATTCAGGATTGAAAAACCGAGTATGGACGCCGACACATATCAAGATCTTTCCGATTTCTTTGAAAATTACAATGAAGAATTAGGCAAAATACTCGGGATGGAGATTTCTGTATGGAATAGTGGATGCGAATGAATTGAGCGATAAGCAACAATGGGGATTACGAGTTAATGAAGGCAGATCTCCTTCAGCAGAACAAGGATTCAGCCCCATCTTCGTCTTGGGTACACCGCGGGCTGGCACAACGCTTATGGCGCGCATCCTGGACAGGCACCCCCGGCTCTTTGCGCCAGGCGAGACGCATTTCTTCGAGGAAATCTGGCCTGGAATGGAATCAGAAGTGCAGGATATGCGAGCCGAGGAACTTCGTCTTGCTGCCAGCCGTCTATACCACGCCCTCGGGAACCATCGTTTTGAAGACTCCCAGCAAAAAATCGAGGCATCTTTCACCCTAGACGAACTGCTGGACAAAGCACAAGGTCTCGGAGGGGAGTAACGGTGTATGTTCCAGTTGTTCATTGAACGTTTTTCGATGAGTGACCTATGCGATTACTCTTGATTTCCAACGTTTATCCGGATAAGCATAAACCCTATGCCGGTAAATACATTCTTCTGCATAAATATTATTTAGAGTTGAAAGGTGTTAAGTGCCACATTCTTTCCCCAGAGGATAACCGGCAAGGGCGCTGGCGAAGTTTTTGGAAGTATTTCCGTATGTTGCCAGCGGTATTCCGCGAAACAATGGTTAGTGATTTCGATGTCATCCACGCTCATTGGATCATCCCCTCTGGTCTCTTAGGTCTCCTAATATCCAGATTATGCAAGAAACCTCTTGTGCTGACATCCCATGGTGCGTTCGTAGATGGATTGGATCAACGGGGCTGGTTATTCCGTAGTCTTATTCCATACATTATTCGTCAAGCTGACGCGGTTATCGCTGTGGGAGAGAATCATCGAAAAATGATATCCAGGATCTCCGGGTTACCGTCTGATGCCATTTATAAGATTAATATGGGCGTTCGCCTTAAAAACATTCCCGTTTCTCGTCGATTAGCTAGAGAGGAGCTTAGCCTTTCCCCCCAAAAAAAGATTGTAATCTTCTTGGGAAATCTCTATTTTCGGAAAGGGGCGGATGTCCTACTCAAGGCAGTTAATAGATTAGAGCCAGACCCGGAAGAACTGTTGGTGATCTTGGCAGGCCAAGGGCCAGAAGAAATGGCATTGAGAGGGCTTTCAAAAGAGCTTGGCCTAGAGGCGGTCTTAAGAATGGTAGGCCCGGTGTTAAGCGAAAACGTAATGACCTGGTTGGCTGCTGCAGATCTCTGTGTGATCCCTTCCAGAACAGAATCGTTTGGTTTGGTGGCGATCGAGGCAATGGCAGCCGGCACTACAATTGTTGCCTCAAATATTGGAGGCCTGAAGGAGACGATTCGAGACGGAGAGAATGGGATTCTTTTCCCTGTTGATGACGACGAAAGTCTTTCAGAAAAATTGCAGGTGCTCATCGAAGATGATCAACTCAGAAGCAGGATAGAGGAATCTGCAAGGTCGACAATTGGAAATTACGACATGAGCAGTCAGGTAGATAAGGTATTGGCGGTATATTCTTCATTGATTGGCTGATCTTCTCTATCTGGGCTACTTTCGCAAGTTCATGGCCTTCTCGATTTATCCAGCTTCCCTCTTCAAGAGAAAGTTTGCCGAATAATGCGCCAGATGTATAGTATTATCATCAGCTGATTTCACAATGAAGATGCTATCGTGGTACTTCTATCGCCTAAGATCGATGAATATCCGGGAAGTCGGATACCGGGTTCTCCGCTGGACACAGTCTATGCGGATCCGTTATCGAAGTCCGGAACGAGAAGCCCTAAAAATAATGGGCGACCTTCGTGAAGAGAACTTTCAAGATTATATCAACGGACTTGATGCGGTTTATTACTTTAATAGCGAGGACCGAGCTGAAATACTAGATTTCCTCAATAGGCAATCAACTAGGGATTACTCGTCTTTTATGGAGACTGCTGATCGAACACTCGATCATCGCGTCAAGTTGCTTGGACGCGAAATTCGTCTTGGCAAGAATATTAATTGGAATTTGGATCCGATTACGGGAATTGACTGGTCTTCACGCAATACAACGCATATTGCACTTCGAAACGACTCTCGATCAGCGGATATTCGATGGATATGGGAATTAAATAGGCATCATCATCTTGTAACGCTTGGAAAAGCCTATTATTTATCAGAGGATAATAAATATACAATCGAACTCATCGATCAGATATCGGCTTGGATTGATTATTGTATCCCGTGGAAGGGGGTCCAATGGAATAGTGCACTCGAGGTGGCAATTCGGATCATAAACTGGATCTGGGCGTTGGAGTTTATTCGAGGATCGAACGTGTTATCGGCGGCAACATTTCGGACAGTCGTGGCCTCTATTTCCCAGCAGACCAATTATATTTATAACAATCTTTCAAGATACAGTTCCGCGAACAACCATATCATCGGTGAAGCAGCTTGCTTGGCCATCGTTGGGATAAGATTTCCATGGTTGCCCAATGCAGGCACTTGGAGGGAAGATGGACTTCAAATCCTCGAGGATGAATTGGAGACTCAGATACTTCCGGATGGTGTTCCAGCAGAGCAGTCTATTCATTACCTTGAATTCATTCTGGAGTTAAATCTCCTCGCGTGGCGATTGGCCGAAATTAATGGGTATAGGGTGCCAGAACTCTGGTACGAGCGTCTAGCCTCGTCATCAAATTTCCTTACTCATTTAATGGATGATAGGCATTTTATCCCTGATATTGGTGATAGCGACGATGGTTGCGTGCTTCGATTCCTTGAGACTGAAGAATTCAGTAATATTCGTTCTATCCTGGGTTCGGCTGCAGTACTACTCCAGCGATCTGATCTGAAAGCAAAGGCTGGGAATTGGAATGAAAAGAATGAATGGATATTGGGCAGATGGGGCCGGGAACGTTTCAATGCTCTGGAGGCCAGGAAGCCGTCCATGAAATCAAAGCTCTTTCCAATTGGAGGCTATGCAGTCATGCGGGACGAGATATCCATTCTCACCTTTGATTTCGGAGCCCTTGGGTACTTATCTACCGCTGCACATGGTCATGCAGACGCACTGAGCATTATGATTAGTTCAAAAGGAACCCCCTTGCTTATTGATCCTGGAACATATGCGTACAATGATGGTGAACTCTGGCGCAATTATTTTCGAGGAACAAAGGCTCATAACACTGTAGTGGTAAATGATAATAATCAGAGCGAGATAATCGGTAATTTCTTGTGGAAAAATAAAGCGAAAGCACATTTTCTCTTCTGGGAAACCAATCCCGCTTGCGATCTCATCGTTGCTCGTCATGACGGCTATTCTCGTCAAGGTATCCTGCACACGAGGTGCTTAGTCTTTAAAAAACCTGGCTTCCTCCTGGTATCTGATACGATCGCTGGCACAGGTACGCAGCGTATCGAGCAATTATGGCACTTTCCTCATGAGGCAGTCGTTGAACAATCGAGGGACACGTTCTCGGTTCGTGTAAATGGGCTACAAATGTTGTTGCAAGAACCCGGTCATCCAAACATGACAGCCCGAATATTGCGAGGAATTGACCGCCCGATACAGGGGTGGGTCTCCCCGAGCTACGGCTCCAAAAAGCCAGCCCCTGTTCTCTCCATTATTGGTGACCTAACCCTACCCACCGAACTGATCACATACATGGATTTTCGTAAGGATCCAGTATTATCATCTCAGGATCGCTCAGAGATCTATTCGATCTTGATTAGGAAGCGAGCAGAGCTAGACATATAATCAGCGAGGGCGGAAGCAAAACTCTACAGAAATCACAGAAATCTAAGGTCAAGATCACACCTTTATGAAAATTACTGAGACTCCCAGTGTCATCATTATCAAGGTTTGCCGGGAGGTAAATCGAAATAGATGGACGGAGACCTGAAACGCATAAAAATAGCCGGCTGCCCGATTGATGTTATTGACAAGTCGGGAACGCTTAAATATGTCGAAGCATCAATCAAGCAAGGTTGGCAAAGCCGACATGGCTTTGTTAATGCGGGAAAAATTGTTCAGATACAAAGTAATGCTGAATTGCTAGAGGCAATATCCACCTGTGACTTGATTTGTGCAGATGGGATGGCGGTGGTTTGGGCATCACGTTATTTAGGGTCGCCTTTACCGGAGAGGATCAATGGCACGAACCTAATGTTAGACCTTGTCCGTCTATCACACATGAAAGGGTACAGGCTCTATATGCTCGGCGCCCGCCCGGAAGTTATCGAAGCAGCAGCAAAGATCTTTTTGGCAGATTATCCGGGGATTGAACTCGTCGGATGGCATCACGGCTATTTCAGTGAAGAAGAAGAATCCCAGATTGCGGCATCGATCCGAAAATTGCGAGCTGATATAGTTTTAGTTGGGATGGGTACACCCCAAAAAGAATTCTGGCTTAAGCGGAACGTACCAAGAATTGGAGCAGCATTTTCAATGGGGGTGGGCGGCAGTTTCGATGTGATTGCAGGCGTCGTTAAGCGGGCTCCGACTTGGGCTCAGGATGCAGGGATGGAATGGTTTTGGCGGTTATTGCAGGAACCAAGGCGAATGTGGAGACGCTACTTGATTGGTAATTCGTATTTTATCTGGCTTGTAGCAAGGCAAAAGTTGAGACGTATGAAAGGGATTGATTCAGATTAGCCACTGCTGGATGCGTTTCGCTAAAGTTGGAAGTGAAAATGCCCAGAGTTTATGCAGCTTCGGAATATTAATTTACAATTGTTGCATCGGAATTTACATATTAAGAGAAATGTTTTGTGCTAATGTAGAAAAAAAAAAGGATTTGATTGAAGAGTAATTCATGACACATCGTAGGCTATCCCGTTTGAGCGTCCAACTATTCCTGGGCGATCTGCTATTGATCCCGCTTGGCCTTCTCATAGCAGCACGACTGCGATTGCTGCTTCCATTTGGTTTGAGTCTTTCGGAGCAAACCGCACAACTTCCTTTCGGCGTTTATCTAGTTGCTATCGTTTGTTGGGCGACCTCCTTGGTTATTTATTCAGTCTACGAGCCTGAGCGAGTGCTACGTTGGTATCAAGAAGTTTCCAGGGTTACGACCGGGGCGATCCTTGCTACTGTCGTATTTGCAGGCTTTCTCTATTTGACTTATCGTGAAGTCTCTCGTCTGCAGTTTGCTTATTCTTTCATAATCATCCTTATGCTTTTGCTTACAATGCGCGCACTGCTCCGCATCTATTATCGTGCATTGGGTCGATCTAGACCTGGCGGTCATGTAAGAGTCGTTATTATTGGTGCGGGCGATCTAGGACGCAGGGTGGCAGGTATTCTTCTCGATCATAGCCGCTGGGGATATTCATTGATCGGATTTTTAGATGATGACAAAGAGAAGGTCGGAAAGATTTTCCAGGACTTGAAGGTGTTGGGCCGAATCTTCGATGTCAAGGAAATCGTGCAGGAAATGGATGTGGATGAAATCTGGGTAGCTTTACCTGTGTGGGCTTTAGACCGGCTTAATCTGATCATGACGGAAGTGGAGACTATCGCCGTGCGGGTGAAAGTCGTGCCGGATTACTTTTCGATGGCGCTCGTGAGAGCCAAAGTCGATACGATTGGTGGCATACCAGTTATCGGGTTGCGGGATCCGGTTATTGAGGGATTGCCCCGCATAGTTAAACGAACCTTTGACATCGTGATCGGGTCAATCCTCATATTAATCAGCTTGCCTTTCCTATTGATCATAGCCCTCGCCATTCGACTTGATAGTTCTGGCAGAATCATATTTACCCAGAAGAGGATCGGTGAGAATGGCCGAGTTTTTGAAATGTACAAATTCCGTACTATGGTTGCGGATGCAGAGCAGAAACAATCAGACGTGATCCGCACGACTGATGAGGGCACCGTTATTCACAAACATGCCGATGATCCGCGCATCACAAGATTCGGTCGCTTTCTAAGACGTTATTCCCTAGATGAGCTACCCCAGTTTCTGAATGTTCTCAAAGGGGAAATGTCTTTGGTAGGCCCACGCCCGGAGATGCCGTGGCTTGTTGATCGTTACGAATCATGGCAGCGCAAGCGCTTCGCCGTTCCGCAGGGGATCACCGGCTGGTGGCAGATAAATGGGCGCAGCGATAAACCCATGCATTTAAATCCCGAAGATGATTTGTATTATGTCTATAATTACTCGCTGTGGCTGGATATTTTCATCTTGCTTCGTACTCCGATAGCAGTCTTATCGGGAAGAGGTGCGTTTTGATCTTTTTTTGCAGGAAACGAATCAGAGTGAGGGTCACACTCATTCAGCGCCAGGTTTAAGTTCGCACAACGTGGAGATCCTGTGGAAAAGATTGCCTACATCCTTCTAGCGCTGGGCTACTTGACCCTATTCGGTGTTTCATTTCAAACCGCCCGACGCGATCCTTTCAAGGTCCTTTCTCTATGGCTCATCGCGTTATTGCCCCATGAATTAGTCCTCCGCTGGCTTCGAAACCTGACCGATCTTCCCGGGATCATCGTAACGGGTGTCTCCTTATGGAAGGAAGTCGTTCTTGCGGCATTAGTCCTCGCCGTATTCCTTTTATCGATAAGGCAAAAGCCTCGGATAATGAATTTCAAACTCGATTGGTTCTGGGGCTCACTGATCGCCATCGTTGTCATTGCAATTCTCAGTGTCCTGTTTTCCTCAGATCTATTGCGGGCGTTGGCAGCATTGCGTGAATATTTCGAGCCGATGTTGGTATTCGGGATCGTACTGATATTGCGCCCATCAAAGGAGAGTCTGTCAAAACTTTTGCAGGTGTGGCTTATTGTGGGGGTCATCATGGCCACCCTCGGTATCTGGCAGGGTTTATGCTGGCAAGAAGTGGATTATGCGCGCTGGGGGTTCGGTGATCCAAGCGGACAAATTGGCATTCCCAGCTCTAAGGTCTTTGGAGAGAGATATATTCGACCTCCATCAATGGTGTCCGGACCAAATGAGCTAGCAATGCATATGGCCCTTCTGATATTGTTTTCCATGGGATCTTTTCTTGAGAAACTGATAAAGCGAGGTTGGCTCTTCGGGGTTGGTGCAGCCATATTCGCTGCTTGTTTGATTATGACCTTCTCGCGGAGCACCCTGCTTGGTCTCATTATAGGAGGAGCAGTTCTTGTATTCTTGTACCGCAAGAATATTCTCGAGCTTATAAGAAATAAACCAGCGGTGTGGATCGTCGTATTGGTCCTTGGAACCGTTGCGACAGTCTTTATCGCGATTACATCGGGAATGTCCGCGCGGATTATGGACACAGTTCTCAACTTAAAGGAGGATTACCACATTCGAGATATTGCCAGCGCGATCAAGTACCTCGTCCTTCATCCGGAGGGTGTGGGTATGGGTTTTGTGGGACCGCGTCAGGGTATCTTCTTCCCGCAATCTCCGAAGTTCAGTGTGGAGGGCTCTCTATTTCAGATTGCGATGGAAATGGGAGTATGGGGGTTGCTCGTCTGGCTGAGTTTCTTTTTTTTAGGATTACGACGCCTCCTGAATATCTGCAGCAAAATTGGCGATGGCTTGCTGCGGGTAATAGCGACCACAGCGTTCACAGGATGGGTAACAGCGTTGATTGTGTTTCTTTTCCTCCCGATGATGCAGAGCCTGACTCTAATGAGCTGGTTGTGGTTCTTCCTCGGCACCGGGCTTATAGCTAAGGA
>Ga0114922_10006660_pt1 | contig 10577 bp, 9 predicted proteins | sample AartaG_FD_100975 | JGI IMG/M metagenome (GOLD analysis project Ga0114922, IMG submission 100975) | Deep subsurface microbial communities from Aarhus Bay to uncover new lineages of life (NeLLi) - Aarhus_00045 metaG | ecosystem: Environmental > Aquatic > Marine > Oceanic > Sediment | place: Aarhus...
GGCATGCCGCCGTCGCTGACCGCTGCTCCGGCCAGCAGGGCCTGATCCTGGAATGTTCCGTCCTGGCGCTGGAGCCACAGGTAGTTGGGTACGCCGTCGTTGGCCACGTAAATGTCCGTCCGCCCGTCGCCGTTGAAGTCGGCGCACACCACGCCCAGCCCGTTGCCCTTGTCCCGGTCGATGCCGGTTCCGGCCGTGACGTTCTCGAACCTGCCGCCGGCTCGCTGGTAGAAGAGGCTGTCCCCCGCCGGTTTATAGGTTACCGGGCTGCAATAATCCCGCACGCCCGTTGAGGAATAGCAGGCCCGGTCGATGACCAAACGCCAGTCCACGTAGTTGGCCACGTACAGATCCAGCAGACCGTCGCCGTTCACGTCGGCGAAGGCGGCGCTGGCGCTCCAGCGGGTATCGTCCACCCCCGCTTCGGCGGTGACGTCCGTGAAGGTGCCGTCGCCGTTGTTGCGATAGAGCACGTTGGGGCCGTAGTTGGTCACGTACAGGTCCAGGAAGCCGTCGTTGTCGTAGTCGGCGGCGGCGCAGCCCATGCCGTAGCCGGTATGCCCGACGCCGCTTCCTTCGGTCACGTCGGTAAAGTGCAGCCGGCCCCGGTCGAGGTCGTTACGATAGAGGACGTTGTGCGGCCGGCCCGATCCGCGGTAGGGAAAGGTGGCCTGGTCCAGCGTCTGCTCCTCGTTCAGCAGAGCTCCCTGGGCGGCGTAGATGTCCAGGTCGCCGTCGTTGTCGTAGTCGAAGACTCCGCAGCCGGCGCCCATGATCTCGGGGAAGTAGAACTGGCCGGTGGCGCCGATGAAATGGTAGAAGTCCAGACCGACCTGTTCGGTCACGTCGGCGAAGATGGGCTGGACGGTGGCGGGCGCCTCTGGGGCAGGCCCAGCGGACGGATTCTCGGCAGGCTCCTCCTTGCGGCAACCGGCGGCTGCAACGCACACAACAGCCACCAGAGCCCATTGGCGGAAGTAGAGGTTCATGAACGTTCGCTGCTGTTCGGCATCTGTTGCCGTCTTCGCCCGCCGGTCCCGCAGGTTCACTCACAACGGCCCCGGCGGCGGCGGCTATTGTACGGTCTAAGCCACGTGCGCGGAATACGCGCTGGCCCAGTCCGGCGCACCAAAGAACAGCGGCCGGCGACCGCGCCGGCCGCTGAATCCATACGCCGTCCTCAGTCCGCAATAAACCGCTAACGAGGCTCCGCCTCAGACCGAGGGGGCATGTCCACGTGGCCTAGCCGCCATGAAAGGTGGGTCCGGCTGGGTTCGGAGTTTACCTCGGCGTAGGCCAGGTTCAGTTTGATCGGGACGGCCTCCCGCAGCAACAGAGCGATCACCTCTGAGTCTCTCCGTGTGGGCTTCTCCAGATACGGCGACGCCCGACCGTTCGGTCCGGTCACGTAAACGAACACGACCCGGGACTCCTCCCTGGCCGGTTGGCACGCTTCTGCCAGGGAGGCGGAGTGGAATAGATCGCCGAACCGGTGCTCGCGATGGGCGTGGGCCGGCAAAGAGGGCCGGGCCATCACCAGCAACCCCACGATACCGTAGAGAGCGACGCCAGCCGGCCAACTCCTCGATCGTGCGGGTCTACCGTTCACTACCGGCCTACTTGCCGAACACCTTTTCCAGGTGGTCCACGTTTCGATTCATTACGGTCAGGAAATCCTCGCCCCTTTTAAGCTGCTCGGCATCCAGCGCTTCGCAAGGCGAGAAGACGACGCTCTCCAGGCCGAACTCGTCACGCATTTGTCTGGCGATTTCTTCGCTGGGCTCCGCTTCCCACAAGAGGTACTTCGCCGGGTGATCCTTCAAGAAGTCTCTGACCCCGTCCAGTTCCTCCTGGTCCGTCGGCTCCTCGGGTTCCAGGTAGAAGACCTTGACCCGCCAACCGTAGTGCCGGGCGATATAGTTGTACGCCGGATGGTTGGACAGCAGTTGTCGGTCACCGATCCTCTCGGAGACCGCTTCGAGCCGGGCGTGGAGTGCGTCCAGGTCCTTGGCCAGCGCCGCATAGCCCTCTTCAAACGCTGCCTTATGGTCCGGGAGCTTCTTGACCAGGGCCTTTAGGATCTCCGCCGCCTGAATTCTGGCATTGGCGGGATCGACCCAGGTATGCCCGTCGATACCGCGGTGGGTATGCTTGCCCGCCTTCCCGTGGCTGTGGGTTATCCCTCTTTCCAGCGTAATGAACCTGTCAGCCAGGGGCCTGGTGGTATCGACGATTCGTGATTTGGGCAGGGTCACCTTGGCCAGCCACTTTTCGAAAGAAGCCCCGTTGACCACGATCAGGTCGGCCTGCTGATACGCTTCGATGGTCTTCTCCTCGGGCATCCAGGAGGCCGGGTCCGCCTCGGCCGGACAGGGGCATACCACCTTGACGTGTTCCCCACCGATACGCTGAGCGAAATACGTCGTGGGGTAGAAGGTCGTGTAGACCACAAAAGTCTGCTCCGCCTTTGCGGCGTCAACAGACCACAGCGGCGTCAAGCCCATACACACCAACAACACAGCCGCCAATAGACTGCGGCGGCAAGCACGAGTGAAATCGTTCTCTGGCAACATGACATCCTCCATTCTGCTTATATTTGACAATTCAACGCTTTACCCCACGCTTCGATTCTGACTCTTCATGCCTTGTCAGCGCCCGGTTCGTCTCACAGGAAGCGCACGAACCGCGGAGCTTCCAGCACTATGACCGCGGAGACCGCAGAGGCCAACACCAGGCTCATCAGCAGGACAATCCCCAGTTCGCCCACCTGCAGCCACACGGCCGTCATCCGGGCGCAGCCGATCTTGTACATGGTCTCCATCTCACGCCGGCGGATTCGCTGCGAGAGCAGGACCACCAGGACCAGAAACAGTACGGTGGAGAGGGTGACCAGCGCGAAGTTCGCGCTGAAGAACCTCTTGATCTTGAAGACCAGGCCCATCAATTCCTCAACGACCCGTTCCGGCACGAGCATGCAGTGGGTCTCGGAGAGGCTGTAGCGTGCCTTGAGCAAGGTGGCGGCCTTTCGATCGACGGGCAGGACGATCACGGCCGAGACGGGCAACGTGCCCGGATCGCCGTGGGTGTGAAAGGAAGCTACGTTCTCGGCTGTGACCTCGTTGTACTCGAGGATCGCCTCGCTGGTGGTGACGTTTTCCTCGCTGCGCTCCAGAATCATGGAGTCGTCGGCGGTCTGGACCACGTCCCCATGACCGTGGGTGATCCCCTGGATGATCCAGGCCGTCTTGATGTCCACGAAGACGGCCCGGTCGTCGGGCGATCCGCTTTCCTCCAGCACGCCGACCACGTGCATTTTCAGAGGGTAGGTCTTGCTGATATCGTAGAGGCTCCGCTGGTCGGAGAAGAGATGGTCGCCGGGGCCGAGTTGCAGCTCGGCGGCGACGTCGGCGCCGAGGACGGCCTGGCCCAGTTGACGAGGGAGCGTCCCCTGGCCGGCCCGCAGCCGGCGGAATTCAAAATACTCGAGGCTGGTCCCGACGATCGGGTACTTGCGGGCCGTGTATTGCAGGTGCAGCGGGATCGGCGTCCCCAGCTCGCCGGCCCAGAGGGCGTCCACCTCCGAGGTGGTGATGGGATCCACCTGGGAGAAGCCGAAGTACAACGCCTTGAGGACCAGGTCGAAACGGTTGCCCCTGGCCCCGACGACCAGCGGGGTGGCCCGGGCCCGGGCCATCAACGCCTCGCCGTAGTGGGCGATCAACAGATGAGCGGTCAGGGGCAGGACCATGGTGAGCGTAAGACAGGCGGTCAGGATAGTGGTCTTCACCTTATGGTAGGCTACATAGCGCCAGGCTAGGATCAGAATCCGTCTCACGACTCTCTCACACGCCCGTAGTCCCGGATGTTGACCACACGATCGAAGCCGTCCAGCAGGTCCTGGTTGTGGGTTACCATCAGCAGCGTGGCGTCCTGTCGCTCAACCCCGCGAAACAGCAGCGCCAGGATGGAGCGGGCCGTCTCGGGGTCGAGGTTCCCGGTCGGCTCGTCGGCGATGAGCAGCTCCGGCGAGGCGATCAGGGCCCGACAGATGGCCACCCGCTGCCTCTCACCGTGAGAGAGCGTCCCCGGGCGGCGCCTGAGCTTGTCGCCCAGGTTCAGGGACGCGGCCAGCTCGCCGGCGGCCCGGCGGGCTTGCGGGGAAGGACTCAGCGCCTTGTTTAGGTAATAAGGCAGCAGGATGTTCTCACCCACCCCGAGGTATTCGAGCAGCTCGAATTCCTGGAATACGAAGCCGATTCGTGAAATCCTGAAATCCCGCAGTTGCCTCTTGGACAACCCGGTCAGCTCGATGCCCGCCACGCGGACCGAGCCGGCCTGCGGAGCGAGGATGCCGGCGATCACATAAACGAGCGTCGTCTTGCCGGCGCCGCTGGGCCCGATGAAGGCGACCTTCTCTCCGCGGGCGATGCGCAGTTCGGGGATCTCCAGACGGAAGACTCCTTCGCCGTAGCGGAAACGAAGCCCGTGGATTTCGATCATGCGCTTGGCTCTTTGGCGGCGATCGGCGGCGAAGGGGCCGGATCGTCCCCTTCGGAGACGATTCGCTGCTGTTCGAGAGTTTCCACGCCGGTAATCTTCCAACTGCTGGTCCGCTGGGCAATGGTGTACAGGGCCCGGTACTCGTTGGTTCGCGAGTGCACGTGGCCCCAGTGGTAGACCACGCCGTCCACCCGCCAGCGGCTGCGCACTCGGAAGGCGGCTTCGCCGGAGCCGGTCAGCTTGCCCGCCGAGAGGACCTCGGTGTCCAGGATATCCACCGATTGAACGCGCGACACCGCCCCGCCCTGATCGCGCATGATGAGGCTCTGATAGACTTCGTTGTAAACCCGATCGAGCAGGTCGCCGTCCACACTTTGAGCCAGGACGTCATAGATGTCGCTTTCGGTCTTGTAATCGAAGGCGCGGTAGACGTTGCGGTGCAGGGACGTAAAGACGTTAATCGCCTCTTCCTCGTCGGGCAACTGGACCTTCTGCCGCCAGGGCGGAGCAACCTGAACCACGAGGACGTCATGGCCATACACGGCGACGCCAATGGCCAGGAAAGCCAGTGTCACCGCCGGCCAGCGCACCGACCGCCAGAGACGCGAGAACCGCAGCGTCAGCAGGCTGACTCCGGCGAGTGCTGTGATGGCCAGTGACGCCAGCGGAACGCCGATTCGGACAGGCTCGGCCGCCACGACGACGGGCATGACCCGCCGCTTACCCGCCCACCCCGGCGTGTGCCAGATGACCTCCGGCTCGTCGCGGGTGAACTTGATGATCGTGTTCTCATTGTAGGCATCGAGTTCGGCGACCACTTCCGTTGCAGGATCCAGCCCGCGCACCGCCCGGCCGTAGTCCCTGGGATACAGCTCCCAGACCATCGAGACCCGTTTCGGACGCCCTTTGGTCGAATAGCTGAGTAGGATGCGAACGTCCGGCAGGACCATAAAAGGAGTACCCCAGCCCGGCAGACTAGCGGCGGGCAGGAACTGCAACTCTTTGAGGATCGGTTTGACGAGAATCCCGTCGATGGTGACCGGGTTCACCTCTTTGAAGAACTCCTCGAGTATTTCCCGTTGGCGTTTTTCCTGCTCGCGTTTGAGAAAACGGAATCGGTCACCTTCGAGAATGAATACGAGCTTGTCCAGGTTCCCCGGGATCCGCCGGTCCAGGAAGTTGCCGCAGCATTGGATCTCGTAGAGGACCTCCTGGTCACTGATGGAAACCTCCAACCCGAGGCGCTCATGGAGATGTGGTCCCGTCCCGGGATGTGCCTTGGCCACCGGCGGCAAAGCAAGCCCGGCGGTGATAGCGGGGAGAACGACCCGTAACAGCCTGTCGCCAGCCAAGAGACGCATCGCCATCAAGCCCGCCCCACTTCATACGCCCGCAGCCCGGCCGGGCGAAACTACACTCGAAGTATACCCGGTGACGGACCGGGCGCCAGCAGGAGGGGGCACAGTCCTGGCCTTGCCGGGTAGCGGGTTCTCCGGCAGGCGCCGCCTTGTCGGACGGCTCGACCGGGCCGAGCCGGCGCTCTTTGCGAAGATCGACCCCGGCCGGTAGGGTGTCGCCCGACGGACGCGGTCAACGACAGGGCCGTACCAGCGCGGGGCGGCCGAGCAGGATCACCGCCATGGAGGACTACGGGATCTGGTCACTGCTTCCGCCGGCGCTGGCCATCGTGCTGGCCATCGCCACCCGGCAGGTGTTCCCTTCGCTCTTTGCCGGAATCTACGTGGGCTATCTGGTGATCCACGATTGGAGCCCGCTGACCGGCGTGGTGGCTTCGCTGGACGCATGTGTCGGTGTGTTCGCAGACGGCGGCAACACCCGCGTCATCCTGTTCAGCGTCATGGTGGGTTCGTTGATCGCCCTGGTCCAGCGCAGCGGCGGGGTCGAGGGCTTCGTGAGCTTCGCCCGGGGCACGGGTTTGGTCCGCGGGCGGCGCAGCGCCGGGCTGCTGGCCATGGCCGTGGGACTGCTGGTCTTCATCGAGTCGAGCATCACCTGTCTGGTGACCGGTGCGGTGGCCCGGCCCATCTTCGACAAGTTGGGCATCTCACGCGAGAAGCTGGCCTACGTCTGCGACACGTCTTCGGCTCCGGTGTGCATCCTGTTTCCGCTGAACGCCTGGGGCGCGTTCATCATCGCCCAGTTGGCGGCGTCCACTCTCGTTGAGGACCCGCTGCCCCTGATGCTGCGAGCGGTGCCCCTCAACTTCTACGCGCTCTTGAGCCTGTTGCTTCTGCTGTTGGTCTTGGCCAGCGGGAAGGACCTCGGCCCCATGCGCCAGGCTGAACGCCGGGCCCGCCAGGAGGGCAAGCTGCTGCGCGACGGCGCTCAGCCCATGATTTCGGAAGAGGTGCTCGCCCTGCCTCCCGAGCCGGGCACCAGGCCACGGGCCGTGAACATGATCCTGCCTATCGTGTTGATGGTGGCCATGGTTCCGCTGGGCCTGGCCTATACCGGATATCGCAACATCGATCCGGCAAAGGCCAAGACCTTCTGGAACATCCTGAGCGCCTGCTCGGGGGCCACGTCGGTCTTCTGGGCGGTGGCGACGGCGGTGGCCTTCGCCGGATTGCTGTACCGGGTTCAGGGCATCATGCGGCTGAAGGAATTCGTGGACGTGGCCGTCAAGGGCGCCGCCGCCCTGGTCCCGCTGGCCATTCTGATGGTGCTGGCCTTTGCCATCGGGCACCTCTGTCGTCACGAGCTGAAGACCGGGGCCTACGTCGCCTCCGTTGTCGGCGGTGACCTCTCGGCCTGGATGGTGGCCCCGCTGGTGTTCATCGTGGCCAGCGTGATCGCCTTCTCCACTGGGACGAGCTGGGGTACGTTCGCCATCATGCTGCCCATCGCTCTGCCCATCGCCGCGACAGTTGGCGGGCGGCTCGAACTGGTGGTGGCCGCCGTTCTCGGCGGCGGCGTGTTCGGCGATCACTGCTCGCCCATCTCCGACACGACTATCGTCTCGTCAATGGCCTCGGCATCAGACCACATCGACCACGTTCGCACCCAGTTGCCCTATGCCCTGACGGCAGGGGCTGGAGCCGTCGTCCTTTACGCCTTGGCCGGTGTGGTGCTATGAACGCAGGATGCGGGGCCACACGAGGGGCCCCGTGCAGGAGGACGTTCATGCTCAACAAGATCTGGTTCGGCCTGCTGCTGATCGGCATCGTCTACGGCTTTGCGAAGGGCGTCTACCGCACCGCCGTACAGAACCATCCGCCGCCGGCTGCGACCCAGCCGACTGCTGGGACGCCGCCCGCTTCGTCCCATCCGCTGCGCGACGCCGGGCAGAACCTGACCCAGGCGGCGCTCAATGCAGCCAAGACCGCGGTCGAACTCTGCATCGTCCTGATCGGGATGATGGCTTTGTGGCTGGGCATGCTCAATATCGCCCGCGACGCGGGTCTGGTTGACGCCCTGGCCCGGGCGTTGCGTCCGCTGACCCGCCGCCTGTTTCCCGAGGTACCGGCGGGACACCCGGCCGAGGGGGCGTTGCTGATGAACGTCTCGGCCAACGTGCTGGGTTTGGGCAACGCCGCCACTCCCTTCGGCCTCAAGGCCATGCGCGAGTTGCAGACCCTCAACCCGGTCCGGGACACGGCCACCAACGCCATGGCCATGTTCCTGGCCATCAACACCAGCAGCGTGACTCTGGTGCCCTTCACTATCATCGGCCTGCGGGTGGCCGCCGGCAGCACCAATGCAGCCAGACCGTTGGGCGGCATCATCTGCACCACAGCGGTCAGCACGGTTGTGGCCGTCATCGCCGTCCGGGCCCTGTCGAAATGGAAACGCTTCGCACTGCCGCCTGTGCCGGTCAGCGAATCGAAGCGTGAGGGCGCAGAGTCCGGCAAAGAGGGAGGGTAAAGCCCGTGGAAGCCTTCCGCACCGGCATGGACACCTTCAGCCAGTGGACGATTCCGCTGGTCATGGCAGTGATCATCCTCTGGGCGGTGCGTAGGCGGGTGCCCATGTACGAATCATTCATCACCGGAGCGAAGGAAGGGTTCAACATCGCGGTGATGATCATTCCCTATCTGGTGGGGATTCTCTTTGTTATCAAGGTCTTCATGGCCAGCGGCGTCTTTGCCGACCTCAAGGTGGCCGTCGGATGGGTGATGGGACAGGTCGGTCTCGGGGCTTATAGCGAGTCGCTCGATTTAATACCTCTGGCCCTGACCCGACCGCTGACCGGCAGCGGTGCTCAGGGCATGATGGTGGACATCTTCACCGCCCACGGCCCGGACAGTTTCGTCGGCTTGTGCTCGTCGATGATGATGGGCAGTACGGAGACCACGTTCTACATCATCACGGTGTACTTTGGAGCGGTCGGCATCAAGAAGATGCGCCACACGCTCCCGGCCTGCCTCGTCTCCGACGCAGCCGGACTGATAACGGCCATCGTGCTCGGATACGCGCTGTTCGGATGAGAGGGGCACGTCAGCCGTTAAGCTGTCGCGTACCTTGGGCTGGGCAGCCTGCCGGGGCTACGTGACAGTTGATCCGAGGTGATATGCCAGCGGCCGCCAGGCCGCCGGCGCGGCTACCGGATTGACGAGTCGTCCGCTGCCTTTTGCGGCGGCGTGTCTTTGGGCTTGGACGCCTTGAGCCCGAATTCGGCCCGGATCGTGCGGACGATCTGCTGAGTCGCCGCCTGGCTGATGGTCACGCCGCCCATGGGGGTCTGCCTCTCCATCACCATCTCGGTGGTGGTCTCAGCCCGGGCAAGTTCGCCCTTGGCCAGGTCCCAGAACAACCGGGCGGTCAGCTCTCCCTTATTGATCTTCATCAGCGGCGGGGTCTGCTCGGCCCCCTCTCCCGCGGGCACCTCCTTAAGCTTCATGGTGCCCCGGCATTCGATCTCGGCCAGCTTCTTGCCGTCGTTGACCTTGTCCAGTTTGTACTCTGAGTCAACCAACATCGTGCCCATCGCCCTGGCCATCTCGTACTCGTTGTGCTCGGTCCAGATTGACCCGAGGGGCGTGGGGTGGACGACGCCGGCGGTTCTGAGGATCGGCAACTGTTTAAGGTGTTGTTCGGAAAACACGTTGTCTGCCACGGACTGCCGGGGATCGGCAGAGGCCGGTGCCTCGAATCCCTTGACGTCGATGACCTTCCCGTCAGGCGCGATGGTGAGTGTGGCCGGCTTGTCGATTCTCGGGCCGAACACACCGGCCAGCATGTGATTCTTGAACTCCTCGCTGCGGGAGTCGTATTTCGGCATCTTCGGCGAGTCGCTGTCCAACGCGAAGTAGGCGAGGGTCCACTCGACCACGGCCGATTTGTCGGGCTTGACCTCGATCGTGCGGAACCGGTAACCCACCTCCGTGGTCATCGTCTGTACCTGGGTGTGGTCCGGGCCCTCCCTGACGCTTATCTGGCGCCTCTCCCTCATTATCGTGGTCTGCTTGTAGTAGAGCTCCGGTCCGGGCTTGAACTTGGGGCGCAGGTCATAGTCGCCAGCCAGGACGCCGACGGGACAGGCCCAAAGGAATGCCGCCGCTGTCGCCGAAACTGCGATCGGGCGCGCACAACTAAAGAGTCGCCAACTAAAGAGTTTCATCGCGGTCTCCTCTTCTAGGTCGTAGCTGCGTCAAGAATCCGACCCGGCCATCCTAGCTGTTTCTGCGGCCGGCGGAAACCACAAAAGCCGCTCGCTCGGCCGGCAGCAGGCCCCGATGCCTCGGGCCCCGGCGCCCGGGCAACACCTTCCCTGCAAGGGGGTCGGGCACCTGCGCCGAGGAAACCGGCCCATCGCGTTTGCAGGTTCTGCGCCGGCGGGGCCAAGCGGTTAGCAGTCCGTTGAAGAAGTATCTGTAGCGGCCTGCGTCCCCGCAGGCCGTTCCGCAAACCGCGTTGAACGGGCCATAACGGCCGGCGAGGACGCCGGCCGCTACGCAGTCGAGCAGCCAGGCGACTCTTTCAACGGACTGTCAGGCCAGCCCCCAGAGCAAGGCGACGTCGGCAACAAATAGGAAAACGACGATTTGAGAGGCGAACGCCGTGGCCCGGGGATGGTCGAAACGGAGGTACAGACGATAAGCGACGGCCAGGCGGTA